>SDBV01009400.1_pt1 | contig 13006 bp, 11 predicted proteins | sample 2277081 | NCBI WGS metagenome assembly SDBV01 (sample SAMN10402039, study PRJNA504765) | marine sediment metagenome | isolation source: marine sediment core GS10_PC15, 223 cmbsf | place: Arctic Ocean: Southern Knipovich Ridge | collected 2010
ATCGAAGAGCAGGAATCCTTCCTCCCTCATCTCACTCCACATGAGCTGTCCATTCTGGTGAACCTCGGTGTTTTTCCACGTTTCTGACAATCTGAGTTTCACGGTCAGAGCCTGATCAAAGATTTCGTCATCCAGGTTGTCCGTGAGAGAGAGGGTAACCGAATCTGTCTCGACGCTGATGAGCCTGATATTGGCTGCCTGTCTTTCGTGGATGTATCGAGATACCCGGCCGAAAGGCGCAATCCACCGATTTGATTTCTCGACGTGATCCAGAAGGCTTTTGAATGAATCGATGGATAGGGGTTTCCAGCCCAAGGATTGTTGGTCTATTAGCCCGTCGTCGATTCCATGGAGATTGATCACAGCCCATCCGCTCTTATCCGCGATCCGGTCGCCTATGCTCGCCCACGTATCGAACTGTTCGCGGCTGAGGATGCCCATGCCGTTGATTTGATAGATATCATAGGGATTGGGCGTCATGATGCCACCGTTTTTGAGCGCATACCTCCCGGGGTCGGGACCCCCTGCTCGAGCGGAGATGTAGTACCTCCGGGCAAGGGATCGGCTCTCATCGTTGCTTTTCCAGAAGGGCCAGCCGAAGCTCACACATCTTCGGGAGCGAATTTCCCGGTCGATCTTTGCCCGAGACTCCCGTAACTCCTCTTCGACAAACGATCCGTTACCGAAGAGATGGGCGTGTGTTTTGCTGTGACTGCCGATTTCATGACCCGAGACCGCCATCTTGCGAGCCTGGTCCCATGAAAAAAGGGTGCGCCGTTCCTCAAAATCTAGCCAGTACCCATCATCCCGAGGCTCTGTCACGACAAAAAACGTCGCCTTGATATTCTTCTTTTCGAGCTCCGGAAAGGCCAGTAGATACTGGTCCAGAGTTCCGTCATCAAATGTGAGAGAGACAGCCATGGATTTGAAGCGAAACCATGGTGCAATCCCGTAATCCATCGCCTTATAACGGTATGAGGAGAGGGAGGCGGGCTCGATCCTGCGAAGCAGGGGCGGCTCGGGTGAGTCAACCAATCCTTTGTCGCTTTGGAGGGATTCCGGCCTGTAAGTTGCGCACTGAGAAAGGAACAGACTTGCCGCCAGTAGACATGGATAAAGTATCTTTTTAAGGATCATTACTTTACGATTCGGGAAATGTCTTTGAATTCCTTAGAGTCGGCACTCTCACACAGCTCAAATAGAAGAGACTCGCAGGTGGTCGTACGAATTCCCTCCAGTGTTAATCTGTTGAGTGCGATATCTTTATCGTTGAGTTTTCGCGAGGACGTGCAATCCTCGACCACGACGGGAGAGTACCCTGACTCCTGAAGGTCTAAGGCGGTTTGAAGCACACACACATGGGCTTCGATTCCGAAGAGTAACACGATGCTGCGGTCCCGGCTTTTCAACTGCTTCATGAAGGGGGCCGAGCCGCAGCAGCTGAATGCGGTTTTTTCGATCGGTCCAAGGGTCTTTTCGGCCTCAGTTTCTGAGCATTGCACCTTCGCTTCGAAGGAGAGTGGCTCAGTTTCTGAGCAGAGTGGCTCAGTTTCTGAGCAGAGTGGCTCAGTTTCTGAGCAGAGTGCCGTCTTGACAGAGGCGAGGGTCTCACCCAGCCCCTTTGTGTACTGCTGGGTAAAGAGAATCGGTACATTGAGGATTTTCAGCCCTGTTATAAGCTTGATCGAGTTATTCTCGAGTCGATCTTTCTCGATCATGTGGGGGAAGAGCCTCTCCTGTATGTCTATCATGACGGCAACGCTGGACTCACGCTTTATTCGCATAGGGTAGGATAGAACAGCCCGTAACGTCGGTCAAGCTCGATCAGGGGAGGTCTCGTTTGTGTCGTCGTGCTGCCCGATGCGCTTCTCGAGCTCATCCAGTCTTCTCGTCAGGGTCTTTATGGTACGCTGAATTCGCTGCTTTTCAGCCAGTAGTGCGTGCAGGGGTGTGAGGGATTTGGCAGGAGCCATGAACCGTGTTTTAACCATCTCCTGACTCTGCCCGTCCAACAGGGCTTCCTGAGCCTGGTGCCGCACCTCATCGCTCTTTATCCGCGTCAGGGTGCGCATATTTTCGAAACCGATCTCTGGTTTCAGGTCAAAAAGGTGAGATTTAATGATTGTACTGGCCGAGGTCCTGGGAATGCAGAGAACCCGATCGAGATAATCCCCGAAGCTGGCGTGATACTTTTCACATAGGCTCTGAGCCTCCAAGAGAAGACGACCCAGCGTCTTCATGAGATTCCCGTTTTCCTTTAGTATCTCCTCCTTGATTCGCCTGGTCAGAGTCCCGAACTCTTCGATGCCCTCAAAGGGGCTGGTGTAGAACCCCGATTCTTCTGCTTTAATCAGAAGGGTGTGAAAGAGGTTCCAGAATTCTGTGGTGTGACTCCGCGTTGAAACGGGAACGGGGGATTCGGTGAAATGGATGTGGTGGGCGAACTCATGGATAGCCGTGTAGATCAGCTCGTTATCGCTTTCGAAGTTTTTTGTGTGGAGAATAAGCTCACGGCTGTCAGGTTTATAGAGACCGTCGACCCTCTTGCTCGCCTTCCCCGAGTATATCAACGTGAAGTCCTGAGCAGGCTTGCGCAGTCTCAAGAGCTGATCCTTTACTGCCTGTCGGTTCAGGGTGTAGCCACTCATATCGAATGTCTGGTGTAATGGACAGGTGGGAATAAACCGAAGAGGGTAGCAACCTTTGAAGCTACTCCTCTTCGGTTAGCTGCAACTCTCGAGTCTACCGACCCTCCGAGTTGTAGAGATAGTTGAAGTACTCCGCGTCCGTGGTCAGGGTCTTGCGAAATTTGGGAAGCAGCTTCTTGTAGGACTCCAGGCTCCGCCACAGCTTGAAGAACCGTTGATTCCGGGAGTAGGCGCCGGCGTAGATCTGTGTCGCCTCGGCATCCGCCTTACCCTTGATACCCTCGGCCTCGTTATAGGCGGCGGATAGGATAACCTGCTGATCCTGGTCCAGCTTACCGATGATGTTGTCCTTCTCTCCCTTTCCTGTGGAGCGGATCTTTTCGGCCGCCTGGTTTCTCTCCTGGATCATTCTCTTGTAGACACTCTCGGTGAGATCCCGGGAGTACCTGATCTGCCTGACAACGATATCGATCAACTCGATTCCGTACTGATTCTCTGTCGTATTGCCAACGGTCTCTTGCATGGACTCGGTTGCTCTCTCGAACATATCCCTGGAGAGCACGTCTCTTCCCTTTGTGATCCTGTAGGTTTTGGCCTCTTCAAGGACAGTAATCTCAGTGGCCAGGGGGTTTCGCGCGCGGAGTTGGACGAGGATTGTGTCGTAGATGTCGTTGGAGTTTCGAATACCCTCGATCAGGAAGTTCTGGCTGATGACGGCCCGGACACTGGAATCGATGATGTCATCCAGCCGGGAGAGGACCTGCGTGATGGTCCCTACCGATTTGTAGAAGAGCTGTAAGTCCGCGATTCGATAGCGTGCCGTTGTATCCACAAAGATGAACTGGTTCTCCGGTTGTGTGGTGGGGATGATCTGAGCCGCCCCGTCCCAGGCCAGGATCTTCTTCGGGTATTTGATCACATTGTCCACAAAGGGCATCTTGAACTTGAGGCCGGCCTCCGTATGTGTTCCTACGATCTCTCCGAACCTGAGAACGACGGCCTGTTCACCCTCCTCGAGAATGAAAAAGGGGCCCAGAATGAGCAGGATCAGTATGGCTATGAAGACGACGACGATTGTAGTAATCAGCTTTTTCATCTCTGACCTCCCACGGTTCCCCCGGTGAGCTGCTTGATGGGTATGAAGTTTTTCAGGTTTCGATCGATGAGATCCGTACCCTCGGCCCCCTCGGCCCCCTCGGCAAAGACCTGTTCGAACATCTCTATGTAGAGGCGGGACTTGGTCACCTCGGGTGCGTTTTCGTACTCCTTGAGTACCGACAGGAAACGGGCCACATCACCTTTCGCCCCGTTGACACGGGTGGCGGCGTAACCGCTCGCTTCCTGGACGATGCGCTTGGCCTTTCCTTCGGCCTCGGGAATGGCCCGGTTGTAGGCCTCGTTTCCCTCGTTGATGAGCCTCTCTCTGTCCTGTTCCGCCTTGTTTACGTCCTCGAAGGCATCCCGTACGGCCCCTGTGGGCGGAAGGATGTCCTGCATGGCCACGGTGGTGACCCTGATACCCAGGTCGTACGACTTGAACCGATCGTTCATCAGCTGCTGACCCAGCATCTGAATGTTGGATCGCTCGGTGCCCATAACACCAAGGATGCTCCGGTCCCCCACAAGGAGGTTGATAACGGACTGGGTGATGTCTCTGATGGTCTTCTCCTGGTCCTCGACATGGAAGAGCCAGGCTACAGGGTCGGAAATCCTGTATTGGATGATCCACTCGACCTCCACGATATTCTTATCACCGGTCAACATGACCGATTCGCTCGAGTAGTCCTCTGCGGAGTAGATGGTTTCTATCCCGGCTTGTAGTGTCCTGAAGCCGAACTCTCTCTTGAAGACGAGCTGGGTCGGGACATTGAGGTTTTTTTCGATTCCCAGGGGAAGCTTGAAGTTCAATCCCGGTCCGACGATCCTGACCCTTTTGCCCAGGAAGAGCACGACTGCTTCCTCTTTCTGATCTACCACGAAGAAGGTGGTCGAGATGAGGGCAACGGCGGCAACCGCAATCAGGATTATGATGACCATTTTGGGACTGATTTTCCCAGGGAACCGCATGGGTGAAACGTTTCTTTCTGACATGGCTCCTTCCTTTCTGTAAGTTTTGATCAATAATACTGACGAAAGGGTTCTAAAGTCAAGGCCATTAAAGGCCTTTAATGGCCTTTAATAAAGATACCCGTTTAAAATATTAATGTTAATATTGATTTTATTAAGGGATATTATTATGTTGATTTTATGATGAGAGAGATGCTTGGAACCTGTCCGGTCTGCGAGGGTGAGATGATCGTGAGTGAGTACACCTGCACGGAGTGCGGGGTTGTTTTGAAGGGGAGCTTCAAACGGTGCGATCTCTGCAATCTGCCGAAGGACCTCTTGCACTTTGTTCGGGTTTTTCTCAAGAGCGAGGGTAATATCAAGGAGGTCGAAAAAGTGCTGGGTCTCTCCTATCCCACGGTCAAGTTGCGTCTGTCGAAGATCAACCAAATGCTGGCGTTGGAGGATTTCTCTCAGTATCTGGAAACCCAGGAGAGACTGGAGGTTCTGAGAGATTTCAAGGAAGGAAAGATCTCCCTGGATGATGTTTTGAAAAAAATATAGGAGGAGAGCAATGTTGAGACGAGTTGACCTGTCAGAGACAGAGAAACCCCTGCACTTGGAAGCGGGAAACTCAAACCTGGAGGTAACGGGGGAACAGATCGATCAGGCGTTCATAGAGTACGAGGTCGAAGATGAGGGTGCCGACGGCGTCGAGGATTTTTTGGATGTGACCTACGGCGACACCGTCTCAATCAAGGTAAAGCCGGAGTTTGAGTTCGGGGAGCGAAAAACCGTGTATCTTCGGTTACCTGAAGAAGAGGAGAGGCACCTCAGTGTGAAAACCGTAAACGGTCGTATCAGGCTGCAGAGTCTCAGAGGCTTTTTGGAGGCCTCCGTGAGCAACGGAAAGGTACAAATGAAGAATCTGGACGCGAACATTTCTGCCAGCTGCGCCAATGGCTCCATTCAGGGGGAAAAGCTCAAAGCCCACCTCGATCTTTCGACATCCAACGGAAGGGTGACCATCAAGGAGTCAACCATAAGCGGGGGATCGATCAAGAGTGGCAACGGCAGGATATCGCTGCAGTTCATTCTCGCAGCCGTCGCTGCGGGAGCTGCCCCTTCAGGCGCATCGGCGCCGGGCGCGGCGGCGCCGAGCAAGGCGCGACCCGATGGTGGTACGGGTACTTTGAGCCTCTTTTCCGGAAACGGACGGGTTCGATTAGCGCTGGCAGACGAAGGTGGGTATCGAATCCGGGTTCAGACAAAGGGAAGACTGTACAACCACCTTGAAAACTACTCGACACAAACGGATCAAGACGCCACGGTTTTGGTAAAGGGAGCCGGCGATTTTTCCATCTTTATTCAGAACTACAGAGGAGGCGTCAGCCTGGTCAAGTTCGAGGATTTCGATAAGATATTTGATGAGGCTCCCTGGTTTGAAGGGGGAGAGGGGTGCGATGGGCCCGAAGAGTTCTTCCGGAACATCTTTTCCCATGTCGATCCTGAAAAGTGGGGACAAGACATTGCTCGGGAGTTCGAACAGGAGATTCCCCGCTTCGTGGACAAGATGGCACGCTTTGGAAAACGTTTCGGCAAGATGGGCGAAGAGATATCACGAGAGTTTCACGAGTCCCAGTCCAAAAGCGACGACGAGGTCACCATGATTCTCGAGATGTTGAAGGATGGAAAGATCACGGCTGAGGAAGCGGAACGGCTCATCAACGCCATAAAGGAAAAACGATCATAAAAAACGAGGACGTTTTCCGCCAGGCAGTATCAAAGTTTAAAGAATACCACAGGATCGAGCCCGAGGCCGCCGCCTATGCACCGGGGCGGGTGGAGGTTCTTGGGAATCACACGGATTACAACGAGGGGTGTGTGCTCTCGGCGGCTATCGATTACGGCACGTTTTTTCTTGCTACCGAAATCGAGGGGGAGGTGTGCCGAGTTGTGGCCGGTGACCTGATGGAAGAGGCGGAGTTTTCACTCGTGAGCCCTGAACCCAATCCCAAGGTCAGCTGGGTCAATTACGTGATGGGCGTAGCGGTGCAGCTCTACCAACGGGGCGGCGTCTTCGGGAGCCGCTGCTCCCGCAGCGGCGGCTGCCGACCCTTTGCGGCCCTCCTGCTCGGAAACGTTCCCCTTGGCTCGGGTCTCTCCAGCTCGGCTGCTCTCGAGATGTCATCCGCTCTCGCCCTCTGCCTGTTGTACGGGCTGTCTGTTCCGGACCTGGAGCTCGCCCGGATCGGCCAGAGAGCCGAGCACGAGTTTGCCGGAGTACGGACCGGGCTTCTCGACCAGATTTCGAGTCTGAACGGAAAAAAGAACAATCTTATATTGAGTGATTTCCGTTCTCTGGAGATTCAAAATGTTCCATTGGGCTCAGAGGCCTGCTTTCTCGTCTGCAACACCAAGGTCAAACATGCCCTCGTGGACTCGGCATACAACGATCGGCGAAACTCCTGTGAGCAGGCTACCGAGTTTTTCAGCCAAAGGCTGAATCATCCGGTCAGGGCGCTGAGAGACGTAACCTCAGAAGAGCTGAGGTCTCTGTCTGCCGATATGGATCCGATCGCAGCCCTGAGGGCGGCCCATGTTATCGGTGAAAACGAGAGGGTTCTCATGGGGCGGCAGGTCCTGCAGGCCGGTCATCTCGAAGAGTTCGGCCGGCTCATGTTCCAGTCTCACGACAGCTCGAGAGACAACTTCGAAAACTCCTGCAGGGAGCTGGACTTTCTTGTGGAGACCGCTCATAAGATCGATGCTGTGAAGGGTGCGCGCCTCTCCGGTGGAGGTTTCGGGGGAAGCGTTGTGGCTCTGCTCTCTCCCCAGGATGCTGAGGGGGTCGCCCGGGAGCTAACCAGGGCCTACGAGCTTGAGTTCGGCCATGCCTGCGAGAGCATGGTGATTCAACCCTCTGAAAGGGCAAGAGCCTTCGACCCCGGGCTAATTTAGCCTGTGGCTAACGCACGCGGTGAGTCAGATTCGATCTAGAGCCTGTCGAAGATCGTCGATTATATCGTCGATATTTTCAATGCCAACAGAGAGCCGAACGAGATCCGGCGTAATACCGCCGCTCTGCTGTTCCTCTTCCGAGAGCTGGGAGTGGGTCGTCGTGCTCGGGTGTATGGCCAGGCTTTTGGCATCTCCGACGTTGGCGAGATGTGAGAAGAGCTCCAGCCCCTCTATGAATTTCTCGCCGGCTTCCTTTCCCCCTTTGATTCCGAATATGACCATGCCGCCAAAACTCCTCGTGAGCTCCCTCTTGGCCACGGCGTGGGTCGGGTCGTGCTCGAGTCCCGGATACCGTACCCAGGTCACCTTGAGGTGATCCTCGAGGTACTCCGCCACGGCCGCGGCGTTCTGGCAGTGGCGCTCCATGCGCAGCGGCAGGGTCTCGATCCCCTGCATAAACATCCACGCGTTGTCCGGTGAGATACAGGCGCCGAGATTCCTCAGGGGCACCAGCCGCATACGGAGGATGAAGGCGATGGGATTCATGTCGCCGAGGTCATGGGCGTAGCGCAGCCCGTGATAGCCGGGATCGGGTTCGTTGAAGAGCTTGAACTTCTTATCCGTCCAATCGAATGCGCCCGAATCCACTACAACACCCCCGATGCCTGTTCCGTGTCCCCCGAGCCATTTTGTGAGAGAGTGGCATACGATATCGACGCCGTGCTCGATTGGCTTGAGAAGGTAAGGGGTCGTGAAGGTCGCATCAGCGATGAGAGGGAGGTTGTGTTTCTTTGCAATCTTTGAAACAGCGGAGATATCGGTCACGTCCAGGGCCGGATTACCGATGGTTTCTACGAATAGGGCCTTTGTCTTTTCTGTGATGGCCTTTTCGAAGTTTTCCGGCTTGTCGGGATCCACCATTTTTGCCGTGATACCGAATTGGGGAAGAATACAGCCGAACATCGTGTAAGTCCCGCCGTAGAGGTTGTTGGCAGAGACGATCTCATCACCGGCCGAACAGATGTTGATGATGGAGTAGTAGATCGCCGAGGTCCCTGAGGCGAGGGCAAGCGCCGCCGCGCCACCCTCCATCAAGGCCATCCTCTTCTCCAGAATGTCCTGGGTGGGATTCATGATGCGGGTGTAAATGTTACCGAGCTCCCTCAGGCCGAAGAGGTCGGCAGCGTGTTTCGTGTCCCTGAAGACATACGATGACGTGCGGTAAATTGGCACCGCCCGGGCCGTGGTTGTAGGATCGGGCTCCTGGCCTCCGTGCAGTGCCAGCGTTTCGATAGCATACTCTTTCTTACTCATTTTGATTGTTCTCCTTATGCTCAGGCGGCGACAGCCTCCGGGTTTTTGATCTGGCGGTCGCCGGATCGTAATAAAGACCTACCATAATAGTTAAATATAAAGTAGTCAATATTACCTTATTATCTTTAAAGCAGTCAATATTACCTTTTAAGCACGTTTGTGGTGTTTCGAAGCGCCAGGGCAAACACTCCGCACATCAAGAGACCCAGAGCGAAGTAGTACCAGATCCATAGGGGAAGCCCTGCCCAGAGGCGAGGGATCTGATCCCACGCCCAGAAATCGTGTCCCAGCACGAAGAGCAGGATAAAGGCCGGTGTCCAGCGGACAAAGTTGGGATCCAGGTTGAAGACGATTTCGGTATTCTCTCCGTTCCGCCGGGTGACGAGGCTGACAATAACGAACACGATCGCGGTTATGCAGACGATCGGAACTACTGGGCGGATCCCCGGGAAGGATACGAGCTTGAAGTAGTTGGCAAAAACAATCGCCTCGCCGACGATGATGCTGGCCAGAGCGCCGTAGCGGTTGGCCCGCCGCCAGTAAAGTCCGCCGACAACGGTGGGAGCCAGCACACTGAGTCCTCGGAACGTGGTCGCACTTATGAACCCGAGGATCGTTTGGGGCGGATTGATGGCAATCAGGAGTCCCGTCAGACCCAGAATCCCGATGATGATCCTCTCCTTGAAGACCTGTTTCTTTTTGATTTTGAGAAAGTCGATCGTGATCATCGAGGTCAGGCTCAGGAGCTGGGAATCCATGGTACTCATCAGGGCGGCGAGACTTCCGGTGAGGAGGAGCGTGCTCAGAAAGCCGCCGGCGTAACGAGCCAGAAGCAGGGGAAAAATGGTGTCCGATTGGGATGCAGGGAGGTCGGGAAAGGCAAGATGGCCCATCACGCCGATGGAAACGGTCAGGAAAAAGAGAAAGGTCGTGATGATGGGGTAGAGTATAATCGTGGTTTTAAAGGACTGCTGGTTTTTGGCCACCATATAGCGTTGGAAGATCTGCGGCGCCATGGGGACCGATACAAACCAGAGGAACATATACCCGAACCAGATACCCATGCCCATGGCTCCGTCACTTCCGGGCCGGGAGAAGAGTTCCGGCTTTTTAGCGAAAATGGCCTCGTTTGTGGCGGCGAATCCTCCGCTCTTGCCGGAGATGATAAGAAACGCGGCCAGGATAAAGACGATCATCATGATGCCCTGGATCAGATCGGTCCACACGATGGATCTCAAACCACCCATGGCGACATAGAGCACGACAAAGACCGTGATGAGCAGTGCACCCGAGAGGTAGGGTATGCCAATGAGTGAGTTGAGGGATTTACCGCTGGCAATCGCCTGCAGCGAGATGTAGGGCAGCGTGAAGATGATCATGATAGCGGAGACGAGAATTTTCAGCACAGGTGATTGGTATCGGTCCTCAATAAAATCACTGGGTGTCACGTAGCCTCGTTGTTTCGAAAGGGCCAGGATCCTGCTTCCGACGATGTAGAGGGCCAGAGCCATGAATCCCGTTCCAAAACCCATGACCGGATAAAAGGCGTAGCCGATTCTGTAACCAGCCCCCGAAAAACCGAATACGGTGAAGGCGCTGAAATTCGTGGCCGCCATGGTGAAGAAGAGAAGTATCCCGGAGACGTTGCGTCCGGCCAGAAAGAATTCGGAGCTGCTCTTCCTGGCTCTCTTTCGGAAGATGAACCCAATAACAAGAGTTACCGATAGATAGCTGAGAACGATCAGGAGCTTTCCGATCATGTTTTTCCTCCATTAGGAAATGGTTAATCCAATAAGAATTGGCTCTTCCAATAAAAAGAGCCATCCAAACCCCTGCGAGTCTGGATGGCTTTGAGCCTTGACATAACTCGTTTCTATCGTCACGATCGATAAGAGAATTTACTTTTTGAACGCCTCGATGTAGGAGTCTGCGTATATCCCCTTGTTCATAGCCAGCTCGGCCGTCAGAATTGCATCAACCAGTTCCGTGTCGGTCACATCGCAGATTACGGCGTCCAATCCGTTGGCCACGAGCATTGCGGCGAAGATACGGTTGATGAGTCTCTTGTGGGTCGTTCCGTTGGAAATGTTGCTCAGACCGCACACGATGTGGGGCGGAGGATCGGAGAACATCTGGAACTGGCTGGCCGCGTTGAGGATTTCCTTACACTGCTCCTGCATGAATTTGAGGGGCATGACGATGGGATCCAGGAAGATCTGGTCCGATTCGATTCCGTACTCCGTGGCCTTGGCCATGATCGTTCCGGCGAGTTCTACGCGCTTGTCTGCGGTTTTGGGGCTTCCCGATTCGTCCATAGCGAGTCCGATGATCGAAGCGTTGTGCTCGGCTACGAGTGGAAAGAGCTCCTCCATCCTTGCTTCGTCCGCCGTTGTCGAATTGATCAACGGCGGTTTGTTGCAGACCGGTATCGCTTCTTTCAGCATGGCCGGCCTGTTGTTGTCGATGGAAATGGGAGTGTCCACGGCAGCCTGCACCTGCTCGATCATCCAACAGAGGTCTTCGGGCTTGTTGGACGCCGTACCGAGGTTGACATCGATGTAGTTCGCCTTTGCGTCAGTCTGTTTCTTAGCCCATTCCTGTATGGCGCTGCCTTCTTTGTCTTGAATAGCCTTTTTGATATCTTTGAAACCTGCGTTAACTCTTTCACCTATAAAAATCACTGCCTTCCTCCTTTCAGTATTAAACTAACTGCGCAATGGTTTCCTGCACATGCCCGATGGCCTGCGGATGAGCCATGATGAGTATGTCCGCTCCGGCCTGGAGGTACACTCCGGCACAGGTGGCCTCCCAATTGGGGCCCCGTTTCTCAAGCTTTCCCCAGCCCGGCAGCTCATCCTCGTCTACGATGGCCTCTTTGATTCTCCAGACCTCACCGCCGACATCACAGAGCTGAGGCATGGCCATTAGCTTGTCACCCTTGAGACCCGCGATTCGTGCCCGCTCCAAGATCGTGTAGACGTAGTCAAATCCGTACCCCAAAGCAGCGGTGGTCTGGAACATGACGACTCCCGACAGATCGAATCCGGCGTCCTGCAGCAGAATGTTGACCTGCTTGCCAATATTGATGTCCACAGGGGCCTCTGAGATGATCTTGTGCTTGTCCGCCTTGCAGAGAGCCACTATGGTCATGTAGTTGCTCTCCTTGGCTGAGCCGATGAGACAGTTCTCTCCCCGTGCGGCCTGAGAAATCTCGGCCAGGATCGCGTTGTCCTTTTCGTCGTCTCCACATCCCCAGATGATGAGAGGCACGTCCACGGTTTTGAGCACGTCCTCTACAACCTTTGCGCAGGCTTCAGGGGAGGTGTCGTTGACCGAGGGATCGGCTCCCACGAATTTCAGGCTGATCAGGTCCACTCCAAAGTCTTGGACACATTTTTGAGCCCATTCCGTAGGAGAGCCGACTTCGCTTCCAATGGCGTTCTTCAAGACGTCGGGCCACGCCGCGGGAGCCGTATCGGCAACATATCCGGCTATGACTGCTCTGTTAGGCAACTCACCTTCGAAGGTAAGGGAGGGAAGGGTCGACTGGCCTCCGATGGTCACGGTTTTTGCCCTCGTTCCCCCTTCATCTTTTTTTGCCCCGATTGTGATTTCGTTGATTTTATTCGTCCATTTTTCCTTTACGTCAGGAATTTCCATTATTACCTCCTATCCTATCAAGAATGTTGTCTATGCACTCCAGTACCGGCGAATCGGAAAGGTTGCTCAGAGATTCACCCTTGAAAATGATCTCTTCCAACTGTGAATCGTACGGTATATCACAGAGCTGTTCCAATTCCAGTTCTGATAAACGTTCCTTCACCAGGGGAAGCCTCTCCTCTTTGACCATATTAGTGATCAGGTACCGGTTTCGAATGCGATCGCTGATGCTGTCGGTTATTTCTTTGATTCTCCTGGCAGAGCCGAAGGAGAGAGGGTTTTCGGTGACAACGATGATCATCGTGTCTATGTCAACGCTGGTCCTTCGGCTTAGATGTTCGAGTCCTGCCTCGTTGTCCATCACCAGCCAGGGGTAG
>SDBV01009401.1_pt1 | contig 13005 bp, 17 predicted proteins | sample 2277081 | NCBI WGS metagenome assembly SDBV01 (sample SAMN10402039, study PRJNA504765) | marine sediment metagenome | isolation source: marine sediment core GS10_PC15, 223 cmbsf | place: Arctic Ocean: Southern Knipovich Ridge | collected 2010
CGCGAGCAGCGGCACCGATGCCTATACCGGAGTGCCGGATGATCTGAAAATAGCGGCATTGTCGATACTTGATTTCTTGTTCAATGAGAGCGCTGCTGGCAAGGGGCATCTGTCTGAGAAAAGACAGGCGCTGCCGCACGGAGAAGGGACAATGGAATTTATAAAGGAGATACCCAAAACGGCGAAGAGTATACTCGATTCTTATGCGGGAGCAGTGTAATGGCGAAAACAACCGGGCACGCACAGCCATTGAGGCTCGATGTTGATAGTTCCGATGTGATATTGACATTTAAAAAGTTCAGCAATTTTTTGCCTATTCATATGAGAAGTGGTCTCATAGAATCGATGGATCATGTAAGTCTTATAGTTGAGCAGAAATATATGAAGGCCCGCAAGGTGACCAATAAGGCGATTGGGACCGTAGAGGGCAGGAAAAGTACGGCTGAGAAATTGGGCATCGTTTCATCAGATTTGGTGCGCAGTATACAAAACAAAGAAGGCTCTCGCGGCAATGAGGCTATAAGAAATATTTTATTTACCGGAAAGGATATCATAGCAGAAATGGGCAGTAAGACGCCATACGCCGCTATTCATGAATACGGGGGCAGAGCAGGAAGAAATCTTGCATCGACAATTCCGGCGCGGCCATATCTGAATCCCGCGCTCAAGGATTCTGACCAATGGATATTTAACAACTTAAAACTAAAACTTGAATTAACTATAAAGGCGGCCGAAGGTGTCATCTAAAAGAGCACAAATACTGTCCGCTATCAAAACGCAATTGCAGACAATAAAGACCGCAAATGGCTATAACAATAATATAAAAAAGGCGTCGTATGGGTACATTCCGTATAGTAAGGTCGGTCAATATCCGACAGTGTGCCTTATTCCGCTTGACGGCATATTTACAGCACTAACGAACGGTGAACATACATCCGGGTCCGGCAGGAATTCTCTTGATGGTTGGCCTATTGCTGTGATGAGTTACGTCAAGAACAAGGTCGGCGAGGAGGAGCTGTCCGACAGCCGGGAGAATATGATCGAGGACGTGGCGAAGTGTATGCTTAGCGACAGGCATCTTGGCCTGCCGGCTTTTGTTCACAACACGTATTATGTCAGTTGCGAAGGGACTTTGGATATTGAGGATAGTATAGCGACGATAACCCAAATATTCAGCATAAAATATGATTTTGATATAAGTGCGCCATGATATTGAAAAAAAAAATACAGAGCAAAGTCCGCGCCATTAAGTGCTTTAATATTATTAGCGATGAGCACGATCCAAAATTCGGGATGGAGTGCGAGCGAAAACTATTATACAAGAACAGTGAGGGTAAGGTAGCAGGAGAGATAAAGTGCTTAAGATGCGGCACACTTTATGATATAAAAAATGATGAACTGATATTAATTAATAGTGGAGAAAAATAATGAGCACAGGAAAAGGCGTTGAAGCCAGATGTGCGCTCGGCGTTGAGTCAACCTTTGGAACCGCTGTAGCGGTCACGGAGATCATACCGTTCTCGAGCGAGAGCATCAGCAGAGCAATCCAACAACTTGAATCACAATACCTGGACGGGAATGTCGGCAGGCGCAATTTGAAGAACAGCGTAGTGAGCGTTCTTGGCGGTCTGGAATGCGAGCTTGTATGGGACGACGATACTGGTAATCCGATCGGGCTTGAGCGTATATTGCGCGGTTTTTTTGGGGCGAGCGCGCGGGACGGTTCAAATAATCTAAACCAATACAAGACGGCTAATGCGGTGGACAATCACTATACATTGTGCTTTAACAAACAAGTGAGTAATTGGGAGATCGTTAGTGCGAAATTTAATACTCTGACGCTTAACGGCGAGGCCGGCGGCAAGGTAATGCTGTCAACGGATGTCATCGGGTATGATCTCTTGCGGACCGGGGATGCTGGAATAACGAACGCCATTGCCGCGGTGACGGGACTTAGCAATACTGATCAGCCCGAGAACCTGGCGTTCGATGATATGGTGTTCAGAATCGGCGATCAGGCAAATTCATTGGCGAGCGGTGACCAGTATAAAATTGACAGTTTTGAGCTCGTCAGCAATAATAATCTTATGGAACCCCAGTTCTCGTCGGTTGATTCGGTCCACACAGACAGCCTCAAGACATTGGAACCAGAACGGAACGGGCAACGGGAGACCAATCTGGCGATTACATTGCCGCGGTACGACTCTGATCAGTTCTTCACGTGGCTTAATAGCGCAACAGCCTTGCAGGCAGATTTGAAATTTAGCAGTGGTAGTTATGAGTTCAATATACTTCTGCCGAATATCAAGATTATTGGTGACCCGCAGGCGCAGATAGGCGGGGCAGAGTTGATCAAGCCCGAAATAAATATTATGGCGTTGAGGCTTGCCGCGAAGCACGCTTATATGAAATTCCAGGATAACGACCTGATCGATGATGAAATCGGTATCGAGGCCAAATCCGGCAGAAGCTCAGCGGCTTAAAGGAGTGATATAGATGTCAACAGGAAAAGGCGTAACAAGCAAGGCAGCATTTAAGATTGAGAATACTGCGTGGGGAACCAGTACGGATTGTGGTTCTGGGGATCAAATTCATTTTATAAGTGAAAGCATCTCGCATGCAATCGAGCAGGCGCAATCGATCCATAAGGATGGCAATATTGGGGCAAAAAACCTGTATCCGATCTTTAAGAAATATAGCGGGGATCTGTTGCTTGAGGCCCATTATGCCGGACTGGAAAGGTTCATCGCAATAGCGATGGGGATGAGCCATCAGGATCTTTCCCCGGTCGCCACGAGCACCGACGCCGAAGAGCATTTTTTCGAGCCATCAGAGGATATGAGCACACGGGCATTCGACGGATATGAAATGGTTACTCCAAGCGGAGATGTATCGAGACGTGGCACATTATGCCTCGAAAAGGATGTCAGCGTCTGGGAGTTAGCGAGCGCAATGTGCAACGCGATGAATTTCGAAGCCAGCCCAGAACGAATCACGTTCAGTTTTACGCTTGCCGGGAAGACTATCACGTTTGACAGCGGGACAAATCCGAACAGCGCTAGCTGGACCATGCCGTCCAATACCGAGCAGATTACCTGGGAGGACATGACGGTGTACCTCAAGGCAAGGGATAAATTCACGATCGCCGCGGCCAATGATACCTTTATAATAGATGACGGCGGCGGTGATGTTACTTTGGATATTGCAGACGGGACGTATACCGGATATAAGTTAGCCCAGTTGATTGCTGCGGCGGCGAACGCGGATGGCTCGATAGATGGCGTCTATATAATGGAGTACGATGAGCAGCGCAGGCGGTTTAAGCTGAAGACCACCGACGGGCAGACATTCAGCGTTTCCGGTGCAAGTATGCAGATGGCCGACACTGTCGGGATTACCGTCGATACCACTACCGCCATATTGTCTGAGTCCAATTTCGACGCAGTGCCTGATGCTTTTGCAGCATTTGCGAGCGGGGACAAGATCGGTGTTTCAAAGATTACGTTCGCCCAGGAGAACGCTCTTGATATAGAGAGCCAGGACAGCGAGTCTGATCTTTATATCCTTGAGCCTGAGCGGAATGGGCCGCGGCGCATCACCGGAACGATAGATGTCCCGCGGTACAAGAACGATGATTTCCTCAATGCGGTCAGTGGATATACTACCTATATGCTGTGGATCAATTTTACCGGATCCGCTATTGATAGCGAGAGCTACGAGCTTAACATCCATATGCCGGCGATCAAATTCACGAACGCCGATGCGCCCATAACCGGGGCGGAGCTTATTAAGCAGACCTTGGCGTTCGAGGCCGAGGTGCCGGATATAATCGATTTCGTCAATTTTGCTTTTCCCTCGTATAATTTTAGGAATACCGGGGCTGCCAGAGAGGTACTATTGGCCATTGAGCCCTATAAGGATGGATTATATGTCAGCGGGGCTAATGGAATCGTTGACGTCTGGGACGGGGACACGTTTTCATCGTCCACTGATCTTGGCGGCACAAGTGTGGGGACTTTAAAGCAATTTGACAGTAATCTATATGCCGGGTCAAGTGATGGTACGATAGATGAATATGACGGAACCTCTTGGTCATCCACCACTGACCTTGGCAGCGGATCGATTCTCGATATGGAGGTTTATGATGGTAAACTGTATGCGATCGAGCACAGCACGGGGAAGATCTTCGTCAGCTCCTCGCCGGTTGCTTCTGATTCGTGGTCATTGAGCTGCGACACGACGGCGACGGACATGGAAAAGCTCAGGGCATATAATGGCAATTTGTACGTTGTTGGCTCTGACGGCTCTACGTTTACAAGAGTGTATGCTTTTGACGGCACGACATGGACAACGAGCACCGATATGGCGTTTGGCGCGAGTGTAATGTCAATGGCCGTGCATCAAGGCAAATTATATGTGACAACAGATGACGGCCTATACTCATATGACGGAACGAAATGGGTAGCTTATGGGCAAATGTCAATTGAAGTAAAAGATATGGTTTCTTGGAAGGGTAATCTGCTATTGCTCGAAGCCGCGGGAGGAGAGGATCTTTATTATTTTGATCTTGGCAGCGGGGCGCCGGTCAATATTTATAGTGCCTTGGATCTTACCACTCCTACAAAAATGAATGTGTACCAGGGCAATTTGTTCATGGCGCACCAGTCGGCGCCCCTTAAGATGTTTATATCGCCAAAGGAGATGCTGATTACCATACAGAACCAGAACAGTGTCAACCCGTTATGAAGCTAAGCGCGTGCTATATTGTCAGAAATGAAATATTGAGCCTGCCGGAATCCATCCAGCATATGAAGAAAATCGTCGACGAGGTCTGTATTGTCGATACTGGCAGCATCGATGGGACAAAACAATACGCTGAACATGCTGCGGACAAATATGCTGATTTCAGATGGTGTGACGATTTTAGCGCTGCCCGGAACGAGTCGTTAAAACTCGCTACTGGAGACTGGATCATCGTTGTCGACGCCGATGAATGGGTGCATGAGGAGGATCGCAATAAGCTCCGCGGATTGATGCTGTTGAATAATGTGGATGTGTACAGTTTTACGATCTTCAATTTTATGCAGGATCCTTTGTGGATACAAAAGCCATATATCATCAAGGGATATATCGAGCGGATGTTCCGCAGTGACAAGGATTACAGATATGAAGGAATTGTCCATAACAAGCTCAATTTGAATGGCGCGAGTATCGGCCGGAGTGGGCTTGCGATCAATAATTTTAAGTTCAGGGAAAAACCGCGCATCAAGGAAAAGGCCATACAGAGCAAGAGATTGATGGACATTAAGATCAAGGAACAGGGCTGGACCTCTCTTAATTGCATTCATTATGCCGATATCTACCGGGGCTTGTGGATCTGGTACGGCGACATCAAGAACGGCAAGAGAGCGATCCACTATATCAATATGGCCCTTAAGCAAAAATATGTCCAGAAATATGCGGACATGAGGAATTCAATACTTAAAGGAGTGCAAGATGCCGAGTTCAAGCGTCAAAGTGCTTGAGAAAAAGAAACTATCCGATTTTGAGTACTATGTCAAAGTATTATATAAGGGCAAGGAATACAGCGATGCTTTTTCTCTGCCCGGATTAAAATTATCGATCAAAAACCATGAGAATAAGAAGAGTTTAAATTATATCATAGCATGTGCTATGGTCAATGCAGTTGATAAAAAAACGGCTAAAGCCGAGGAGGTCAGTAATGACAGTTAAAATAGTTCAGAAGGATGAGAAATTGGTTTATAATGTTGGGGATACTGTTTTTTATTACAAGCGTATTACCAGCGAGAGGGCCGGAGCGATTAGGCGCAAGCATACCAAAAGGGGTGAGACGGATTTTAACAGGGCTGGAATCGAGATGCTGCAATCATATTTGTTAGGCTGGGAGAACGTCCAGGATTGGGACGACAACCAGATCGATTTTACCCCTGAGAATATTGCGTTAATTCCGGACGAGGTCCTCGCTGATCTGATCACGTTGATGGGTGGTAGCGAGGGCACGTTGGCGAAGACGGTCGAAGATGCTGTGAAAGCCCCGGAGAAGGCGGCAAAAAACTCTTAGCGCATGCCCGGACCTTAGCGGTATACAATTTTCCGGTTGATGTATGTTCGGCGTGCAGATTGACACATCTTGAAAAAGGAAAACAGGTACAGTGCGACATTGATGAGATCTGTTCTAAGACAAACGCTTATATTTACGATGAAGATGAGTACATGGATCTTGACGAAAAGGAACGGGACGTCATCTATCTCTGGGGAAAGATCACATCAATGTCGAGACTTGAGAAGATAGAGAAGAGCAAGGGCAAGGAAATGATGGCGTATTATCTGAAAACTCTGGAGAAGATAGAGATTGTCCTTGATAATACGGATTGGTCGGTAATGCACATAACGAAACAGGACGCGATAAATCTGATACAATTGTTTCATGTGACCTATAATCATAACGCATTAGGATAGCATGTCGAATCTTATAGTACGGATCACAGCCCAGAATTTGTCGAAGCGAGGATTTACCCAGGCGTCTACCGACGTTAAGAAATTCGAGGCGTCAGTGCACAGAGCAACGCAGAAGCTTGGGCGTATGGCCCTGGCCGCTGCCGCGGTCAGTGCAGTTGGTCTTGCTAAATTTGCCTCATTCGATAAGAGCATCCGTGAGATCGGCACTTTGCTCGGGGATATCACCGAGCAGGACATCAAGAAAATGGGGCTCGAGGTCGAACGGATGTCGGTTCGGTTTGGAACATCCGTCGAGAAGATGGCAAAGGCGAAGTACGACATCATATCTGCCGGATTCAAGGACGCTGTTGATAGTGCGAAGCTTCTTGATGTAGCCGCAAGACTCGCAGCCGCTGGGGTAACCGAGGTTTCTAAAACTGCCGATGTTCTTACTTCGGTTCTTAATGCTTATGGCCGAAGCGCTGACGAAGCGGAACACTTTTCCGATGTCTTATTTACTACAGTTAAGCTCGGAAAGACAACCGTCGATCAACTTGCATCCAGCCTTGGTACTGCTACCGCTATTGCTCCTCAGGTAGGTGTTAGTTTTGAAGAATTGTCTGCTGCTATAGCAACTGTTACTGCTGGTGGTCAGAATACAGATTTGACAATGACTGCGCTTGTTGCAACTATGTCTGCCATGCTAAAACCCATGCCTGAATTAGCAGCTAAACTTAAGACGCTTGGTTTTGAGAGTGGTTCAGCTGCATTTAAAAGTTTAGGGTTGGCTGGCACGTTAGAAAAACTTACAGATAAAATGACCGAAGCAGAGATTGGCGCATTTTTCCCTAATATAAGAGCATTAAAAGCCATTTTTCCTTTGACCGGTTCGCTCGCGGATAAATTTGCCGATAATATTGCTGAGATGGGAGATGTGGCCGGTGCCACGCAGGCTGCGTTCGAGAAAATGGAGAAGGGAATATCGTTCAAGCTCGGTCAATTAAGGCAAATCGGGGAGAGGGTGCTAAGGCGCATCGGTGCGCAAATGGCTATTCTTGTTGAAACATTTATAGCATTAGAACCGGCTGCCAAGAATGCGGTGATTGCGGTAGGAGCGCTTGGGTTGTCATTCAAATTTCTCGGAGCAAAATTGACATTGGTCGCTGCGGCCGTTGTGTTTATACCCAATATGATAGAAAAAAACTTTCTTGGTATCGGCGAAGTAATCTCAAAAGTGGCTCAATGGTTCGTGCGTTTTGCCGAAGTGGTTGGATTCACCATGCTCGCAGCAGGAAAGACAATAAAAGGAGCGCTTACCTTTAGTTTTGATGAAGTGGGAGAGGCATGGGAAGAGCTCCAGATCAATATGTTACTGTCAACTGCCCGTCATAATTCGATGATGATCGGTATCAATAAGGAATTCGCTGAGAAATATGCAAGTGATTGGCGGGATCTCCTCCCGGATTTTGCATCTATATTGGGTCTCGGCGATATAGCTGCGATAGAGGAAAAGGGAGCGGAGACGGTCGCCGCCGTAACCGAAGCAGTCCTTGTCCCTATCAATGAGACGCGCATGGAGTTTGCTGCACGTGGCGCGGAAGGTGAGGTAAAAGCATTCACCGGCGCGCATAAATTAATTTTTAAATCTGCCAGAGAAACAAGCATGCAGACATTCCAGATGTGGAATATGAATTTTAGAAGAATTGCCCAGAGCGGTATTCATCAAATCGGGCAGCAGGTCAGTCAGGGCGTTGGATTATGGTTTCGAAAAGCGGTTGGTATGGGCCAGACATGGTTTGGCCAATTGTGGCGTGCGGTGCTCCAGCAATTTTTGCAGATGATGGCTGCGATGACGGCCCGATGGCTTGCATTTAAGGCGTTGACAAGCATCTTTGGTGGTGGCATTGGCGCATTTTTTTCCCGTGGCGGCATGGTTGGTCAGGAGCATATGCCAAAAATGCAAAGGGCACAATCCGGGATGATCAGCCAGGGATTCGACACGGTGCCAGCGATGCTCAGGCGCGGGGAGGCAGTCATACCAACCGAGCGCACCCGCGAGAATTTACCTGCCATAAGGCAGATAATGTCTGGCCAGAATCTTTCTGGTCGCGGGGGCGGAGGCGGATTAAATATTAGTATAACGAATAACATCAGCGCAATAGATTCTCAGGGCGTCGAGGAATTCGTGGCAAGTGAAGAGTTTAAGAACAGCATAATAAGGGCCATTGAGGACGGAAAGATTCAGCTCAATGCCGGCGGCGTGGCGGTTGGAGGGGAGTTTTAATGAGCATAGTGTTTAGTGCAGGTGGAATGAGTAATTTAACATTGGAGCGTGGCAGACTTTATCCTCTATCGATACCAATACAAATAAATCAGGAGCTGAATCTTACGGATGGCATGAACCCGAAGGTTACTGATTACGGCGGGACGGCGCAGTTTTGGAAAGTGATCTTTAATTATCTATCAAAGGATAATTATGACGGGTCTGTTAACGGGCTCAAGACATGGTTCGAGGACGGCAATATAAACTGGTGCGAGAATAGCTTTACTTTGACGGATGAGAACGGAGTTGCCCATACGGTCCGCTTGTGGCAGAAGAATTTCGATATGCCGGAGAACTCGAACGGCAGATATAGCGTCGGCCTGACGCTGCTCGAGAAATAAATGCTTACCCTTCCCGCAGAAATAACCAACAACAAGAACAAGATTGCCATTAGGCCGATCCTCCTGATTGAGTTTATAGATCTCGATTACCATATATCGTCCAGGGCATATGATCTTGAGGTTGGCAATGGCAGCGATGGTGTGACAGATGGTTCAGAGACTTTTATCGCTGCATCCGCTACGTTCCAGACGTGGAATATGAAAAACCTGGATAAGATTGATATCGGTGGAACAGACTTCATAGTAGACACTATTACAGATGAAAATGAAATGGAGCTCAGTTCCGTATATCCCCCAGATGCAGATCTTAATTGGATAGCTTATAACAGCTACATCAGCGATATCGATAAAGGCCACTCTGGCGGATTGACTGCCTCAATCCCGATACTCGGCGGAGGATTTGGTTCCGTCAGCGATTACAGTATTCGCCTTTTGCACTGGGAAATAACCCTTAGGGAAGAAATTGTCGGCAGTAGTCCAGATCTCCGGGGCAGTAATGTAAAAGTATACATCAAGTTCGACATCTTTGGATCGGACGAGAAGACAGATGCACTGGTGCTCTTTAAAGGGCAGATCGCTGATTATAATATCGTCAAGGATAAGATGGTATTGAAATTCAAGGCGATCCAGCCAGTGCTGACGGATCTTATTCCGTCTTCGCTCCTACGGGACAGCTATCATGGTAGAGGCGATGATACCCTTGCTGTTCCTATTCAATTCGGTGATTTCGCTCCTAATCGCCTTCATTGGAAGAATGCTATTGAGACATATGCAATGTGCCCTTATGTTGGCATAACCGATGATGGATACTATAAGTTCGCCGTGTCAGATCATATGATGAACGAAATGCCGACTGGCACCGATCTGATAGAAATCACGAGCAGTACAGATACGACTGGACATAATCCTTCAATTGTTGGATTTCTTAATAATCATTTTTTCAAGCTAACGCCTACTGCGATAGATAGTATCGTCAATACGTCGACGGACGGAGCTCACTTCATCGTCGAGGATTTCGAGCCAACGGACATGATATTTTATTTTGTGCCAACTGCGGAGCAGCAAAACAATACGGCTACAGATTGGGCAAATGCCATTGACGGAGATTCCACTACACATGCAGATGTCCAGAACGACGGCACTGCTGTGATGGTGGATGAATCCCCGACCGGCGCTATAAAAATTGGCCCTCCCGCGCCATATGCTGGATCAGGACAATGTTCGTGTCGGGTTGTTGTTTCTATTGGTACAGTAATTATTACAGATCCAGATAACGACCATCTATACGCCGCTGTTATTTCCGGCACGAGTGCTATCGGAGGTTATCATGCCGGCAGCCAGATAGAAATAACAGAGAGCGATGCAGACAGCATATTGGTAGGACCACTTACTTTTAGCGGTGTTGATATTGACAATGTCGGCGTCGGGGTCTGGGGCGAGGGCTCCAGCAATGTCGCTACTTGTGAAATTAAATCGGTAATGGTAATGGTTTATGTAAATCCCAATTCTTTATTGGACGATGATTTTGCTGCGAATTATCTCGAGCCGTATCCATATGTATTCATTAAAGCAAAGGGTAAAGAATATAGTGGGACCTGGGATACGAGGAAGACCGCGGGCAATTTGATTGAGAATCCTGCTGATATGGTGGAAGCCCTATTGCGCGATGAGGTCGGCAGCACGAATACAGACATCGACATGGATAGTTTCGATGACATAAACGGCATAATGGGCTTGGTCAATGCGTGCTGCACCCTGTATCAAAGATACCAGGCGAAGAATCTATTGAACGATATGTGCAGGGCGTTCGCGTTCAGCCTCAATTGGAACGCTGCCGAGCAGTGGCGACTAACGACGCCGTACGCAACCGGGATGTATTTTGCTTCGAGCGGCACGGACAGCCCCAATGATGAGGACATATTCACAGATAGTGACACCCTGGTGAATGAGGTATACACGAATCATCCGATCGTCAGAAGGTCTATGCAATTGAGTAGGAGCCCTGAGAATTCCGCTTATGATAAACTAACGCTGAATTATGCTGATGTGTTCGGAGTTTTTCTTAATTCTGTAAGCACGGGATCTGGCAAGAACAAGGATATTGATAATAAATACATCTCGGACGGTAGCAGCGCTACAGCGCTAATCGGAATGCTTGATAACATATATCTCAATCAGCACTGGCTGGCAAAGTTCGATACCTGGTACAATGCCCTGGCACATGAGGTAGGCGATGTGATCAATATCCGCCATGGCACGGTTAATGATGATATGCTTGATAGCACTGAAAACGCGCAAAAGTGGATTGTGTATAAGATCAAGCAGGGATGGCACCCGGCGTGGGCTACTGTTTATGCGATGGAGCTTTTTTAATTGTTTTTACCAACCAATTGATTTACTTATTTCTGATGTAAATCCACCAAAATGATTAAACAATCTTTCTTTGAAAATATTTGCATATGGTAAGGTGCTGTCTAAATATTGATGCCCCGCTGGCGCAGTTCGCCATAAACTGCACATATCATAATGTGACATCTGGTTGATTTTTGCAATTTCTTTTTTTTGCTCTTCGCTCAATTTTTTCATGGTGCTTTCCTTAATATTTTTCTGAGTTTATCTAGCTCTTTTGTCTGCTCTTCATAGCATCCGGGCAAATTCCGTGGCTAATCATCTCGCTGCCGTCCTCGTTGTACTCCCTGTCGTCGCATGATTTAGTCTTCCCGCAGTACGCGCAGACGGTTTTCACGGCAGCCTCCCTTGCGCTATCGCACAGATCACGTGCGCGGCAACATAGCTCATGCTTATGACTATTGCCCAAGCAGCAATCCGGTCGAAGGAGCGCGGTCTTAAAAGGTACTCGTCCCATGTCTTGTAAAGCTCTTCCGCGTCCTGCCAACCGATATGATTTCCTTGCATGTCTGTCCAATAGATCCAAAAATATATCTTGCCGGGCAGGAGCAGTCTTAATGTTTTCTCGATCATGGTTTCTCCTTTTCTTCTTCCAGGCATTCTTCAATGCTATTAATTTCACGGCGCCAGCGCCCAACATAAAAACTTATTTTAGCCAGCGATACTTCATTATGAAATCCATCGCCAGAAAAAAATGCGGCGTCGATTTCTTCGCAGGCACGTTCAATTGATGGATGCATTATTGCTCCTTTCTGTTTCTATAATCTGTAGACATCATCCAACTTTCATGATCTGGGGCGCATTCAGACGAGCAGTACAAGGGGAATCCGGATTGTTCGTCCATCCATTCCTCATATGCTCCGCAACAAGCGCATAAACCACCATTGATCATTTGATCTGCTATTTCTCCCATAATTATCCTCCAATCTTTTTATAGGTATAAAACATGGATGTTTTTTCCCTTCAGAATCAATCACTTCTAATTCATGTATCTGGAAAAGTCCACCCAATGTCCAATCACAACCTTTGTCTTTATTCCATCGTCCAATACATGAGAAGGCTACAAAATTTTCCACTTCATCTAAATCCTTTCCTACTCCAGCAGCTATTAAATCTTCGGCCGATTGTATTGATAGACATGCCGGACATTGAAATGTTACTTTTTCTATTGGTACTTTTTGAGATTTAATTTCCGATTTAAATTCATCGATTGTCATTATTCTCATGATTAATCCTTTTTTTTGTTTGTAGTCTTTTGCGGCTGGCGGGTTGCGATTCTCCGCTTACGCTTTCAGCCGTTTCAGATCAGCTTGTAACAAATAATGTAGTTTCTACTTTGCCGTGGCACTGTTTCTTCTCGAATTCGAAATAGTGCTTTAGGAGTTTTTTCACACTGTCGATATTGTCCTTGATGTCAGAATCGTTTGGATCAGGAATGCATGCGGCTATGCTCGCAGCGTTCTCGATGATCTT
>SDBV01009402.1_pt1 | contig 13005 bp, 13 predicted proteins | sample 2277081 | NCBI WGS metagenome assembly SDBV01 (sample SAMN10402039, study PRJNA504765) | marine sediment metagenome | isolation source: marine sediment core GS10_PC15, 223 cmbsf | place: Arctic Ocean: Southern Knipovich Ridge | collected 2010
ATCTCGAGCCTTACGAGCTCGTTATAAAGAAGTTAAAAAATATGTAAAAATAGGGTCAATCTTTTTAACTCGATATGAAAAAGCAAGAATAGTAGGTGCCCGAGCACTTCAAATCAGTTTTGGGGCTCCAATCCTGGTTAACAAACCTATAGATTTGATTGATCCAATAAAAATTGCCCAACTTGAATTAAACTCAAAGATTTTACCATTAACTATTAGAAGAGAGTATCCTAATGAAATTGGGGGCTATCAAGACGTTAACATTAATCTTCTAATATTTAAAAAAAACTAGGGCTAAGTAATTGATGAACTCTAAGGAGTCCATTATTTTGTATGAATTCAAGAACAAGTACTTAACGATTAGGGGCCTTAAACATTCATATTGAAAAAAGAATATATTTTAAATTATTATCACTGAATGCATTCTTTTCCTTTTTCAGTTAGAAAATATACACGTTTGTCATTTACTACATCAAAATCAATATATCCTTTATTAATAAGACGATCTAACAATTTTTCTAATTCAGCTTTTTTGAAAGGTTCAATACCTAAAGGAATTCTGCATTGATTCACAACAATAGCTATTCGTGTCAAAAATAACCTTTTACCTACAAAAGATTCTAGAATAGTTATCTCGTCGTTAGTAAGTTTTTCGGACTCTTCATCAACTAACTGGGTTTTTATAGCCTCAGCAAATTCTTTAGTTTCATAGCTGATTTCTTGTTTTTTTACTTCAACATGTTTTAATTGAACAATGTCCTTCGCAACTGGCTTTTTTTCACCTCTCAATATGTTTTGTTTAAAATCTGCTTTTTCATCATCATTATTTTTAGAAGGCTCTTCTTTTTCATGTTCCATAATAATATAGAATAAACAATATATTAATAAAAACTTATTTTTAAGTAATGAAAAAAGTCTTAGAAATCGAAACTGGAGAAAAAGTTATTATAAGGCATTTAAAAAAGTCCGATAAGGATGGGGTATGGAGGAATTTCAACGAAGTAATAGAAGAGGGCATATATTTACCTGTTTTTACGCCTGTAATATCTGATTTCGAAAAAAATTCTTGGTACGAAGATATTAAAAAGGGCCATGAAATATGTATTGTTGCTGAAATTCCAAACAATAAATCTCCATTTAATATCATCGGGCAATGTGAAATTTCAAATTTAGAATGGGAAGCTTCAACTCATGTAGGCTCCCTCGGAATAATTGTTAAACAAAAATATAGAGATTTAAGAGTCGGTTTTCATTTAATTGATATGGCAATTAGAGAATCCAAAAAGTTGAACAATAAAGAAAAAATCATACTAAGTTGTTTCTCAACAAACGAAAGAGCACTGTATCTTTATAAAAAAATGGGTTTTAAAGAAGTTGGATGTAGAAAAAAACAGTTTTATATGGATTCTAAGTACTATGATGAAATTATGATGGAAATTTGTATAGCTGATTATTTATAAAAACAAAAAAATCAATCTAACTGTTTAAAAAGATTTTATACTTTTTAATATAGAAGTGTATCTTTTATGGAAATCTAGATCTTTTTTTATAACATAACCAACTCTCTGGAGTTAAAGGATTTTCATTAAGAAAAATAAAATTCAAGCCTTTTAAAGTGCTGATTTTCTGATTATTAAATACTGAGATGTCATTATTTTCTAGAAAAAGAATAATTAAGTTCTTTAAATTATTCAATCCTTCCAACTCTTTTATATGATTTTTATCAAGGAATAATTCGTGTAAATTTATTTGATTGTTCAGACCTTCAATCTTTTCAATAGCGTTATTTGACAATTCGAATTTTTTTAAATTGATTAAATTACTCATATTCTCAATTCTTTTTATACTGTTATTTGAAAGATTTAATGTCTTTAATTTCTCTAAAATATCGAATCCTTCGATTTTTGATATATTGTTATCATTCAAATATAGGAAAATTAAACTATTAAAATTGTTTAAACCTGTAATCTTTTCAATATTATTGAACGATAAATTTAATCTTTTTAATTTTTTTAATGAATCAAGGTTTCGGACTATTGAAATTTTGTTATTACTCAGGTTTAATTCTTCTAAGCTGTGTAGTTTATCTAAACCATCAACATTTTCAATTAAATTAACTTCTAAAGATAGTTTTTTTAAACTTTTTAGCGAATCTAGTTTTTCAATTCTTTTAATCTTGTTATAGGATAATTCTAATTCTTCTAAATTGTTCAAATTCTCTAAATTTTCTATTTTTGTTATGTTATTATCAGATAAATTCAAAGTCTTTAATTTTTTAAAATTTTCTAAACTACTAATTCTTTCAATGTTATTCCTTTGAACTAATAAATGCTTTAGATTAGTTAATTTGTTTAAAGCTACGATATTATTAATACTTCTTAAGTTAGATCCTTCACAATCTAATAAAATTATGAACCCTTTACGGATAACAACTTTGTATCCACATTTATAGATATAATATCCGTAAAGAATTAGATTAAAACAAATATCTAAAATAAATTGAGGGAGTGAAGAATTATAGTAGTTCGTAAATATCTCTTTAGGAAATTCATTAAACTTATGCCTTAATTTTGCTTTAATAGTTGCTTCAAGGTAATTTTTAATTACTTTCCGGGTTTCTTTACTATCTTTTTGATTTAAAATCTCTACCGCTAGGAATTTTTGTTCATAATTATCTAATTCATATAAAACAAATTCTAAAAGAGATAATATCTGTTTGTGGTTAATATATTTCTCTTTTAATATATTTCCAGAAGTCATTCTCATTTCAGAATCTTCATCGGAGAGAAATAATTGTTCGAAAAATTTGAAATTTTTACCATCATCAATTGAGCCCAAAAGTTTTAGTGGTTTTTTTCTTTGAATGTTCGAGTTAACAATCCACTCTTTTAACAAAGTGGATGCCTCTCTAATACCGATTTTTTGTAAATTTTCTTTAATATAATCAGGATTTAAATTTTCCAAATACCATCAATGTAAAACTTAATGAATATGAAATTTAAAATAATAAAAAAAATTTTTTTTTTTTAGATACAATATAACAAGAGTTCCTAAAATGTAAAGTATGACTGTTAAGAGTAAATATATTCTTTTACTGCTTCTTTATCCATAATTTCTCCAAGCGCTTTTTCAAAATGTTTCTTAGTAATTTGAAATTTCCCCTCTCGAAGACATCTCATACCTGCTTCTGTACATAAAGCTTTTATATGCGCCCCGGTAAATCCATCAGTTCTTTTTGCGAAATCTTTGAAATTAATATCGTCATTTAGATTTAACCTTCTTGAATGAATTTTAAGAATCAAAAGTCGAGCTTCTTCATTTGGTAAATCAAAATGTATTATTCTATCAAACCTACCTGGCCTTAAAATAGCTGGATCTAGCACATCTTCTCTGTTCGTGGCAGCCAAGAACATAATTCCCTCAGTATTGGCAAAACCATCAAGTTCAGACAAGAGTTGCATAAATGTTCTTTGAACTTCTCGATCTCCTTTATAAACCTCACTTGTACGTTTGATCGCAATTGCGTCTATCTCATCAATAAAAATAATAGCTGGAAGGTTTTCCTTTGCCAATGAGAAAACTTCTCGCACCATTCTCGAACCTTCACCAATGAATTTCTGTACTAAGTCGGAACCAACTAAATGAATAAATCTAACATGAGTAGTATTTGCTACTGCTTTTGCTAATAAAGTTTTTCCAGTCCCTGGCGGTCCAGCTAATAAAGCACCCGACGGTGGCTCTATACCTATCTTTTCAAATAAATCTGGATTTAATAATGGTAACTCTATGACCTCACGAATTGCCTGAATTTGTTCGTCTAATCCTCCAATATCTTCATAAGTCTCCTTTGGAGTCTCAATCAATTCCATTGAAGCAACATGACCCCTAATCTTTCGTGAAAGGATTTCTAAGATTTGATAACTCTGTGGATGAAGGGCAACTGAATCGCCTGATGTTGCATTTACTACATCATTACGGGGTAACAAAATTCTGCTCCCAGGAGTGTGAGAAACAATAGTTCTACCATCCTCCAAAACCCTTTCCACTGAACCTATTAATAATGGGGTTTTTTTAATGCTTTCAAGAACATTTTTAAAAGAATCAATCTTCCGCCGTAAACTTTCATTTTCCTTTTCTAAAGCCAAGACTCTTTTCTGAATTTTTCCTATGTCTGTTTCCGTCATGCAAAAAACTCTAATTTATTGTATATAATTTTGAAGATATTAATTAAGTAATATCATTCAAAGTAAAAATAATTTTTTAATTCGTCTTAAATAGAAAGTGTATAATAAAAGATGTAAAAGTACAAGAATAATAAATAAAAAAATGAGATAAAAAAGATAAATGAAAATAAATAAGCTTAACATAATAATAATTAAAATTTAATTTTAGTGATGTAAAATTCCTCCACATTGTGATACTTTAGATGGTCCAGTAGTATTAGCTGCAAAAGAAGCATTAGAAAAGCAAAATGTTAATATAATTCTCCCTTGGGTACATATCATCTAAAAGATAAGTTCCATCATTGTATTTAAAATGAAGCGTTATATATTCATAAACTCTATATTTTGCTTTATAAGCTAATAATTTAAAAGAGCCCACAGAAAATTTAACGTTATCACCGATAATCGAGTCGTCAAATGGATTTATTTTAGGAGATATTAAAAATTGTCCAACTTCCGTATCTATAGCAGACATATCTTTTGGAATATAAATATAATAGTAATCATTATCCGATGGTTTTTCGACTTTTCCTAAATACTTTCCATTAAGGATATTCTTATCTGAATTGTTAAAACTAGTTTTTATATTCTCTACTGCGATAACACAATCTACTGTTCTATTTATAAATATACCGAGATCAAAAGGTAGAGGATAATAATCAAGAATTTCAATTTCTTGACCATTCATAAGCTCCCCTTTAATTAAAAATGGAGATTCTCCTAATTGGTCGATTACATCTTTTAGTAGAACTTTAATTCTATTTCACCTGTACCTCTGAATTCTTTCGATCTGATTCTATGAAATAATTAGCATTTAAAATATTTAAATTAATAGAAAATTAAACTTTAAAATTTTAATTCATCTTCACGATCTACCTTCTTAAAATCTATAAAATACATTACTTTAATCTATCGATGATATCCGATACTTTATTCTGTATTATACTATGAGATGCATCTAAAATAAAATTTAAACGCTCCCGTTTTTCTTGATTTAATCTTGGGGCCAATTCTTTAAAAGAAAAAAGAATGTCTCTTAAAAAACCTTCAAACACCCTTTTGAGAGTGAGCGAAAATCTGAGTAATAGATCCTCAGGATCCACGCTTTCCCTGTCAAGAGCGGAATAGTCAACTAAAATATCATAAAAAACACTTCTAAAGGATGTGATCCTTAATGAGCCTCTTTGAGTCGCTCTTAGGTGAAAATGCGCTCCGCCTGAAGTGATTGGGGCGATAACTCTCTTAATTATGAATCCTGAGTCATTTAATGAAGATATTATCTTGTAAAGGTCTTTTTCTTCACGATTGGGGGGGGATGTGTGTGGAATCCCTAACGCGTTCCGAACTTGAGGAATTGTACAATTGGAATGATCTAAAACGTATTTTAATATCTGGATTCCAAGTGTATAATTTTTAAACTTCATGGTTTAACTCTTTTTGTTATAAACATTTAATAAAAATCACTTTTTATAAATCTTTTGTAATTTCCCAGTTTTGGGAAAATCACATCATTTTGATCTTCCCAGTTTTTGGAATATAACCTTAATTTCAATAGAGAATAGAGCTAAATTAAGTTTTTAAAAGATAGGTTTAAATAATCTTATTTTATTATTGTTTTAACTTTTCAATCAACGATTGAAAACATTCAATTGAAAAATTTTTTCAAAAAAAATTTTAAAGATTTTAATCCAAAACAAATAAAAATTAAAAATTTGAGCTGAAAATTAATTATGGCAGAAGAAGACAGTTTTTTAAATGCTAAGGCGCTCGTTGTGGACAATGGAACGGGTATTTCTAAGAACGGGTTTGCTGGCGAAGATCAACCTCGATCTGTATTTCCCACTCTCATTGGGTATCCCAAGTATGAAAGCATCATGACTGATGTCGAAAATTGAGAGCAGATAGCTCCAACCGATAACATTATACTCGGGAATACTATATTGGAGAAGAAGCCATGCAACTTAAGGGTGTTTTGAAGCTCATGTTCCCAGTTGAGCATGGAATAATTGAAGACTGGACTGCAATGGAGAAGATCTGGCATTATACTTTTTATACAGACCTTCGTATCGATCCCAGTGAACACCCAGTTCTTTTAACTGAAGCTCCATTAAACCCAAGACCAAACAGAGAAAAAATGGCCGAAATCATGTTCGAAACGTTTAACACACCAGCCCTTTACGTTGCAATGCAGGCAGTTTTATCATTATATGCCTCTGGCCGTACTACTGGCTGTGTTATAGATATTGGTGATGGTGTATCTCACGTAGTCCCTATTTTTGAAGGATTTGCCCTAAGCCATGCTATTTCGAGAATTGACTTGGCAGGTCGAGACATTACAACTTATCTACAGCGACTTCTACGACAAAAAGGATATTCCTTTACAACTTCAGCAGAGAAGGAAATTGTTCGAGACATTAAGGAAAAACTCTGTTATGTAGCAATAGATCCTGAAAAGGAGATGATGCTTTCCAAAAAGGTCGCAGGCATGGAGAAGTCTTACATGTTACCAGACGGAGAAACTATTAATGTAGGAGTAGAACGCTTTTTAGCTCCTGAGTGTTTCTTTAATCCATCCGTCATTGGAAAAGAGTTAGAGCCTTTAGATGATGTAATAGTCGGCGCAATTTCCGAATGTGATGTAGACCTTAGAAGAGATCTTTACAGCAACATTGTCCTTTCTGGCGGTTCCACAATGTTCCCAGGTATTAAGGAGCGTTTGACAAAGGAGATAAAGGAACAAATTCCAGAGTCTGTTGATGTAAAAATCATTGCACCTCCTGAAAGAATGTACTCTGTATGGATAGGCGGTTCAATCTTGAGTTCCTTGAAGACTTTCCACCGAATGTGGGTAACACGAAGGGAATATAAAGAGATGGGACCTCAGGTCATCCACAGATGCTTTTAAGTACTATGTAATATGCTTTAAAATATAATTATAATTTCCGTTTTTTTTTTTATTTTTCTATTTTTTATTCAAATCACTATAAACTGATTTAAATTCGTGAAAAATTAAAATATTCAATCAAACAACATTGGATACTATGGGTATTACTAAGTTTTGGAATATTCTTAAAGAATATATTAGGCTCTAATTATTGAACTCGATAAGAACAAAATTTAATAAATTATAGTTAGATTCATGGAAATTTGTTTAAAGATGTAATCAAATTTGGTCATAAATTTCTTCATAAAAGTCATACCACAGAATGTTATTTACCCTCGCAAATACAAGGGTAATTATTACTATAAAATTAAGACTGAGAATATTATAAGAATGGTAGAAAACTTTTCTAATCTATTCATCTCTTAAAAAAATTTATTTTTCATTACAATTTGACAGGCGAGGTCCATTACTAGGGCAATCTCAGCCATATATTCAGCATAATCTTCATCATTATAGGTGTCGATCCAATTTAAGGGTAGAATTTCCCTTAATTGATTTAGATTATTCATCTTTTCAACAAAAAGATCAAAAGCTAAATCTAATTGCCTTGGAACTTGCTCATGTCCCCTCTTGGCTTCAAAATATTTCTTAATTAATTGAGAGTTTTCTTTCCAAAGCTCGTCGCAACGAGATTCAAAATTTCTATGAGAAAAATACAAAAAAATCAATCCAATGACTCCGAATACACCTCCTCCAATTAGCGTTCCTTTTACATATCCCTTTAGCTCATCTTTCCAACTAGTACCTGATTTAGACATAACACCTATGTTTCCACCAAGTTGAGCACCAGCCTTTGTTAAATCAAGAACTGGATTTGAATTTGAAGTAGGAGAATGATGAGGAGTTCCCCAATCAGTAATGAAGTGGAATGAGATTCCAAGAACTCTAAGCCAAGAATTATTATCCATCGCACGGGCATCATAAGCTTTTCTGAGATATTTTACCGCTAGTTCTTTCGCTCTTATAGTATGGTTAGAAAGCCATTTAATTCCGTAAAAAAAATTCTCTGAAAATCTTTTTCTATCAATCTGATCTGGCTCCACGGAAGCATTAATTACAATTTCAAGAGCATTTGGTTCTATTTGAGAAGATCCGTATGTTCCAACCAATCGTGCTAATCCTTTATGACAAATTTCTTTCAATATTAATCAACCATTTATATTACATTATTGCTTTATATTGTTGAAAGTAAATACTTACCTATATTAGTATTTTATAAATTCATTATTTATTAATGGGTTGATAGATTTTCTATACTTTTTTTTAACTTATTTAATCCAACAAAGTTTAATTAATTGAATTTAGATTTCTAAAAAATGAGATATTTAATTATTAATCCCAATATCTAGGATCCTCATAGTCACCTAATTTTCGCATTTCCATATTTCCCAGAGCCTTAGGGAAGTTAGAAATCAAATTCCCTGAAAGTTTTAATGAGGACAGATTGGTTTGGTAATATAAAAATTCTGGAATTTTTTTGATTTGATTATTACTAAGATCAAGAATTCTTAAATGTTTGAGATCTGCAATAGCTTCTGGAATTCTTTTAATCAGATTACTACTCAATTTCAATTGGTGGATAAAAGGCATACACCCTATACTCTCAGGAACAGTTTTAATTTTATTATAACCAAGAAGTAAATTGGATAATTTGGGTAAAGAACACAAAACTTCAGGAAACTCCTCAATTTGATTATGAAATACATATAAAGTATCTAAGTTAATAAGATTCTGAAAAGAAGTTGGTAGAGCTTTCAATCTATTACCATTGAGCCCAAAAGTTTTTATTTTTGTTAGATTTCCTATACAATCGGGTAAACTTAATAATTGATTATCACTTAAATTTAACGTACTGATATTAATTAATTCACAAACTTCAACGGGGATTTCCTTTATCCTATTTTGACTAATTTGGAGATGTTCAAGATTCTTTAAACAATCTAAGCCCTCTATAGAATAAATCTGATTACATGAGAGATCTAAATTTAACACATTTCTTAATCCATTAAAGTTTTCAATAATTTTAATATAATTTACGGAAAGAATGACATTATTACATTTGGATAAATTAACAAATTTGAGCTCACTTAGGTCTTTAATATTTTTATCATAGAGGTCTAATACGAATTTATAATGATAATGATCAATTTCTTGAACATAAATTTTCTCATTGTTGAAGAGAGTATATTCATTCTTTAAAATTTTAGTTCTATCATTCATATTAACTAATTTCACTTTTTATTGTTATTAGAAGCTTTTTTCCTTCCCATGAATTTAAGCCCAGACTCATCAAACGATGGTCCATCTATTAATACATAATTATCCTGAAATTTTTCTTCAAAGCACTCCATGCAAAAATCTCCCATTGAACCCCGAACTTTAGCTTCTTTACCACAGAATACACATTTCATTACATGAAACACCTAAATGTTATTTCAAAATTGAATAGTTTATTCATCTATGTGATCAACGAATTAGTGTTTATAATCGTTTTTTATTAGTTTAGTAGAATATATATATTTTTATAATAAAATTGTTTTATTTTAAGAAAACAAGAGAGTTTAAGTTATTTAAGTTATGGGAAATATATCGTGGTTAGGACCTTATGAGATAATAAAAGACGATCCAGAATTATTTTCTAAATTGTGTTCTATTGAAGTTAGTAAAAATAAAAAGATTTCAAAACAAGCGGGAAAGCCAAGTTTTATAGCCTTATGGAACTTTATATTTAATCCAAGGGATAAAATTTTACCAGTAGATGAATATAGTACACCTACTATAGGTTATGATAATTATGAATACATGTCATTATTTCAGAGACTTCTTCAAAGAATGTGGAGAATTTTTGAACCTAAATTTAATGAAATTATCCCTATAATCCCGCTACATCAAGCTATAAACGCAGGGTTGTATGAGGAGGACTCTCTTCGAGAACAATTTCCAGGACCAAATAGTGGGAATGCACCTGGTTATAAGGGAGGATCTTTCAATCAGCGTCAAATTGGAGGCTGGAGATGGTTTAGTTTAATATTAGATGAGGAAAATTGGCAAAATAAATGGAGTAAAGAAGAAATCCCAGAAAGAATAACATTAACAGAAAAAATAAAAGAAAAAATAACTCCTAAATTTTATAGAACATATTTTTTTCAAAAGGGAAAGTGGAAGGAGAATAAAGATGAAATTCCTGTTTACGCTAAACCATTAGGTTGTAAAATTATTCCAAGAAGGTATTGTATCCCTGTTGTTGGCGATAAAAGTAAAGAAAGTGAATTAATTCAACGTTATGAAAGATTTACATCAATTTTTTTAGATAAATTAAATACTCAATGGACTTTAGCCATATGGAATATCATTTCTTTTGATTATAAGGATTTAAAAAAAAATGTAATTCTGGAAATGCAACCGGAATTAAACATTGATATAGGTTGGATTGAGCCTGATGCATTAGGTAAAAAAAAATGGGGAGAATCAGGAGAAGGTCTTCACCGTCATTTTGAAGGAGTTTACAGAGTAAAAGTTGGATTACCTAAAAAACATAAATTAAGTCTGCAACGACTTGTTGATAATGAAGAGAATCCTTTTTGGAAAGGTGAAGCTAAAAATTTTGCAAATATCTTGGAGGAACCTTACTCTAAACTAGTAGATCTTGCTATTACTAATTTAAAAAAACTGATTGATTAATTTTAGTATAGTTCTTAAAAAAGAAAGCATTAAACAATTAATTTAAAAAAATAAAAAATGAAAATCCTTAATTGGCTAGATAAAAATAAGAATACTGTTGATTGGGCTGATTTATCACGCCGTTGGGATAAAATGCAAATGGTCCATAATCCTTATAGAAATGATCAAATTGATACAATTTATTATCTATCTGGAGTTCAAACCATAAGTAATCCTAAAATATTAGATTTATGCTGTGGACCAGGTGCATTGTCAAAATATTTCTTATTAAAAAATGAAAATTTAACCGTTTTCGCCGTTGATATTGACCCTTTTCTTATTGAGATTTTTAAGAACTCTTATCCGCAAGATAGAATTACTATTGAATTATACGATATACGTAAAAGTGATTTTTTTGATAAGTTCCAAAATCGTTTTGACTCTGTTATTAGTCTTACAGCCTTGCATTGGTTATCTAAAGATACTCAAAAACAATTATATAAGAGAATTTATTCAATCTTAAAGCCTGGTGGAACTTTCTTAAATGGAGATCCATATTTACCCGTAAATAAATTTGTTCAGAAAAATCTCGATGTTCTTCAAAAAGAGAAGGCAAGAGAGATTGAAGGAGAAACTTGGGATCAGTATTGGGAAAATATTTTTTTAAAATATAATATAAAGGAGTTGATAGATGAGATGAAATCAATTCTCTTTCTTTGGGAGGATTTTGAAGGTTCTGAGGGGGGTTATTCTGTAGATTTCTATATATCATCTTTGACAGAAGCAGGTTTTAAATCTGCAGCTGTTTATTGGCAGGGAGGATTACGAGTCGTATATGGAGGGATTAAATGAAGAATAAAATCTTAGGACTTTCATATATTTCTAATTTATTACTTTAACATAAATATTTAAATTTTTAATCTATTTTTACTTCTTTTATAAATTTTATAAATTTTTAATATTTATGCACAATTATATACATTTATTGTGATAAATCACAATATTTATATTTATACACACTAGTACGAAAAAACTTTAAAAAAACTTAATTTAAATTTGTAGATTGACTTCTTAATTATAATAAATTTTAAAAAAAGTGTATAAAGTGAGGATTATTATAATATGTTATTACAAATGAATTACGACAATAATTTGAATTTTGTTCTTTTGCCAGTTGTTTTTCTTCTTGTAACGCTTTTTAATTACTACCGATATAAGAAATATGAAAACAAACTTTATATCAAAATAGCTACATTAATTACGGGGATAATAGTTTTTATAGCGGCTATTGCTATTATGCAGGCAGCAACATTCAATAATTCTTGGATTTCTGCGGGTATTCTTTATTCTATTGGAATTTCTGTTACATTATATCTCTCTTCATATATAATTAAACTTGTTAGAAAATCGAATGAAAATTTAGAGGATATAATAAAAGTTTCCTCCGAGAGTTCAATTACTGTTTCGAATATTGCAACAGAATTGGCAGCAAGTGCTAGCGAAGTAAACGCATCTGCCGAAGAAATTTCTTCTACGACGCAAGGAATAAGCAATGATACAAAGAAAATGATTGATTCTTCAGAAGAAATTCGAAAAATTATGGATATCATTGTGAATATTTCAGACCAGACTAATTTGTTAGCATTGAATGCAAGTATAGAAGCAGGGAGAGCTGGAGAATACGGAAGAGGTTTTGCCGTTGTTGCAGATGAGGTGCGTAAATTAGCAGAGGAATCAAAATTTACTGTAGAAGAAACCAGGGATAAAATTGAAGATATAATTAAGGGGATTCACACTACAACAAGTGCTATAGAGATGATAAGTGCTTCCTCTGAAGAACAGACGGCATCAATGGAAGAAATTTCTACGACAGCAAGTAAGCTTGGTTTATTAGCAGAAGATTTAAAAAATAAACTCATTTAAATTTTGCTTTAATAATTTAAGCCCTGGTAACAAACCGATTTTTTTTTTTTTTTTTTTCTTTTCCTTTAATGTTTTTTGTACTATCTTTTTTTTATTTTTTTTGTAAATTTGGGAGTTTAACCCTCTTTTAGCATAGTATTAATTTTAATATAAAAAACCAATATTTTTTTTTTATTTAAAAATGATAAGGTTTTTTTTTTTATTTTTAAAATAAAAAATTATTAATTTGCTTAATTTTTTTTATTTTTTATTTTT
>SDBV01009403.1_pt1 | contig 13005 bp, 9 predicted proteins | sample 2277081 | NCBI WGS metagenome assembly SDBV01 (sample SAMN10402039, study PRJNA504765) | marine sediment metagenome | isolation source: marine sediment core GS10_PC15, 223 cmbsf | place: Arctic Ocean: Southern Knipovich Ridge | collected 2010
GACCGCAGTTGCAACGGCACGGCCGCATGCACGGTTGTAAACGAGCCGGTGACAACCACCTGCGGAACAATCGCCTGCGGCGCGGACTACTGCCTCGCGGGGGACTGGTACGACTATCCCGCCGATTGCACGAGCTACTGTAACGGCGCGGGCGGTTGCAACACCTGCACGTGTTCCCCGAGCGCCACAAGCTGCGACGTGGGCCTGACAAACGAGTGCTGTGTAGCCGATTGCGATCCGGTTGCGGGTTGCTCCACCTCCGCCGGAGACTGCGGCGGAGAGGATGTGTGCGGCACGACCACCCTGACCATCGGCCTGAGTTGCGTCGGCTGCGGAGCGAACCTCGCCAACGGTGTTTGCGCCAACGGGACCAATCACACGTGCAACGCCGTCAACGATTGCGACGTTGTTAACTGCGGTGGCTCTGCGTACTTCTGCACCAACGCCGGCGGCACGTGGGAGTGGAGACTGTCCGCCGTATGCGACGACGGCGATCTCTGCACTTACGGGGACACCTGCGGGGGTGGAACATGCTCGGGCACATCAATCACCTGCGTCGACTCTCCCTGTGTCGACCGGTCCTGCAACGGAACGAGCATGTGCACCGAAGTGAACGAACCCGTCACAACATCCTGCGGGGCAAGCGCCTGCGGCGCCGACTACTGCGGCGGCGGCAACTGGTACGACTATCCGGCCACGTGCACTCGCTACTGCACGGGTTCGGGATCCTGCGACACGTGCAGCTGTACCGCGGGCACGACGGTATGCGACGTGGGTCCGGCAAACGAGTGCTGCCTGCCTCAGTGTGACGCTGTGGCCGGTTGCTCTACCTCTTCGGGAGGTTGCGCGGCGGATGTATGCACGGATCCCAATACTCTGTTCATGGGTCAATCGTGCGGCGGCTGCGGAGCGAACCTCGCCAACGGTACGTGCGGCGGAGGTACGTCCGCAGTGTGCAGCGCCGCCAGTCACACCGCATGCGCCACAACGATCTGCGGCGGCAATACATATTACTGTACAAACGCCGGCGGCACATGGCAGTGGCGGACAGTTACCGGCTGCAGCGACGGGAACGACTGCACCTGGGGCGACGCCTGCGTGGCGGGGAGCTGCCTGGGTACGCCCATAACCTGCACGGATACGAACTGCATGTTCCTCGACTGCGACGGCACGAGCACCTGCGCGCAGACTCCCAAGCCCGTCACCACTACTTGCGGGACTACAGCCTGCGGCGCCGACTACTGCGGCGGCGGCAACTGGTACGATTATCCCGGCACGTGTACCAACAACTGTGACGGCGCCGGCAGCTGCAATACGTGCACCTGTACCGCGAGCTCCACCGCGTGCACTCTGGGCGCGGGCAACGAGTGCTGCGGCTCCGATTGCAATGATGTAACCGGATGCTCCACCTACGCCGGGAGCTGCGGCGGCTCCGACGACTGCACCGATCCGTTCACCCTGGTGGTGAGCCAGAGCTGCGGCGGGTGCGGCTCCAACGGGGCGACGGGGATCTGCGGAGGTGGCAGCACCCTGACGTGCAGCGCGGCGAACCACACCAACTGTGAGGCCCAGAGCTGCGGCGGAACGACTTACTACTGCACCAACGTCGGCGGTCTCTGGCGGTGGCGTACTGCTTCGGGATGCGACGACGGCAACGCGTGCACGTACAGCGATGTATGCGGCGGAGGCACCTGCGGCGGTACGCCCATCACCTGTTCGGACGACGCGTGTCACGATCGGAGCTGCAACGGCACGTCGAGCTGCTCGGTGACAATCCTCACGGGCAGTTCTTGCGATGACGGGGATCTGTGCACCTACAGCGAGACTTGCGACGCGAGCGGCGCCTGCAACGGCGGGACTTCCATCACGTGCACCGACGACCAGTGCAACAACCGAACGTGCAACGGCACGTCCACGTGCTCGGTAACGGTGTACACGGGGCTGGGGTGTAACGACGGGAATCTGTGCACTTACGACGAAACGTGCAATGCGAGCGGCGTCTGCACCGGCGGCACACCGATCACGTGCACCAGCGACCAGTGCAACACCCGTGCATGCGACGGGGATTCCACGTGCTCGGTAACAGTTCTCACGGGCAATGCTTGCGATGACAGCGATCCGTGTACGATCAACACGACATGTAATTCCTCGGGAATCTGCGCCGGGGGCATCCCTGCGGCTATCTGCGGCGACTTCACCTGCGAGTGCGACGAGGACACCTGCAATTGCCCGGATGATTGCGGCTCCTTCTGCGGCGACGGTTGCTGTAACGGTACGGAGGACTTTGCCTCGTGCTCGGCGGATTGCGGTTGCCCGGGAACCGTCTGGAGCACCAACAATCACTGCTATTGGTACGTTTCTGCGGCTACGAGTTGGAGCGCCGCCGAGGCGGATTGCGTCGCAGACGGCGGGCATCTGGCGTCAATCACCAGCGCTGCGGAGAACGCATTTGTATACGGCCTGGCATCCTCGAGCTTCTGGATCGGCCTCAAGGACAACGCCACCGCCTCGACAGCCACCGGCTTCTGCGACCATTGTGGGAATAACTGCACGGTGACCGAGCAACGATATACTTTCGACACGTGCGGCGGCTGGGACGACACGTATTTCGATTGCGGCGGCAGCGGCTTCTTCGATTTCCAGTTCAACTACACGCCTCCGGCTACGCAATACTACGTATTCTCGTCACCGACTGCGGGGAGGTTCCTCGCCATCACGGACTACATCAACAACCATAGCGGCTACACCACGTGCTACGGGCCCACCGCTCGCGCCTGCGGCAACCCGTTGATTTACAACCTGAACGGAGGGACGACGGTCCTGCTTCACATGGATGGTACGACGCTTTGCGGTCCCACCACGATGGACGTCCGGCGGTTCGTGTTCTCGGACGGGGAAGCCCACTCCTGGCACAACTGGGCCGCCAGCGAGCCGAACAACTCGAGCAATAACGAGGACTGCGCCGAGACCTCTAACAGCAGCGGCACGTGGAACGATTTGCCCTGCACGACCGCCCGGCCCTATGTCTGCGAGATGCTGTAGTTTTTTTCTGCATTGGACTGTCGCGGCGACGACCAATATGGGCGGCGGTTACGATCGCGGCGCCTACGAGTGCTTCTGATTTTGGGCAATATTCACTAGATTGGAATCGGGGCGACCGGTCTGGCGGGCGGAGGATCCGAGGGCGCGGGCGCCGCGGGCTGGGCCGCGGGTTGGGACGGCGCCAGCAGCTTCCTGATGATGCTCTTGTCGAAGCCGGGAACCAGCCTGCCGCCGATGTCGAACACCGGTACGCCTCCCGTCGGGACGCCCTGGGCCTTGCCCTTCTGCGCCAGCTCCGCTGCTGCGGATCGGTCCCTGCCGACGTCCTTCTCGGTGTAAGGGATGCCCTCGTCGAGCAGCCAGCGCCGAGCCCCCACGCATACCGGGCAGGTGGTCGTGGCGTACATGATCAGCTGTGGCTTGCCGTCCGGCCCGAAGCGAATCGGAGGAACATCGCCGATTCCCGGCGTCCCGGCTGTCCTCGCGGCTTCTGCCGCCGCCCTGCGTTTGCCGTTGTAAAGCTCCCGGGACACCGCCGCCACTTTGTACCTGCCGCCGGGCCCCGGCTTCGTGAGGTCCGCGATGAACACCAGCGAAGGCACGGCCTCTTCGGGAGGGATCGTCGGATCCTGGACGCGCACTTCCTTTCGGTGTTCGGCGGGGATGTCCGAGACAGAGGTGCCGGTCTGTGCTCCGCCGGAGGCGAACCAGGTCAGGACCAAGTCGTCGCGTTGGTCGTCGACCACCGGCAGCCTGGCTTCGTGGGTCTTAGCGGCGTCCCCCTCATTCGCCGCACAACCGGCGACGACCGAAGCCAATGCGAGAGCCGATGCGATTGAAATCCTCATGATAATCACAACAAACGGCGCGTCCCGATATTCCGAGTTTGCTCTTCCCCCCCCCTCGATAGATCGCTACTATCCTCATTCTATGAAATTCGGATCAGACACTATAAACACCGACGAGAAGACCTACTCGGTGGCCGAGATAAACAAGGAGGCGCGCTCGTTGTTGGAGAGCGCCTTCGCGGGCGTCTGGCTCGAGGCGGAGGTTTCGGAGGTGACCGTGGCGCGCTCCGGCCACATCTACTTCAAGTTGGCGGATCCGGGCGGTAAAGCAAGCATCGACGCGGTGATGTGGCGCGGCGGGGCCATGCGATACGGCTCGCGAATCGAGCAGGGTGTCAAGATCCGTTGCCACGGGCGCGTGACCCTGTACGAGGCCGGTGGTCGATATCAGATCGTCGCCGATCGGGTGGAGGAGGCGGGTGAGGGGTTAAAGGCCAAGTTGCTGGCCACGCTTCGTGAAAAGCTCGAGGCCGAGGGACTATTCGCCGTGGAGCGCAAGCGGCCGCTGCCCCACATTCCGGCCAAGGTCGGGGTGGTCACCTCCCGATCGGGGGCTGCAGTGCGGGATATTATCAAGGTGGCGTCGCGCCGGTTCCCGTCGCGTATCGTCATCGCCCACGCGGGGGTTCAGGGCAAAGGGGCCGCAATTGAAATCGTGCGCGGGCTCGATCTGGTGAGCGGTCACGAGGGTGTGGAGGTAGTAATCATCGGCAGGGGCGGCGGCTCGTCGGAGGATCTGGACGCCTTCAACGACGAGGAGCTGGTTCGCGCCATCGCCCGGTGTCCGGTCCCGGTGATAAGCGCCGTGGGCCACGAGGTGGATGTAACCCTCGCGGATCTGGTCGCGGATCGGCGCGCGGCAACGCCGTCGGAAGCGGCGGAGCTGGCCGTGCCCGAGATGGAGAAGCTCTCGTACCGGCTCGATGAAGCCTCGCTCGGCCTTCGTACCGCCTTTGCGCACGGGATGAGCCGGCGTCGTGAGAAGCTCGGCAGGGTGCTCGGAGATATGAAGACCAGAGATCCGCGGACGAGACTCCGGGCCGGCATGGAAGCACTGGCAAAGTCCAGGGAGGTTCTGGCGAGGTGGCCGGACAGGGTGCTGTTCAGAGCCCGGGGAGATCTCGTGGCCGCCGGCGAGGGATTGTACAGATGGCCCCAACCGACGATGGCAAGAGCCCGGGGAGATCTGGGGCAGATCGTCGCCAGACTGCAGGTGCTCAGCCCGCTGGCCAGCCTCGAGAGGGGTTACGCGGTGATAAGGCGTGCCGACGACGGTGCGATCGTCAAGTCACCCGAACAAGCTCCAACGGGAACGAATCTCAAGTTGACCGTGGCCCGCGGAGAGATCTTTGCCAGAGTAGTGAAAGATACTGAGGACAACTCCAGATGATGACGCGTAAAGAGATCGTCGCGCTCGACAAGAAGTTAGTATGGCATCCGTACACACCGATGAAGAAGTACATCGAGGAGATCGATCCGGTGGTCGTGGAGCGGGCGGAGGGGATCTACCTGTACGACATGGACGGAACCCAGTACGTGGACGGCAACGCATCGTGGTGGGTCAACGTGCTCGGTCACAACCACCCGCGACTGATGAACGCCCTGCGCGCGCAGACCGAAACTCTGGCTCATTGCTCCATGGCGGGCATGACCCACGGACCGGCGGTGGAGCTGGCGCAAAAGCTGCTTCCCCTCTGCGGTGAGTCGCTCAATCATATCTTCTTTTCGGATGACGGTTCCACCGCCGTAGAGGTGGCGGTGCGAATGGCCTACCAGTACTGGCAGATCAAAGGTCGCTCGCAAAAGCGACGATTCGTAACGCTGAAGGGGGCTTTTCATGGCGAGACGATAGGAGCCGCATCCGTCTCCGGGGGAGAGTTGTTCCACAAGGCGTTCGGACCGTTGCTTTTTGACAGGATCATACTGCCGAGCCCGACAAGTGTCGCGTCAAAGAGTGAGGGAGCGGGCGTATCGACCCAGAGCGGGGTAGGGTGGTTCGACGAACCCTTTGCCGCCGCAAAGAAGATCCTGGAGGAGCGCGCCGATGAGGTCGCGGCGATCATCGTGGAGCCGCTGGTGCAGGGCGCCGCCGGCATGCTTATGTATTCTCCGGGATACTTGAGCGAGCTGCGCGCCCTGTGCAACGATCTGGATATGTTGCTCATCGTCGACGAGGTCTTCGTGGGTTACGGCCGCACCGGGACGTTTCTGGCTCATCATCAGGCGGGGATCGAAGCGGACATCATATGCCTGGCCAAGGGATTTTCCGGCGGGGTTCTTCCCATGGCCGCGACCGTCGCCTGCGATCGCGTCTTCAATGCATTCCTCGGCGGTCCGAACGAGACCCTCTGGTACGGGCACTCCTTCACCGGCAACCCCATCGGGTGCGCCGTTGCCCTCGAGACACTCAAGATTTTCGACGAGGAGAACATCATCGGAGGGCTCGGGCCCAAGTTCGACGCCATGCAACGGGGGCTCGACAGCGTGAAGGATCATCCGTGGGTCCGGGATCCGAGGCGCACGGGCATCATCACCGCTTTCACCCTCACCTCGCCTCAGGCGGGGGAGAGCGTCTCCGATTACCTGGACGATGCGGGCTGGAGATTCTATTTCGAGGCCCGCAAGCGCGGCGCACTGATTCGCCCCATGGGCAACGTCGTCTATTTCGTCTTGCCGCTCACCATAACGGTCGAGCAGATTGACAGCCTTTTTGCCATCGTCCGCGATTCCCTGGAAGCCACCTTCGGCAAGTAGCCGTGTAACGTTTTTTAGGAGGTCAGCAATGAACGAGCAGTATCCCAGGTTTCTGACCATATCCTGGATAGCACTGGCGGCGGCGATAGTGATACCACCGGTTGGTATCATTTTGGGCATCATCGCCATAGTGAAGTCAAAGAAGTTGCCCGACCGCCCGGGCAACAGGGCTGTGGCCATCTCATCAATCCCCACGGCTCTCTCCATGATTCTCATTCTCGCGCCGATGATCGGCGGATTCTTTGCATACGAAATGCAGCGCGACGAAGCTTACGAGGAAATGCAGCGCATTGAGGAAGAACTGTACATGGAGCAGGAGCGCATAAAAGAGGAGATGCAAACGGAGATGGAAGCCACGGAACGAGCCATGCGGGAGGCCGAAGAGGCCATACATCAGGCGGAGCAGACCCAGAAAGCGATGGGGCGGTAAGTCCAGCGGCTGATCGCCCCCGCATGGGTGCCACATGGAAATCGGTGCCTGACACCTTTTCTTGTTTGGTGAACTTTTTAAGCCCCCGAGGTTCCACAATTTCCACGTTTGACAACTGTTGTGATGCAGGGACAATGAAGTGAGCAGAATATGATTGATCAGAATTCAAAAATAAATCTCGCCTTACTTTTACTCTTTTTACAATGCTCGTCTCTGTGCGCTTGCACGAGTCGCCCAAAGGAACCAGAAAAACAAGCAGAGACGCCACCTGATTCAAAAAGGTCCATTTATAATTTAGAGTACAGTCGGCCCGACAGCAAACCTCTACTCCTTGATCTTCATTTGCCTGGGCATTCCCAAAAACCATCTCCTTTGATCGTTTGGATCCATGGAGGCGGCTGGAAATCCAATCATAAAGCCTCTTTCAGTCTGCCCTTGGAACTGGTTGATAGGGGATATGCAGTGGTCTGTATCAATTATCGTCTCAGTCAAACCGCAGAGTTCCCAGCTCAGATAAATGATGCAAAGGCCGCAGTGCGCTGGCTGAGAGCCAATGCGGGGAAGTATCATTTAGATCCGAAACGAATCGGCGCCTGGGGCAACTCGTCAGGGGGACATTTGGCGGCACTGCTCGGCACAACCAGCGGAGTGAAATTACTTGAAGGTACTGGTCTCCATTTACAATACTCGAGCAAAGTCCAAGCGGTTTGTACATACTACGCTCCCTTGGATTTGATCCGGTTGATGCCTGGCAACGAAGACATGGCTTACACTAAGCTGGGCGGGATGGTGGCGCAGCTACTCGGTGAACCACTGGCAGCCCGTCTGGAACTGGCGCGATTAGCAAGCCCTATCCATCATGTCAGTGCTGACGACGCGCCATTTCTCATTGTCCACGGTGACAAGGATAAGGTTGTCCCGATTGAGCAATCACGTTTGATGCACGCTGCGTTGCAGGGCGCCGGGGTATTGAGCCAACTCCATATTGAATCTGGAGCATCTCATTCCATTAAATATTTTAAGAGTGAATTAATGATAGAGCGTGTCGCCCACTTCTTTGACACGGCTATGGGTGCTTCACCTTAGGTTCCTTTGCCGGTCCGCCTTACACTCCTCTTACCGAATAAATCCGAGGCGAGCATCCAGATCATGCTTGATCATTCGAATGAGAATTTTGTCATAGCCACGTCGAGCTGAACCGGGAACTTGTATTGAAGAACTCACGAGTTGATTGGGATGGTACCCTTCGATGGTCTTGGGTTTGATTGTTGTCGTGCCTACTAGGTAGTTGTTTTTGAAAAACAGGATTTCATACGTACCAACTGGCGTGGCGCCTAGTTCTATCCGTCTCGATTTCATTCTACGGTTGAATTCGACGGCCAGACCTGCAGATGAAACTGTATAACAGAGCTTTTGTTCGCAGGATGTGCCCTCATTAGCACCCGTCAACTCCGATTGCCTGATGAACTTTACTCCAAAATAGTTCAGTGAACCCCACAGGCTTGTCGCAAGCACAATCAGAAATACACCTGTAACTATTAGTCCTAGATGTTTAGATTTGGGCTGGATCAGAGGTCTCATTATATGGACAACAGGACGCAAGGAAAGCAGGAGATGGACCAAGGTTGCCGCCACCAGGATGATAAGGAGAATGGCCCAGGGATCAAAGTGTTGCAACAATGTTTTGTGAAACTTGAGTTTTAGGGCGATCATTATAATAGCTTGGTGAATCAGGTACGGGTATAAAGAACGTTTCCCCATGACACTGAACCACGAGTGCTTCTTGGGGATTATCGCCAATAAAGACATCGCACATACAAGACTGGCACACATGGAAAGAGCACGGTAAAGGGCCGCGTGTGGCTCTGTCCAACGGAGAGCCTGGTATGAGTTTTTGCCAAATAAAAAGGAATAGGAGAGGTCTGGAGCCCAATGCCAAGCTACGATTGCAGCGCAGAGGAGAATAGCTCCCGATGCCACCCTTGACTTGGTTGTAGTCAACCACTCAAAGTGGCGTCGTTCCATTTTATAGCCGATCAGAAAGAATGGTAGGAACACCAGAGTCCGGCTGAAGCTCATCGTAGTACCGATTTCAGAGGAGTATCCGGCGACTAAGGCTAAAACGATCGATAAAAGGATTGGAAATCGGAAAGACTCAATCCACGGCAACAGGATTCGCCAGGTAAGGAGGCTGACAAGAAACCACAGATGTTTGTAGGGCAACAACAGAGTGTAGGACAGCTCAAGGGTGTTATTCAACAGATGATAAATTACGCCATATGCTACTTCGAACACCAGGAATGGTACCAGAAATCTTGTAAGCGACTTCTGGAACTGCTCGGTTGAAAGAGCTGGGCGCGAGAAGTGTCCCGAAATGATTGCAAATGCGTACATGTGAAAAAGGTAGATAAAAAAGTAACATGATTTCGCACCGCCAAATCTCGGTTGGAATGGCTCCATCATATGACCGACTACCACTAGGAATATCAAAACATAGCGTGCGTTGTCGAAGTATGCGTTTCTGCCTTCACCGTTGGAGTACATAGTGTTCTAGAAATTCCCCTGGTGTGAGTTTGTTATTCCAATTTGCACGTGCCTTTGCTTGAGAAGTTCCCACACTCCTGTCGCTTTTTCCTCATAACGGAGTTTTCCTATAGGGACGAATGGGCTGGGGAACATCCCATGTTCTGGCGATGAGGGTGTCATGCCTTCTACAGCCGCATAGAAGTTCGCTTCTCCTTTTGGGCCTAGACGAACAAACATCAAGAAGCGATCAAGGATCACCTTTTCGATTGGCCATTGATCCATTGGGAATACCCAATCACCAGGAACGTGAGGCATATTGGTGGTCCGGGGTTTGCCATTTTTGCCTTGACCTCGCGCCTCCAATATCACGGCCGGTCTTTGTTTAATTGGCTGCTTGAGTTTCCAATAAAGAGTAATAATGGCGGCATTGTGTCGACGACTGAGCACATCGGGTAGTATCGTGACTCCCAATAATTGCAGACCGTTTTCATAGTAAATGTCGAGGCGTTTGATTCCTTCAGGGAGGTCATCAAGAATTCTCTTTGAGGGTGCTATTCGTATCTTTTTTGCAGACTTTCGAGAAGGGTAAGGTTTGAGGGATCTCTTTGGAAGAAGCGGTTTTGGATTGCACCGCAGTCTTGTTATTCCTTTCTTAACTTCAAGGGGTGTGCCGAGTGCGTTAGAACGATCTACCAATTTTGCTAGTATGGTTTTTAGTGTTTTACCTTTTGCACGGAGTACTTCATTCTTACGAAGTAGAATCGGATGCCCACGCACTTCTTTCACACCGGTTCTATTAAAAATGAGTTCAAATATAGCACCGTGATTCCACTCCTTCCGGTCGGTAGTCCAATAGACACTCAAATTACCGGCGTCATAAAGAACCGGTTTGCCATCGATCAAGGTTGCTCCCTGAAGACAATGGGATCCATGGCCTAAAATGGCATCATAACCAATAGTTATTATTTCTTTTGCTAATTTCTTTGTAATGTCCGAAGGAGCGCACTTCCAGTTTCTGCCCCAGTGCGGTGTCAAAAAGACCAAGTGGGCGTGACTTCTCGCAATTCGCTCTATTTTCTTCAATTCGGAGATTGTTTTCTTGTCCAATCGATTTTTCCCACTAGCGAGATAGAAGGTACCGGCACCATCTACCGTGGCGGCCGCTTGGGGGGTTTGAGCGAAGTTGACGCCAACAAGCGCAATTACTGTATCACCGAGTGTGATATATTCTGGACGGATTGCATCCTCGCGATTGTAACCTCCACCCGTGTATTTTATTCCGGCTGTTGTGAGCCGGTCTAACATCTCTACAAGGGCCTCACGCCCATAATCAACGACGTGATTGTTGCCGATGGTCACTATGTCAATTCCCGACTCTTCCAGGACACCAATTACGTTTGGATGGGCACGAAACATGTGGGGTGTCGGCTCACCCTTGTCGAAATAGTCACCACCTTGAGAAATCACTCCCTCTGCGTTTATTAGAGCCACATCTGCCTGAGAGAATATTCCCTTTATATTGTTGAACACCTTCGACCGACTTTTCGAGTCATAAAGCGCGAAATTGAATTCCTTGCCCAGGAGCATGTCTCCTCCATAGACAAGGCTGTATTCTGTAAGCTGTGCAGGAGGCCTTTTGTTTTCCTTCCCGTTGCAAGCATTAATGAACAGAAATACAAATATCGCTAGGGGTATGTGGATATGTCTCATAAGGTTTATTTTACACAATAGGGGGGGATATTTGAATCCGCACCTAACTCCAGAGTTCCGACCTCCCGTATGGGTGCCATTTCTTCAGGGGCAAAGGGGGGATTTCGTCACTACCTGCACTGGTTCCAGTAGGCGTCGGTGCTGTCGGCCTTGATGCGGCACTGGGCGACTTGCTGGCTGATGCCCTCGTTTGCGGCTTGGGCGACACACTTCTTGACCTCTTCGTCCCGCGCGGCCTTCTCGTCGGCGACCTTCTTCTTGGCCTCTTTTACAGCAGCTTCCTTGCTGGGGCCGAGCGCCTGAAAGTCGGGATCGAACTGCCTGGAGGTCACCACTTTTTTCTTGGCGTACTCCTCATTGAGCCTGGCCTTTTCTTCGTCGTTCTCCGCTTTTTCGAGCTTGGCAGCGAGCTCATCGTCCCATCCCTTGAGATCCTTGGCGCGCCAATCGACCAGCTTCTTCTCCCGAGCCTTGAAATCCTCCTCCACCCTGGCGAGCAGATCCTTCTCAATGGGAAGAGGCCCATCCGAGCGCAGCCCGACCAGATTCTCACACATCCGGTCGATCTCGCCGTCCGTGGCGGTCGGAACACACGAAACCACAACCGTCCCCACGAAAGAAAACACCGCAGCCATGACCATGTTTTTCATCTTTTCCCCCTTTTCGCTGTCTCGTGCTCCAGACGAGACATCCAGATTTGGTCGTTTCGAAGTTGTTCACCCCGTATGGGTGCCAGACACATTATGACAGAGTGCTATGACAGAGTGCCAGACACATTATAACAGGGCAAGCGTTAGCGACCTTCACATCTGATGTTTGTCCTGCTCCGCTCGCCGCCATTCGCCGCCGCCCGCCGCCGAATCTCGTAGCTCGGATGTCCACGGGATGCAGGAAAGTCAACCATTTTACCCGGTGGCACGGGGTTTGCTAAATCGCAAACCCATGGCTTCCATGTGCACCATGCCGGCGAGGGAGCGACCTCGTGAACGTCTGAGGGAAAAGGGTTGCGGCGCCCTGGGAGACGCCGAGTTGATTGCGTTGCTCCTGGGTACCGGTACGGGAGGTGAGAACGCCCTCGATCTCGCGCGAAGAATCCTCGTAGAACTTGGCGGCGTGGAGCGGCTCGTCCGGGAAGGGGCCGGCGATCTCGCGAGGATAAACGGGCTCGGGGAGGCCAAGGTGTCCCGGATCGTCGCGGCCATCGAGCTGGGAACTCGGATTGTGGAACGACGGAGCACGCAGGAGCGCAACCGGCGATTCACTTGTAGCGCCGACATATGGGAGGCCTATCGCACCAGGCTGGTGCCCCTCATGCAAGAGACCTTTCTGGCGGTGGGGCTCAACAACCGGAACGAGCCCATCCGGGAGGAGGTGGTGGCGAAGGGATCGCTCAACGAGTGCACGGTGGAGCCGAGGGAGGTTTTTCGCCCCATGATCTCAGAAGCCGCCGCGCGGTTGGTGGTGCTGCACAATCACCCCTCGGGGGATCCTCGGCCCAGCCCACACGACGTGGCCCTCACCCGGCGCCTGGTCAAGGTCGGAGAGATCATCGGCATACCTCTGGTGGATCATATTGTCGTGGGAAGGAAGAGCTACTCCAGTCTGCGGGATCTGGGGTTGATGGGCTGAGTTGGAAAAGGGTTGGCCTTTGGCCCCGCAATAGCCCGCGGGTGTAAAACCCGCGGCCACGATACG
>SDBV01009405.1_pt1 | contig 13004 bp, 22 predicted proteins | sample 2277081 | NCBI WGS metagenome assembly SDBV01 (sample SAMN10402039, study PRJNA504765) | marine sediment metagenome | isolation source: marine sediment core GS10_PC15, 223 cmbsf | place: Arctic Ocean: Southern Knipovich Ridge | collected 2010
GGACGCCCAGGAGGCGGGCCTGCTGACGATCATGTCGCCGCGGGACCTGGGCTGGTGGAACATTGACCGCGGCCGGCGGGGCCCGCTCAGGGGACCGGGCGCGCCGAATCTGAGCAACACGATCGTGCTGAAGGTACAGGTGGAATTGACGCCCATGGGCGAGGCGGTCGCCGGCGAGCTGCGGGCGCACAAGGGTCGGGGCGAGAACTACGCCACGTTCGTGCCGACCATGACCAGGATCGTCGCGGGGGTGGAGTGATGTTCGAGCACTCCTGCACGCAGTGCTTCCTCGGGGCTGGCTACCACGAGGGGGACTGCGGGGTCGAAGGCTGCGCCGGTCATTGGCCCGCGCTCTGCTGCCCGGGATGTGACTGCGGCTCCTTCGAAGAAGCGCACCCTGAGGAGGTGGAGTGATGGCACAGACCGTCTGGAAGTACCAGTTCGAGATCGGCCGGGACGTTGTCGTCGCGATGCCGGTCGGCGCTCAGACGCTGCACATCGGCATGCAGGACCTGCTCACGATGTGGGCACAGGTCGACCCATACCAGGAGCTCGAGGTAAGCAGACGCTTCATCGTCATCGGCACCGGGCACATGCTCCCCGAGGGCGGAAGCTGGGTATACCGCGGCACCGCCCAGGACGGCGGATTTGTGTGGCATCTGTTCGAGGACGTTCTCTACCAAGGAGTAGGCGCACATGGCTACTGAGGAGACCCAAGCCGAGATGGAGGGACGCGACCTGTCGACGTCCTGGCACAGCTACCCCAAGGTCTTCAATTTTGGCCATGCCGAGGTGGCGAACGTCCTTGCCGGCGACGTGAACGTGGAAGAGAAGGTCGACGGCAGCCAGTTCAGCTTCGGCGAGTTCGGAGGTAAGCTGCGGTGTCGTAGCAAGGGCCGCGAGATCCCACTGGACGAGGGCGACGTCACCGACAAGCTCTTCTCCGCCGCGGTCGAGACCGTGATGGACCTGTTCGGCGGCAAGTATCTGCGCCCGGGCTGGACGTATCGGGGTGAGGTACTGGCTAAGCCGAAGCACAATGCGTTCGCCTACGACCGCGTGCCGGCAGGCAACATCATCGTCTTCGACATCAACCCGGGCCACGAGGCCTACCTGCCCTACGAAGAGAAGGTCAACGAGGCCGCGCGCCTCGACCTGGAGACCGTGCCGCTGTTGTTCAGCGGCCACCTGACCCAGGCGATGTTCGACCAGCTGCTCGAGACCGACAGCGTGCTCGGCGGGCAGAAGATCGAGGGTATCGTCATCAAGCCGATCGAGCCGGTCTACGGCCGGGACGCCAAGGCACTCATGGCGAAGTTCGTCAGCGAGGCCTTCCGCGAGGTCCACAAGAAGGAGTGGGGCGAGAGCCCACGGAACAGCAACAAGCCGGCGCTCGCTATCCTGCTGGAGATGTTCGACACGGAGGCGCGCTGGGAGAAGGCCGTCCAGCACCTGCGCGACCAGGGCACACTGGTGGGCACGCCGCAGGACATCGGCGCGCTCATGGCCGAGGTCAAGCACGATGTCTGGGAGGAGGAGCAGGAGCTCATCAGGCAGACCCTGGTGGACGCCTTCGAGAAGGACTTCACGCGCGGTATGGCGCGCAGACTGCCGCAGTGGTACAAGGAGCGCCTGGTGAAGGAGACTTTCGAGGCTGAGACGCCGCTGGCGTTCGTGGAGGCCATCAACGAGCACGATGTGGCCGAGGAGGGCTAGCGTGTCTACGCAGACCAAGTGCGACCGCTGCCGGAGCGAGATCGATAACCCACCCACGTCGGAGATGGCGGAAGCGGTCACCTTGACCATGAGGGTCGTTGGGGGCCTAGCCGCTATCAATCGATACGACCTGTGCATACGATGCTGGCAGATCATCTCGCAGGGGATTGTCGGCTATGCGGTGCCGGCAACGCGGTGATCAGCATCAAGGCGCCGCGGTGGCTCTACCGCATCTATTGCGGGTTGGTGGTGTGTCATCCCGCGGTCATAGAGGAGGACTTCTGGACGGCACGCTGCGTAGACTGCGGGGCGACGGTGAGGATGGTGGGGCCATGGTAGCCGAGGTGGCATTGTGAGTTGGGTACAGTTTGGCGTCATTGAGTCACCCATGGCCCGGAAGGAGCACGTTTGCGACTGGTGCGTGGGGCCCATCGTAGCCGGCGAGCGATATCAGCGCTGGGTCGGGATGTGGGCGGGGGATCCGCCGGTCACCATGAAGATGCACACTGATTGTGTTGAGGCAGAGCTCGTATCGTCCAAGTTCACGCAGCGTCGCGACGATGAGGGCTTCTGCGAGGGACCGCACCAACGGGCTGGTCGATGCTCCGAGTGCAGCGATATGCCGGTCACGATACCGAAGTGGTTGGTCGCTGGTGCTGCTCGCACGGAGGTGAAGTGATGGAGGCCACAGATGACCTGGCACGCGCTCTTGAACTGGCTGCCGATCAGGGTCTACGTGTCTACCTTGCCAATGGTTCAGATAATGGAGACCGGTGGACGTGTTCTGTTTTCGCGGACACGTTGGATCACGATCTCCGTCTCCGTGCGCTTGGGCGCGCCAGCGGAGTGGACGTTGGAGAGGCTGTCGCCCAAGCCCTCGACCAGGCTCTCGCCGACTCCACCTCGCGCCTACTGCGCCGACGGGTGGCATGACGCCTCCCCGCTCACGCATCTCATCAGGGAGCGGTGTCCGGCGTGCGACGGGAAGCACGTCCGCCTCGGGCCCACACGCACGTCTCCAGGCTGACCTCGCCCAGCACCTGAGGCGGAAGTACAACGGCAAGGCGATGGTCTTCACGGAAGTCGCGCTGTCGGGCACGTGGAGTAGCCACGGCCGGCTCGACGTGGTGGCCATCTGGACGTACCGCGGCTATAGTCAGCAGCGTACCCACGGCTATGAGGTCAAGGCTTCGCGGAGCGACCTGCTCGGAGATCTGCGTGCCGGGAAGTGGCGGCGGTACCTGCACGACGTGGACCACATGTACTTCGCGATGCCTGACGGCCTGGCGAAGCTGGACGAGATCCCGAAGGAGTGTGGTGTCATCATTCAGCTCGCGGAGGGGCAGTGGCGGATCATACGACGGGCGCCCAGGGTCGAGCGCCAGCAGGACCTGACCACGCCGTGGAGGCTACTGCGGCGAGCGTATGGGCAGGGTAGTTGACCACCCGCGCGAACGCATCGCCCCGGGTCACCGGAAGTGTTACATTTGTAACACTTCCCTGCAGGGCGGATTTGACACGATAGCCTGCGACTGCTATGCTTCTCGCGTAGAGGGGGATGTGAAAGGGCATACGATGAAGCGGTATCGCATCAGTGTTTGGGCGGAGGCGTCAATACGCGAGTACTGGACTGTTGAAGCCGAGTCAAAGGAGGATGCTCGCACGAAGTGGGACTCCATGATCGACGGCGGCAACGACCGGATTGAGTATGAGGGTCAAGAGGTATTCGACGAACGCGACCGAGAGATCGACTCCATCGACGAAGCTTAGAGCCGACCACGGCGCGCAAGGCAGCAAGGGAGTAGGGAGCTATGACGATCCAGACAACCAAGACTCCGGACCGGTGCAAGGACTGCGGTCCGAAGCATGTAGCGCACGCCGATCGTAGGTGTCGGGCGATGATCGAGGGGGTAGTAGCCGGACGGCTGGACGGTGGGCACGTTCTTCTCCGCAGTGGCTTCCGGTGCTCCGGAGGGCACGGCGAGTATGCCTGGTGTTCTTGCGGGCCGGATACGTCCAGGGCGCCGGGGCGTCCATGACCTCTGCTATAGCCAAGGCTGATGTCCGGGTGGGGCAGACTCTCGGGGCGACCTACCGAGGGGCGGAGTACACCTGCGAGGTGATCGATCACGGGGGGCATCTAGGCTTCCAGTTGCCGAGCGGTGAGGTGTTCAAGAGCCCCTCGGCGGCCGGCAAAGCCATCACAGGCACTGCGACCAACGGCTACCGCTTCTGGTCGGTGTCCCAGGAGGCCCCCGCGGGTCAGCCGCAGCCACCGGTTCCGCGCCCCGTCGTCGATGATGACGAGGACGTGACGACATTCATCGAGGGCAGCAACACGGAGGCCGGCGCAAAGCACCGGTGCAAGACCGCCCGCCGGTACACCGCCGGTGTGTTCTTTCAGAACACGAGGCTGCTGCAGGATGGCGATCCGTACAGCGGGCAGCGTGCGTACCACCAGCTGCACTGCCACAAGTGCGACGAGGCGCTCGGCATCTACTACGACGACCACGCGAACGGGCGGACCACGGACTACAGCCGGGCGCGGTGGGATACCAAGCAGAAGACGTTTGTGTTCCCGAATGGGATGCTATCAGGGGTGATCGGATCATGATCAATCAGATAAAGGCAACGCCAGAGTACTGGACCGCCTTAGGGGCCGATGTCCCAGCTGCACGATGGGCGGCCCGGCGGTATGAGGAGCAAGTTCGTGGAGGTATTCATCAGCTATGCCCCCATGGCCATGCTCATAAAGCCTGCGAGGACCGCCAGTGCCACCTCAAGATGTTCAGCCTCCCCTCCTTCGCATCTCAGCTGGAGGCGCATGGGCTAGGATCTCTACTGCCGTTGATTGACCAGGATCCGGGGTCCGGCACAGGACAGGAACGGTAGACGGGATGACCCACCAGGACCAAGCGGTCGCGATCATCGAGCTGGCTATAAGGCAGGCCTGGGCGGCCGACACCTCCTATTGGCCTACGTACTGGTCGGAGGAGAACCCGGCGCTAGGGCAGTGCGCGGTGACGGCGTTGATCATACAGGCGCACCTCGGCGGCGACCTGCGGCGCGGTCAGATAGGGCGCGTCTCTCACTACTGGAATATCCTATCCTCGGGACGGGTGGTGGATCTGACTCGAGATCAGTTCTTCACAGACCATGGCCCGGTGTGGCACGATCCTATCAAGGTGGTTATGCCAGAGCGCGGACAGGTCCTGCGGGCGGGAACTACCGGGATTCGATATCACCGTCTGCGGGAGCGCGCGAGGCTATAGCCGGGTATCATGTAAGTGTGACGTCATGCGGTAGTGTAGTTGGAGTCTGCTTGAGACTTCTGGATTTGTTTTGTGGTGCTGGTGGGGCAGCGATGGGCTACCACCGTGCAGGCTTTGAGGTGGTGGGTGTGGATATCGCGCCTCAGAAGAACTATCCATTCGAGTTCTACCAGGCGGATGCGATGACGTTCCCGCTGGAAGGTTTTGACGTGGTCCATGCGAGCCCGCCGTGTCAGGGCTACACGCGGCTGAACCACCCGCAGAAGGCGAATCGACCGCGGTTGGTCGGCGCGGTGCGTCAAATGCTCAGCGGCAAGGTCGTCGTCATTGAGAACGTCGTAGGCGCACCACTGCGCGATCCGCTCATGCTGTGCGGCACGGCTCTCGGCCTCGGCGTGATACGCCACCGGCTGTTTGAGATCAGCGTCACGATGCCGCCGGCCCCAGACTGCGATCACCGCGGGACAGTTGCGGACGGGACGTATTCGGGCGTGCGGAACGGCGGCCCGCGAAGCACGCACACGATCCCATATGCGGAACAGCGTGCGCGCTGGGAGCACGATATGGGGATCGATTGGCCGATGACGCGGCGCGAACTAGCAGAGGCCATCCCGCCCGCCTACACCGAATGGATCGGCAGGCAACTAATAGACAGGCTGGAATTCCACGACGGCTAAGACCTTGCATTGTTGGGATTGTGAGTGCGTCCTCGGCCGGGGCGCGCTTTGTCATGCCTGTCGTCAGCATCGCCAGGACCAGCACACCTCGGTAGCCATCCCCGGCTTCGATGAGGACGACGACGAATACTACTGCCACGGCGCCGGACCTGAGGGCATCACCTTCAGCCGACTCGGCAAGCGGCCACGCCCCGTACCATGGAGCCGCACGGAAGCCTGCGCCTTTGAAGCGGCGGAGGCTCTAGAGGGGGAGGGCGGGGGCGCGTGAAGGAGCACGTGAGGGGGATGGTACACTATAACACTAGAGGACATCCCTGTGCGTTTTGCACAGCACTTCGAAGGTAGCCCGTGGCTGAGATAGACCTCGAGATCGGGTCGAGTGGGCTGAACGCCTGGGCCGGCATGGTTCAGGAGGAGCTCCTCCGACAGCTTGCATCTCCCGAGCGGCGTAACCGCACGTACCGTGAGATGATGGACAACGACCCGGTTGTCAACGCCACGCTGTACACCGCTGACATGCTGCTCCGCCAGACGACCTGGCGGGTGGATCCTTTTATCGATGCCCCGGGCCGTGAGCCGCTCCCTGCGGACATTGCGGCCAAGGAGTTCGTGGACTCCTGCTTTGAAGACCTGAACCGCCCCTGGAAGGAAGTGGCCAGCGAGGCGTTCAGCTTCGTGCCGCTTGGTTGGTCGTGGCAGGAGATCGTCCTCAAGCGACGTCATGGACCTCAGAACAGCACCCGGCTCATCGTCGATGGAGCTAACGTACTCTCGATAGAGACGACCGGGACCGGTCTGCCCAGCTCGAAGTTCAATGACGGTAAGATCGGCTGGCACAAGATATCCGGCCGTTCGCAGGACACGCTGTTCCGCTGGCAGTTCGATGAGCACGGCGACATGCAGGGCCTGGTACAGCAGGCGCCGCCGGATTACACCCTGCGACCGATCTCGCTCGCCAAGTCGATGCACTTCCGAACCTCGGCTATGAAGAACAATCCCGAGGGGCGCGCGGTGCTGCGTGGAGCCTTCCGCCCGTGGTACTTCAAGAAGACCATCGAAGAGGTCCAGGCGGTCGGCATCGAGCGTGACCTGGCGGGGCTGCCTGTGCTGTGGGTACCGCCGCGCCTCATGCGCGAGAAGTCCCAGCTCAATGCGGCGGACCTATCGCTGCGCGACACCCTGGAGCAGGTAGTCCGGAACATTCGCCGCGGTCAGCAGGAAGGCCTGCTGCTCCCCATCGGCAGTAGCGAAGACATCTTCAAGCTGGAGCTTCTGGCGTCCACGGGCCGCCGGCAGTTCAACACGACCAAGATCATGGAGTATTACGACCAGCGCATCGCGATGATGATGATCGCGGACTTCATCCTGCTGGGCCACGAGGCGGTGGGGTCGTTCGCACTTGCGGACAGCAAGACCACGACCTTTGGCATGGCGATGGGGACCTACCTCGACGTGATTGCCGACCAGTACAACCGGCGAGCCATCCCACAGCTGCTCCGGCTGAATAACATGGATGAGGAGCGGCCGCCGAAGCTGGTGCATGAGGACGTCGAGACTGTCGATCTTAAGGATCTAGGTGAGTACATCGGCAAGTTGTCCGGCGCCGGCGTGGAGCTGTTCCCCAACAAGGAACTGGAGGACTACCTCCTCGCCCAGGCTGGATTGCCGGCCGCGGCCCGGGAGCTGTAGCCGCCGCTGATGGCGTTCGTACGACGTAGGGTCAGGCCAGTGCCCCATGTATGGACGATCCGTAAGACCGACGCCGAGGACTTCGACCGGCTACACCGTGCGTCGGATCCGTTCGAGCCCCGTGTCCGCCGTCTGTGGGAGTCGCTGCCGTCGAAGTTTGCGCGTGAGATATCGCTCGCGGACCTATCAACCGCGGTCCGACTGGAACGCATTGGGCCCGTGAACGACGCCATCGCCAACGTGTATGCGGCCCTGGGTGCGGACCTAGAGCCACTGTTGGCTGGAGGCGCCATGGCGGCCGGTGGTGCGGTGATGGACGATCTGGGTATCAGCCTGTCGTTCGATCTGCTCAACCCGAGGGCCGCGTTGTTCGCCAGGCAGCGCTCGTCGACACTCATCAAGGAGGTGACCCGAGACCAGCGCGAGGCTGTCCGCAAGCTGATCTTCAAGGGCATCACCTCCGGGGATGCTCCCCGGGTAGTGGCGCGTGAGGTACAGCAGGTCGTGGGCCTGCACAGCCGACAGATTGTGGCGGCCCGTAACTTCCGGACGGCACAGCTGGAGCAATTGATAAGGCAGCACCCGCGGACCGCGGTGAGTGTACTGGAGGCGCGGGCGCAGAAGAACACCCAGCGTTTCATAGACCGGCAGCTCAAGGAGCGGGCTATGACCATCGCGCGCACCGAGATGAACCGCGCGTCGAACGTCGGTCAGCGCGAGGCCTGGGATGCGGCAAAGAAGGCCGGCCTGCTGGATACCGATAAGGCCGTGCGCGTGTGGATTGCGGCGATAGACAGCCGGACCGATGATGTGTGCTCAGGCCTCGATGGGGTGACGGTGCCTTACGATGAGGAGTTCTCTGAGGGAGAGCCGCCGATTCATCCTCGGTGCCGGTGCACGATCGGGCTGCGCCGAGCCACCGCAAATCCGTAGCGTATAATCAGAAGAGCGGCGGGATCACCGCGCCCTTATCCGAGGAGGACGAGACCGTGACCAAGGATAGCGTACAGCTGCCAGGCTGGAAGATCGCCAAGTCCGACGAGGAACAGCAGATCGTCTTTGGCTGGGCGAACCAGCCATTCGGTCCAGTGGTGAAGGCCTACTCCCCGGAGGGCAGCCTCGACCGTGTGATCGAGGACGTCAATACCGCGTACCGGCAGCAGTTCCCGCTACCGGATGACTGCGACGGCTGGCAGTACATCATCGTCACGTTCGAGGATTCAGTGATTGCGTCCCGGTACGATGGTGAGGAGACGACATACCTCAAGCACAGCATGGTGCGCGACGGTGACTCCATCGTGTTTGGGAAGGGCGTCGAGGTCGAGCAGGTGTGGGTAGCCAAGCAGGTCGGCGGTTCGGATCTCCTGGCTCGGATGGACAAGTCTCATGGGGATGACCGGGCGCGGGAAGACCAGCAGGGCGATATCGTTCCCGTGAACGAGCTAGAGGCCGCGGCCTATGAGTTCGTGCTCGAGTCGCGCCAGGCCGGCGCGGAGCACACGCGCATCTCAGGCGAGCTGGTTGAGAGTATGATGCTGACTGGTGAGAAGTGGGAGGCCCTGCTCCTGAACGACAAGGGTGAGCCGATCGTGGAGGGTCTCACCAAGGGGGTAATTGACAGCATGCCGCAGGGTTGGTGGGTTGGCTTCAAGGTTGACGACGATGCCTGGGCGCAGTACAAGAGCGGCGACTACGCGATGTTCAGCATCGGCGGGGACGCCACCAAGGAGCCCGTGGAAAGTTCTTAGCCGTCGGTCGGCAGAGCGCGAATTCATAGGGTATAGTAGAACCATGGGGACAAAGCACGAGTGACCTCAATACTCCGCAACATCCACATCGACGAGGTCAGTCTCGTTTACCAGGGCGCCGATCCATACGCCCATATCGTCATGGCCAAGAGTGCGGGCGCTAAGCCTGCGGTCGCGATTACAGCACCGACCTCCAAGGGGGCCCACATGTCCGATCTGAACAAGCAGCTGGCGAAGGCCCTCGATGGCGTGGCTGGAGCGGGCGACCTGTCGTCTGAGATTGTGAATGCGCTGAACATCGCATTCCCCACGGAGACTCCCGAGGTCGACCCGAAGGCGGACGTGACTCCGCCGACGGAGACACCTACCCCGGACCCAACAGCGACCCCAGCGGCGGACGTCACTCCAACGCCCGACCCAACAGCGACTCCGGCGCCGGCATCTACACCCGCCGCGGACGCTACATCTCCTGAGGGCACGCCCGCCCCTGACGCTTCGCCGGAGGGTGACGGGGCTGTCCTTGAGGCGGCAGTGACCAAGGCCGTGTCGACGGCTACCGCCAAGATGCAGAAGGAGCTCGACGAGACGACCTCGGCGCTTGCGAAGGCGACCGAGACTCGTGAGATCGGCGAGCACGTTGAGAAGATCCGCAAGGACCTGCCCGGCCTGACGGTCGACGCGGATGTCCTCGGAGCAGCCATGTACCGCATGGGGCGCAACGAGATGACGGACGAGGACCGCACGCTGGTTCTGGACACGTTCGGCGCGGCCTCTGCTCTCGGCACGGAGAGCCCAGCATTCATCGAGTACGGCACGGCGCAGGTCGGGGACGACAGCCCGGGCGCTACAATCGCGAAGATTGCCACCGCTAACAGCGAGGGCAAGACCCAGGCACAGGCCATCGCCGACGCGCTGGAGACCCCTGAGGGTCGCGAGGCGTACGAGGCTGACCTGGTGGAGCGCAGCCGCCGACTGTAGGCTATTAGCGCCGGGCATGTCCCGGTAGACACAGACACAGACTCCCGGAACGTCATGAACGTCAGTGGGGTGCAGCTCCTCTAGAGGAGGGCACATCCATGGCGTTCGAGCTTCCGGGCCAGATTCTTCCTATGGAGGCCGGCGGAAACATCTCTGCCAGCCAGTTCAGGTTCGTGACGCTGGCCTCGGACGGCCAGGTCGACCTGACCGGTGCAGCGAGCACCAACCGTCCAATCGGTGTTCTCCAGAACAAGCCAGCGGCCGCGGGCCTCGATGCCTCGGTCATGGTTGACGGCGTCACGAAGCTGTTCTGTGGCGAGACGATCGCCATCGGAGACCTCATCACCCCATCGGCCTCGGTGGCCGGCGGCGCGGACGACGCTGATACATCGACCGACGTTATCCTGGGCCAGGCCCTTGAGGGCGGCGACGTAGGCGAGATCATCGCCGTGTACCTGTTCGGTGGCCCGGGCGGCGAAATCGCCTAGACCGGCTGAAGAGGCGAGGAGACATACATGGCGTACGAGATTGCCGGATTCATGCTGCCTTACGAGGCGGGCTCTGATCTGTCGAGCGACCAGTATAAGCTGGTAGTGGTAGCGACCGACGGTCAGATCGACGTGGACACCAGCAATTCGGTTGGTGACTCGACGGACCGCCCAATCGGTGTCCTCCAGAATAAGCCTACCGCCCAGGGCGAAGAGGCCTCGGTGATGCTCAAGGGCGTCAGCAAGGCCATCGCGGGTGTGACGATCGCCATCGGCGAGCTGGTTACGCCATCTGAGGTCACGGACGGGCGTCTGGACGTGGCCGGGGCATCGACAGACACCATCCTGGGCATGTGCCTCGAGGGGGGCGCAGCCGGAGAGACCATCGTGGTACGCCTATTCGGTGGACCGGGTGGGTCGATCGCTTAGCAACTAGGGGCGCTGAAGGCGCCGCAGCTAGAGAACGAGCAACATAGGAGGGGCACATGCCCGGACAGCCTGCGGTAACTGACCTTCACGTCAATGCGCCGCTCACTAACGTCTCGATCGCGTTCATGCAGCGCGCCGAGAACTTCGTCGCGTCGCGGGTGTTCCCCATCGTGCCGGTCGCGAAGAAGTCCGACATCTACCGGGTCTACAACCGGGACGACTGGTTCCGTGAGGAGGCCCAGGTACGTGGACCGGGCACTGAGTCGGTCGGTGGTGGGTGGGAGCTGGATAACAGCAACACCTACACCGCTCGCGTGTTCGCGATTCACAAGGACATCAGCGACATGGAGCGGTCGAACGCGGACGCCGACATCAACCTGGACGTCGACGCGTCTAAGTGGATAGCCCAGCAGCTGCTCATGAAGCTGGAGTCCGACTTCGTGACGAGCTTCATCACCACGTCCACCTGGACGGGTGCAGCGACTGGTGCAGACCAGACGGGCGTCTCAGGCGTCCCTGGTGCCAACCAGTTCAAGCAGTGGAACGACGTGGCGTCTAACCCGATCGAGGTTATCGACCGTCTGAAGGATCAGGTGGCTCAGAAGACGGGTCTTCTGCCGAACACGTTGGTCCTCGGTCCGCAGGTCTTCACGGAGCTGAAGAATCACCCAGACATCCTGGACCGGATCAAGTACACGCAGAAGGGCATCACCACCCAGGATCTCCTTGCGGAGATGTTCCAGCTCGACAACGTGTACGTGCCATACGCGACACGGAACACCGCGGTCGAGGCGGGTTCCGATAGCTACAGCTTCTACCACGGCAAGACGGCGCTGCTTTGCTACAGTGCGGCCGCACCGTCGAGGCTGGCGGCATCGGCTGGGTACACCTTCGGATGGACCGGGTACACTGGCACCGGTGGCGTGCAGGGCATCGGCACAGGCTCGCGCATAAAGCGCATTCGGATGGAGGCGCTTAACTCTGACCGGATCGAGGGCGAGATCGCGGTTGACCCCGTGGTTGTAGCCGCGGACCTGGGCATCTTCTTCGTCTCGGCGGTCGCTTAGACCACCCCAGCGGAGTAGAACCAGAGCAAACGTCCGAGACCGGGGCCGCCCTCCTCCCGCGCAAGGCGGCCCCGGCGCAGTATAAGGAGAACCACGGGATGGTCGCTGCCCTAGTATTCGCAAAGCAGGTGGACCTTAATGGTCTGACGTATCCGGCAGGGGCGTTGGTGCCCTCGGACCACGGATTCACGGCTGCGAAGGAGCGAACCCTTCGGGATGGCCGCTGGATTCGGGACACTGAAGTAGATGACCTGAGTAAGCTACCGGTCCCCTTCACACCGAAGACAAGTACGCCGCCGCACATCATCGCTGAGGCTCAGGTATTGGTGGATCAACAGCGCGCCAAGGTCGAGGAGGCTGAGGCTTACCTCGCGGTGCTCATCGGACCTGCGGTGGAGGACGAGCCTGAGGCGCCGGCACCGGTGTTCGAGTCTGACGAGACGGCCGCGACAGCCGCGGTTGCCGACGAGGCGACAGCCCCGGAGCCCGATGATTCAGATGAGACAGAGACTGAGGCCGAGCCTGTAGCCGAGGCTGCGGGTGAGGATGGTGGCGGGAACGACGAAGACGAGGACTCAGTCGAGGCCAACATCGCTGCGGCAACTCGGCCGTCGGCGGGGCCAGATGACGCTGTCGCGTGGATGCCGGGAATGACGCCAGCATGAACGTAGACGTCTTCATGCACGCCATGGATCTCGATGGCCGGGAGTATCCCGCAGGGTCTCTGGTGTCCGAGGGCGCGTTTCAGCCGCCTAAGGAGAAGTCGCTCCGCGATTCGAAGTGGATCGCCTCCATCGAGGTCGAGTTCATGGCGGACCGGCTGCCTCAGCCGCGTGATTCAACCGGGCTCGTCCCGAGGCACGTACTCGAGGACGCGGCGGGACTGGTGCACCGGCTACACGAAGAGTTTGTGGCAGCGCAGGCCTGGCTCGCCAAGATG
>SDBV01009406.1_pt1 | contig 13004 bp, 11 predicted proteins | sample 2277081 | NCBI WGS metagenome assembly SDBV01 (sample SAMN10402039, study PRJNA504765) | marine sediment metagenome | isolation source: marine sediment core GS10_PC15, 223 cmbsf | place: Arctic Ocean: Southern Knipovich Ridge | collected 2010
CAAACGACTGGAAAAACTTGAAGATATCGCCAGTGGATTCAAGGGCGTCGAAAACTGCTATGCGATTCAGGCCGGACGCGAGGTCCGCGTGATTGTCAATGCCGACAATATCGGCGACGACGGCGCTATGAAGATCGCCAGGGACATCGCCAAGAAGATCGAGGATGAAATGACTTATCCGGGTGAGATAAAGGTTACGCTTCTTCGTGAGGTTCGCTGCATCGAGTATGCACGTTAGTCGTGTGGTTTCTGGAACAGGCCGGACGACGTGGCGCCGGCCGGTATCATGGGGTTGTCATGAAGGTAAACGTTCTCTGTATAGGCGATGTTGTGGGGCGGCCGGGAAGGCACATTCTTTCACAACGGCTTTTCGGCATGGTGAAGGAACGCAGCATCGACTGTGTGATTGCAAATGCCGAGAACGCCGCCGGCGGTTCGGGGATTACGCCTCAGATTTACGACAAGCTGCTCAAGTACGGCGTACAACTGATTACCCTGGGCGACCACGCCTACCGCAAGAAGGAAATTATTCCCGTGCTGGAGACGGCCGACAACATTGTAAGGCCCGCTAATCTTTCACCCGCTGCCGCCGGAAAGGACTTTGCAGTCTACCAGACATCCAAGGGCCCCTCCGTTGCGGTCGTTGTATTGTTAGGGCGCATATTCATGAAGCCGGCGGATTGTCCTTATGCAAAAATGGATGATCTTCTCGGCAAACTCAAGCAGTTATCCGACATCGTGTTCGTTGACATGCATGCCGAAGCCACCAGTGAAAAAATTGCGATGGCGCACTATCTGGACGGCAAGGTCAGTTGTGTATTCGGGACACACACGCATGTGGCGACGGCTGATGAGAAAATTCTGCCCGGAGGAACAGCCTGCATCACCGACGTCGGAATGACCGGTGCGCATGATTCGGTTCTTGGCAGGCGGACCGAAAGCGTCATTAAGGCTTTTCGTACGCAGATGCCTTTCCCGTTCGAGATCGCCACGGGCGATGTGAGGATCAGCGCTGTCTGCGTGACGGTCGACAGCAACACAAGAACCGCCGACAGCATAGAAAGAATCCAGGTAAAAGCCGAAGGCGTCGAAGAAATAGGCTACGACAGCGACGACGGCAAACCGGAGCACTTCAACGGCTTTTAAACATGTGCTATTTGTATTATCACTGAAGTTTTGCAAAACTTCGGTTATTGGTGTCAAAAACGGCTTTCTGTGTGAATCCTGCCTGCAAAAGCAGCACGCAACAGGCTGATTTTGGGGGCCGAGCACGCAACAACCTTCAGGGTCAGCCCTGACTGCGTATCGGTAATTTCACCTATCGGCGTATAGTGCGTCTCTTGGAAATTTGTTGTCCGGGCATTTTCTTCTTGACTTTTTCCGGCAAAGCCCGATAATAGACGCGGTGAAATGAGAGCTTTCAGGCTTACGCCCAGGTTTACCTTCATTTCTTTAGCCGGCTGCTTCACGGGCGTTATAGAAAGCGATTGAGAGTTTAATGCGAGCATGTTTTTCAGAGGCAGGGGCATGCCCTCTCAGGCTGCAAATCTTTTTGAGGAGTTAGTTCAAGTCCTGAGTCAACCTGCAAAAACTATTGCGCGCACGGCATTTATGACGAATTCAGTACTGGTTGTGTAGCCAGACGCTCTTTAACAAGGGGAAGAACGTTTAAGTGGAAAGGAAAGAGAAAATGTTGAATCAAAGAGCAAGAATTTTACAGATCGCAGTAGTTTCCATTATGTGCCTTGTGCTGACAGGCGCCACACAGGGGGTGCCACCACACTACACCACTTGGAATGGCATCAATTTTGATTTTAGTGGTTTTGCGAGCGACGCGTTTCCGACGCCGGGCCGCCTGTACATCGCGCAGGCTCCGACCACCTACAGCCTTGTCCAGGTCGAGATATTAAGCATGTCGTTGTCCGGCAGAACAGCAGACCAGCCGTGTCGCCCGACGGTTATGGTCGCCGGAGAAACATGTGAAGTCGACAGCTTTTTCGACGTGTTTACCGAGTTGACCCTGGGCGGCGGAGGCGCCGGCCTGGCGGATACTATCGTTGCGAGACTTTCCGGGCCCGTCCAGTTGAGGGTTACTGCCGACGACAGGTCCGATGCGACCGGCACTTTCGACACGGAGATCATAGCGATGAGCCTCAGCGGTGATGTTGGGGGGATACACATTCAAATCGGCGTGAATCCGACCATGCCATCGGCAGGCGCGACGACAATTACCGAGGTTGGCGACGGAAGATATCAAATCGACAGCTTCTTCGACGTGTTTACCGAGTTAAGCATCGACGGCGGGCCGCCTACTCCGGCAGATGGACCGACGCGTCTGGAGCTTACCCCGGTCCGGCTTGGTCAGTTCGAGGTTGCCGTCGCAGGCAATAACCGAAGCTGGAACGATATCCTTGTCGATCCGGTGTCAGGCGGTAATGACGGCTGGTCCCAAGACGAAGGTGGACCGCGATGGTTTCCATACCCGCAGGAGGAGCCGGAAGAAGATCCTCAGGGCAACGTAGAACAGGGGCCCTATGGCCAGACATTTTGGAACGAGTGGTGGTATAACGATCCATATGACGCCGAGCGTCTCAAGATGGTCAATTTGTATTTCAAATACAAGCTGACCGATCCGACGATGCCCGGCTTTATAATCGTTGCTATTAACTGGTCGACAACGGATTGGTCTCTTAATCCGCCGCCGGGAACAGACCCCTCGCAGCAGCCGCCTCTTTCAGACTTCGATCCGGCGACTCCCGCAGTGCCGTGGGTAGGTCGTATGCAAGTCAAGGCAGAGGAGATCCCTCCCGACAGCACCAGTCAACTACTCACTTTTGAATCCGGGGATTTTCGGTTGCCGGTTCCTTACAATCCGGAATGGGTCTCGATAGATGTTCGCGGATATAATTTTACGATTGAGGGCGGGCAATTCAGTCATGAATGCGTCGAAGACCCTGATGTGCCACCTGCCATACCCGCGAGCTTTTTCGAGCAGTTGGATTGGGTAGGTCCCTTCGATCCCACACCGGACAGTTCGTGGGGACGCGTGCGGGTCGAATATAATGAACCGGCGGGAATTTACTACTACAACCTGGCGATCGATACGGATGAAACAGGGCTACAGTGGGTCGTCATGAACAGAAGTATTGAAACGCCCGGCGGACCACAAACGCTTTCGACATATTTGGATCTTGGAAATGACCCGGGGACCGATGTGCCTGCGTTGAGTTATACCTCTTCGCTGAGTCCGGCTCCTTTGCCGCTCGCGTCAGGCGGTCCGGCGGGCACGGTTCAAAGTGCACTGGTAGCCAACCTCAGTTTCCAGGTTGGCACCGACGGCGCTCTCTCTCCTCCCGGAGCACCCGGCGCGCCGGCTCCGGATCCCAAGCCCGCTGGGGACAAGGCTATCAGTGAGTCCGGTGTACTGGCCGATCTGGACAAGTTTGTCAATCAGCCGCAGGACCCGAATCAGTGCGCACCCGGGGCTGTTTCAAACAGCCTCAAGTATCTGCAGGCAACAGGAAAGGTATCCAATACACTGCCCACGGACATAAGCGATGTCGGGGCGGTCCTCGGGTCCGACGCAAGCGGCACGGACGCGGATTGGCCGACAAAGAAAAAAGAGTATTATAAGAAACATGTTACCACCAGGTTTATCGAGGCGCCGCTTGACGCTTCTGAGATTCGGGATTTGATCAAACAGCTCAAAGACGGCCAGGATATTGAGATGGATCTGGTAGGACATGTTGAGGTCCTCGCGGGACTGCGATGGAAAAAGGACGGAACCGTTGACTTCGACCTGTTCGACGACAACCAGACCGATGACGAATCGGACCCGATGCATACTTCACCGTTAATGACTGACGGTACAAATGACAAAGTTGATGGTAAGATACTGGAGCGTTTCGTTGTCGAGTGTCCCGTTAAAAAGACGACCACTTGTGTCCCCTCGTTCTCTCTCAACACGTATATGGACTGGACCATTGGTCTTGAGGGCCATGAGTGCGGCCATGTTACACCAGTGCTTCCTCATGAATGGGATATGTACATGAGTTTATGGCAGAACCGGGAACTTACAGAGAATGACGAGGAATATCCTCAGAATGAGTTCAAGCCAGCCGAGTTTTGGGTTTTCGAAGGTGACAACGACCCTCACGATCCTGAGGGTTTGCCCAATGATGCCGGACTGGTTATGGGATGGGGCAACGCTGATTTCGCTACGGACTTGCCGCCAGGCAACTATGCCAGTGCGTTGAGGTATAAATACGGTGCTGACCCGGATCTGTCAAACTCCATCATTACCGTTGTGGTAACCGCTCCGCAATTTGGAATGAGTGGCCAGATCACTCAGGTCTCGCTCGGTTTGGAGATGCCTCCGGTAGGCAGCGGCATTATGCGGTCGTGGTACTGGAACTGCGGAAATGCTATCACTGACCCGATCAAATGGGGCGTGCCGACAACGATCAAGATCGACACGTCGCTGACCGGTACGACGGCGGCGACACCGACGGCGACAAACTATTTCAACACCACCGTCCCCGTCGCATTCGACATCACAAATGTCCTGTCCATTATTGTCGATGAAAACGCTAACTGGGTTGGTGGTCCGGTTCCCTCGCCCCCACCTGGAGGTCCGCCGGTATTTATGTGGAACTACTGGCACTGGTTGATGGTCTCGCCGAAGACGACACTGACAAAAGGCTACTTTACAAAGTGGAGTCAGGGCCCCGTCGTAATAGATACAGGCGATCCGCCATTGTTCTGGGGATGGGACGAGCCATCAGATTACTATCAGGGTCCGGTAGTCGCCGACGACTGGCTTTGCAAGGACAAACGTCCGATCACCGACTTCCACTGGTGGGGCTCATTCCCCGGCTGGAAAGAGCCGCATCCGCCATGCCAGCCCAAGGCGTTCCATCTTGGCATCTGGACTGACACCCCGGCAATTGCCGGTGAGCTGGATAGTTTCAGCCATCCCGACAAGCTTGTCTGGTCGCACATCTGCGATAACTATGTGTGGAACTTCGCCGGATATGACCGCGATCCACGACAGTTTGACCCTCATAGCGACCCTGGTGGCGGAATTCCCGGAGATGATAACACTACCGAACCAAGCGATTCCTGCTTCCAGTACAACCAGTTGCTTTCGCAGGAAGACTGGTTCTACCAGGATACTGAAGAGGGCGAAGAAAGGATCTACTGGCTCAGTATCGCTCCGATCTGGGACAGCACCAGCACCTGTGATTACCAGTGGGGCTGGAAGACCAGACCGAATTTCTTCATGGACGACGCTGTGAGTATCCAGGAGGTCGTAACCACTAGTGCTGACGGTACTACCACGACTACATGGCCGCCAACTCTTGGAAGCCAGTGGGCGATGGGAGTACCCCTTCAGATACCGGCATATTCTGACCCCGATCAATCTGGAGATGCGGTTTCGTGGGATGTGGCCTTTGAGCTTACCACGATTGAACCGAGCTATAAAGACAATCCGATTCCCGGCGATCTGGATGATGACGGAGATGTAGACATAGTGGACCTGTCGATAATGGCGGCCAACTATAATCGTAGGGTGGTGGTCTTTCCATAGTCGGACAAGGACCGGATATATTCCGGTTGCAGGAAGCACACAAACAAAGAGCCGGCGGCTAAATGCTGTCGGCTCTTTTAATTAATGCCCGACGTCGAAAGCAGTATTTGACGATTGCTGCGCAGATTGTAACCGATATAATAGACGGCTATGGGTAAACGACAACTCAAGACATTTACCGTCAGTGAGGTCAATACGCTGGTGCGTACGGCGTTGGAGGAGAAACTGCCTTCGCGAATGCTCGTTGCCGGCGAGATCAGCGACTGGAAGCACCATTACAGCGGACACTGCTATTTCAGCCTGAAGGATGAGGGCAGCCAGTTGCCGTGTGTGATGTGGGCCGGCTCGTTCAAGAAGGTGAAGTTTGCACCCGAAAACGGCATGGCCGTGTTAGCCAGGGGGCATATCGAAGCGTATGTTCCCGCCGGCAAATACCAGTTCTATGCCGACAAGTTGGAACCGGCGGGGGTAGGGGCTTTGCAGTTGGCCTTTGAACAGATGGTCAAACGCCTGCGGGCCGAGGGTCTCTTCGAAGAGGAGCACAAAAAGCCCATCCCGTCGTATCCCATGCGAATCGGCATTGTGACCAGCGAGTCGGGAGCGGCGGTTGTTGATATCGCCGACAGCATCTACAATCGCTGGCCCTGTGCGAGGATGTTTCTGTATCCTGCGCCGGTGCAGGGAGCAGGCGCCGCCGACAAGATTGCCGCTGCGATAAGGAATATCAACGGGCGCAACCGGCAGTTGCGGCTCGACGTTTTGATCGTCGGCCGTGGCGGCGGGTCGTTGGAGGATTTGTGGGCGTTCAACGAAGAGCCCGTTGCAAGGGCGATCTATGATTCGGCGATTCCGGTGATCAGTGCGGTCGGACATGAGGTGGACGTCACGATTGCCGATCTTGCCGCCGACGCCCGGGCATCCACGCCGACCAAGGCGGGCGTAATTGCCGTGCCCGATATCAGGGAAGTTCTCCGGCGGATTGACCATGCCGGTGTGCGCCTCGCCGCCAATGTGCGAGGAAGGATCGACCTGTCCCGCCAGCATCTTGCGACGATCCGGGCAAGCGTCATGTTCCGCAATCCGCAGTGGACCGTAAACAATGCCGCACAGATGCTCGATGAACGTGCGATGCGACTGGCGGATTCGGCCAGGGGACTGTTTGCGGACCTTCGCCGCCGCCTGGAACAGGCACGCCTGCAAGTTGGCCGCATCGAACCGCACCGGCTGTTGGGGGCCAAACTAGTCGAAACCCACCAGCTTGCAAGCAGGGCGCTGGCGGCCGTCAAAGGGGTCCTTTCAAAAAAGCAGTTGCAATTGACCGCCGCCGCCAATAGATTGGAGACGCTGGACCCCAGGTCGGTCCTGGACCGCGGATACAGCATCACGACGAATCAGCGAACCGGCAAGGTTATAACCGCCGCGGCGGATGTGAGAGTCGGCGATACAATCAGTACCGAAGTTGCCCGACAGACAAAGATCGAAAGCGAAGTGAAAAAAGTAAATCAGCCGGCCCCGTAACAACGCCGGCGCAGAAAAAATGACAGAGACCGAATATGGCTAAAGCGAAAAAAGATGAAACGGGCGAACTGAGCTTCGAAGAGGCGATAAGCCAACTGACCGAAATCGTAAGCGCAATCGAGACCGGCCGGACCTCTCTCCAGGACAGTCTCGGCCAGTACGAACGGGGTATGGCCCTGATCAAACGCTGCAAGGAGATACTGACAGCCGCCGAGAAGCGAATCGAGAAGATATCAGCCTCGGCGCAGAACGACAGCAAAGATACAGACAGCAAACCGGCAGAAGATGAAAATGATCTCGAAGAAGAAGACGCCGACGATGAATCCGGTGAACTCTTCTAACATGCCCCATACTAAATACTTAATGCTAAATGCTTCAAACGCGAGCGTGGCGGAACTGGCAGACGCGCAAGGTTTAGGTCCTTGTGTCCTTAGGGACGTGGAGGTTCGACTCCTCTCGCTCGCAGTCCTTTATTGACAAGGACTTACGACGATTTTGACCGTCATGTTTACAAGTTGGGCTCAAATGGAAAGAGTATACTATAACGATTAGAGGTTCTCAGATGGCTCAAGTAATATTACAAGAGATTGGTAAGATATACGATAACGGTTTTGAAGCCGTCAAAGATGTGTGTCTTGAGATCGCCGACAAGGAGTTCATGGTCATCGTCGGCCCATCCGGCTGTGGCAAGACCACGACGCTGCGGATGATAGCCGGTCTTGAGGAGATTTCCGGCGGTACGATAGCTATTGGCGACAGGGTGGTCAATGACATTTCGCCCAAGGATCGTGATATTGCAATGGTTTTCCAAAACTACGCCCTGTATCCGCACATGACCGTTTATCAGAATATGGCGTTCGGATTGAAGCTTCGCAAGTACCCCAAGGCCAGGATCAAGCAGCGTGTTCAGCAGGCGGCTGAAATGCTTGGTATCGGAGATCAGTTGAAAAAAAAACCAAAGGCGCTGTCCGGCGGTCAACGTCAGCGCGTCGCTGTGGGAAGGGCAATTGTTCGTGAGCCTGCGGCATTTTTGTTTGACGAGCCCTTAAGCAATCTCGATGCCAAGCTGCGTGTTACCACGCGTGCGGAGTTGAAAGCGCTGCATCACAGGCTTCAAACGACGAGTATTTACGTCACTCACGACCAGGCGGAGGCGATGACCTTGGGTGACAGAATCTGCGTTATGCACGAAGGTCGGATTCAGCAGGTCGCTGCACCGATGGAAGTATACGATAGGCCTGTTAACAGGTTTGTCGCGGGATTCCTCGGTACGCCTCCGATGAATTTCTTTGACGGGAAGATTGTAATCAAAGGGCATAAAACAGCGTTTGAACTGGACGACGGCGAGTTGATCCCGCTAAGCGTGTCAAACAGCACACTCGATGCTTACGCCGGCAGGGACATGGTTCTGGGCATCCGTCCCGAGCACCTGACTATCGGTGAGTCGGTGGACCAAAGCGAAAGCAGGATTGTCGCAGACGTCGATGTTGTCGAGCCGCTGGGTGACCGAAAAGACGTGTATCTCACTTCAAAATCGGGCCAGAAGTTCATTGCCAACCTTGATCCGCATCTCGACATAAAGATGGGTGAGACTGTGTCTATGTGTCTTGATACCGACAAGGTGCATGTCTTTGAGCCCGGCGATTTGGGCAAAAACGTAACACTTGTCTAACACTGTGAAAGGAAAGAATAATGCGGCAGGCGGTTGTGGTGGAACCGGGCACCCTTACCACCGCCCGACCGCAGCTTGTTTGCGGCAAGTGCGGACCTTGCAGCCATGGCGATTACAATGTCTGCGAAGAACTGGCCGTCCAGGGATTTCAGGCGCCGCGATGTGCGCAGGATTATTTTATAACGGTTCCCGAAAGATTCGTGCCGTTGTCGAGCAGTCTATCTGTCGAGCAAAGGGCATTGGTTGAAGGTAGTGACCGGCCCGGTTCACCTTCAATAAATTCCGTCGTTTCCTTGAGCCTGTTTACGGACAACCGACAATATTGGGGAACGTGCAACTCAGGTATTGCAAAGCAAAAATCGCAAGATCCGCAAGGTCCGTCCGACAGTCATTGTTCAAGTCCGTCGCATTATACCCCACAGAACCGCATTCGTCGTCAAGCAGTTCAACAACCAGATTGCCGATAATCGAGTTGTTAAAAGCCAAATCAGCACTTTCCACGCTAAACATAATGTCTCCCGAATGCGGCAGACCGTTTTGCTCTATGATAGTGTCATTGATGGCTGTAACTGTCACCGTCCGTGGGGCGTAATCATCCGGCTGGAACGTGACTACACTCGGTTCGATTTCAATATCTTCCGGATCGTTGGGCAGCGTTACAAGTTCCGTAAGTGTTATAATAACGTCGAACTCTGGTTCACCGAAGAGTTCGATAGTAAACGTATCGGTTTCGGGATTGCCGCCCACCCCTCCTTCTGCAACTATTGTCGCGCCGTCGGTTTCGGTAATAATGATACCCGCCGAATCATTGTCAACGACAGAAACGAACACCGGGAAAATGAAAATTTCATTCGGATCGCCTACCGATATCTTGAAAAATATCGTTGCCCTTTCTACAAAGTCCTCCTGGTTCTCATCGTCGACCGCAGTTACCGTGACATCCCGGGGAATATTCCAGTTCGAAGAGTCAAAAACCAGCACAATATCCTCACCCGCAGCGGCACCGTCGAGCCTGATATCGTTCGCATCCGAAGGCGCAAGATCGTTCGCATCGGACTCCACGCCCTCTGCGTGCAAAGTAATCTCAACTTCCCCTAAGGGATCTTCTCTCAAAACCAGCGAGAAAGTATCCCACGTCTCTCCCTCTTCGAAAACGGTCGTCCCCCCTTCCGTTTCAGTGACATCGGCAAAAGGAGGCGCCGTTTCAATCCGCACGACTGCACCGTTCAGATGGCTTACACCACCGGCAGAAACATCACCGGCATAAAGAGCAAAACCCTTGTTCTCCCACGTGCCGTCTGCCCACTTCTTCACCAGGGAAGTGATGTCATACTCGGTAGTTCCACCACTGTTCAACTCACCTGTATCGATCACATCCGCCAAAACACTCGGTAATTGCGTTGCCGCCGGATCCCACCAGTCCAGACTGGCCCCCGCCCAGTCTTGACCCAAGGTGGTCGCCACGTCCCAATCGACCGTATACATGCCCGCACCGCTGTTGTTCGACCATTTCGTAGGCCACAGACCGTCGCCCGGTTCCCACATCACAGGACTGTCGATTCGACGAACCTGAACATCGGGAATCGGGCTATTCCACCAGGCCTCGTTCACCGTGAAAGTAGCAGACACGATTTTTGCACCCAGCAGCGCCGACATATCGAAATAGTAAAGCGCAGTCGTGAGATCCTCACCCACATTACCGACAACCTTGTCCGGACCGTCACCACCCGTGTTGGAATTGGGCATCGCATGGAAAATGCTCGTATGCATCGCCGCCGGGTCGGTGAAGAGATCAATGATAATTTCGTCGGCGTAGCCCCCCGACGCAAAGGCAAGAACAACTGCTACCGTCACTAAACAGCGCTTCATACTGCACCTCCCGCTAATGTACAATTATAACTGATCTGCAAACCAGTGTGGACAAGTTAAGGCTGCTTCAACGCATCCGTCGACGCCGGATCACACCGAGTGCTCCGGCACCGATGAGCAGTAAGCTCGCAGGCTCCGGCGTATAGTTCACAGACACGCTTGCCTGGTTGAGGTTGACTACCCCTCCAGCAGAGACGTTGCCCGCATAAAGCGCCAGACCCTTGTTATCCCACGTGCCGTCGGCCCAGTTCTGGACCAGAGAAAGAATGTCATAGTTCGTCGAACCGCCAGTGTTCAACGTGCCAACGGTGATAATATCCGCCAAAGCACTGGTAAACGGTGTTGCAGCCGGATCCAGCCACGTCAAAGCATTCCCAGCCCAGTCATGGCCCGATGACGAACTCGCATCCCAGTCAACGGAAAGTTTGCCCGCACCGCTGTCGTTGCCCCATTTGTTACTCCACAGACCGTCGCCCGGTTGCCACATGATGGGGGTATCGATTCGATGCACTTCGACATCCGGGATGGCTCCTCCCCACCAGTTGTCGGAGACCGTCAAGGTCGCCGAGTTGATCGTCATCCCCATCAGCGGCGTCATGTCAAAGTAGTAAAGCGCACTGGACAGGTCCTCGCCAACGTCAGCAACAACCTTGTCCGCACCTTCGCCACCCGTGTTGGAGTTGGGCATCGCATGGAAAATGCTGGTATTCGCCGTCCCGCCGTCCCAAATAAGGTCAATGTTGATTTCGTCGGCGAAGCTGCAGGAAGCAACGGCGACAACAAGCGCAAAAATTAAAACAAAATTCTTCACATCACACCTCCTTAAATAAGACAAAACCTTAGCTGATATGCACCACGCATTCAGTCCAAGTACAAACCAATTCAAGCCCACTATACTGCAATTGCCGCACACTGTCAACCCTGTAGTCCGATAATATGTTAAAAAACTCTGCAAACAAGTTGCGCAATGACGTAAGCGATTGTAGTACAAATACTTATAAAAACACCCGCTTCATAAATTTTCCTCATAAGACACGATTTAACCTGGGGCCTGGATGGCAACCAGGAGAAACCAGGGCCATGTAACAGGCAGAACCAGAGCCCCTAATGCCACAGTATTAACTCTGGAAAGGTGTATGCGATATTGGAATCGGGTTTGATTGGGTTCGTTTTGTAAAAAGCAGCATTTAGCATTTAGTCCTCAATCCTTAGTCCGGCGCGGGAATTGGGTTCGTTTCGCGTTTTTGGGGCGGCGGGACGATGGGGGTGGGTAAATTGGGTTTGTTTTGCATTTTTTGTTCGTGGGTTGGGATTTCTGGATTCCCGCCTTCGCGGGAATGACAAGCCCGGGAAGATGGGGGGGGGTACGTGAATTGGGTTCGTTTCGCATTTTTGGTTCGTGGCCCAGGCTGGGGCAGGGGCGAATTGGGTTCGTTTCGCGTAAATGGGGGGAACGGGGGCCGGCAAGAGACGTGCAGGGGGTAAATTGGGTTCGTTTCGCATATTTTGACGTAGGGCAGGGTGGCCGTGGGGGCAGATTGGGTTTGTTTTGCGTATTTGGGGGGTGGGCCAAGTGGAAATTGGGTTTGTTTCGCGGATTTGGGGCACGGCATGCCGTGCCCGTACGGGGATTGGGTTTGTTTCGCGGATTTGGGGGGAATCCAGAAGTCAGAATCCAGAATTCAGGAGAAGGATGCATGCCTGGCGCGCGCGTTCTATCTGATGGTGGTTGCGTGGGCATGACTTGTTAGTCCCCCTGTTTTCGGTGTTGCTTTGTCCTCAACTGCGCAACGCATTATACCAGAAAGTTTGGTAGATGTCCAATATTAAATAAAATTTACCACGAAGACACGAAGGGGCCTGGAGCAGCATAGCCGCAACCAAAGCAGCCGCTTTGCGGCTAGAGTTTATCGCATTGGGGCCAACAGCATGTTGTGAGGGTGCCTGCGCAAGCCATATGCGGGCCGGATAGATTCGGAACCTGGCGGGTGTTTTAATGAGAGCTTTAGTAACTGATATAAAAGGACTTACAGAAAAGGTGGCATGAAAAACGTGCATAAGAAACAAGAAGATGACGGATAGTAGTACAATAACACGTCCCTTTGCCAGTCTCCGCCATACTGTCTTTCTTGACTTTTCCGGCCCGATGCTATAAGATACCAGTCTGGCGTAAACATTGGTTAACAACAGGTTCTATATTCACGAGTAAAAAGATGACACGTGGAAAAACCGCAACATGCTCGATCATTCTTCCTGCAATGATCTCGCTGGCCATATCATTTCCCACAGTCCTCCGCGCAGAGGAAACAATGCTCATATCATCCATTGAGACGCAATCCGAACTTAATAATCGGT
>SDBV01009407.1_pt1 | contig 13004 bp, 19 predicted proteins | sample 2277081 | NCBI WGS metagenome assembly SDBV01 (sample SAMN10402039, study PRJNA504765) | marine sediment metagenome | isolation source: marine sediment core GS10_PC15, 223 cmbsf | place: Arctic Ocean: Southern Knipovich Ridge | collected 2010
TAATAGGTATATCACAAACATTGAAAAAGTTAATAGCGTTCCGGTTAAATGCGTTTCTGTTAGTTCAGATTCAAAACTATTTCTTGTATCAAAATCATTTATTCCGACGCATAACAGCACAGTCGCAGGTGGTCTCGGTGCATACTTTTTCGTAGCAGACGAAGAACATGGTGCTGAAATTTACACTGCGGCAGTAAAGGAAAAACAGGCCAAAATTGTTTGGAAAAACATTTACAATCTGCTTAAAGATTCAATGTTTTCAGAGGGTGTCGATTTTTACAAGCAGAACATGAGTATCGAAGAGACATTGAGCAAGTGTGAATTTGTAGTCGGTGATCCGAAGGGATTAGACGGCTTAGATACTCATTTTTGCAGCTTAGATGAACTTCACGCGCACCCGACGCCGGAAATTCACGACCTGATTGTTGATTCGGTAGGCTCAAGATCCCAGTCGATGATTTTAATTATCACGACCGCTGGATTTGACCAGGCTGGAGTATGCTATCAGCGGAGGGAATATCTGACACAGATTTTAAAAAAGGCAATTACGGACGATTCGTTTTTTGGGATTATCTATACGTTGGATACTAAAAAAGATTGGCCCAAGCTGGCATCTATGGCATCTAAATCAAAGACAAAAACAAAAGAGGATGACTGGCGGGATGAGGATTTATGGGTTAAGGCCATGCCGGGACTGTGGGGTGTCACGAAGGGCGGTCAAAAGTGTGGGGTTGATAACAGCGGCGACCAAATACCTGGATATATGACAAAATTAAGTAAGGTTCAGGAGGCTGCGCTTTATGCGGCATCGAATCCGGCGGCGCTTAACAATTTTTTGACCAAGCGGATGAATATTTGGACATCCCAATTATCAAGATGGATCAATCCGCAGCTTTGGGATGCGAACAATACGTCTAACGTGTATGCGACAGAATCGACTGGAAAGGTAAACTGGAAAAAAACAACCGAAAAATACAAGGGTCGTTGGTGCATGGGTGGAATCGACCTGTCATCTGTAAGCGATTTAACCTGCTGGGTGATGGCGTTCCCAGATAAAGATGATCCAAAACTGATAGATGTTTTGATGCGTGTTTGGTGTACGGAAGCAATGCTATTTAATCCAAAGAACAAGTATCGCGACCAGTATCAGGGTTGGAAAGCGCAAGGATTTCTTGAAACGACCGAGGGCAGTGCTATAGATTACGATTTTATAAGGGCGCAGGTCGTAAATGATGCAAAGGTTTTTGACATCAGGGGGGTTGCGCTTGATTATAAATTTCAGGGTGAGGGATTCGCGCAAAAATTGAATATTGATTTGGGCCATTCGAAAGACAGGCCTGTAGTTTGGGGGTGTGGTATGCAACCTAAATTTTTGGCGTCGCCATGTCAAGAACTTGAACGGCGCTTGCTGGAAAAAAAGATTAATCATGGTGGCAATCCTGTCTTGCGGTTTATGGCCGATAATGTAGCTGTTCATGTAAATGCTGATGGTGAAATAAGACCCGACAAGGCGAACTCTCAGGGCAAAATAGATGGAATCATTGGGCTTTTGATGTGTTTATTTCTGATATTACGGGAGGAACCCAAGAAACCACCTCCTAGAGTCCCGATATTCGTATGATTTTCTATTATTTTGCATGAAAAAAGGGCTATTTTACGGTTATTGTGTGAATGTTTGAAAATAAGTCTTGACATTCGGTCTAATGGGGTATATATACGTTCTCAAGATGTTTAATTTGCAATTTAATAAATAAAAAGAAAGGGGGGAAATTTTGAGCCAGACCGAGTCTGAAACCCAATTTTTTAATGCGAGCCATCAGGGATTTGAAACCCAGAAGCACGATGCGAGCCATTTTTAACTTGAAACCCACCGAAAGTGTGCGAGCCTGTCAAGCGCTGAACCCCATCACGGACGTGCGAGCCACCAACACCTTTAAACCTACAACAAGAATGCGAAAACAGGAGGACTAAAAATGATTACAGAAAAATCAGTTATCACGAATTTAAATTATCTTTGTAAAACGTATGGTGGGGTTAGCAGGCTGGTTGCATCGACAAGGAACCGATTGCAGGCCATTAACCCTGAAAAGTATGAAGTGTCATCCAAACTGAAAGACTTCAAACCGAAAAGAGGTCTTGAACAAACGGAAAACGCGGAACGGATCGAAAGTATGGATGAACTGCAACTGATGGTATGGACAAAGGACAAGATCAGTCGGAATATAACAAAGGAGGTTGAAAATTGGGACATTTGGACCCAATGGCTTGTGGATGTGCCGGGAATTGGCCCGTTTATTGCCGGTAATCTGGTCTTGTTTTATTACTATCGGTTCTTGCCGATTTGTTCTGAGTGTGGCGGTGATCTTGAAAAACGGGAAACCGTAGACAAAAAAACAGACAAAAAGATCAACAGATTTGTCTGTTCCAGTTGTAGCAAAAAAGCAAAAGGTGACGGTGTTTTAGATCATCGGATTGACTTCAAGGACTTTGCAAGGGTGTCGGGTTGGTGGCACTATCTTGGAATGCACAATAACGGTGACGGTGTAAAACCGATGCGTTCCAAAGGTGTCGTATGCGATTGGAGCACAAAGGGTCGAACTATTGGTTATCAGATAGGCGACCAGTTCAACCGGCAACCCGGCGACCACCATTATAAGGCGCACTTGCTAAAAATGAAGGCAAAGCATGAACGGAAAAACGGTAACGGCAACCGGGACAAAGAATGGTCAAAAGGTCATATCCATAACGCCGCAAAGAATGAGGCTGCAAAATTGTTCTTATCCCATTTCTGGCATGTTGCCCGGACATTAGAGGGCAAGGATACAGAACCGGGGCCGTATATCAAACAAGTTGAAGGTCATACAGTGATACCGCCCTTTTATTGGGAAGGCCAGGAATCGAGAGTTTAAATGAATATTAAATGCCCCTGTAGGTTTATTTTTGCGAGCCACAATATGGATGAAACCTATTGGCGGGGTGCGCTACGGGGGCGTTTTTTGATTTTAGCCATTGATTCTATGAAATCCACGCGAGTTTTGCGAGCCATTTATAATGTGAAACCCATTTCAGTCATGCGAGCCATCGAATCGTTGAAACCCAGGGATAAGGTGCGAGCCATTAATTATATGAAACCCATAGTTAGAGTGCGAGCCAAGAAATGCGTGAAACCTATAAAAAGTTTGCGAGCCAAGTTAAACGTAAAAACCAATATACTAATGCGAGCCAATATTAAAGTGAAATCCAAAGTTATGATGCGAGCCGTTCAGCTGCTGAAACCCAGAGATGGATTGCGAGCCATTTGCTGATTGAAACCCATTGAAAGCATGCGAGCCAACGTTGTAGTGAAACCCAAAGGTGCCGTGCGAGCCAGTGATATAGTGAAACCCAGAACACGAGTGCGTAAACCAAAAATCTTAAATGGAGGAAAATGTAATGAAAAATGACAAATTAATCGAACAGTTGAAAAAGAAGTACGACGGCAAGAGTCTGAAGGAAGTCGAAAAAAGCCTGGATGGTTTTAACACGAAGAGCCACGAAAACCGAAAAGCCTTTATCATGGGATTGTATTATCTCAAATGTTCGACCCGGTATAAAGAGGACAAACGGTATAAGACCACTTCTTTTGAGAATTATGCACTGGAACGGCATAATATCGGAGACAGAAGATTTCGGGATGAATTAAACGCATTTGTCCAGCATGAACCTGAGACCAAATCGCTTGGCGTTGGGATGGTAATTAAAATCAAGAAAAAGTGCGGTGCAAAAAAAGCTCCGGTGGTCTTGAAAAAGATTGCCGCAATCGAAAAAGAGGTCAAGCGTCCATTGGATCGGCAGCAAATCAACTCCGTTATTTGGGATAACCGGAAGCCGGGGAAGGAAAAGAAAGCCAAAACCGGGCCGACCATGGCAGAGTTCAAGGCCGATTTGAACAGTACCCGGAAAGAACTATCAACGAAATATAATATCATCAAAGAACAGGCTGACCAGATCGGCAAGCTCCAGAAAACAGTTGCGGCAAGGGACGAAATGGTTGTTGAATACAAGGCCAGCTACGCGAGCCTGCTTGATAAATATGAAAAATTGGCCGCCAGATACGAGGCAATTAACAAGGCAGCGAATCCGTTGGCCGGTTTTTTCAGGTCGAATAAGTTCAAGGAGGGACCGAGGGCGGGTGTTTGAGCCGAAATTTCCTTGAAATCCATTGGCAACATGCGAGCCGATAAATGCTTGAAACCTACAGTCAAAACGCGGGAGCCAGTTGAATATTAAAAACCCAATTCAAGAGTGCGAGCTATCTATATGCTGAAACCCAATTAAAATGTGCGAGCCAAAGGTTTTTTGAAACCCATTCTTTTCATGCGTTCAACCTCAAAAAAGGAGGCCCAACCGAACCACCCCCGCCGAAATTCGGACTTACGACATCCAAGTTAGCGGCCTGGCGTTCTGTCCAATTGAGCGGCGGGGGTGTTTTTTAAGAATATTTAACCAATAAAAAAGGAGAATTAAAATCATGTTAAACCGAAGAAAATTACTAAAAGGGGCGGGGATGGTAGCAGCGCTATCGGTCGTATCACCAAGGGAGTTGATTGCATTGCAGGATGTAGGAATCGGGCAAACCGATAAAGATGGGACAAGACCAAAGATAATTCATTGCGGAACAAAGGGGAGTAGCGACGAAATAACAATCGTCAGGCTTGATGTGGCGTTACCGATATCCCTATTATGTACGGGCCACATATCAAGATCTGACATGGCAAGTTCTTTCTATACGGATCGATCCCTTGAAGCGGCCTTGGAAATGCTCGAAACCAAATACAGTCCAGAAAAATCTGCCCCCGAGATCAAAAAGGCTTTTTTGAAGGCATGGGGAGATATACCAAAGGATCTAAAACCGGTAAAAGAATCTGAAACGTCCAAAACGAAACCGGGGCTAATAGCGGGATAGTAAGATTATAGATAAAAAAGGAGATTTAAAAAATGACAAAAGAACAAACATCTATATGCCCACATTGCAAGGCTACGCTTTCGTATATTCCTGATGTCGTGGCTCCTTATTGCGAAATGTGTGGAGTTAAAATTTACAGGAAGACCTAAAAAATGACCAATGACAAGACAGCCGTTGGAGTTATCCTACGTGGAGCCAGAGGGAAAGAGGGATTAACCCAAACAGAACTTTCAAGAAAAATCGGTATCCCTCAAAGCTATATTTCTGAAATGGAAAACGGTAAAAGGTTGATAGGAAAAGATATAGCAAGGAGACTTGGAGAAGCCCTTAATATTGGGCATTTGGTTTTTCTTTAGGAGGGCGAATGGCTGATAAGTTTAAAAGGGTAGCATATCTTTGTCAATGGTGTGGTCAAAATCTTCACGAAGTTACAAACGAACGATCAATGCGACCGCTGCCGATTTATAATGATTACGATGGCAAGCAGTACTGTTCCATTTATTGCGCGAAAACCGGATATTCTTTTTATAACGAAAGGAACTGAACCGAATGACAAAACAAAAACTAAACGACCTATTACAAAAGCACGGCTCACTCGAATGGAACGGCAAATGCCACGACTGCGGGGATCCAGTTAATATCCAAGCCATAATTGAAGGTGAAAACCATATCAATATTTCCGGGGGCGCGGTTTACGAGGTTGACCAGCTTGTCGGGAATAAATTGTATCTGAAATGTGATGCCTGTTTTAAAAAGAATGCGACCTTGCGGAATTACCAGACCAACGAAGTTTGGAGCCGTGTAGTGGGCTATCTTCGTCCAGTGAGCCAATATAATCCTGGAAAGCAGAGTGAATTCAAAGATCGGAAAATGTTTGACAAAAATATTAGAGAGAACGGGGTAGGTAAAAAATGAAAAACTTAAAGGGAATGAGATCCGGAAGGCTTATTGCAATTAGGCCAACCGACAAAAGGCTTAACAACCAAATTGTGTGGCAATGCCGATGTGACTGTGGGAATGAGGCCTTTATTCGTGGCTCATCATTAACATCTAAGGATATAAAAAGTTGCGGGTGCTTGCGTAGAGATTTTGGGAGAAAATCTTTGGCTGGTAAAAGGTTTGGACGGCTCACAGTAGTTAAGCCAACGGGAGAAAGTCGTAATAGGTCTGTTATGTGGGAGTGTTTGTGCGATTGTGGGAATAGAACATTTCTCCCTACGCCCAGCCTGACAACCGGCAACACACGTAGTTGCGGATGTTTGCACAAGGAGCAGTTGAGCAATCAGCAGTTTGTTCACGGCGAGAGTCTCAACGGCGAAACAAGACTCTATCAAACTTGGAAAAACATGAGGGGAAGGTGTCACAAGATTAATAGTCCAGACTATAAAAATTATGGTGGTCGTGGAATAACGGTTTGCAAAGAATGGGACAGTTTTATTTCGTTTAAAGATTGGGCTGCATTGTCGGGCTATAGAGATCCATCGCCCCACGAGGAGATTCGATTTCATTTGACCATCGACCGTATTGATAACGATGGTAACTACGAACCTTCAAACTGCCATTGGATAACAAAGAGCGAAAATTCGATCAAGGCTAATGTTAACAGGAAAACATTTGACGGTGCAATATGAAAAAAATCATAGATAAACTAAACGAGCAAATTGAAATGTGCGAAAGGCGTTTGAAATCGCATCAGCGATACAACGATGAAGAAAATATCAATTATCTCAAACCCCTTATCGACGGGTTGCTTCTTGCGCGGGATTTATTACAGGAGGATTTATGATCTGTCCTGATTGCCGCCATCGATTAAAAGTGACAGATTCAAGACAATGGGAGCCGCAATTGCGAGTCCGAAATTATAAATGCCCGAAGTGCGGATTTAAAGATATAACAAAGGAACGATTGGAGGTTAAGTCAACACCGGCAACATTTAGGAAAAATATCGTTGAAAAAATTCCATTGGTAATGAATTTTGAAAGCAATTAATTTCTATATATTGATTGTTGGACCTTGACATTTTGCGATTTATAGCTATTATATAGCTACACATTAACCAACAGGATAGACAATATGGCGCAGATTAAAGAAGAAAAAAAGATTTACCAAAAAGAATACTATCAGAATAACAAGGAAAGGCTAAATATCCAGAGCAAAGAATACCGACAGGCTAACCGGGAAAAGGCAAGTGCCTATGCAAAAGAATACCATCAGAACAACAAGGAAAAGATAAAGGAATACCAACAAAGCAACAAGGAAAAGATAAGTACCTATCAAAAAGAATACCAACAAAACAACAAGGAAAAGATGCGTGCCCATGCAAAAGAATACCGACGGGGCCACAAGGAAAAGATAAATGCCCGTATGAAAGAGTACCATAGAAATAAAAGGGCAACCGATCCAAAATACAGACTCAATATAAATATAAGCGCTGCAATCAGGCAGTCGCTAAAAGGAAACAAGGGCGGGCGGCACTGGGAAACCTTGGTCGGATATACACTTACCCAATTTGAGAAACACATGGAAAGGCTGGGCGCGAAAATTGAAAACCACGGCAGGGGACCGGGTAAATGGGAAATCGATCACATAATACCCCGAAGCGTTTTTAATTTCACGAGGCCAAGGGACGAAGATTTTAAAAGATGTTGGGCGTTGTCGAACCTTCGGCCACTATGGGGGTATGAAAATCAGGCAAAGCAGGCAAAATTAGAAAAGCACTTTCAACCGAGTTTGATTTTTAACTAAATGACTATTGAACATTAAGGGCAAGGGCGGTATAGCAATTACACGAACAAACAAAACGAACAGGAGGGGAAAAATGAGCAAGATGAAAAAAGCATTACGCAATTGTGATAAAGTCGTACTTATGGGGCTGGCTGTCAAGATGGAAACGGCAGTTTCGAGTGTGGGCAGTGTCAAGGATCGCTATAAAGAAATGGTTGAACTTATTGGAGGTGTAAATCCTGCAAAATGTTCAATTGTGCAAGTATCTATCGATGGCAAAGAGTTTGAATGTCCAATCAAGCCTATCACATAGACCGCCCCTTCCTAATCGAATGGTTCAAGAATTTTGAACCGCCGGAGCATTTCAAGGGCGGATGTCTGCAAACGCGATTGAAAAGGTATTGCTATCGAATTAAACCCGATGGAACGCTCGGCAAGATCACTGAAAATTGCGAACATCGGCAAGCGTGTTCCGGGCATCGGTATGATTTGGAGATATGAAAGATATTTTAACAAATGCGAGTGGGAACAAAGACGGCAGCCAACCGACCCCACTGTGTAGGGGATAAAGACCCTGGTAAATCCGTGGCGGGGACATAAGATTGGCATATGGCCCGATCCGGTAGCAGGGGTGTTCAGTGATTGCAACCGAGAACCCTTAAACCCGTAGCGCAGACTCGCATTTTTTTTAAAACAAAGGAGGGAAAATGAACGAAAAACTGAATAAACGGATTAAAAGCCTAGAAGACAGGCTCTATAAACTCGAAGATGCCAATATCATTTATGGAAAAAAAATAATTGACCCATCATGCTTTGCCGGGTATTGGCGTAAATCGGCGAAGATAAGCAAGGTTGTTGAAAAGCTACTCGATCATCTTGGGGTTACCTTTTCTACAAATCCGGCAATCGGCGCGAGTGTTGTTATAGTCGATAAGAAGGCCGAACCCGATAGTAAAGAATAGGGGCAGGGCAAATGAAAAGACAAGAGTATTGGTGTGAAATATGTGGTGTCGAAAGCCGTGTTTTACATAAACACGACGCGGGGGTTATGGAGGTTGTCCACCTGTTAGATGATGATCACAAAAAATGGTCTCCCGAATGTGATACCCCAGCGACTAAGTTGCGGGTTTGGAACACTGACTGGTTGACCGATAACGGTTATGAAATCTAATGCAATTCATATATAAACTATTCGTGTCTGAAAAAGAGCTGGCGAACAGCTTGCCGATAATGAGGGGCACAGAATATCTCAGTAAGTTTATCAAGTCAATGCGGAAACGCCTTTTTATTCGGAAGGTGAAGGGAATCTTTTCATTTAAAAAGCCCACCTGACAACAGGTGGCCAAACCCTAAAACATGAAAACCATAGTAAAGGAGCAAACTAATCCGATTGTATTTATCAGCCATTCTAACGGGTCTGCCGGAATGAAAACAATGAGTATTGATTTAATCGAGGAGTGTCTAATTGTCCGTGTGTGTGGACCGGGGCTGCGGATATATCCCTTTAAAACTAAGAATTTCAGCGAAGCAATAAAAGAATACAATCGATTTGATTTTTAATCAATCATTTTAAAGCCCCTGACAACAGATGGCTAAAACAATTTAACTTCCAAGATATAGAGGAATTATGAGTGTTGTTTGTTGTAAAATATTGGATGACACAATTGAAATAGCATCAGATTCTATTTCAGTGCGCGGGTGGACGCAAGACAAGGGCAGAAATAACATGGCGAAACTATGCGATGTTAATGGTATGCTAATTGGTGGGATCGGCGCAGCGGCAGAAACAAGCCTTTTGCAAATATTTTGCACGACCCACCAGCCAGCATCTTCGAGGGAAAGCGATATTGTAACCCTGTTTGTTGAGTTTGCCGAATGGAAGAAACAGAAAACCGATAAATATGAAATGGAAAATACCTATATATTTATCTTTGACGGTTTGGCGTTCTTTATCAACTCGTTTTTTGTGAACAAAATAACAACATATGAGGCAATCGGAGCTGGACAGGAGTTCGCCCTTGCTGCCCTATATCTTGGTCATAATGTTGAGCAAGCCGTTGCAGCCGCCTGTGAGTTGTGCACTATGTGCGAAAAACCTATAAAAATGCTAACTGTGCCAAGGAAGAAATAACAACTTAAAGCCTACCTGACAGCAGACGGCTAAACAATTTAACCCACCAAACCCACCTGACAGCAGACGGTTCTGGTACAATACTGGAGCCGTTTTTTTATGCTGTGTCAAGATTGTTCTAAAAAACCTACCTGTACGGAACTTTGCCCGGAAGCTGAAGCGTATGTCGGTCAAGATCATATCTCGCAAAGAGAATTGACCATCGGCTTACCCCGGCAAGGCGAACTTCCTGACCTTGTTTCAAATACCCATTTAACAAAAAGAGAAAAAGAAATTTTAGCGCTTTTAGGCCGGGGTTTAAATAGGCAAGATATTTGTCAACTACTTAGTATATCAAGAAAAAACCTTCGCGTTTGTCTTACGAAATTACGAAAAAAACAGAGGGGGGGTTAGCGCTTTTGACCCTTTTTAGTGAAGCAGCATAAACCAATATTGTGGGATCACTAAAAAGTACCCCACATACACAATAAAAGATGCTTGTAGTTTGTGGATTTTAAGAAAACAGGGGCGGGGTTTTCTATTTACATTTTTGTAACTGACCATCCAGGGGTATATCGTTTCAAGAGAAATTTACACCTTAGATGCATTGCTATTTAGGGCTTATTCCCGAAGGGATAGCCTTTTCTTTTTTAGGGGTAACAAGGTTTCGATACTTAAATGAAATTCGATCTTTTAAAACAAGTTGACCAGTCAGATTATCTAATATTTTTGGGACTGCTTATTCTCGGATACGGTCTTTATTTATGGTTTGGACCGGGTATAGCACTTAGCGTTGTCGGGGGTATCGTGACGGTTGCTGGATTTATTGGGAGCCGTTAATGAGCATTTTTCCTAAGTTTATAGTGCGCAGCGACAAGAGCTATGGCCCTACAGATGATTATTGGTACAGCCCCTTCGCCGGTCCTACAAAAGCGGGGGTCGATGTTAATGAATTTGTCGCCCTGAATTTTTCGGCTGTTTACAATGCAATTACAATTATATCGCAGACCGTAGGGAGTCTACCCCTTCATCTGTTCAAGAGAACCGAGCGAATTACGCAAAAAGCGGTTAATCGACCGGGTTATGGTGTTTTGCACTCAGTAGCAAATCCGGAAATGACCGCTATGACTTACCGAGAAACCACATCAGCGCACGAATTGAGCTGGGGCAACTCGTATTCTGAGATAGTACGGAACGGTATGGGGCAGATCGTAGAGCTTTGGCCAATCCCTCCGAATCGCGTTACGGTCAGGCGGGCTAAAAAAGATGATGGTACACCCGGACCGTTATTTTACGAGATTAATGTCGGAACGGGCCAGCCGGTATTTTTACCAAGAGAACGGATCTTACATATTCCGGGTCTGGGGTTTGATGGGTTGATCGGCTATTCGGTTTTGACGAAAGCCAGAGAATCGATTGCATTAGGCATGGCGACCGAAGAGTTTGGAGCGCGGTTTTTTGGGCAAGGCACTGCCCCAATCGGTTCGCTAGAGACGCCCGAAGATTTAGGGGATGGGCGGGAGGACTTTGCCAAAGAGTTTCAGAAAGGTTATGCCGGTTTAGGGAAATCTCATAGCGTAATGATCCTTGATAGGGATATGAAATATAAACCTATCGGGGTAAAACCAGAAGATGCTCAATTTTTACAGACCAGGGCCTTTACTGTCGTAGAAATCTCTAGATGGTTCAACATAGAGCCCATGAAATTAAAGGATCATTCCAAATCTTCATTTAATAATATAACTTCCCTCCAAACTAGCCATGTAATCGACTGTATCAGACCGTGGCTTGTGCGGCGCGAGCAAAATTACAACATGCAAATGCTATCACCGGAGGAAAGACAGCAGGGTTATTACTATGAGCATGTTGTTGAGGGCCTTTTAAGGGGTGATTGGGCTGCAAGGGGTGAATTTTATACAAAAATGTTTAATGTCGGAGCTTTTTCACCGAACGATATCCTTGAAAAAGAAAATATGAATCCGGTCGAGGGTGGCGACGAACGATTTGTCGATCTGAATAAGGTTCCACTTTCGATGGCCCGGAAAATGATAGAGATACAGGACGATGAAGAAAACAGCCGGGGAGAGCCGGAGGGGGCAAAATTAATTGAATACAAATCAGTCACGGGCCGGGAACGGATAAGCAAGCGATACTATCCACTGATCAAGGCGGCGGCAAAACGGATCGTAAACAAAGAGGGCAACGCCGTAAAAAATCAGACGAAAAAGAGGTCTCAAAGATCCAAGGCCTCAATGGAAAAATGGTTGGATAGTTTTTATCGGAAGTTACCGGGTTACATTAAGCAAGAAGTGGGGCCGGTGTTCCGATCATTCGCAGAAGCTATCATCGAGGAGTCCGCAAAAGAGATTGGGGTCGAGCCGGATCTGAAAGAACTTGATACATTTATTAATGATTATATTGAACGATACGCTGAACGTCATGTTGAATCGAGTCACGGGCAGCTTGTTTCGTTGCTTAACCCCAAGCCCGACGAAAAGAAAAAAGACAAGACCGAAACGGTTGAGCACCGCGAATGGGCCGACGATATAGACGATCGGGTTGACGAATGGTCGGAAGATGATAAGAGGTCTGAAAAGATAGCGACGAATGAAAGCGTACGGTTGGCAAATGCGATTTTTCAGACAGTGGCTTTTGGGGCCGGGATGTCGGTTGTTTGGAGGATTCGGGGGGCGAAGACTTGCGCTTATTGCCGTGAGTTGAATGGCAAAAGAGTTTCAAAAGGACAATCTTTTGTTGATAGTGGCGACGTGCTTAACCCAAAGGCCGGAACCGGACCGATGAAAATTAATGGGATGAAAACACAGCCCCCTCTCCATATTTCTTGCGATTGCTATCTAGGCGCAATATGAAAATGAAAACATGCATCGCATGTCATAAAGAATACCCCGCAACGACGAGGTTTTTCTTTGCTGGAAAAACAAATAGCGATGGATTGCGCGGCAAGTGCAAGGCGTGCATGGTCTTATATAGTTCGGAGCGACGAAAAAGCAAAGAGATTATACCCAACACAGACGAATCAATTAAAAAGAAATGTGCCATTTGCGGTCAAGAGTTTCCAGCAACCATAGACTATTTTTTCGCTGGGTATTGCCGATATGGACTTAGAAGTAAATGCAAAAAGTGTTTTCAGTCAGAAACGAAAATCAGGAAGACAACCCCTAAATACAAACAAAAGCATAAGGAATACGGAAAGAAACATTATGC
>SDBV01009408.1_pt1 | contig 13003 bp, 10 predicted proteins | sample 2277081 | NCBI WGS metagenome assembly SDBV01 (sample SAMN10402039, study PRJNA504765) | marine sediment metagenome | isolation source: marine sediment core GS10_PC15, 223 cmbsf | place: Arctic Ocean: Southern Knipovich Ridge | collected 2010
CTGAGAATAGTGAAACTACTGAAACAACCAACAATCTAGTTAATGTTACCTGGACCGCAGATTCTAGCGCAGTTCTTTACATGATTTGGAGAGGCTTGGTAACAGGCAACGCAAATATGAAGCTCCTTGACATTATTCCTGCATTGACCTACGATGGAGCAGGCACTGTTAATGGTACAGTAGAGACCTATGCCGACGATGGTTCACGAGACACTGGAGCAGGTGCGCTTCTTCAGGCAGTTAAGCCTTTGTCTGTTGGTGAACAAAATATTCTCATGGTTAATTACAACCCTTCCCGTGGTGCAGCATTCCTCGGTAAGGTTGATGACATGGGACGACCAACCGACCGTTTGTTCTCGTTCGTAGAACTTGCACGAACCAAGGATACTTTCGACTATATGTTGAAGGGATACTTGTCTGCACGTCTTGTTTATCCGAACTTGATTGGAATGGTTCGTCACGCCAAGCTTGCCTAATCCCAGTTAGGAGAAGCGTTAAAAGAAAATCTAAGGAGGGCTATTTGCCCTCCTTTTTTTAATTCGATTGTAGTATTAGGAAGTACAAACTTAGACAGAGGATTATCAAATGGCGTGGACACTGTGCTCAAAAGAAGAAGTTATTCTTATCCATAATTATCCCGTAGATCAACTAGAAGATCTTTGGAGTGAAGTAGTAGAGGATTTAATTAAAGAGCGTTTGGGGGCTCCTTATTATGGTGCTTCCCAGGTTCTTACAAATGAAACACATAATGGAGATGGAAATAATATTCTTATAGTAAAAAAGCCTCCAATTATTTCAGTTGAAGATGTTCGAATTAGTGCTATTGCATTAACATCAGCAGAGTATGTAGTTTTTCCTAATCATGTTGCTTTGATTGCACAGAATTTTCCAGAGGGTATTTTGAACGTTCAGATCGATTATACTTCTGGACAACTCATAGTTAAACCAACAGTTAAACTTACTGCAATTGCTATGATTGCTGCAATTATTAATTATACTAGACGATATGGAGCAGATTCCTCGTTTAAATGGGGATCTCCAGATGGACAAATTGGAGAAAAGACTCCGAATTTGAATGTGGGATTAACCTCTCACTTAACAACTATTATGAAAAGAATGTTGCGAAGGGAAAAAGTGAGGGCTAGTTAATGTCACGATATACGGTAAAAACAGGTGGTTCGGTATCTGGTGGAATGATTGGATTTGGTGCTATTCGAGTTGAAATAGACTTCGATGAAATTCAAGGTTTACGAACAGATTCTAATTGGCGAATGATTGATGAGTTTACTAAGACAGGAAGTGAGCTTATTGCTAATGCTGTAGCTGGTAAAGCTCGTTGGTTGCTTGATCCGGATAATCCTAAAAGAAATATTGGTGTTACAGGACGTGCTTCTAGAAATATTTTTGTTAGACAGGTATCCCATAATAAAAAGGGTCGAACTACTCATGAGGTTTATGAAGGGGTTTATCCTGTTAATGCTATTATTCGAATGGGACGTGGAACAATGGGAAAACGTCCGCATCATCGAGATATTGTAGAATGGATTGTACATAAAGGAATTCACATTAAACCTCCTGAAGGACAAAAAAGATGGCGAATGACTAAATATGGTGGTCCTGATGCAAATTTACGTAGTAGACCTCCTCGACCATTTAAAGCAGATCTTCGTGGTGCTGCTATAGCGATAGCTACAAAGATAAATGAATTAGGTTTGGCACACCTAGAAGAATTTTATCCACTGGGGAAGCCAAAGTATGATTATTATGGTGAACTTTTAAAAAATAAGAGATGGCTTAGACGTATGCTATCGAAACATTTTGATATTTGGGCTAAGGTATATGTCACATTCTTAAAATCTGGACAATATCGTAGAGTGCCTGTGAGAACAATAGAAGCGTTGAGGAGAGATTAAGAAATGTCTGGTGTTAATATTGATGCATATAAAGAAATTGAAGAAGCTTTAATTGCTCATCTACTTGATAAATTTGATGGATATGTTACTTCCGAGTCAGTTGTAGGGGGAGAGCTTGATAAACTTTTGCATGAAATGATGGGAGAAGGTACTCGATATGGAATCCTTCTTGAATTTGGGGGTGGTGAACGACCAGAACGGGGAGGCGAAACTTTTAAAGGACGTATTTGGGAATGGTCTATTGTTGGGGTAGTTATGATTAAATACGTGGGAGATTTAAAAAACATCGAAAGTAATTTAAGAACGATTGTAGGAATATTGAGAACACTTTTTGATCAAGACCATACATTAGGAGGAGTGACTCCTAAAATAGATATAATTAGGATCGCTTCTACAGAGATAATGAATGTAAACGATACTCCTATGTATTGGTTGCCTTTTGAAATTACTGCACGAGATAAGCTTAGACTTTAAGGAGGTGCATTGTGGTACGTAAGAAGAAAGAAGAAGAGATAATTGAAGAAGTAGTAGAAGAAACGGTAGAGGCGTTACCTGAATCTCTTAAGGGTCTTGCTGATGATGATTCTCCAAGTTATTCTTGGGAAGAAGAAAAGATTGAGGAAGAGCTTGAAGAGGTATTTGAGGAAACCGAAGAGATTGTTGAGGATGAGTTTGAAGAAGCTGTTGAAGAAATTATTGAAGTTGTTGTTCAAGCTTTTGTTGAATTTGATTCTGCTGGTGAGATAGATTTAGCAATTCCTATGCGGGAGCAAGAATGGGATGATGATGTTTTTGTTATTGATGAAGTATATGCTGAACGAATGCTTACTAATGCTTCTGCAAGACTTAGAAAATCTCACGGTAAGGTAGCTTTTGCAGGACATGAGAGACAGAATCGCTTCTTAGCCTTTCTTGCTGCGCAGATGCTTAGAGGAGAAGGAAATGTTCTTTATCTCCCTGAAGAATTAGCAGATTACGAACCTTTGCAGGAATTAGAAAAAGTAGATGATGCTCCTGAAGGTTTTGTTGCTTTTAGTGCTAAGTAACGATTGAAGGAAGTAGAGAAAGATAGATATTTGCGAATCTAATAAGCGTTAAAGAGTGAGATGGAGGTGTATAACGACGAAATAACTTTTCGGAGGAAAATGAAACATGGCTGCTATTGTAGGTATTGACGCAAGAGTGGATATTTCCACAGATGGACAGAACTGGGATGTTCTTTCAGAACGAAACGAATTCTCAATTTCTATTTCCGTAGATATTGCAGAACGTCGACCATTTGTTGCAAGTCTTAGTGATGCCTGGGCATTCAAAGCTCGAACTTGGATGAACTGGAGTGGTTCACTAAATGGGTATTATGACGATGCAGATGACACGATTTTTGATACGATGAAGACAGGTGCTGTAATCTATCTTCGATTCTATTCAAGTCGTGCAACTCCTACGAAGTATTGGGAAGGACAAGCAATTTTAACCAGCGTTGAACATGGTGTTACGACAGAAGATTTTGCAACATTAACTGTTGATTTTGAGGGTTCAGGCGCATTGGATCGTGTAAGTAGCTAAAGCTACTTCTGAAATAATAGAAACAAACATTCCGGCCTGCCTTGATGCGGGTCGGGTTTGTTTATTTAGGAGTGTGATATGGCAACAATTGAAGTAGGCGGACAAGAGTTTGAACTTGTCAAAACAGGACGAAATCAAGCGGAGCAGGTAGTTCAAATAGGACAGTGGTTATCCTTATATGGGTTAGCCGCTTTAAAAGAACTTGCTGATGAAGAAGGGAATATTCATATTGAGGATGGCATTGTAATGATTGGGACAATTCTCAAGCAACTTTCAGCAGATGCCTTAATCGATCTCTTCTCTTTGATTATCGGATGCCCAAAGAGTTTTGCTGAGAAGCATTTTGACATTGGTATTTTGCTTGATGCTGTTATGACTGTATATGAAAGTCAAGCAGCATTTCAACGAGTGATATCTCGTTTTTTCTCGCAGACTACCTCTACAAACAATTCGGAAGAATCGTCCATGAAATCAGAGTTGCCTATGGATGGGATGACGACCGAATCCTCGATTACGTAGAAATTTATGGCGTAAGCTGGTTACAAGAGGTATGGCGGTATATTCAAGAAGATCGTCAACGAGATATTCGTTGGCAAATGCTTCTTACTCCATTGGCTAGAACACCAATGGATCAAAAGATGTCGAGATCTTTGGAGCGATATCAAAAATCATTACGAAAAGCTCTAGACAGTATGACTCCCTGGAGCGGTTCTACTCGTTTAAGTGGTCTGCGGCAGCGATACGCAGATCAGATGCCAGAAGATCAACAAATCCTTGTGATTCCGGATGGTCAGATTTTAGCGGACTCTCCATTATTTAAAGATGCTCCGGTAGCAAAAGAAAAACGTAGGCCGAAGCGTCGAGGTTAATTTTTATGGCAGCAACTCTTAAACTAGGTGTTCTATTTACAGGAGATGCCAGTAGAGCTATTAGAGCTACTAATAGTCTTGCTGGTGCTCTTAACCTTCTCAATAGATCGGCTAAAAATGTAGGAAAAGGTACTGCGGCTGCTCAAACAACAGGCGTAGCCTTTATCGGCACCTTGCAAAGCATGAATAAATTTGCTATGCAGGGTGTTAATGTTTTTATGAACATGGGTAATGCCATGCGTCTTGCTGCACAGGGTATGATGTCTGTTGGTAAATCTATGACGATGTTTATTACCCCTGTAGTTCTTCTTATTTTATATAAAGCAACACAAGCAGCAATTGATTTTGATGATGCGTTAGTGCGAGTAAAGAAAACTACTGGAACTACGAGAAAAGAAATTGCACAAATTGGACAAGGGCTTCGAAATCTTTCTACAACTACAGCAACTAGTGCAGTTGATCTTGCAAAGATGGCAGAACAAGTTGGACAAATGGGTGTTAAAGCTCCTAAATCGATTGTGAATCTTACTAGAATTTTCAATATGCTTGTTTCTGCAACGGATATTGCGGCAGATAAAGTTGCTTTATCTATGGGTAAGATCGCAAATGCTTTTGGAATTGATATTGAAACTGAGCAGGGCATAAAAGATATTGAAAGATTATCAAGTGTTATCAACCGTTTGGAAAATGATATGGAAGCAACTGCTCCTGAAATCCAGGAAGCCCTTTTACGAATTGCTCAGGTTGGTTCTATGCTTGATATGCCTGCGCATACTGCTGCGGCTTTTGGTACAGCCCTTATCGCTGTAGGTTTTAATGCTGAACAAGCAGGTACAGCTATTCGTAATATGATGGTAAAGGTTACTGAAAATGCCGATGAAGTAGCTGTTTTAATGCGGAATTGGGATAAGTATGGAAGTACTGTAGAAGTTATAAATGAGATTAATAAAGATGCTGCTGGAGTAATGATCGATCTTATTGAAGCAGCGGCTGCTGGTGATGATGCAGCACGAACATTAATTGCGACCTTTGATGTTGCTGGAATTCGTGGTGGTAAAGCATGGGCAGCACTTGCTGGTGGTATTGATACTTTTAGAAAGTCTCTTGGACTTGCCGATGCTGAATGGGAAGAGTCGCTTTCTCTTATTAGAGAGTATGAGGAATCACTTCTTTCAACGAAAAATCAACTTAAAGTCTTAAGAAACAATGTAGATGAAATTGCAAGAGTTTTTGGAGATACTCTTCTTCCAATAATTAATCATCTTATTCAAGTTGCAGTTCCTGGAATTCGTAAACTTGCAGAGGCTTTTAGACACGCAAGTCCAAAGATGAAGAAGATGGTAGTTGTTGGTGCTCTATTACTTGCAGTTGCTGGACCTTTGATCTTGATGTTTTCACAAGTAGCTTTTGGTTTATCTATGCTCGTTATTTCCGGCAGTAGAATGGTACAGGTATTTTTCACCTTAACAGGGATGATACTTCAATTAGCATTGGCATTTTTACCAATGACAAAAGGAATTGCAGCCTTTCTTCTTAGTTGGCAAGGATTAATAGCTGCTATTCTTATCGGAGCAGGTATACTTGTTCTTAAATTTACAGGTTTGGGAGAGAAAATAGCAACATTCTTCCTCGCACTTGCTGATAAGGCACGAGAATGGGGAACAAGACTTATTGCTGAATTCGGCCAGGGTATTTTAGCTGCTGCTGCAATGGTTTTAGCAAAAGTACTTACTGCGATTGGTAATTTTATAGGTAAATTCCTTGCGGGTGCTTCACCTCCACAATTAGGACCTCTTTCTCATATTGGTGAGTGGGGTAAAACTCTCTTTGACGAATATCTAAAAGGATTTCTTAAAGCAGACTTTGGTATTCTTAGTGGTGTAGGTCGAGCAATTGAAGGGATCTTAAAGAACTTTCAGGTTGTTGGTAAACTTGGAAAGGGAGTGCAATTTAAATTTGCAATGGAAGCCAGAGAGCATCTTGCAAAATTAATTAAAGTCTTTCAGGAAACAGGAGAAGTTGCACAAGAATTATTAGATCAAGTTACAAGAAATCTTGGTGAGGCTTCAGACGAAGTACAAAAATTAATTCGTTTATGGCTTGAATATCAACGGATTCAGGAAGAGTTAGCTGATCTTGAAAAACGTCGAAAAGCTACATTAGATACGTATAGACAAGAAATTCAATTAATTGCACAATCTAATATGTCTGCGGAAGAAAAAGCAGACGCTATTCGAAGAGCAATGAGATTACGAAATGATGAACTTCGTGTGCTTGAAGCGGAAGAAGATGCTTTAGAAGAACAAGAGGCTATTGCTAAAGAACAACTTGAAACACAAAAAGCAATGATCGCCGCAATGCAGAAACAAGATGATCTTCAAGCAAGTTTAATTAACGCACTTGATAAATTGGCAAGTAAATTAGAAAGTCTTGCTGGTATTGCATTCCCAGATCTTTCAGGAATGATTCCTGATGATTTTGAGCAAGCACTTGAAGATATAATGGAGCCGATCCTTACTTTAGAAGAGCGTTTTGCACAAGGAGAAAAAGCATTTGATGGCTTCTTTGCTGCTCTTAAAGGTGCACCATTTGATGAGACCTTATTTGCGGAACTTAAAGCATTTGATGAGGAAAACGGTACGGATTTTGCAAACACATATCAAAATCTTTGGGAATTAGGAAATAATATTTTTAAAGTTTGGGATACGATTTCTACTGCTTGGGAACAGGCAAGTGAAATCTTTGGTAAACTCTTAGATTTTGATCTAAATGAATTTGGAGAAAATATTGGTTCTGCTGCTGAATCTCTCGATGGACTTTTGGGATTTATTGTAGATAATCTTGATACGATCTTAGTTTTCCTTGGTGCGTTCAAGATACTTACTGTTTTGTTTGGTATACTTTCTGGACTATCAGTAGGAGGACTCCTATCTGGACTTATGATGTTCTTTGCAGAAGGAGCCTTGGCTGGTACGATTGCTGCGATTGGTGCAGCTATTGGTTCCCTTATAGCAGCATTTCAAGTAGGGGGAATTGGATTCTTCCTTACCTCTCTTATCGCTATGATCAATCCAGTCACAGTTATTATTGGTTTAATCGCACTTTTAGTAGCATTACTTATTACGAAATGGGATGATATTGTTGCTGGATTTGAGGCATGGAAGGGTATTTGGGAAAATATTAAGGTAATTGTTGGTGAAGTCTGGACTAAGATTAAGACATTCTTCTCTGATCTTAAGACTACGGTAGTAACAAAATTGGATGAAGTGAGGGATAAGTTTATTCGAATTTGGGCTGCTATTAGAGAGAAGGTAGGAGAAAAAATCTTAGAGATCATCAAAACGATAAAAGATATTCCAAAGAAAGTAGGTAAGGCTCTTAAGAAATTGAAGAACGAAGTAGTTGGAAAGTTCAAGGAAGCTTGGGAAGGAGCTAAGGAAAAGTTTGAGGAAATTTTTGGTGGGATTATCGAGAGTATTACAGGATTCTTAGACGACATAAAACAACGTATTGAGGATTCTGTTCTTGGTCAACTATTTATTCATTTGGGTGAATCTATTAAAGAAGCCTGGGATGAAATTTGGACTTATCTCCAGGAGAAGATAGGACCTATTTGGGAAGAGATTCAATTAATTATCTCAACAGTTATAGAACGAATTAAAACTTTTATTACAGAAAAGTGGGAAGAAATTAAGACTGCTGTTCTTACGAAGTGGGAAGAAATTAAGACTGCCATTATCACAAAGGTAATGGAAATTGTAACTGCTCTCACAGAAAAGTGGGAAGAAGTCAAAGCTGCTATCGTTACTAAGTGGGAAGAGATCAAGACCGCTATTTCTGGAAAATGGGATGAAATTAAATTAGCAGTAGCAACGAAAATGTTAGAGCTTATAGCAGTTATTGGTGAAAAATGGGATGAGGTTAAAACAACAGTTAAAGAAAAGTGGGAAGGGATTAAGAATACTCTTGCAGGAATTTGGGATGCGATTAAGGCTGTTATTGAGGCAAAGATCTCTCCTATTGTTGAAAAAATTAAAGGAGCATGGGATAAAATTAAGAATAGGATTAAAATAGCGTGGGCTATTATAAGGACTGTGATCAGCATAGCATGGGATAAAATTAAAACTACAATTTTGCAAAAGTTAGAGGATGTTAAGAACGCAATTGTGGGTTTCAAACAAAAATTTATTGATGCAGGTAAAAATATAATCAATGGAATTAAAGAAGGTGTTGTTGCGGCAGCAAAGGGTTTGATTGATAAAGTCACTGGAGTAGTTCAAGATGCTATTAATGCTGCTAAGAGAGCACTAGGAATTGCCTCTGAATCTAAATTATTCATGGAAATTGGTCTTAATACGATACTTGGTATGGCTACAGGTGTTGAACAAGCAGGAAGTATGCTAGGTACAACTTTTGAAGATACTTTAGGTGGGGCTATGCCAACAGGACTTATGGGTGATGCGTTAGCTCCGGGTGCACCTGCTGGAGATCTTGGTGGGTTAACTCTTACCTTTAATAGAGATTCAGTACGAAGTGATCAGGATATTTTAGAAATTACTGATCTTGTTCAGGAGGTATTAAACGCTCGTGCTGAAGATAGAATGGCGATTGGAACAACCTTCGGAGGAGAAATTTAATGGCTTTTATTCTTAAGTGGACGAATGGAAATAAGACTGTCGATTTTTTAGCTGAAGGTTCAGCTTATCATCTCATGGATAAAACTTTGGAAGTATGGACTCCGAAGAAGAAACAAGTATGGGGAGGAGATTCTGAATTTGCTCATGGAAAGCAATTAATTTCCAATAAATTTGAGAATCGACGTATTCGAATGAAATTTTCTGTCTCGGGTTCTACTCGTGATGAGCTTTCAGCTAATATTAATGCTATTGAGTTATTAGCAGATTTGGCTCGTGAACGAGATATTGAACAGATTGGACCTCGAAATGAGCTTCAATATAAATGGGATGGAATGTCCGATATGACTTATTTTGAAATCATCGATGCCGAACTTCATTGGCCGAAAGAAACGATGTCTGTTGAGGGAGTTCATCAAAAGGATGGAGATGGAGATTGGATTATTTGGAATTTTTCTCTAGTGTTCACAACTAAACCCTTTGCTTTTGATACCTCTCCTGTTAATGGTTCTATGACAGAACTAGATTTGGATAATGGAAATGGTACGGATGTAACTGGTGGTTTGACAGTTTATAATCATGATGATGCTGGAGCAGGGCATGATAATTGGGTGGAGGTTGATGGTGAGGATCTTAAAGGAGAATTTCCAGCAATTATTCAATTAAAATTAAAGTCTGATTCAGGAGAAGCAGAAAAAACATCCAAAGTTTATATAGGTGTTCGAAAAGGAGATCTTACTTTTGTTAATATCTTAGAAGATAATGATGCAGCTTTTGTTATTGGTTCTCCAAGTCCAACTTTGGATACGGGTAATTCATCAGCAGATTATTATACACAATTTCAGTTTTCAGGAACTACGGAACAAGCATTAATTAGATGGGATTTAACTGCGGCTCAGGTTGAAGCTACTCAGGGACCATTCAGATTATTTGGGCGAGTGAAAGACGCTACTCATTGGGATCAGAATGCAAATTATGCAATTGCGATTAAATATGGAACTGAGATTCTATGGCAAAGTAAGTGGCGAAAGCCAATTAATACAACAACAGAATTATTTGACTTCGGTACAGTTTATATGCCTCCTTGGTTGGTAGGAACAGAGACAGGTTTAGCCGCACTAAGTATTGAAATTCGAGGCATTCGAGATATTGCAGGAACTACAACAATTGATTTTGATTATCTTGGTTTGCTTCCGATGGATGGTGGATACAGAGTCTTAGAGTTTCGTGCAACTGGAATGGCACAAAATGAATATCTCGTGGATGATGGATGGACAGATGCAGTTTATCATATTAATACAAGTGATAAGAAAACAGGTCTTCCTTATGGTTTGATGCCAAGGATAGAATTAAAAGCAGATACTGACCAAAGAATATACTTCTTTATGGAGGGTACAAGTGGTAATTCACAAATAGCGAGACAATTAAAGGTTCAAGTTTTTATGGTTGCTACTTATAACGTGTTGGCATAATGAAATTAACTATTTCTCTTTGGGATTCTCCGAACGAAATTCCGGCGAACTTTGTTGAATCGGTGGAGCGTTTTAAGGGTCTTAATTTCGGAACTATTCTTCCAGGAGGGTTTGGAACTGCTTCTTTCAATATAGAGGTTAGTGGTTGGAATGCGATCCGTTGGTATCGAGATTACTTGGGACACCACGCTGTTGTTTTTGATCATCTTGGAAGACGTATTTATGAAGGACGAATAGAAAATACAAATGCTACTGTACGAGGAATTAAAGTAGTAACCTCCGGATATTATGCGCATGCGCAAGATTTGACCCATGGAATTATTTATCCGGTTACGGTACCTACTTCGATTTCAGAAATGATTGAAGACACTATCGATTTATCTGATCAATGGTGGATAGATAAATCAATGATTCAAACGACAGTAACAGATGTTACTCCTCAAGATTTTACTGGGGAACAAAAATTACGAGATGCGATAGAGGCAGTTTTGAAGTATGGAGATGATGGGGTTATTCCAATTCCTCTTTACTTTGCTATTTGGGAAAACCAAAGAGCTTATCTATTTGCTGAAACAGACATTACAACAGAGCAGCCTGATTGGAGAGTCTCAGTTAAAGATTTTGGTCGGGGTAAGGGATTGGCATTGAATCGTTCTGTTCGAGGACTTTATAATAAGATCCAGGTTCTTTATGATGATCCGGATATTGGTCCAGATTTTACAGATTGGGAAGAAGACCTAGTTAGTCAAAATCTATTTTGGCTTAGAGAAGGAAGTTTAAATATTGGTGCAGCTTTGCCAGGAATTGCTGATACGATTGGAGAGCTTGCAATAAATGCTTATGCGAAACCTACACAATCTTCTACTTTAGGAATTACTGGAAAAGTTAGAACAAAAGCAGGAGCACCTGATTTTCCTTATATGATTCGAGCGGGGGATGTGATCCAAATTGTCGATTACGATCCTTCAGTAGCTCAATTGGTGAGTGGTCAAGGTGGTGAAGATGCAGCAATGGCTGTAATCAATAGTACGACTTATAATTATGATCAAAATACCTTACAAATTAAATTAGGGCGAAGAAATGTGTCGATGGATCTATTAATGGCACGATTAGGGATGACTTCAGGAAGCGTGAGATAAGATGGCACTTTCGCAGCAAGATATTACAAGATTAGGTTCATACTTTTTATCAAAGGACGGAGGAGCACTTCAAGGAGATGTTCATCCGGGAACTACTGATACTTATGATCTTGGTCGTTCAGATAAAAAGTGGGATACGATTTATGCAGTCACTGTTATTGCAGATAACATCCAGTCAGGAAGTGGTGTTGGTGATGCGGATACAGTCGACGGATTTCACGCTGCACAAAACCCCCTTGCAGGATTATTACTTGCATTAGATGAAAGCTCAGTTTTTCCAACAGGTGTTTATAACCAAGCTCTTTTGAAAGATGGTTCTCGTGCTCTTGAAGGTAACTTAGCAGTTGTCGCTGATGCTACTATTGATAGTGTGGACATTGGGGCTCACACTCACACTGGAGTAGGAAGTATGGGTCTTCAGATTTCTCATGCTACTCTTACTGGACTTGATGCAGATGATCACCTTATGTATGCTGAACGTGCACAAGATGAAACGATTACTGGTGATTGGATGTTTACGCATCTTGTTGATCGTTCCGCTGGTTGGCAGTTCCTTCCGGATGATAAGGTTTTCAAAGCAATTCCACATAACTTGATTCTTAAAGCAGATGAGAATGAGGCTTCCATTGGTCTTGGTGTATACTCTTCTTCTGAGTATGCAATTTTCTTATATGATGACGATACCCCAAAGACGTATATTAAGGTTGGTCGAGGAGCAGACTCCATTACCCTTTCGGGAACGGATGCTATCTATCGTATTTGGGCGGGTCATGCTGATGGTGCCAGCGCACCTTTTAGTGTAGAAAAAGATGGTTCGATTTATGCAATTGATGGAGAGATTGCAGGTTGGACGATTGATCCTACATCAATTTCTAAAAACGATATGGTTCTTCATTCTACTGGATATATTGCAGCAGGAGCAGGGGATAATCTTGTTCGAATTGATTCTCAAGATGTTACATGGCGACTCTGGGCAGGTAATACAGTTGCTGCGGATGCTCCATTTAGAGTAAGTAAGACTGGAGATCTTTATATTGGTTCCGGATATGTTAGTGGTGTACTTCGAAGCACAAACTTTGTTAGTGGTCAATCTGGATTTAGCCTTAATTCTTCTGGATTAGCAGAATTTGATAACATTATTGCTCGTGGACGATTGCAGGCTACAGTGTTTGCAGAGGCAACGATTTCTGTTGCTTCAGGTAAGCTCATTATTTCTGATGGTGCTGTACTTGCAGTAGATATGGCGGATACAGATGATTTTATTATTGTTGATGCACCAGTTTTCTTGCAAAGTGACATTCTCCGCTTAAAACCAGATGCTTCTCGAGATGAGTGGATGCGAATTACTTCCCCATATACAATCGAAGGAGATAATTATAAATACTATGTTGTTCGAGAACTTAATAGTGG
>SDBV01009409.1_pt1 | contig 13002 bp, 14 predicted proteins | sample 2277081 | NCBI WGS metagenome assembly SDBV01 (sample SAMN10402039, study PRJNA504765) | marine sediment metagenome | isolation source: marine sediment core GS10_PC15, 223 cmbsf | place: Arctic Ocean: Southern Knipovich Ridge | collected 2010
TATTAAATGAGAGAGAATTTTCGAATGGCGCGGAGAGAGTTAGAGTTCCTCTACTCACGGTAATTGGTGCATCAAACGAGATACCAGAAAATGACGAGGGCTTAGGGGCAGTATACGATAGATTTCATCTGAAGTATCTTACTGAGCCTATTCGTGAGCCAGGAAATTTCATGAAGATGCTTGAGATGCCCAACCCCGAAGATTTGCCTGAACCCGAAGTTACCATGACATTGGATGACCTAACAGAAACACGTAAACTGGTAAAACAGGTAGTGATTCCGGACAATGTGATACAGAAATTGACAAAACTTCGCCATGAACTTACAGTTGGTGGATATATAGTCACTGATAGAACATATAAAGCTTCCATAAAAGTATTAAAAGCAGAAGCATGGTTAAAAGGCAGGGAAATTATCGAGGAAGATGACATGGACGTTCTGCGTCATATGTTCTGGGCAGATCCTACAAAGGCACGTGGCGTATATCTGAAAATTTTGGAAATGGTTAATCCTGAGAAAAATCTCATTCTTGAAAAATACGAAGAATGTATGCGTCTTACGAAAGAAGTTTTTGCTGAAAAAGATCCAAAAGTACAGATGGAAAATGGTATTGAAGCTGCATCGAAATTGAAACAGGCCAAAGCAGACATCAACAAGTTGATGAAAGAAATGGTGAAGAAAGGTAAAAACGTAGATGAAATAAAAACTATGCTTGTTGATATAGATGAGCAAGTTAAAAAGATCTTCGTTGATGCATGTAATATTAAATTGGATGAAGTTTAATGTCTTACAGACAAATAGGGAAAACACCCCTTAGTAACAGAAAGAAAGTCACAGACGACATCCAGAATTCTGAGTATTCGGTAAAACATGATAAGTTTGATTTAGAAGCTTTTGAAAGAACCTTATCACAAAGCAAAGTACTCACGGACAATCGACGCGCTGGTAAAAAAGAATACAAACAGTTCGCAGAACTTTTGCAAGATACATTCTCAGCTTTATTCAAATATAATCCGAAACTTTTAAAAGATTACATGATGGATCCGGAATTTATGTTAAACCGAGAAATAATGAAACAGGTGTTTGAAGCTCCTAAATACAAGGAGCTTCGAGCACTAACAAGACTTGACGAAGTAAATGCAACTGTGGGTACTGAAATTCTCTCTGATGAATTGAAAGAATACGTAAAGCAACTAAAGGAACAACAAAAAGCTTTACAAAAACTTATGGATGCAATGGAGAAAGAAGCACAGGTACAAGCTGCTGAAAAAGGTGATGAAGAAGGAGATGGGGAAGAAGCTGGGACAGTTAAGGCATCTGAGCGTTTGTCTTTAAAGCAAGCAAAGAAGAAGCTAGAAGAAGCGCGAAAAGATTTCAAAAATTCTGTAGAGAAAAAAGAATTTCAGCAAGATATCCACGGTATAGTAAGTCAAGCACAAAACATTACTCAGGAAACAAACGATTTCATTGAAGCGTGGGGTTTAGGTAGAAAAATTTGACTTTTAAGTTAAAATTATGTATATTAGTGTATGACAAAAAAATACACATATCAAAGTACACTAACACAGTATATATATTCAGAAGAACTTGTAGAAGAAATAGAAAGGCTATATAAAAATTATTCGCGAAAAGAAATAGCGAAAAAACTGGATCTGACTACACGTACGATTAATGGTCTTTTCTCTTATAGACTTAAATCTATCAAGTTGAATCAACCTCTCTGGACGAAGGAAGAAGAACAAATATTAAAAAATAATTATAACACACCCAACTTTAATCAGTTGTCTGATATTTTAGATAAATCTAAAAAAAGTATACAACGTAAAGCAGAAAGACTTGGCATAAAAAGAAGGAAACTTTGGAAAAGCCAAGAAATAGAATTCTTGAAAGAAAACTACGGAAAAATGTATACTGAACAAATATCAGAAAAAATAAACTGGTCTAAAGCAGCTATAAGGCGAAAAGCTATAAAATTGGGAATTACTAACATTAAAAAATCTTCTTTCGAAAAAGAGGTTGGAACATTTCTGAAAAATTTGGGATTAATCTTTGATACTCAAGTAAAAATCGGTCGATTTACTATTGATTTCATTTTGGGTAATATAGCCATAGAAGCTTATGGAGATTATTGGCATTGCAATCCTAAAATATATAAAGTTCCTCGTAATGAATCTCAAAGAATCTTCTTAAAAAGAAATAGAAAAAGAAAGAAGTTTCTCTTAGATAAAGAAATTATTTTATTCATTATATGGGAATACGATTTTTACAATAATATCAAAAAAGTCAAACGACAATTAACTGCCGTCTTGCAAAGTAATTTGCAAGATAATCATCGGGCAAAATCGGTGGAACTCCTTAGAAATAAGGACAATACCGAGGTAACTAGAAAGCAACTAGTACCGTAGAGCATAGAAGGTGCGCGTTAAGCGAGCAATAATCCTTCCACGAGTGTCCGGCATCCACGCATGTGGATGAAAATATATGCCGAGCTTATAGGTAACTATAAGAAGTTATGGATAAAAAGCCGTAACGATAACAAAACTGAGTGACTCAAACTATAGTAAAAGATCTTATAAAGAGAAAATGGACCTTTTGCATCGTTTGCGTAACTCTCCCAAGCTTCGTATGATTGCCAAGTTGGCAGGCCGCTATAAAAAGATAGCGATGCAACGGCAACACCAAAAAATAAAGAAGGGGACAAATGAGATTTATTCCATTAAACAAGGAAAAGATCTTGGTAAAGTCTTACCTTCTGAGCTAATGAAACTCAGTGATCCTGTGACTGAAATATTATTTTTTAAAGATTACGTTGAAGGAAAAATCCTTCAATATGAAACAAGAAGTAAAGCTAAACAAGTTAAAGGTCCGATCGTAGTAGCGATGGACGAAAGCTATTCAATGGACGGCCAACCCGAGATATGGGCTAAGGCCGTAGCACTGGGTATACTTGAAATAGCGATTGCACAAAAGCGTGATTTCGCAGCAATTCACTTTTCAGGTGACGATAACCCAAAGAACTTGAAAGTAGATTACTTCTACAAAGAACAACCATACAACATCGAAAAGATTCTCGAGTTTGCCGAATATTTTGACGGCGGGGGAACTTTTTTCGAAGCACCTCTTGCTAGAGCAAGGGAAATAATCAGCGAACATAAGAAATTTACGACCGCTGACTTGATATTTATCACAGATTATGTAGAATTTTAGTCCTCCTTAATAGAAATATTAAGGTAGCATTGGGCAAAATCGGTGAAAGTCTTGAGGAAGATAACACCGAGGTAACTAAAGAAAGTAAAAAATCTTTAGCACCGTAACGCGTACCTATTGAACCTTTGACGTACGTCAAAGAATATAATATAGGCAAGAGTGTCCGATACCCAAACGTAAAGTCGTGGGTAATGATGTACGCTGGACTACACTATAACCTAAAAAGAAAGTGTAGAATTCAGAGATAAAAAGCTCTGGAGGTAACAGACGGGCGAAGCCCCTATTGGGGATAAATTCCGTGATAAATTCAATGAATGGGTGAAAGAGAGTAAAGTTTCTATATATTCGATCTTGATTGACCAGGGAGGATATTCTTCCACAGCGTCACTTAAAGAGTTCACAAAGAAAGAGAATATCTTCAAATTAACAGACTTATCACAAGATGATCAAGATACTCTCGCGATCACCCTATTCGATTCGATATAACAATTGTTATTCGATAAATGATAATAGCAGAAATTTCAGGAAAAAGGAGGGCGTTTAAAGTCCCTCCTTTATTCTGTATGTTTGTTGCAACGACAAATAATCTGACGTATGTAAGTGGCACAATGAAACGACTGATCTCTACTCTAAACAAGTGCTATTATAAAAAATTAACTATAGATTCCTGCCTCCACGCGTTTGATGCAACGTCAAACACTTATGATGAAATTAGGGCGCAGCACGAGCAGAAGGCGTCATTGTATAGGAAATTTTTAGCCTTTCCAGTAGATCCCTTCGGGGATTGAGTGATGCAGCGTCATTCGCTTTACAATAAAAAAATAAGAGGGCAGCAAGTTTTCCCTCTTATAGTGGAAAGCACCCGCGTTCCTTAAACAGGGCGCGGGTTTATTTTTATTTAACCGAAAAGATAATGACTATTTACGAATTATTAAACGAAGATCCTGATACGGTAAACCATATTATAAAAAATATTGATAGATATTACCTATCTTACGGAATCAAAAAAAGACGAGGGCAATCGAGAAGAATAGATGCGCCCCAAGATAAGCTGATCGAAATACAAAAACGAATATTATATAAAATTTTATATAGATATAAACCCCATCCGATCGCACATGGCTTTGTGAAAAAAAGGGGACCAAAAACAAATGCAGAAGAACATGTAGGATCTAGTCTTCTTATTACAATAGATATAAAGAATTTTTTCAATTCAATTACTGAGAAACAAGTTTACTCTACTTTTGAATATCTTTTTGACAGAAGACTACCATATGAGAAAGCAACCTCTGGTGATATTAATACTATAGTCAAATTATTGACATATAGAGGCCGAGTACCACAAGGAGCAATTACGAGCCCAGCAGTTTCTAATTTATTCATGCTTCCATATGATAAAAAATTAAAAAAACTCCAACCAAAATATAAAGTTAAAATAACACGATATTGTGACGATATTGCGATAAGCACAAAAAAGAATGAAAAATTAAAAGTAAGTGATATTTTAGAAGATGTCAGAGAGATTTTGAGACCTGCAGGATTAAAAATGAATAAAACAAAAACAAAAGTAAGGAAGAGATATCACAGAATGAAAGTAACGGGTATAATAGTGAACGAAAAAACTAATATACCGAGAGAAAATTGGAGAAATTTTAGAGCATGCTTACACAATATCAAGGTAAAACAGCCTCTGGAAGAAGTCTCAGAACTAGACCTGCAAAAAATGAGAGGGTACATAGAGTGGGTCAAGATGATAAACCCTACACGTGGGAAGCAGTTCTTGACAGAATTCGAGGAAATCTTAAATATGCAAAAGAAATTTTTCACAAGCATATTGACATAAAAAATATAGAAATAAACGTGCCTATAGGCATTGTTCGAGGGAATCGGATAAATAAGGTAGGTTGGGTCAATGAAGGAACAGAAAAAATATATATTTATCCGACGGCAAGGATAATAATCAGGAATAAAATGCAAGGAAGGCAACCCAGAACTACCCAAACACTTGAACTTCGAGTTGGAACTCTTGTAGAAGATCGATTTCGACGTGAAAGAAAATTCAAGTACTACGTTGATAACAAAAAAAGAGTTGTGGTTTGTTATCAAATAATCTCCGATAACCACCTAGAACGGCAAATAAAAGATTACATAAAGGAATGCAATAACATCAAATTTCTTTATTGTGATTAAGTCTAGACCATCTATTTTCAATGAGGAAAATAAAAGAATCTGCTAAGAAAGTATACAACCGTATACCGCAGAAATACAAAGATGACGCGAAGGAAGTCTGTAAATCAACTTATAAATATGCTAGAACATCAGCTATTGTTAAAGTTATAGAAAGGCTTGCCGAATTGAAAAAATAGAAACAGGCAGACAAAAGTAGAGAATTGAAAATTAATTGAAAAACTATAAAGCAAATGTAATAATAAAAAAAGGGAAAAGAGAAGAGGAAAGGATCCTATGGATACGAAGAGATCATATCGTAGATGCCCTGAATGTTACACATAAAGTTAAAGCGATAAAGATAAATTATATACAACAGATTTCTGAAGAAGAATACATGAGAGGGGTTGCTCATGCTTAGTGGAATTTATAAGCATAAGCAAAGGGAACAAGAAGCTTAAAAATATTTCAAGCTTTAGTTTATCACCTGTTATTTCTTGCCCATTTCATAAATACTGCTCAGGAAAATGTTACGCTAGAAAAGCATATAGGGCATACCCTAATACAAAAAATGCATATGATAGAAATTTTAGAATCGCAAAAGAAAACCCTGAAAACTTGAAAACACAATTGGTGAAAGAATTTCGCTCTTACAAAGGTAAGTATTTTCGCATACATGTTTCGGGCGATTTTTATTCACAAGAATACTTAGACATGTGGAAAGAAATTTGCAAACAATTTCCGGACATACAATTTATGTCATTTACAAAGTGCTACACTTTCGATTACGATGGGAAACCTGATAACATGGAAGTTATATTTAGTACTTTTGACAATATGCCAGCGGGAACATCAAACAAAATACGAAATAAATACAATCGACCGATAGCTCATGCAGGAGAATCCAATCCTGATAAATCCTATTACAACGATTGTCCAGATGATTGCTCGCAATGTAAAGTTTGTTGGCATTTGACTGATAATAGTAAGGGCGTATTTTTCCACTATCATTAGCCTCTTTTTATAGGGGCATTAAAGGGGAGACTAGTCTCCCCTTTATTTTTTATATAGGAGTACAATGTATTTAAAGCGACAATTATATCGTGAGTCTCGAACAGGAGCTATACTCTCGTGGAAAATAGTAGTAGAGGACACCGATAACAAAATCCGAAGAACATTTGGGCACAAAGAAGGCAAACAACAGCACACAGAAGAAGTTGTTGAGGGAAAAAACATTGGAAAATCTAATGAAACTACTCCTCATGAGCAAGCTGTAAAAGAAGCACAAGCTATCATAGTTAAAAAACTAAAAGAAGGTTTCAGAGATAAACTTACAACGCAAGTTTTTACATTCAATCCATTGCCTGAGGGATTCACTCCAAGTAAACCGATATCTTCGCCACCAGAAGGAACTTCAATGAGCAAAGGTCTGGAAGAATATTACGCGGAAAGAAAGTATAATGGAGTCAACCTGCTTTTGGTTGTGGATCTTAAGAATAAACGGCACCTATATACGAGAGGCATTGAAGAAATAACTCATCTAATCAAAGACATACCTGAAATAAAAAAACTGCGCGAATATGAAGTTCCGGCCGGCACCATCAACAGTTTTGAATTTATTTATTTTAATTCTGATGGTATTGAAACCCCCAAGGATTTGAGGGCATTTACTGAAGTCAGATCTACCAAGGAAAAAACAGAAGCAAGATATCAGCATCTAAAAAATGCCGGTGGACACCTGGAGATTAAAATTTTTGATATGCTTTTCTATGACACGAAAGATATTACAAAAACAGATTTTTATGATAGAAGAGCGATTATTAAAAAGATGTATTACGATAAAGATATCACTTACGAACCTTGGTCCACACAGTTGTTAACAAAAGAACATATCGACATGGCTCTCGAACAAGATTGGGAAGGCTTTGTTTTAAGACATTTGACAGGCGAGTCCAGCCACATAGAGTACACATTGAATGGGAAGGCCTATCGAAAGGGCTCGTGGAAATTAAAGTTCCAATGGACGGAAGATTTTTTCATATACGAGTTTATGACAAGCAACGCAGGAAAACTCAAAGGACTTCCTGCAAGATTCCATCTTGGAAAACTAGATGCTTTTGGAGAAAGGATTGAATGCGGGTGGTGTGGCCCGGGAACGCTAGGAATGGATGGTGTGAAAGTAATGGCGAAGAAGTTGGGTTGGAGCAATGTAGGAAACCTTCCGTACAAAACAGCTTTTCCAGTCAATGACCCACTCACAGTAGAAATAAAATACCGTGCCAAGCAACCAGATAGCAACGCTTTAGAACATCCAGTAATATTAGAAACACGTGAAGACAAGCCATGGAAAGAATGTTTGATAGGCGATGAACCCACGTTATTTGTATGAAAGTGAAAATAATAAAGGGAAAACCTTTTGTAACTCGTTTTATTGAATATATGTATCAAACAAATGGTTTGGAAAAAGATAAATTTTTAATTCTGGAGCACGAAGTGACGGCAAAGGAACTTTTTAGCTTTAATATTCAATGTATAATGACTCTAAAAACCTGGTTACATTATGAAAGTAAAATTTATTAGCGGAACCTTTATTAGTAAAAAAATGCTAGTAAAATTGACTCCACACGAGTCAGGAAAAAAACCTGTGGTGGTCCAAATAAACAACATGGACGAACTATCAGAAAAAGTAAGAGAGATAGGCGCAGTTGAAGTAGAAACTACTGGGTGCTTATATATTTTCAGAGAGGGCATGTAATAGTATGCCCTCTTTTTTAGCTTCTGACTTGACAAAGGGTCAGAAATTCCATAAATTATAGACGTGAAAAAGATATGTAGTAAATGTAAGAAGAATAAACCTTTAGAGGAATATTATAGAGATAGCAGGCATAAAGATGGCAGATTTTCGAATTGCAAAAGTTGTCATAACGCCAAAAGTAAAATATATCATGCCGAACACAAGCAAGAAAGAGCAGAGTATCGAAGAGAATATACTGCTGAACACAAGCAGCAAAAAGCAGAGTATGATAAAAAGTATTGCACTGAAAACAAGCGGAAAAGGGCGGAATGTAGTAAAATATATCATGCCGAACACAAGCAAGAAAGAGCAGAATTTGGTAAAAAGTATTACGACGAAAACAAACTACAAATTGCAGAACGTCAAAAAGAACAACGAAAAACTGCTGAAGGTAGGGCAACAATAGCCAGAAAAAACGCTAAGAGTAAAAATTGGAAAGCAAACTTAATAAACACTTTTAATGATAAAGAATTCAACTGTACTCTACTTTTACAAAATTATCAATGCATAGGACCAGATCACGAAGGTAATAGATATTTTGATGAGGTAGAACCTACTCGTGATCATATTAAGCCTGCAAGCAAAGGTGGAGATTTTATTAAAGAAAATATACAAGCATTATGTCAATCATGCAATAGCAAAAAGCGTATTCAAGATATTGATTATAGATCAGAAATACATAAACATATAATACAAAACCAATAAAAATTTATGGACAAGAAAAAGCTTTTGATTTGGTGTGATGCTCCCGTTACGCCGACCGGCTTCGGGAACGTTGCCAAAAATTTATTTTGTGAGCTGTACAAAGATTTCGATGTGGACATTGTCGGAATTAATTATGCCGGGCTCCAGAAGTATGACCATAATTTGTGGCACATCTATCCCGTTCAACAATCAGCACCGCTGGGGGATAACGTACTTCGTACGGTACTTATGCAGGAGAGATTTGATATCATGTTTATGTTTCAGGACATTTTTCATATATCCCAGATGCTTGCGCCGATAAAGCAAAAATTCCCTGATATGAAATACATGACGTACTTCCCCATCGACGGGGGACCTCTATTTGGTGATTGGAGAAATGTTTTCGAGCTATCTGACAAAGCTATAACATACACTAAATTCGCCAGAAACATGATTTCCGAAGCGTATCCTAGTGTGGACATCAATAAAGTGGACTACTTGTATCATGGAGTTGAACCAGTTTTTACGCTACTAAGCAGGCAAGAAAGAAAAAGAATAAAAGCCGAGCTCAAATGGGTGGATAAGTTTGTCGCAGTAAATATCAACAGATATCAGCCTCGCAAGAATATGTCTGCCACAATTAGAGCCTGGGCTTTGTTCAGTAACGGGTATAAATTATGTGAATGTGGCAATGCGTATCCGAAACACTTGAATTTCTGCGACGCAAATCGTTGCGATGCATCTAAAATAGTTAAAGAAACAGAGGGTCACGACGATGTAGTATTGTATTTGCACATGCGTCCCTACGAAAAGGTAAATGGGCCGGGAGCAGGCAATGCTCTCCAAGCCTTAATAAAACAAGCTGGATTTGATGATGGAGATATCAGATCAGGAAAAATAATGCTCCAGGAAAGAGATCTCTACGCGCAACCTTATACGGTGGAGCAAATGAATCAAGTATATAATGGAGCGGACATTAATATATCGACTGCTGTAGGAGAGGGAGTGGGACTGTCCCTCATAGAAGCGTGTGGAAGTGGAACAACATCTATAGCTCCAAGAAACTCAGCCATCTTAGAAATGCTAGAGGGACATGGGATCATAGTAGACAATGTGCCAAACGGTATGTATACACAACCTCTGGACAATAGTTTTAAGAGACCAAATGTTGACACTCTTAAATTTGCTGAGGCAATAGAAGAACAATACCAGTTATGGGTAGCGAATGGGCGTAGAAAAATAATAAACCAAGCCGCTATGGATACTGTAAAAACAAAGTTCGATTGGAACGACAAAAGAAATTATATAAGAGACCAATTGCTAGCACTTCTGAAATGAGAATCAGGTTAACTAACGGAATTTGGATAGGGTCAGCAGTGAGCATATTAAAAGGAAGCATCTTTTTTGGTATGCTTGTTGCAGCCTCTATTGAAGTAATGACAATATTTCTCATAAATATTTTTTGGTTTGTAAAAGGATACAGACCGTTAGTTCCCGGGAGTTTTATGGCATCAATAATTTTGCCAAACACTTCTCCAAAACAAGATAACTTCTCATACCAAGAAGTATTATTAAGGATATATTTACGAACAATCGCTCTTATATCTATGATCTTATGGCCAGGCACCTGGCCAATCTATTTAACTATTTTTACCTTAACCCTAATATATAAATAAATATGCTAGAAGACGGAATAAAAAAAGTAGATGTTTTTGATTTAAAATTGGATAATGAAAAAAACCAATATGAAAATTTGATGAACAACCCGGATGCGAATATAACTAAAGAAGAATTTTCTTATGTTAAAACTGGAGACCCGAAGATAACCGTTTGGTATTCGTTAATAGAAGAATAAAAAAAAGGTCGTTAAATAACGACCTCTACTAAGGGATCCACTACAATTCCTTCCTCTTTTTCCATAGATATTCTTCGTACCCAAGTATGGCCTTCTGGCAATATATCTCTATTATGAAGTGGTAACCTATAAGTAATCCCGCATTTCTCACATTTATAAATTTCATAAGTGTTGTACTTATACATTACTTAGGACCTGCTTTTGGATGTCCGGCTTTTTTCTTTGCACCCTCGTCCTTTGTCCCATCTGGTTTCGTGCCAGCCTTTTTACTCGTTTTTGGTTTAGTTGCTTTTTTTGCAGGTGGAGTAGTCTCTTCTGGGGGTTCTTCTGGCATCGCCATTTCTTGCAGCATCAATTTTTCTTCTATTCTTTTAGCTACAAGTGCTGCATGATAAGGCATTTTGCTTTGTAATTTACCTAAGGCTGCTATTTGTCCCGCAGGATCCAAAAGCATTACTTCTTCTGCATATTTATCTATGGCAGCAGATAAATCCATTTCGCTAGGATCGCCATCGGTTTCTGCTGTAAGCTCGTCTTTAAATTTAGCCTCTCTAATTCTTGCTTGCTCATCAATGGCCGTTTGTTGAGCACGAACTTGGTATTTAGCTTGTATTTCGAGAGCTTTTCCTTGAGCTTCTGCTTCTTTCATAGCGGTATCTAAAGCAAGACTAATTTCGAATTCTTTAGACATCTTAATGTTTTCTTTCTCTTCTTCAAAAGAAATGCCGAATTCTTCTAGAACTTTAGATAGACTTATTTTGTTTGTAGCTGCTAACTCGAGTATCAGTCGTTTAGTTTCTGAATCATCGGCCATTCGTAAACGTTTAAAGTGAACTGTTACAGAAGGAAATTTTATTAACTCAGTTGCTTTTCTAATAATAAAATAATTAACAAAATCCTCTAGTTGCCCTCTGTATGTTAAAAAATGGTTCTCTACTATACGCAAAGAAATAGATGAACCTGTCCATGTTGCTCCACCTTTTATGAATTCTATAGGAACTCCCAATGAATTTATAATAGTTTCTTCTAAAAATTTTAGCTCAGCGGTAACAAGCAACATTTTGGCATCCCCACCAATATTCTGTGAACCGATTGCTATGGGAAAAATGCCAATGTGATTAGGATCTACTTTCCATTGCCGTACGTCATCTTCTAGTTTGCTCCTCCATGTACGAAGGTTCATCTGAGAGAATGGATCTATGGCACCGGTTGGTGCAGGAAATAAAGTTCTGAAAGGAATAATGTGTTCAGCGGCTATTGCCTCATTACCGCGTCGAAGTGTTTGCATGTACCAGATATCTGCCAGAGCACTTAAAAGAATAGGCTTGCCCCATCCCATATCTTCTTCTGCTAAAGTATTTCTTTTAAAATGGTATAGGTTATTGTGATCTAATTCTATTTTTTTCTTTTCTTTTAAAGCAGTAATAAATAATTCAGGCGTAGTTTTTAATGTCTTTTTATTTCCTTTAAGTATTTTGCCTCTTGTTCCAGCCGGCATGTTGTAATAATAAGTCGTATCACCAGTTAAAGGATCGTACTCCAAGTCTATATTTTCAGGGCTCCATCTAACGAATCTTAAATAGCTAGGATCGCCTAGATACCTGTCATCTATATCATAAATTCCGTGAGCATTACACTTAGGGCATTGTCCATGGAACTGAAAATTTCTCCATTGATATTTTACTTCATCTATTGGGATAGATTCTTTGCACGATCGGCATTTTAAATATCTATCAAACTTCATGTTAGCTGAAATAAAACTATTACCATAAGTAAAATAATCCAGACCTATCTGGATTAGCATGGCCTTTATTTTTATCTCATGATTAAAAAATTTCTTATAAAGCTTTCTAATTTTGAGGTCTGTATCTCTATCAAATAAAATCTCTGTGATTGGATATTCGGTTAGTTTAGTTATAACGGAATTAATAAAACCGTTTCTGTAAAAGAAAGTCCGGCAATGCTTGAACAGCATCTTGATTGACTTAGGCATGTAAGACCTAGAAATATCAAACCAAGGAGACGGGTAATCTAATTTTGTTGTACCTCTACTTTTAACGTAGTATTTATCTGAATAAGGAGGAATTGCAACCATAATTTATATTGTTTTTATATTTCTGTGAGTTGTTACTTTTAATTTACACAATTTCTAGTTCTTTTGCAAGAAAATCAACATTTTTCCCGGATTCAATACCATGGTATAATTCCATAGCCATCAAATGTGATGCCTGCAAATCAATGACATTGTCATCTTTCAAAGGGAATGGTCCGGATTCCATCCTATCTCTGACTTCTTT
>SDBV01009410.1_pt1 | contig 13002 bp, 2 predicted proteins | sample 2277081 | NCBI WGS metagenome assembly SDBV01 (sample SAMN10402039, study PRJNA504765) | marine sediment metagenome | isolation source: marine sediment core GS10_PC15, 223 cmbsf | place: Arctic Ocean: Southern Knipovich Ridge | collected 2010
ATGGAATACTGGAAAGTGTAGTTGTTGGTACCTATGCCCGGAACAGAAACATTGACGCTGAACTGGGTCAATTTGGCATCTAAACCTAAAATAGTAACATCCAAAGTATCTGCGTCTCTACTATCAAAAGCAATGGGCGGGCCGGTCCAAATGATATCCGACCCTAAAAACCGCTCTGTATCCGTTACTGTGGAAGCGGGCCCGCTGGCGGCACTCGCGTTGACAGTTCTGAACGAACAGAACTCTCCCAATACAGTAAGCCCGTTAATGGGATCACCTTCCCGGAAAGCCTCTCCGGCTTTGGTTCTAATAATTCTGGTTACATTATTTTCGCAGTCGAAACGCTGCTGGGTAGGGAAGCTAATTCCTGCGGTAGAAGGACAGGAGGTACCAAGATAACGATTTCCCCCTTTAAGGAAGGCATAGGCCGTGATGTTGATACTGCCGATAGAAGGGCCTTTTAGCCGTCTTCTAACATCCTCCAGGATGTTGGGGCCAGTATCACATTGGCTTAGAATGTCAATAAACTCTGAAGAACCAGTGATCTGGGCAGATATGATTCCGTCGAATTCAATCTCAAACAAGCCAGCTATACTACATTCACAAGCCAAACTTCTACCTCCTAATTATACGCCAAATATGTATAAAATGCAACCCTATTCACTGCCGTACACAGCGAAAGCAGGACCACCTTCCCCCAGGCTGCGGTGGGTGTGGATTGGAATTCCAACAACAGTAGCCCTTCCTACAAATAAATTAGATTCTTCCCCGGTACTCTTAGTAAAAATGACTTCAAACTGGGCAGCGGCCGTGGGAGTAACGATGGCAGTCCCATCTTCTTTATCCACAATAGTAGCCACATTCTCATCACTAATCGACCAAGTGTCTCCCGTCTCATAGGTAGTATTATCCAGCTCAAACCGGACAGAAATTCCCGGAGATACTGAAACAGACTTGGGGATAATATCAATAACCTCTAGTTCATCAAACTTTTCAGCATTCTCCTTGGCGTCCTTCGCAGTATGGAAGGGATCCCAGGACGACCTGTCTGTTTTCACCAGCTTGGAATGTTCTCTAATGTTGGGGGTCTCCGCACGGAGACGGTGAGTTCCTCCATTTCCGATTCTCTTTTCGTAAGAAACTCCTTTTTGAGGATTTCTAGAAGCAATTCCAGTAATCGCGGCAAAAGTAGACTGTGCTCTAGTTCTCTGTCGTCTAGAGAAGGTCTGTCCTTCTAGTTCATTAAATATATCTTGCCCACTAAGGCTGACTATATAGCTGGTGGCATCATCAAAAGTGGGATTAACTTGGATACTCAAAACTTTTCCTGTAAATAGAGTCTTAAGGTTGCCTAAAGTTCCTGCTCTGATCGTTACGTCCTGTCCTACCGGGAATACGATATCCGCGGGAACCTTAATAGAAGCACTGAAGGTAGCTGCTAATTGCTGTCGTGATCTCTGAACAGAAAAAGACTCTATGTCGGGAGTAGAAAAAACAAGCGATTCTCCGAAATCTAATTCGGCTCTGATCTTTTCAAGGGTTATATTTGCACAAGTTGCCATTATATATGCTCCACCGGGTTATTGTAAATCTTCACATTAACTCTATCTCCCACCGAAATGTCATCCATAATTATAGTAAGCGCTGTGATCTCTCCGAAACCATCAATTCTAACGACGTACTCCGCACCATTGCCGACATCCTGTACAACAATTCCTTCTTTGGTTACCTCTTCTACTCTCAACTGGTACCTACTATCATTGAAACTACCTACTGTTTGATATTTAGGTCCAGTTGCGATGGTGATTAGGTACTGGCTAGAATCAGAATAGCTATAGGAAATCTCATTAATTACGGAACCGTCTGGCATAAGTTGCCCAAGGAGAGGCTCTGAATCCGGCCCCAAAATTATGGAGTTAGTCCTTACATCCTCTTCCTGAAGAGCTAATAGTTGCTGGGCAATAAGCAGGCAGTCATCCTCTTCACAAAATGGAAGAGTTATATCCAGAGTAAACCCATCCGTATTGTCTTGGAGAATAGAAGTTTCGCTTTCTTCTATATCCTGAGTAGTAGTGGGGTCATTATCAACAATTCCATCTGTTTGGTCTATAATACCAGTAGAAGCAATAGTCCTAGTTTGATCTATACTAGAAAGAGTTTTGGTAGAGGCGTAGGTAACTGGGAGAGGGAGGTCCACCATAACTACAGGAGTATATCGGATAGATATCTCCTCTGCTAGTGCGGAAGCGTTTCCTAGAGGATCAAAAATATCAATACTAGGTCTTCTTCTTTCCACCACTACACACATCTTTCCTGATGCATTCCAATATCCCAAATCGTCTCCGATGTTACAAATAAATTCTTCACTGGCGGCAGGGAATCGGGTAGTAAGATCATTAGAAAAAGCATATACCAAATCTTGAACTGGGGCCGTAGAAGAAGAAAACGCTTCGGGCTCAGAATAAACTCGACAAGTCGCGGCCGCCCTAGCATCCTCCAGAATACTGAACAGATAAACCTCTATGGCTTCAGTCTCGGGGTTAACGGTCCAGGTCCAGTTCCTACCATGAGACAATTCTACCAAATCCTTATTAGGATCTATTATCCAGAAGATAGAAGAATCTATGCCAAACCCACCGGGGCTCGCAGTGAAGCTCTTAATCTTATTGCCCGCAAAAACTACATCAGTAATTCCAATAAAATCTGATTCCAGTCTACCAAACTTGTTTTCTCTAATGAATCTTTCTTTAGGGAAGGTTATCAGCCCGCCGGCAATAGAGTCCAAAACTGCCCCACAAGTGGGAAGGTTATTGATATTGCTCTCATTAATAATATTGATCACAATAGGAACATTTCCTCCTGACCTACTTCCTACGCCGCCCGGCTGACTAACAAGACTTGCATCACCAAACGAGGAAAAACCTCTTTTTCCAGCGTCGCCTTGTTGATTTCCTAGGGCGCCGGCTGCCGCGGCCCCGCCTACCGAATTGTTCATAATGGTAGCATCAACTCTAATATATTCTTTGGTAGTGTCTCCAAAAGTTATTCTAAATCCAGGAGTATCTTCCACATTATCTGGGAGACCCAAATCTACCATGTAACCTATTATCGTCTCAAAAGCATCTAACTCATAAGAGTTCACAACATCATCCAAATATTGCTGATCCAGAAGGGGGTCATCATAAGAGATAGTAGCGTAACGAGCAACAAATGACTCTTCACAAGAATCTTTCGCGCAGTCTTCGTAAGCCATAAGTTCTTTATTCTTGAGCCCATCGAAACTATCTCTCAGTTCCCGGACGGGCGGGGGGTCATAGCCTCTAACTATGACCAAATCAATCGGTTGATTGATAGTACTAGTAGGAACACAATATCTAATATCTAAATTAAGGGCAGGAGAGGTCCCCACTGTATAAAACCGGGCAATTCCAAACTCGTCTATTTCTATTTCAATAAATCGACCAGCTATTAACTCAGTTATCAAGGCTAACTTTAGCATGGTAGCCGTATTCTGGTTCTTAATATCATAGCCAGGAAGAGAGCTGCCCTTAAACGCAAATCCAGCATCAAAGGGGATACCAAACTCATTCAAGATAAATATAGATAGCGGCTGGTTCGGATCTTCGTCTAACAATTCATTTTGTGGATTGGTGGGCCCCACTTGTAGAAGATCTACGTAATTAGGATCGCCCGATTCCAAAATGATAGTACCATTATCTCTAACAATAACCATTATCTATCCTGCTTTCGTTGCTGTAGATTGCTGATCTGAGACCGGTTGGTTGCCACGTCCTTCTGGATCGTTGTGATCCTGGGCTTGATGGCATCCAATTCATTCTTGGTTCTTCTAGCCGTGCTGGCTTCTTCTCGGATAGTCGACTCGATCTGAGCATCCTTAGCATCCAACTCAGACCTAAACTCGTTGAGAGAGAGCTGAAGTTCACTTGTGGCATCAACCGCGTTCTCGGCATCGGCCTTGGCGGTAGCCACATCCTCAGAAATAGTAATAAACTCCGTTTCAAACTGACCAATGCGCGTAGTTACTTCCGCGGAGGCGATAGTAACCTCGTCAATAGAGGACTGGAAACCCGCAACTGTGGTAGCAGTAGTATCAGTTACGGCTGCAATTCTAGGCACTTCTGCATCTAAGGCCGTTATAGAGCCGGTATGTCCATCAACCAGTCCCTTCAACTCAATAGATTCACCTTCAAGTTGAGAAACATCTGCTTGTACTGTGGGGACTGTCTCGTTAAGGGAGGTAATACTTCCTGTATTGGCTTTGACTTCCACATCTAACGCCTGGGCGGCGGATTCGGCGGTTGTTACTCTTTCCTCAAAAACTTTAGTAGACTCAATTATTCTTGTATCTATCGCCCCTTCCGGTTCAAGGAGGTCGTTCTTTATTTGGTCTACATCAATAACCTGCTGGGCACCGACTGTAGCGGTGGCGGTGCTAATATTACTAGCAATGGTGGAAGCAGAGGCCGAACTGATCTCAATTTCGGGTATAGATGTAATAGTTACATCATCTAGTTTCTTGACTACGGCCGCGCTGCCAGCTGCTATCTCGCCAGAGAGGCTCTCTGGAATAGTCAGGGGTGTTTGAGACAGTGTTGCTAGCGTTGTATTGAGAGCTTCCAGTGCTTGAGTGATGGCCTGAGAAGTACTTTCGAAACCACCGGCGGCGTTAAGCTGCGACTGGGCTGCTTCGGCATCCGCGGTAGCTCCTCTTGGCTGTGGTTGCCCTGTGGCACCTACAGTGGTGTCAGACGCTATGACTCTCGGGACCCCAAGGCTCTGCGCGGTATTTGTATCGTCTACGCGAGAAGCATTAGAGGGGCCTCCATAATGCTCGGCGGCGCGGGCGCGTGCGGATCGAATATTCTCTATGTAGGCCTGAGCAGAGCCGGGCGCTCCGGCCCTAACGTCCGCTCCGGCTTCCGTTGGCTTGAATACCCTAGCTCCACCGGCAAGGGCCTTTAGAACGTTCTGAACAGCGCCGGCCTCGTCGATGGTGGACCTAACTCCCTCAAATGCCTGGCGAGAGCCAGGTGCGCCTTGGCCAGCGGCGCGGAACTGTTGGGCCTGTGTAAAGAGACCCGCGTCTCCAGCATAATCTGTTCTTGCGGTACCTTGAACTACCTTTGGGGTTGCGGTACCTAGGGGAGATCCAGGAGCAAACTGGGAAGGCAAAAACATCTTATCAACGTCGGCCGCGTTGCCTGACATCTCGAAGCCTGGAAGGCCGCCTACTGCAGAGGGCGCTGTTGTCTGAATTTGAGCTATTCTCTGCATCCATTCATTTTGTGTTCTTGGCCTAGCGGGCGCGCCGGGCATCTGCGCGGAAGCGGCCATTGGGGGGGCGCCCGGCTGTCCAGCCGCAGACGGCGTAGCGGCCCCAGGACTGTCTCCGTAATCTGCTCCGCCAAACCATGTTGGAAGTTGGGCATTGGCTAACCACGAGTCCGATGAGCCGAATTTTTCACCCATCCAATCCCCGGCCCCAGTCGCTAGCCCGCTTTTAGAGAATTCCTGGAAAGTTCCAGACATTGCGCCGCCAGACATCTTATCATAATATGCACCAGCAGTGCCTGTCATGTCCGTTCCGAAATACTGATCGGCCATACCAAGGGCGGCACCGCCAAGTCCTCCGACAACCGTACCGACTGGACCAGCAAAAGAACCAGCAAGGGCCCCTGCGCCGGCTAGCCCTGTGATGCCTAATTCTCTTCCTAGTTCCTTGGCAATTTCCTCTTGGTCTACCATTCCCCGCTCAGATTCGTGGGCCAGACCACCAATGTTGGCTCCTTGGAAGAGAGCCCCGAGAGGCGCAAGGATTTTTCCAACCGTACTGAAAATTCCCCTTAGCTTAGGACTTATTTTTCCTCTAGATTTATCAGGCAGGTCCCATTGGGTCGGTTTTTCGGCTTCGGCCGCTTCGGCCATCCTTTGCGTACGCTGTGCTGCGTCGGGCAACTCATCAGGAATAGATTCGTCGACGAATTGTCCGTACTCATCTACATCTACACGAGACCGGCGAGCCCTTTCAGCAGCCTTCGCTTCAGCGCTGACGCGCGTCGAGGCTTTCATCTCCTCTTCCCTGGCCGCTGGAGTGCGGCGAAGTTCTTCTTCGGCGCGTCGAATTTCGAACTCCGGCGATTCGGGAGTAAGGCCCTCCGCTTCGAAGAAGGCACCCCTCTCACCCTGAATTGCTGCTGGGCCGCCCTGAATATCGGCTATAACCTCGCCCTGTTCGATAACGCGAGCTACTTGATCAACTTCAGCGGCGGAGCGTATCCCGGCTGCGGTTGCTTTGGGGCCTCTCTCTGGTATATCTCCAGTGGCCTCTACTAAGTCGAACATGCGTTGCTCTTCTGGATAACCAGCGAGCGCTTCTCGGCCTTGTCGCGGCGGAGTTGTTAATCTATCGGATGCAATTTTACCGCCGCGAGCCGGCTCAGCAGCGCGCAGGCGGGCTGCATCTTCTGCTCGGGTCTGGGCGTTAATTATAGGTACACCTTCTACAACCGCCATCCGCGTCTCTAATTCCTTTAAGAACTCTTGTGAACCCTTCTTAAAACCCGACTTAAAACCTCTCTCTATGTCCATCTCTACATTTTTGAGATCTACCTCTAGAATCTGACCTTCCTTCCCTCTCATTGCACCATAGGTCTTTGATGTCGGATCATATTCTATTTCTGTATCAAGCTTGGCCATCTTAACTTCGGCACCAGTGGCCCGCGCCGCCTTAGTATAAGCAGTACGTTGGGCCTCAGACAAGCTGAGATCAGATGCCTGTATTTTTTCAATTCCCTGGGCTTTGGCGGTACGAAAGACTTCTTCCAGTTGTTCGGATCCAATTCCTTGCCCTCTAAATCCCTTATCGACAATAGCGGTGTCTCCCATCTCAATAACACCATTCTTTATCTCAAAAGTCTGGGAACCTACAATTCTTCCTCCGCCCCCTGTTTTCTTCAACCTAGTAACAACCGCGTGTACACCTTCCTCGAATTCGTATAGTTCCTTTACTAACTGGTCTGCGGGTATTGCTATAGCGGACGCCATTGCCGCCATAGTTGTGCCCGCAGTACCTGCGGCCTGAGCAGCCTGCTGAGGAGTCAGTACCTGCTCTCCTGGGGTAAGCAGCGCAGGAACGGAATCCTTCGCAGCCGTGCGTGCGCCCGGGACGATACCGCCATGTTGCATATGAATGGGAGCAGGTCCGGCGTTGGCAGCCAGGGTAGAGTCAGGCGCTGCGATTGCTCTTTTATTTCTTTGAGACTCTTGTAATCTGGACAATTCTGCGGCCAACACCCCAATAGCTGCGGCCAGGTTTGCTCCCAACTCCTCGCCCCTCATAAGCTTAATTATCTCACGGAGGGATTTGGACTGCTCATCAAGATTCTTGTCATCCTTGTCGGCCATGTTCTTTAAATAAGCAGTATTGTGCTTAACATCCTTCATGCCGCCTTCTTCAAAGGCCTTTTTAAATAGCTGATATTCTGCAAGCTTGGCCTTCTTCTCGGCAAACTTCTTGATTTCCGAGATCAGTCCCTTGACTCCCTGTAGAGAAGGAACTCCCTTAAATCTAAGGTCTCCTCCTCGCATGGAAGCTTCTTCTGCGGTCTCCAATTCATGGCCTAAGGTAGTAAAGATATTCTTGATACGCCCTTCAAGCTCCGTTCCGGCGTATTTTCCGGACATCATGGCCTGAGCCATAATCTCTCTAAACTTCTCTGCCTGAGACTGCTGTTGCTTAAGCGCCTTAATTTCTATGTCTTGCTTCTTTTTAATCCTGGCTTCGTCCTCGTCAAATTCTATTTTTGCCAGTTCCTCTCGGGCCTCTTTCTTTTCTTCTCTAGTTCCCCGGCCGGAAAGCTTAGCTTCGGCCTCTTCTCTTCTAGTCTCAAAATCAGTCTTAAATCCTGGCTTACCAACTCTAGCGAACGGGCCCTCAAGATCGGACTTCATGCGATCTGGATCCAGCTCTAGCATCTCTGCTTTCTTGAAATCGTCTATAAGATCTTCTAGAGATTTGGCAAGATCTTCTGCAGCAGCTGACAATCTAAGATGCGGGGCAGCTCTCTGAAGGGCAGAATTGGCATCTCCTAGTTGAGAAATTATTGCAATCTGGGTATCATTAAAGTACTTACTTGCCAAGAGATTTTGCGTAGCGGTCTCTACCCTTGCACGCTGCAGGCGGCCCATGGCCTTGTTTAGCTCTCCTTGAATGCGTGTTGATCTATTTGCCCCTATATAGGTAGCTAACTCCTTCTTTAATCCTGCCGTATACGCAGTCCTGACTTTTTCTATCTGCATCAGGTCGTTGATGATATCTTTTTCTTGTAAGTTTAGTTTCTCCAAGTCTTCTGGGAAAAAAGTGCCCTCGCCCTGGCTGCCCGGGTCGCCCGTGATTGGGAGAGAGGCTGCAAATATATTCTGCCTAACCTTTTTCAAAGCCTCTACCAACTTGGTAAACTCTTCGGGAACGGCGTCTTTTCCGGGGCCGAAGATTGCTGCGCCCACGTCAGTTATCTTAAAGGCTTGGGGCGCTTCACCGAGGAGTTCGCGCTTTTCACGTTGATCACGAGGAATCCTTCCCAAACCAGTCGCGGCTTCGAGGGCCCGGCTTCTAACACTGGCGGGAAGCTGTCTTGCTGCGTTTTCAAGGGTAACACGAGAGATAGTATTGAGCGCATCTGCGATACGTTTATTGTGGGCGAGCGACTCGGCTTTGGTGGCATCTGCACCGGGAGCGGTTGCTTCTATACTAAGTATTTCCAGAATAGAGGCCTGAATTTCCGTTTGTGACTTCGCATAATCAATCTGGCTTTCACCAATGTCTTTCATAGTCTTTAGTATTGCTCTATCGCCTGCGTCTATGCCCTTAGCAAGTTGGACAGCTCTTATCTTTAACTGTTCGTCTGTTAATTTTTCCCCAGAAGCGGCCAGGTCGTCCATAGCCCTTTCAAACGTGGCCTTCTTCTTATCAACATCAGTCAGCACGCCCAGCATGCTGTCTCTCGTCTTTAGTAACTTATCGAATCCCTTTACAATCTTAGAAAGGCCTGGCATTCTTTCCTGCAATCTCTCTAGTCCGGTAAGATCTTTTTTGCCCTTTCCAAAAGTAAGGTTAGGAAGCTCTGGTAATCCGGCCAATGCCCCAGAAGTATGTTTGATAAATTGAGTTCTTCTGTCTTCAGCCCTCGCTGCATCCTCCGCAACTATAGCTGCTTCCTCTAACGTCTTGTTAAGGCCCTGAATTGCCAGATTGTAATGCAGGGCCCTCGAAATTTCAAAACCCTCACTTTGCAGGGTCATGACCAGCTCTTTCAGCTCGGCGTCCATAATCTTTACTGCTCCGGCAGATTTAGCCATCTGGGCAGAAGCCCCTTCTACATCTCCTGCTCCCAGCATCTCATTGTACTGCCTCTGAATCTCCGTCATTTCTTTCTGAAGGTCCACCATTCTCTGTAGAGTCATGGGCAAAGATTCCATTACTCTCTGCTCAGCAGTTACTTCGCTTCTAGTGCCGGGTCCTATGTTGAAGGCACCGGGATCCCTAATGCCCGCCAGCGCACCTGTAAACTGTATAGTAAGAAGTCTCTGGGTGGCTTGGGCGGCGGCTTCGATGTTCTTCTGTCGGTATATCGCAATGCGAGCTTCTTGCTTAGAAACTGTGGCAATGACTTTTGCCACTGTGTCCGCAGAGGCACTATCCAGTGTTCCGGACATCGAGTTCCCCCACTTCCAAATTGCCGCGCCGGTTTCTTTATCAACCGTGGAGATCATGCTCTGCATAGCTGTGATAGCCGCTGTCCGAATTGGGTCGTCGGGCGCGTAACCTGCGATTTCGGGGGTAGTTTCTTTTAAGAGGGCCTCAGCAATGGCGCGCGAGGCAACCATTATTTCGCCCGTGCCTTGCGGCATAAGGTCTGCGGCGGTTGCGGCTCCTCTAGTGGCGCCTTGACCATAAACTTCAGGCTTCACGCCCTTTTCTAGCAAGTCTTCTATCATCCAGGCCGGATTGGCTGCAGATCTATAATCTACCAGCTCACCAGCGGCCGTACCTTGCGCCATCCTATCAAACGCAATCGAGGCGGCGGTGGCGCCCTGGCCAGCCTTACCACTCTCAGCCAGCATTTCTAGCGACTTCCAAAAATCTTTCCCGGCAACGGCTTTGAAAATTTCAAAGCTCTCAAAAGTCGGCATCTGATCTAAAATTATTTTCAATTGAAGGGCCGACTCGCCGATCTGGTCTTGAATCTTAAGGTGCCTCTCCAGAGCCGCAATATGCTGCTCCTCAACTCCCACAGCATCCCAGCCACGTTCCGCCAGTTCGCGGCGCTGGGCAGCTAGTTTCTGAAGTCTCTTTTGGCTCTCTTTCAATTTACCAGCCAAGCTAAGATCTATCGGATCCATGCCAACTTTCTGCATTAACTTGTTCCAGGTCTCGGACCAATTATCGAGAGGGCCCTGGGCTTCTGAGATGTCTTCTGCGAAGGCTTTCATGACCTTGATTTGCATCATCGCAACTATTGCATTTTGAGCCTCAACCGCATTGCCTGCTAGAGCTTTGAAACCCTCAGACATATCCCAAACAAGCTCTCCCGAATCAGAGATGTCTGTTATCGAGGTAGGATCTATCTTAGCTATTACTCTTCCAACGTCGGCCGTAATATCACGTAAGTCCCTGGCAGCAAGAGCGGCCCCCTTGAACTCTCCAGAAGCAATGGCTCTCGCCATCTTGGGATCGTCAGCGGATAATTTACGGGCGGAGGCCAGCTTCTTTTGAGCCACACTTATTCTGCTTAACTGTGTAGCCTGCGATCTGTAAGAATCTGTCAAATCGCGAGCCTTTCCAATCTGGTCGTGCATCTGATCGGCCATGTCTTTCCCAGTGGCGGTAACTCTCTTATACCACCGGTATAGAAGAACTCCAGCGAAGGCAACGAATGCGCCAGTGACGCCTAGTGCGAGCATGCGCAATGTTCCGAGGGAGGACGCCAAGGCAACCACACCGTTCTTCATTCCTGCCAGGCCTCGGACGATGAGCCCCTGCTCCTTTGGATTAAAGACACCCGTGGCCGTCATTCCGCCCGAAACGCTTACGAGCTTGCCCATGAGGAGTGAAAGGCCAGTGCCTATTCCGCCAAAGACGCCCTTGAGGCCCTTTTTGAGCCCCTTACCTATACCCCCAACATAGCCTTCTTTTCCAAAGAATTTCTTGAGCTTAGGGCCTTCGGCCCCATACCCCAGCATGGCATCTAAGCTGTCCACAACCATGTCCGCTGCCTTGTGGAAAGCCAACATACCTGCGAGTCCCAGAGTACCAATTTGAATAAGAGGACCAGGAATCTTACTTGCGACGTTGACCAATACACCAAGAGCCTTGGTCGCTGCGGTAACGGTTGGAATAATAGCCTTTCCAACTTCCAGACCAAGGCCCTTGACTGATTCTCTCAACACGGCCATCTGCTTGCTCATAGTCCGCATTGCTAATGCGTTCTTTCTCATAGCAAAGCCCTGACTGGTAGCGGCATGCGCGCTAGCCTCCAGGGCTTCGTCAAAGTTATTCATTAAGATGATGAAAGAATTATAATGTCGAATACCAGCAGCGGCCTGCGCGGCTGCCAGTTGCTCTGCTTTAGTTAGGTCGTCCCAACGTCCCGCTAGCTCTTTAAGAATATCCATCGCCGGCCGGAGATCTCCTGTCTCTGTGAGGCTGGCAATGCCCAAACCAGCAAATTCTTTCTGGGCTACGGGGCGTCGCATACCTCTCATCATAAACTTGAGAGAAGTTCCAATCTCCTTACCAGTCTGTCGAGAAACAACTCCAATGGCGGTAGTAATACCCATGAAGTCTTCGAAGTTCATGCCCGCGACGCCGGCGGCGGCACCTGCCTTCTTCACAACATCCGCGAGGTCCTTAGCGGTAATAGCGTGCTTGGCGGCGACCTTCGCCCAGGCATCCACGAAGCCCATACTGTTACTAATTTCTCCACCGAAAATCTTGTGAGCGGCGGTGAGTGCCTCCGTCGCTCCTGTAGAATCTAGAGTTGTAACATTCACAGCCAACAAGGTTGCGTTGGTTCTCTCCATGATCTCATTATTTTTGAGACCCTGCTGACCATAAACAACCATACCATCTAAAACTTCGCTGATGGCAATACCATAGTTCTTTGCTAAGCTGACCGCTTGGTCCTGCATTTTCACGAAGTCAGTAATGGTAACGTCCATAACCTTCTTCAATGCAAACATTCGGTCCTGGACATCTGTCAGAACTGTGGACAGCGCTCGGAAGGCCCGCATAGTACCATAAACGATACCTGTAGCGAATCCCCACTGAACCACTCTTCGGAAAGCATCCTTCATTCGGCGACCGAAGCGTTGAGTTGCAACCCCGCCTTGCTCCATGCTATATTGGATTGTCTTACCAACCTTCTTAAAATTAGCTTGGAGTTTCTGAACCTGCTGATTGGTCTTAGGATCAATCATGTCGGCCTTAAGAGGTTCGAAATCAGTCTTAAGGCCCATCTTCTTGAATTGTGGGCTTTGCATAAGCTGCGTGAGTCGCTTCGCGTGCGCTTTTGCCTTGATCTCAAAGGCGTCCATCTGATCGGTCATAGGCATCATGAGGCCGGCCCCTTGGGGACCTGCGCCAACCATTTGCTGCATGCCCTTGGGCAATCGGGCCAACATGCCTTCCAATGACGGATCTGACATGGTCGCCATGGAGTTGGCCATTTGCTTTGTCCACTTAGCAAGTTCCTGCATCTTATCAGCGGCGGCAGTCTTGCCCATTTGTCTAAGCGTTTGGACCCACGTCGAAGTAACTCCGGCCATTTTCTCCAGACGCTCGGTCGCGATCTTGGGATCTTCCTTTATGTGTTCCCAAACAACAGCCATCTGCTCACTAGCACCTCTGTTCTTTTCTATAGCGGTGAACATGCCTCTCAGAACTTGTTCTGACTTCTCAAATCGCTTAGCTTCGCCTTCGGC
>SDBV01009411.1_pt1 | contig 12998 bp, 13 predicted proteins | sample 2277081 | NCBI WGS metagenome assembly SDBV01 (sample SAMN10402039, study PRJNA504765) | marine sediment metagenome | isolation source: marine sediment core GS10_PC15, 223 cmbsf | place: Arctic Ocean: Southern Knipovich Ridge | collected 2010
CATCCATATAGGGGCGAAAAAAATAGCAGAGATAGCAGCTACGAGTGTTTTGTCAGAAGAACAACAAATAGCTTAAGCTGACGAGTTTGTACGCCGCTGGACTGCCTCTGAATATGGTGGGATAGTAGAGGAGAAGGACTTTATGAATGAACTTGTTACGGGCAACGATCCGAAGATGGCCGCCGAATCACGTTATCATCCAGAGGTTCTGAAGTCTGAACTGTTGCGCGAGCGATACCATACGGCAGATCAAGCAACTTAGCAACGGCGGTAGCGTCAAAGGACCCGATCCAACAAGTACCCAAGCCCAACTCAACGGCAGCTAAAGTCATGTGGTCCACGGCAATGGACAAATCCGTGGTCGAGGCCAACTGGCCGCTGGCCATCTTCCGCCCCGGATTGCTAGAACAGGCCGCAATTACCACCGGAGCCTGGGCTATGAATTTCTGATTCTTGCAGGCCTGGACCAGGGCTTGGCGAGTCTGGGGATCCTGGATCACGACGAACTTCCAATCCTTGAGCTCGATGTGGGGCGTGCCGCCGTACGTGAAGATCGGCCAGCCCTCGGTAAGGCGCTGCCCGGGCGGAACCCGGTCGCCGTACTGTTCGCGCGCGCGGTCGCTGCGTCGGAGGAAATCGAGGGCCATGCTTTGGGCTCGTACTGTCTCTCATCCCATGATACGGGCGCATGAAAAGAGGGGCAAGGAACGCCGCTCAGTCGGGCATCCCGGTACGGCTGAATCTGAAACGGAAGCGCGGGTGGCGTGGAGACGCGTGGTCAGGCGGCGCGGGCGTCCTCGTCGAGGCGTCCCAGCGTGGCCTGGATCAGGGACTCGGCGTCCACGCCGTCACGCCCGAACGTGGCGACGCCCGCCTGCCATCTGCCTGCGGACGGCACCTTGAGCTGGAGGTCTCCCTTCAGCCGGTAGGCGACGGTGGAGGCGGCCTCGAACTGGGCGTCATAAAGGAGCGCGACAATGCGCTCGCCATCGACGCGCGCCACCACGTCGTAGATGCGCAGCCTCTTCGTGATCAGCGCGGCGCTCCGCGCCGGGAGGTTCGGGTCCATGCGCTCGCCCGGAAGGAGGTGGATCTGCCAGGCTGCCAGCGAGAACACGCTCGCTACTCGGGCGGAGCGGGCCAGCTCGTGCTGCAATCGCAGCTCCAGGTACCAGAGATGGTGCAGCCCCAGCTCGTCCGTCAGGATAGCAGCGGCGTCAGACTTCGGGTCCGTGGCTGTGACCGGTGCGGCGCCCTTGCGACCGCGTAGGAAGAACATGCGGGCACTCCGTTCAAGGGTCCTCAGGAGCTAGCCCGGCATGCGCATGCTTGCTGAACCCGTCGGAGCTATCGGAGCCTTGTATGCGTCTCACGCGGCACGCTTGTCTTGAAATCTTGGGCTCTCTTTTCTCAGAAGGTCGTCTACCTCCTCCGGCAGGAACCTTCGCAGCGTATCTGTCTGGAAGCCGATGTCCAGCCACGCGAGCGAGCCGTCCTGTTCGTTCTGGGCTTCGTAGCTGGCGACCAGCGTGCCCTTGTCCAGGCCTTCCGCCGCGAGCCGGCCCAGAATCATCTCCGCCTCCGCTAGCGTGTACACGCCCGTCATCTGTCGGTGCCAGACGACAGCGCCGAGATAGGCGGACTGCAGACGTGTCTGCTCGTCGAGAACCGCTTCCGCGGCGTGCTCGCTCAATAGCAGTACCGGCTTCGGGCAGTTCGCCAGGACGGAGTCGGTAACGCTACCCATCATGAGCTTCCCCAGGTTGTTGCGACCTCGGCTCACCATCGCGATCAGGTCGACGTCCAGCTCGCCCGCAACGGAAACGATGACCGACGCTGGGTCGCCCTTCTTGGTAACGCCTTCCGTCTTGATGCCCTGCTCGTGTAGCCCCTCCTCGACCGCGCTGACGTACGCGGCCGCCTGGCGCATCGCGCCGCTGCGGAAGCTACGCGTGATCGGCACAGCGTGGATGACAACGATCACAGCGCCCAGTGCCTTTGCAAGCCTTGAGCAGTAGGGCAGGACGATGCCGTCGCGCCGCGACTGATCGATAGGCGTGAGGATCTTCAACGCATCCTCCTTCTAGCGTATGTCTTCGGACGGTGGTGGGCGTTCGGCAGTCGGGATATCCTTATTTCTGCGGCGGCATGGCGCATCTTGCGTCCGTTCGGCGGTTGATACAATGAACGGACGCCGCACTTTGAGGTCCGGCGATGAAGTATGTGGCATACGGCCCGGATCTAGAGCAGACGCCGAACATCGTTGTCGATGGGCGGGGCAACGACGCCACGGTGCTCGTCTTGAGCCACTGGCCGCGAAGTGGGACGCCGGCGCAGCTCAAGGCCGACACGAGCGCGGAGATCGTGATCAACTACTTGCGCTCGCCGGAGCGTGAAGCGTACCGAGGCGGGGCCGAGGCCGTCTCCAACAACCACTACGACATCGACGGCCTGGTCGGCCTCTGGGCCATACTGAACCCGGAGCGGGCGCTCGAGCGGGCCGAGTTGCTCGTCGCCGTGGGCGAGTGCGGCGACTTCCAACGCTGGTCCGGCGAGCAGGCGACCAAAATCACCTGCGCCCTCCACGGCCTCGAGGCGAACCCCTCATCCCCGGTCCGGCAGGGGCTCGCCGACGGCGCTGGCTTTCTGGAGCGAACCGCCTATCTCTACCAGCAAACGCTGCCGCTCGTGCCGCGCCTGCTGGACGACATCGACAGCTTCGAGGAGTATTGGCGGGACGAATACGAGCGCGTGGTGGCTGGCCGCGAGATCTTCGCCCGGGACGAGGCGCACGTGGTCGAGGTGCCGGAGATCGACCTCGCCGTGTTCTACCTCCGCCACGAAGTGCACGACATGGCGCTCTGTGCGCGTACCGCCTGCCCCCGTGTCGCCCTCGTCATCGATGACGACCGCTACCAGTTCCGCTACCGCTACGAGTCCTGGGTGGAGCTGCGGAGCAGGCAGCCTCCGCCCCGGATCGACATGCGTCCGTTCGCGGAGTTCCTCCAGTCGTTCGAGGGCAACCCGGGCGAGTGGACGGCCGACGAAGTCCAGGCCATCACGCCCCGGCTCCACCTGCGCGGCCCCGAAGGAGGCTCTTCGCCCAGCTCACCCCCGGACATGACCCAACGGGCCCAATCCGGCTCGGGCCACCAGTTCTGCTGGATGGGAAAGGGGGCGCCGGTCAGGTAGGCTCCGCCGCCCGTGTTGGTGGCGTAGGCCGACATGTCGTACTCGCCTCCTACCATGCGCGAGGTCCACAGGCTGCGGTGGATGGAACTGCGCGAGCGCCGGCACCTCGCGGACCTGCGCCGGCATCTGGCCCGGCCCCAAACGTCGGCTTACTTTCAATCCCCGATGCTCTCTATCAGCGGGACACTCCCCCCGGGCCGCGTCCCGGAAGCGGGTACTCCAGGCAGAAGGCGATGCAGGTCCTCAGCACTGTCATTCAGTTCCAGGAGCAGGCCGGGAGGGTGTAAACGGCAAAGAGAGACGAGGCGCTGGACCCGCAGGGGCAGGATGTGCTGGATCGATGGCTGCGTCACCGGGGCCGGCAGGTAACGCGCCTGCAGCGCGAGTTCGATAGAGTGAAAGAGCACTTCTATTGGAACAGGTGAGAAACCGGCCGCGTGAGGAGCCGGGGTCCCGCCGGGCCCTCGAGGGCTTCAGGTCATCCTGCTCACGACGTAGTCACAGATACGATGCAGGCTCTCTCTGACCGGGTTCTCCTCTAGAACTTTGAGGTTGCTTTGGGCGCGCTCGGCATAGAGTCTTGCTTTTCGAAGCAGAACCGCCTTTTCGTCGAAAACGGCATCTTCATCCTGATAGTCATCGGATATCTGAAAGGCCATTCCCAGGTTTAAACCGAACTCCGTCATAGCCTCGAGCATCGCTTCGGTCCCACCACTGAGCATGGTTGCCGAGAGACAGCAGAGGGACATGAGCGAAGCCGTTTTGTTTTCTATGATGGCCGCATACTCTTCGAACGACGGCTCGAGATGTTTCCTTCTTATGCGCTGCTCGTAGATTTCTCCCAGGCACATTTTTCGCGTTATAGAGGAAAACAACCTCAACAGCTCCATGCGCCGGTCGTAGGGCACGGATTCGAGATTGGTCAGCAGTGAGAAGATCTGCGAGTAGAGGATATCGCCCACCAGCACCGCGCTCTGATTGCCGTACCGTTCGTTCAGAGACACCTGCCTCCTTCGTTCCGAGGCCGAATCGATAATGTCGTCGTGTATGAGAGAGGCGCAGTGAACCAGCTCGACGGCGGCGCCCAGTTTTATTAGGCTGTCGTCAGACGGGTGGTCGTTGTGATTCACGGCCTTGGCGGTCAGCAACACCAGTGCCGGCCGCAGCAGTTTTCCCGGAACCTTGAAGATGTGCCGGATCGTTTCGCTCACATATTTCCTGACGGGCACGGCCGGGCTCTGATCGTCGCAGATCCCGGCAATTTGCATTTCTATGTCGCGGGCAACGCGGCTGACATCGCCGGCGATAGGTTTAAGCACATCGCGCAGTGTGATTTTGGCCATCAGGGTGCGGGGCGCGTAGTTGTTGGCTTGGCTCTTCATCTGGCATACTCTCTTTCAGACTGTTCTGCCGGCAGCCGCATTTTTTATCGCAGAAAAACGCTCGCCTGTGTGCGTGCTTCACTCCGCGCACGGAAAGCATACCAGGAAATTACTGCCGTCTGCCTCCCGGCTTTCCACATGCACCTGCGCTCCGTGCAGATCCGCCACACGCTGCACGATAGAGAGACCCAGGCCGGTGCCGGCTCTTTCCATCTCCTTCGCGCGGCGAGTCCGATAGAAATCGTCGAAAATGTGCGCCATGTCGGTTTCTGCGATACCCATGCCCGTGTCGCGAACCGAGAGCTCTATTGACTCGGAGCTCTCCGAAAGACGCAGCTCGACTGTTATCGATCCCTGCGGCAATGTATACGTCACGGCGTTTGCGATCAAGTGCTCCATGAGCTTTTCTATCGCTTCACGGTTGCCCATGATGAGGGCCGGGTCTTCGTGCCGGCAGGTAATCGTAATGCCCTTCGAATCGGCCCTGGGTTTAAACTGCTCGACGATGCTGCGGCACAGCTCGCTCAGGTCGAGCTCCTGCTTTTTTATGTCCGCTTCGGATCTGATGCTGGACAGGTACTCGAGATCTTCGACGAATTGCGACAGACCTGCGCTGCGATACCTGGCCCTGGCCACCATTTCCCTGGATTTCTCCGGTATGGGTCCGGTGATACCCGTGAGCACGACTTCGAGGCAGTTTCTGATCGCCCCCAGCGAGCCCTTGATATCATGAGAAACACGGTAGATGTACTGCGATTTGATCCTGTCCTGGTCTTCCAGCAGGCGGTTCGCTTCCTGAAGTTCCCTCTCGCGCTGCCGCAAGGCGTTTATGATAGTGGTGCTCAGATACACGGTCGTAAACAATGTCAGCGCAAAAACGGTAAAGGCGCCTAACGCATAGGGCAGATTTCGGGGCCCATGAGGGCTGAACGATGCATCGACCAGGTGAAAGTGGCCCAGGACGCCCATCTCTGCCCCCCAGACAACAACACCCATGAGGCAGGTCGCCAGGACCGCCTGCAGAAAGGCGGCTCTGTTCGACAGCAGAATGCCGGCTATTACCATGTGGAAAACGTAGAACAGGACGAACGGATTCTCGGACCCGCCTGAAAAATAGATAAGAAATGTAAGCAGGATCAAATCCAGCGTGATCTGCAGCTTGACGAACACGCTCACCCTTGCCATCGGCGTGGGGTCCGCCTTCAGGCGTCGCGAATAGAGGGCATATCCCGCATTGAGCAAGATAAGGCAGAGGTTGCTCGAGTAGAGCAGCAGGTAGGGGAGACCCGGTTCGGCGGCGTAACGGATAGTGGTAATTACGGCAAAGAGTCCCAAGGCGGCGATCCACCTGAGGGTAATCAACCAGTGTATGCGCGTCAGGAGCTGCTTTTCTGGGAGAAATACTCTGTCGGCCTGGATATGCGTCACTTGTTTTTACCGGGTCTGAACTATACGGTATTGCTATTGCCAAGGTCAAGAATCACAAAACCGGATACCTCGAACAGCAACTTCTCTCTCACATTGCCCTTGACTTTTTTCTCTTCAGAACTAAAATGGCGGCAAATCATAGACATTGCATCTTATGTTTATTGGCGAATACAGCGAATATAATCGATCAGTTTCATAATCTAAAACAGACATAATCGTGATGGTGACACACCAGCTCTGTATCAATTTGGAGGCAGTACATGGGTAGATTTCGAGATGCCATAATCGATAACAGGGAATTCGTCATAACGTTCGAGCTTGTTCCGGGCAGGGGCTTCACAGGCAGGAGCATCGATATCATTCACAGGAGCGCGGAAGAGATAAAGAACTTCGACGGCATCCACGCCATCAGCCTGACCGACAACGCCGGAGGCAACCCGGCTCTGCTCGCGGATGTCCTGGGCCAGGAGATCGTTGCCGCGGGAGTCGATATCATCGTGCATTTTTCATGCAAGGATATGAACCGCAATTTCATCGAATCCAGGGCGTTCGCGTTGCAGAGGCAGGGCGTAAGCAGCCTGCTGGTCATAACAGGTGACTATCCCATTTCGGGTTTTTTAGGATTGCCCAAGCCTGTGTTCGACGTTGATTCGGTTACAACGCTCCAATACCTGAAGAAAATAAACGAAGGGCTGGAAATCCAGGCGGGCCGAAAAACGCAGGTACTCGACCCGACCAGTTTTCTGCTGGGAGCCGTTGCATCGCCCTTCAAATGGACTGAAGCCTCGTCGGTTATGCAATATTACAAGTTGGAAAAGAAAATCAGGGCCGGCGCGGACTATATAATAACTCAATTAGGCTTCGATGCCCGAAAATTCAGAGAAATGATCCGCTATGTCCGGCAGCATCTCAAAGTCAACATGCCCATCATCGGCAGCGTCTATGTTCTCTCGTCGGGGGCCGCCAGGTTCATGCAGAGGGGAGAGGTGCCCGGATGCTACGTCAGCGATCGGCTCGTAGCAACACTGAGCGAAGAGGCCAAGGCCGGAGACAAGGGCAAGGGAGCCAGGTTGGAGCGGGCCGCCAGGCAAGTGGCTATCCTAAAGGGCCTCGGGTATAATGGGGCCCACATCGAAGGTTTGAACCTGCGACCGGCCGACGTCAAGCTGATTATCGGCAGAGCACGGGAAATAAACGGCAACTGGCGCGATCACCTGACGGAGTTCGGCTACGCGCCGGATAAACCATTCTACATCTTTCGAGACGGGGAGAGCTTTACGCCCCCTAAAAGCGACGAGTCGCCAGTATTGAGAGAAACCCGACGGCGGGCCATTCCGTCGCTTACGTTTTGGGGAACACGGGTGCTGCACAAGCTGTTTTTTGTCAAAAACACTCTGGGCTACAAAATCATGCGGGGCCTGTCGCGCTTCACCGAAAAAAAAATGGTACTCTACCATCTGTTTACTTTTTTCGAGCGGCTTATTAAAAGAGTGCTGTTCGACTGCCGTCACTGCGACGACTGCGCTCTCTTTGAAATGTATTACCTCTGTCCGGAAGCCAGGTGCCCCAAGGGCATGCGCATCGGCCCGTGCGGAGGAAGCCGGGTGAACGGGCGGTGCGAGGTGTTCGAGGAACAGCACTGCATTTGGGAAAGAGTCTACTGGCGGGCCAAAAACCGACGAGAGTGCGATAAGCTCAAGTATATTATCAGCCCGCGGGATTGGAAACTGTACGAGACCAACTCGTGGATCAACTATTTTTTGGGGCACGATCATTCGGGCACTGAAACGGGGATCCCGGAAAACATAGAAGCATGATCGATGAAACCATCCTCGACATCGACGAATACGCCGGGATCGGTGCAGGGGCCGCCAGGCAGTGCCGGGCCGCCGCGCTTAAGACAGCAGCAGGGGAGACGGAATGACAAGGATACTAGTTTTTTTCAAATCGGTGAAGCTCGCGATTGTATTGATCCTCTATCTGGCCATCACGTCGATACTGGCGACTATCATTCCTCAGGGCAAAGACCCGACGTTCTATTACGCGCTCTACCCGAGTCTTGTCGCGGCGGTGGTAATTTTCGCGCAGCTTCATCGTTTCTTCCAATCTTTTTTGTTTCTCGTACCGGCTATCGTTTTTTTCGTGAATCTATCGGTCTGTTCGGTGGACAGGTTTGCGAGAGAGCTGAGAGGCAAGACCAGGAAGAGATTCAGCGTGGATCTCGTTCACATCGGCATGCTCCTGCTCATTGTGGGTGGCATCATTTCCTCCTTCGGCCGGCAGGAAGGGTTCACCTATCTCGGCGAGGGAGATCAGATCAGACTGCCGGGAGACAGAATCCTGCAGCTCAAATCTTTCGAATTCCACCAGTATCCGGATGGGCGACCAAAAGATTGGATTTCCGTCGTAGACGTGCAGAAAAACGGGACCCTGATCGTCGATTCTTTCGCTATCGAGGTAAACCGGCCGCTGAAAGTGGGGCCCCTCAATATCTACCAATCTTCCTATTCTCATGAAGAACAGATCGTGTTTCAGGATGCCCAGGGCGACGAGCATGTGGCCTCGCAAGACGAATTCATAAGAACCGAAGCAGGCGCCTTTCGTTTCAAAGGTATTTCCGCCGCGAAGAGCAGTCCCGGCAGACCCGTCGTCGTGTTCGAAAAATGGGAGGGCCACAGCGCGGCGGCCTTGCTCGAGCTGCCCCTTCCGCAGAAGCTGGGCGAATATGTGCTAAAAAACGTAACCAGCCGCGATTTGACCGGACTTCAGTTCGTCATAGACCCGGGTGTTATACCCGTCATCGTGGCCCTCATCATGATAACGGCCGGTTTGGCCTGGACCTACCTGCTCAAAATAAAGGAGAAGCCTCTATGATCCTATCGACTATCGCTTTCATACTACTGTGCGTTGCCTGCCTGGTCCAGATAGTGTTCCTCATCAGGCGCAGCGGAACGGCCGATCCTCTTTCTCATTACGGCGTTCTGGTCGCCGCATTGCTGCTCCTGGCGACTACCGTCGTTCGCAGCGTACAGATCAGCTTCGTGGCGGTCACCAACACCTTCGAGTCGCTGGTTTTTTTTGCCGCTGTCATCTGCCTCGTTGTTTTTTTCTATCGCCTCAAGGGCGGGCAGAAATCTTTTCCAATTATAATTTTCGGTGGCACCATTACCTCCATCATCCTCCTGGCGATCGCCTCTTCGCCCATCGCCCCTAAAGAGGCCCTGCCGCCGATACCCGCGCTGCAGTCCTCCTGGCTGGTGCTTCATGTTACCTTTGCCTTCATTGGGGAGGCCTTTTTCGCCGTCGGCTTCGTGGCCGCTATTTACTATCTCTTTGCCAGGAGCGAAGAAAAGAGGGCCCGTATCGACAGATTTACCTATACCTCGATCGCCATCGGCTATCCCATTTTCACCGCCGGCGCGCTGATTTTCGGGGCCATCTGGGCTCAAGCCGCCTGGGGCAGTTACTGGAGTTGGGACCCTAAAGAAACCTGGGCGTTGATAACGTGGTTGGTTTACACTGCCTACCTCCACACACGGTTTATCAGGAAGCTTCGCGGCAAAATCTCCGCCGTTCTCTCTATCGTAGGCTTCCTGTTTACGCTGTTTACGTTTTTCGGCGTAAACTATGTTTTGAGCGGACTGCACAGCTACGGTTGAGAGCATTGCCGAAGACAGGATTTGCGTGCGGGCCCAAGGGAACGAAACTCGGTGCTGAAAAGCTAAATACTCCGCTTTTTGTGATACTTTTTAATGTATTAGGTGACAAGCCGCCCTTTTCTTGTTTCGTTCGATCGAATGACACTACTGTGCTATATCATCAACTGCGCAAATGTAAAGTAACTTGCTGTCAACAAGAGGCAACTATGGACGGAGGGAACGATATCCTTACATTGACACTCCCGCCCAATCGATATAGTCTCGATTGGACAGGAGGATTACAAATTGAGACCGTTATTCGATTTCAAGAAGCATCGGATTAGAACGCTGGTGCTGATTGTGGTGATGTTCTTTGGCGCATTCGCGGTGATGAGTGTCATAGGCATTCAGGGCTGGGAATACTCCAACAGCAATGCTTTTTGCGCCAACATGTGTCACCAGGTCCACCCCGAGGAGCCCGTCGCCTTTCAGGACGGCTTCCATGCCCGCATCAATTGCGTCGAGTGTCACATGGGCCGCCAGGGCATGATTCAGACCGCCCTCATCAAGGTCACTCATCTCAAGCACATTCCGCCGGTAATTTTCGGCAATTACGGCAGGCCCGTCGCAGCCGAAACCCAGCGTCCCGACAGCGAAACCTGCGAGCGCTGTCACTATTCGCAATCACTCCATGGAGACACGCTTAAAGAAATCAAATTTTACCTTCCTGATGAAAACAACACCGAAAAGCGGCGATTCATGCTGCTCCGTACAGGAGGCCGCGAGAAAGATAAAGGACTCGACGAGGGGATCCACTGGCACATCGTCAACCGCGTGGAGTTTGTCTCCGCCGACGAGCACGAGCAGGACATTACGTGGGTTAAAGCTACTACGGCCGACGGCGAGTCGATCGAATACATAAAGCAGGGTGTTTCCCTTTCGATCGAGCACATCGAAGAAGAAAAGCACGTCATGGAGTGCACCGATTGCCATAATCGGCTGGGTCACCCGTTCCTCACTCCCGACAAAGCTATAGACGACGCCCTGGCCGACGGCCGGCTCAGCACAGATCTGCCCTTTATAAAGAAAGAGGTTCTGGAACTGCTGAACGGCGATTTTGCCGGCCAGGAAGAGGCCCTCACGGCGGCCGGGGAGTTCGCGGCAGGCTATACGGCGAAGTATCCGGCTGCGACGGTGCAGAAAGACGCAGTAGAGGCGGCCGTCGAGCTTTCCAAAGCGCTCGTTACCAAGCTGTTTTTCAAAGGACCGGGAATCACCTGGGAATCCTTTATCGATAACAGCGGGCACAAGGATTTTCCGGGCTGTTTCCGGTGCCATGACGGCAAACATGCGTCGAGCGACGGAAAGCTCATTCCCGCCCAGTGCAGCCTCTGTCACAGTATACCGACCACGGTGGGCAAGGACGACAAGCCGCCCTGGATGCCGGCCGCGTCCCTGGTCAAACCCGAGTTTCACCTGGAGCCCAGATTCTACTCCGAACACCGGCTGCTCGCCGGCGATGCCTGCGGCGCCTGTCACGGCGAAATCGCCTTTGGCCGCGATGATTCGAGCTTCTGCGCTACCTCCGCCTGCCACGGCCGGCAGTGGGCGGCCCTGCAGCCGGAGAAACCGGAACCCCATGCTTTCGCGCTGGAGGCCAACCATTCGGAGCCGCTGTGCTACGAGTGTCACAGGGGTGAGCTAAAACCGTCTACTCAGTGCGCCGGCTGCCACGATGGGAATGCGCCGCGGGTTCATTTCGGTGCCGCGTGCAACGACTGCCACTCGCCGGAGGGGTGGGTCGCCTCCGCGGCGGCAATCGTCGCCAAAGCAAAAAAGATCAAGCACGATTTGAAAGGCATGGATAACTGCCTCATGTGTCACAGCCCTTCGGGGCAGATCAAACCCGCTCCTGCCGCCACCCACAAGGCATACGGCAACGGGCAGTGTTTCTTCTGCCACAAGCGATGATGAATGTCCGAGCCGAAGGTCCGCAACCAACGGGAATATTCTGATACAGGGACGTGACGACATCGCAGTCAACCAGAAAAACCCGGTGACGTTCGCAGGAGTGTCGGCAGCTGTTCTGACCGGCGGACAGAGCACCCGCATGCGACGCGACAAAGATATGCTTTTGGTCAACGGCCGGCCTATAATCGAGCATATAATCGATCAATTGAAGCCTTGTTTCGATGAGATACTCATATGCGCAAACCGGCCGGACAAGTATTCCTTCCTGGATGCCAGGGTTGTGGTAGATCAGCGACCGGGACTCGGCCCGCTCATGGGCATCGCGTCTGCCTTGAAGGCCGCCCATCATAGCAAGGTTTTCATAACTGCCTGCGATATACCCGCCATCGACCCCTGCTTCTTGGGACGTATGCTGGAGGCATCCTGCGGATTTGACAGCGTTGTTCCCCATAAAGGCGAGTTGGCGGAGCCTCTCTTCGCGCTCTACCGGAAGAGCATACTTCCCATTGTGATGCAACTGCTCGAACGGGGAGAAAGAAGGGTCAAATCACTGCTGCAGATGATCACCGTAAAGCGGCTAGAGCTGGAAGGTACCGGATGGCTTAGAAATCTCAACACTATCGATGATTACGAAGCATACAGGCGCGAAATCGAGGGCGAAAAGAGGCCGCAAGCTCGTAAAGACGGGTCGAGCCGGAGCAGGCCGCACATATGACGCCGGCGCAAGTCGGTACGGCTGGGCGCCCCCGGCTATCCAGGCGTGAGGAATTTGCTCTCTATCAGATCCGCCACCTTCTCGACTTCGTCGAGACCTATACACAGTGCATCACCTCCCGGAGGTTGATCTGTGACGAAAGCGAGTACTTCTGTGGGAGAGCAGAGAGGCGGCTCCCCATCAGTGTTGCGGACGATTTCGATCTTGGGGGTGGCGGCCCACCGGAATCCCTCGGTCAGCAGTATATCCACGGGTCCCATCATGGCGGCCACTTCCTCTAGAGGGATCTCACCTTCGGTTTCGCGTACCAGAAACATTTTTCCGGGTGCAACCAGCGCCACTCCGTGAGCTCCTGCGCGAGCGTGGCGCCAGGTGTCTTTCCCCGGTTTGTCGACCTCGAACTCAGAGTGCTTGTGATGCTTGATCGTGCCCACTCTGTATCCGCGTCTTTTCAGCTCAGGGATGAGCTTTTCGAGCAGGGTCGTCTTGCCGCTCTTCGACTTGCCGACTATCGAGATTATCCGCAGCTTACCCACCAGCCGATCCTTGCGGACGAGTCAGTTTTTATCCTTGTCCTGATTTTCCTTATCCGGTTTGAGGTCTCGCGCTGCTTCTTGCCTGCCCTCTTTCATGCCCTTTTCCAGCTCTGCTCTGGCTTTGCCTATGGAACGG
>SDBV01009412.1_pt1 | contig 12998 bp, 12 predicted proteins | sample 2277081 | NCBI WGS metagenome assembly SDBV01 (sample SAMN10402039, study PRJNA504765) | marine sediment metagenome | isolation source: marine sediment core GS10_PC15, 223 cmbsf | place: Arctic Ocean: Southern Knipovich Ridge | collected 2010
GGCGGTGTTTTTTATATGCATTAGTATTAATATTTACGTGTATATAAGATTCTTATAGTAAAATATATATTACACTTAATATATTAACTATCCTTAAAAAATGCTTTAAAACTCATTAAAATGAATATTATGAAAAACCTACTTTGTTTTTTTGAATTATATAATTTCCTTTCACTGCCTTAAAGACACGTATTTTTAATCCATAAAGCTTCTCTGAATTACGGTTAAACATCATAAGGATTATGAAGTTTAAAATGTTTGCTAAACAAAATAAAAAAACATAAGACTTTAGATCCCTTGAAAAACGAGCATGATGACACATTAATAACTGATTATATACGTGCGTTAAATTTCCGTGAAAATCGGTGTTCATTAATTCCGGTGAGAGATTCACCATCTGACGCCGTCATATGTGCATTCCGGTGAGGGATTCAACATCTGACGCCGTCATATGTGCATTCCGGTGAGGGATTCAACATCTGACGCCGTCATATGTGCATTCCAGTGAGGGATTCAACATCTGACGCGGTCATATGTGCATTCCGGTGAGAGATTCACCACCTGACGCCGTCATATGTGCATTCCGGTGAGGGATTCACCACCTGACGCGGTCGGATACGCATTTTAGCGAAATATTGGCTATCCGACGTGGTCAGGAATCCGTTTTGAAAAGAAAAACACTCCTAATATGGTCGAACCTGTGTTATGTGCTTTAGGTACAAACCCGACATCGTCAATAGCACGTTCAGAACACGAATTATGAGTAGGGAGTAGCCGCATAGGCCAAATGAAAAATTTAATCTATTATTTTGGATGGAAAGAAAGAAAGAGATTATATATTGATGTGACTAATAAATTAGGATACATGATAATGAAGCGATTTCGTAACAAATAGTTGTACATTCGACTTGCGATTCTTGTGATGACTGAAAACATATAACATATCGCAGTTCGGTGAGTTGTATTTTATCCGCCAAATATCCTCTCTATAATGTTAACAAATCCTCAATAGGTTCGCCTTCACCGCAGTCATACCCCCCTAACGGAGATCACATCTTTTACATTATCATTTATATCTTCATTCTCTAGTTCAAATTCACTAAAATTCATTAATTTGTTACCGAATTTATAGATAAACTAAAGGCAATGAACGGCTACACCTTACCTCATCTTTTGGATTTGTTATGGAAAGATTATCTAGATATAAATCCTTCTGCTCAGTACATCTTTAACCTTTTTATCGCAAAAGGTGAGAAAATAATCAATGACCATATTGCTTTTAGGACCTACAATCATCCAAGCATAAATATCGATACTCTTGCTCAAGTTTTTACCCCTCTTGGATACACTGAAAAGGGGGAATATGATTTTAAAAAAAAGAAACTGTACGCCAAACATTTTGAGCATGCGAATGCTGAAATGCCCTTAATTTTTATTAGTGAGTTGCAAATAGAAGAATTTGGAAGCGATACACAGGAAATAATCAAAGAATTAATCGATCAAATTCCGGAAAATTTCACATCTCACCTCTCCTTTATTTTTAGTGGCAGACCATGGAATTTATCATACAGTCAATATCTGTCCTTGAAAAAAGTAAGTGAGTATGCTGCCTGGATAGCGGCTTTTGGATTTCGAGTCAACCATTTTACCATTAGCCTAAAAAACCTCAATAATTTTCATGGCATTGAAGATGTAAATCAGTTTTTAAAAAACCATGGAATTCAATTGAATGATGCCGGCGGAGAAGTGAAAGGCACGCGAGATGATTACCTGGAGCAATCTTCCACAGTTGCTTATAACAAAGAAACCACTTTTAGCGATGGGAATCATGTGATTCCTGCCTGCTATTATGAATTTGCTATGAGGCACAAGAAACCGGATGGAAATCTGTTCAGAGGATTTATTGCCGGCTCAGCGGATAAAATTTTTGAAAGCACTGACAAAGGTCAGGATTTTAGCACATAGTATATCGGATAAACAAACACATTTTGAAAACGATCTTAATATTTGGTTCCGGCAGATCTGCCCCATCACTGATCAAATACCTGGCAGACCTTAGCACAACACTTGATTGGCGTATTATCATTGCCGATAAGCATATAGATCAGGCAATTAGAAATATTTCCGGGATTCAAAAATGCAAGCTTATTACACTGGATATAAGCGATGAAAAATCCACGGAGGAATTGGTCGGCAAATCTGACCTGGTTCTATCCATGCTTCCTTTTCGATTTCATGAATTGGTACTAAAAAGCTGTTTAATCCATAAGGTCAATCTGATTACACCTTCATACGAGTCCAGGGAAATGAAGGAATTGGAATCAGAAATAGAAAAAGCAGGAATTCTGGTGTTAAATGAGATGGGGCTTGACCCTGGCATAGATCACATGTCTGCCATGAAAGTGATTGATGAGATCAGAATGGATGGCCACAATCTAACTGCTTTCGAATCCTTCACCGGCGGTTTAATGGCGCCCGAATATGATGATAATACATGGCAGTATAAGTTCACCTGGAATCCAAGAAATGTGATCCTTGCAGGGCAGGGAGGCGCTGTTCGATTCCTGCACAATGGAAGGCACAAATACATCCCCTACACCAAAGTTTTCAGGAGAACTGAAAAGATTGAAATTGAAGGGCATGGGACCTTCGAAGGTTATGCCAATCGGGATTCGCTGGATTATTTAGATAAATATGACCTTGAAGGCGTATCAACTATCTATCGAGGCACACTCCGTCGTCCCGGCTTTTGCAGAGCATGGGATATCTTCGTGCAAATAGGAGTTACCGATGATTCCTTTATAGTGGAAGAATCGGAATCCATGACTTTCAGGGAGTTCATCAATTCTTTTCTTCCATTCAATCCTACTGATTCCGTCGAGCTCAAATTGATGCACTATCTAAAGATTGACCAGGATTCCGGTCTTATGGAAAAGCTTCAATCCTTAAACATTTTTTCTGATCAGAAAATTGGTTTAAGCCGTGCGACGCCGGCAAAGATCCTTGAGCATATATTAAAACAAAGCTGGACCATGAAACCGGATGACAAGGATATGATCGTGATGTGGCACAAGTTTTTTTATAGAGCTTCAAATGGTAAACCATATCAAAAAACCAGCTCTCTGGTTGTGTTGGGAGAAGATTCAAGTCATACCGCGATGGCAAAAACAGTCGGGCTCCCAATGGGAATTGTCGCGAAACTAATATTGAGTGGAGAGATCAAATTAAAGGGTTTGCAATTGCCCGTGAAAAAGGAGATCTATGAGCCGGTACTAAAAGAGTTACAGCAAAAGGGAATACATTTTAAAGAACAAACTTTGCCTCAAACGGATAATTATGAAAACCAACCTATCTTCTGAAATAGCATCTGTATTTAAAAAACTTCGCATATCAGAAACTAATCCTTCCTATTGTACCGGATTGAATTGGGCACATTGGTGAGTATCGAGTGCGGAAAAATTTTACAGGAAGGTCTGGGTGAAGTACAGGAGATGATCGATATCTGTGATTTCGCGGTTGGATTGTCGAGACAACTTCATGGATTTACGATGCATTCCGAACGACCGCAACACCGGATGTACGATCAATATCATCCCCTTGGATTGGTAGGTATTATATCAGCGTTTAATTTTCCTGTTGCTGTCTGGGCCTGGAATGCGATGATCGCGGCTGTTTGTGGGGACGTCACCATTTGGAAACCATCTGAAAAGGTGCCCTTATCCGCCATCGCGTGTTTTAAAATATTAGAAGAGATACTCAAAGAAAATGACATTCCGGAAGGAGTTTTCAATTTGGTAATCGGGGGTGCAGAAATTGGGAAAAAGATGTCGGAGGATATTCGAATCCCTCTGGTATCTGCAACCGGATCTATACGAATGGGTAAAAAGGTTGGAGCGGCTATTGGAGCGCGATTAGGTAAATCTATCCTGGAATTGGGAGGGAATAATGCCATTATAATTAGTCCTGAAAGTGATGTTGAAATGGCGGTTCGGGCTGCGGTATTTGGGGCCGTTGGAACTTGCGGTCAGCGCTGTACTTCCACCAGAAGGTTGATTATTCATGACGATATTTATAATCAGCTTACGGATCGGCTGATCAACATTTACAAAACACTTACGATTGGCAATCCTTTGGAAGAAAAGAATTTGACAGGCCCTTTGATAGACGGGGATGCGGTCACAAATTATTTAAATGCTATAAAAGCAATTAAGGATGAGGGAGGTAAAATTCTATACGGAGGAGAAACATTAACCGGTGGAGAATATGAGGAGGGCAATTATGTATTGCCAACATTGGCAGCCGTACAGAATGATTTTGACATTGTGCAGGAAGAGACCTTTGCCCCAATTCTCTATCTGATAAAATATAGTGGAGGTGTCGAAAATGGAATCCAAATCCAGAACGATGTAAAGCAAGGATTATCATCGGCGATCTTTACAAATAATATGAGGGAAAGTGAACTCTTCCTTTCTCATGTCGGATCAGATTGTGGAATTGCCAATGTAAATATCGGCACATCCGGCGCTGAAATCGGCGGCGCTTTTGGCGGTGAAAAAGAAACCGGAGGTGGCAGGGAATCAGGCTCAGACGCCTGGAAGTTTTATATGCGAAGACAGACCAATACCATAAATTTTGGAACTTCATTACCACTTGCCCAAGGGATCAAGTTTGATGTGTAATTAAATAGCAATACCCTCACTTGTTTCGCTTGGACCTCTGGCAGGGATTGATTTATTACCCATTTTCAAATTATAAATTTATAAAGGAATGCTAAAAATGAAAAATACAATGTTAGTTTCGCTTATTGCAATTTTCTTAATTGCAATAACAGATGTAAAAAGCTTCGCCCAAAGGTATCAACTACCGATTGATGTCGATAATCAGACTAATGCCAATACCATTAAATTGTTTAACGGCCATAACCTAGACGGCTGGTACACCTTTCTCCAAAACCGTGGACGCGATACCGATCCAAAACGTGTTTTTACGGTTCAGGATGGAATGATCAGAATCTCCGGTGAAGAATGGGGTTGCATCACAACCAATGATGAATATGAAAATTACAGCATTGTGTTGGAATTTAAATGGGGTGGATTAACCTTTGCGCCTAGACTAGATAATGCACGGGATAGTGGTTTATTGTTGCATTCCCAGGGTGAGGATGGCAGCTCCAATGGGATATGGATTAATTCCATTGAGTGCCAGATAATAGAAGGTGGCACCGGCGATTTTATTGTCGTGGGTGATGGGACAGATAAATTTAAGATTACCAGTACAGTAGCATCAGAAAAGCAGGGGAACTCATTTATTTTCCAATCCGAAGGGCAAAATGAAACAATCCAACAAGGGCGTATCAATTGGTTTGGACGTGATCCGGATTGGAAGGATGTCATCGGTTTTAGAGGTAAAAATGATATAGAGAAACCTGTTGGAGAGTGGAATACCTTGGAGTGTATTGCTTTGGACGGACAGATCTCGATATTTCTCAACGGTACGCTGGTGAATAAGGCAACACATGTAAAACCGTCCAAAGGTCGTATTCAGATACAGTCCGAAGCGGCTGAAATATATTTTAGACGCGTAGAAATAACACCACTGACTAAAAACTAGTGTAGGTATTTTATGAGGGTACAAGCGTGAGTTACCCCAGAAGGTGTTCGATTAAATGCCAAAACTTAAATTAACAGCTCCCAGGGCAATCAAGATAAATAGTATCAGACTGGAAACCAGTAGGATAATTAAAAAGGTATTAATCCGGTTTTTTGATCTAAGTTTTTTATTTAAAAAAGCTATCTCCCTTTTATTTCCTTGAAGCATGTGTTTGATATGACGTTCTTTTTTAACCTTATCTTCCAGGTAGCCCCCTTCGAAACTTATCTTAAAACCCAAAGGTGAAATGCCGGTTTTAAGGTTTTTATAGTTCTTGATAAGGCCTTCCTTTTCCATGTGGGCTTTGACTTCTTCCAATTTATTTATGTCATTTTCATACACACAGAAATCGTCAAGAAAATCCATGGTCCTGTTGGAATTTATAAAGAGGTCAGAAAGGATCTTATTGATTAACTCATCTTTTTTCATGAAAAGAAAATTTGTAATTGTTCAATAACGTAAAGAAGGTACTTACTAAAATACATTGCCCCAAAGTAAAATCCCGCTCAAGCATAAAGTCTTTCACTCAATTTAGGACAAGCACGATGCATTTTAAGCACATTCCCCAAATATAATATTTTATACTTGAACATACCTTTCTTTCTGTATTTTGGGCGCAATGCCTTCAGGATATCTTTGAAGGTGGCTCGTTTTCCATTTTATAATCCGAATCTGCCAGTGTAATCTAATCTTCTTTTGAAGGTAAATCGTTCGGATCCAATTTTTTTCCCAATGCAGAAACGGCAGAAACATTAAAAAATCCTATAGCTTTTGTGGTTTCAGATGTCTCATTAGACATTAGGATATTTGATGACACGTTTGCCAGAGGCTGAGCGAATAGCTCGGCGAAACCCCCGGGCCGGTCAGTCTGAATGGCCACATCATTTAAAAATATATAGGAGTCATAATTAATTGAATGGATTTCCACATATACCGAATCATCCGGCTCATATGGTGATATAAACTCATCATTCTCATTCTGGTCAAAAGGATTAATTCCATCCCTGATCGGTTGTATGAAGATGATTCCGTCTACAATCGCACCGGGAGAACCGCCTGCATCGTAAGTTACATTGATCTCAGAAGGTTTATTAAGATATTGCCCGTTCTTCCAAGCCTTTATCCAATAGGTATCACCAGGCCCGACCGGATCAAGTGCATAAAACTGGGCAAAATAGCTGTCCGGAAAAAAGCTATTGCCTTCTTCTAACCTATATGAAATACTATCTATTTGAGGTACTCTGTTCATGGAAGAATAGGCTTCATAGGTAGCTGTACCCAATTGAACCGTCAATTTGTAGTCGTTTCCAATTTTTCCGAAAGTTGGCTGTGCAAGATCTGGTTCCCAGGTATAAGTTCCTTCTTCGTTCCCTTTCGTGAATTCATAAATCACTTGATCTGTCAAATCTTCAACCGTTACGGTAGCATTGTTTAATCCTGGCAAAAAAGAGTTTTCAAAGTAGGGAATTGTTTCTAATACACTTATAGTTTGTGTTTCTGGCTTATCGGTAATCCATGCATCGATCACCACAACCGGATCGGAAATTGGCAATGCGATGTCAATATTATCTTCGCACGCCCCTAGAAAAGCTGCTCCGAATAAAAGCGCTATATATTTAAGTATATGCTTCATCTCTCTAAAAATTAAAATTATATGAAATGGCAGGAATTATACTTCCGACAATGGACACTTGTGTGGCAAAAGTCTCAATCGACTGACCTGTAACTGGTCGCTCTGTTCCCTGAGAAAAATAGATGGAAAATGGATTTTTTCTTGCATACACATTGTAAAAACCAAACACCCAGTAATCACTATTTTTTCTCAATTTTCCATTTTTCCGATACTTTTTGCCATTCAACGTGGCCGACACATCGAGTCTATGGAAATTTGGTATCCTCACATTATTTCGCGACTCAAAAACATTATATGGAATCAGATAGCCTTGCTGGGTATACCTGTCGGTCGGGAAAGTGGTTGGCGTACCGGTCAGGTAGGTGAAATTTGCAGATAATGTCCACCGGGGATTCAACTCATAATATCCAACAATTTTTAAATTATGTCGCTGATCGAATCGGGCAGGGTACCATTCAAATCGATTAATACCATCCACCTTAAGCTCAGATTTTCCTACGGTATAACTGATCCATCCATTCAGCTTGCCTGTGTTCTTTTTTAAATAAAACTCCAATCCCATAGCTCTGCCATCTCCACTCAGCAGATCAGCTTCAAGAAACTCGTTAATAAGAATATTCGCTCCATCAATGTATTCGATTTGATTATCGGTGTCGCGATAGTACCCTTCAAGAGAAAATTCATAATCGTTATCAGTTCCGAAATTCTTAAACAAGCCCAGGGCATATTGATCGCCTGTTTGCGGTGCAATATTATTTGTACTTGGTCTCCAAACATCCAGTGGGTTTGAGGCCGTTGTGTTGGAAATTAAGTGAATGTACTGCGACATCCGGTTATAGCTCGCCTTGATTGATGTTTTTGCTCCGACTTGTACTTTGAGTGATACCCGTGGTTCAAAATTCGTATTACTGGAGATCGACTCATATTTTTCTGCTCTTCTCACAGAAACGAATTGCTTTCGTTTTCCAGGTTCAACCGTCTCCCATTCATATACGTTGCCCGGGCCAAGATATTGAAAGTTGGAAATTCTCAAGCCATATTGCGCCGAAACCATCTTACTGAATTTGGTGTCATTCCCAACAAAGATTGCTGATTCCAATCCATACTTCTTTTCCAGACTTATATCTGCCGTAACACCGTTACTTACACCAAATGCATTAGCAGGATTGAATTTGTAATAGATCAGGTCACCTCCAAAAATCAGCTCATTTGAGGAGTTGATAAACCAGGTGAATTCCGGCTTGAAATTGATCGTTCTTATCCGCGATTTCCATTCAAACTTGTCTAGTTCATTTTCCCCAAAGGCCAATGAATAGTCATAATCGCTAAAAAAGGTGGTAAAGTTTGAAAACAAACGATCTCCAAAAAGATGGTTCCATCTAATGGTAGCAGTTTTATTCCCCCATGTAAACCCTTGGTTTGCATCGAACAGAAATTTATCCCTTCCCAGATATCCGGAAAGCAAAAGTGTATTGTTTTGATTGAATTTATAGTTGGTTTTAAACGTCAAATCATAAAAATTCAACTTAGCTCCACCGTCCAGTACATCTGTAAATGGCCTTGCAAGCACATCAGCGTATGATCTTCTGGCAGCAAAAATAAAGGACCCTTTATCTTTTATAGTTGGTCCTTCCACAGCCAATCGACTGAAAATCGTACCGACTCCACCCTGAACTCCGAACTTTTTGGAATTTCCATCCTTCATTCTTATATCTAAAATGGAAGCGATTCTTCCCCCATACCTGGCAGGCACTCCGCCTTTATAAAGTTTAACATCTTTTACAGCATCTGGATTAAAAACTGAGAAAAATCCAAGTAAGTGCGATGAATTGTAAACCGGCGCTTCATCCAGTAAAACCAAATTCTGACCAACACTTCCGCCTCGCACATTAAACCCTGAAGCTCCCTCCCCTACCGTACTGACGCCAGGAAGCAATTGAATGCTTTTGATAATATCTACCTCACCCATAAAAGCAGGTACTTTTTTTATCGTTTTGATATCCAGCTCCACCGTGCTCATTTCGGTGCTGCTCACATTTTTATCGTCACGAGTCCCTTTGATTACAATTTCTTCCAAGTGAACATCTTCCGAAGCCAACTCGATATTTATTTGTTCATCGCTACCCAGGTTAATTTTCTTTTCCTGGCTGATAAATCCTATATACCGATAAACTAGCGTATAATTTCCTGCAGGAAGCGTCAACGAATAGAATCCATATACATTAGATTGAGCCCCGGCACTCAGTTCGACAACATAAATGGTGCTTCCGATTAATACTTCCCCCGAAGCGCCATCTTTAATATATCCGCTTATGGTAAAATTTTCTTCCGCTTTCACACTTGATGCAAACAGAATAAAGAACATAAAAAACTTTATGGAATTTTTGATCATGCTAAATTGAAGGCGTCTATTCATGTAGTAAATTGGCCCTTTGGCAAAAAAATTTGTTTGACCATTTATACGATAATCTAAAACAAGAGGAATAAAAATTTGTTTGGTGGATGCTATTATATTTTAACGGCAAATATGTGGATTTTAGTTGGAACTACAATTTTTTGCTGTATGAGTTTATTGAGGATTTACACTCAATTACATGTACATAAACAATCTACGCTTTTCGTTTTCTGTTTTATGAATAAATGCACTGGAAGAATTTCCTGCTTTTCGATTCGCGGGCTTTCACAACTTACATAGTCAAACTTCTTACTCACCAACCGGCCCCAAATTTTCCAACTCAAATTCATCCATCACAAAAGCTTGGTAATATTTACTTATTTTTCAAACTTCAACTATACATGCCAATAATTAACAATTTATCATTTACCCATCAAGGTAAATGACCGGTAAACAGCATAACATTTCCATTTACGCGTATGATTAAATCCGTGAAAGGTCTGAATTCATTTTTCAAATGTTCCTTATTCATTTCACATGCTCCCATAAATTTTTAAAATCAGAGACCTTGAAGCTGAAAAGCTATTATTCCCCGGCTTACACCTCGCAGGCGTCGCCCATGCAATTTGGCTTTTCAGCAGGCTTGGGCAGCAATTTTATTCTGATGGCAAGCCAATACAATTTACATCCGACACAAATTCCGAAGGCTGTCTCCAGAAACAAAAGAATCAGGCAGATTATGCAAAGAAAACAAACAGGTTCAAAAAGGGAGGCATCCTCTAAAAGCATAATTGATAACACGAAAATAGCTGCCGAAAGGCCCAATCCTAAACTCCATGCAAATCTTTTTTGAACAGCTCCTATTGGCAATGGGGATTGCTTTCTCACAAATAAATATCCGATAAATATAGATGGTGAAAACTTTGGATTGATAAAAACTGCAACTAAAAAACTCACCATAATGAATCCACTTACATAGGGTATGATAGCAAACTTATTCAAAATAAATCCATTGATAAATGCGATCATCCCAAGCAAAAACATAATACCTGAACTTGCCCGCACACGCCGCTCATCTAAAACTTTGTACTTCTTCCCTTCGATGTATTCTCCAAAACTGATTATTGACATAAGATGATTATAATTAAAAATGTTACCTGAGTTATTCCTTCAAAAATTTCCTACCGCTTTCAATACATATTAATTGCAACAGACCAATGATTGTCCCTTCAAATTACGACTACTCACTTTTATAAATTTTTTCATCCCCGTCACAGCAAAGTATAGTATCTGTATTACGAAACCGCTATTTATGATTGCTAATGACGATACTAAAAAAATATTCTTGAGTATATAAAAAGTAATACCAGATTTGTTACCCGATGTACTTCTTTTTTTGAAGGCACAAAATAACAAACATATTTTCGATTTACCTAACACGTACGAGCCAGAAAAGGGCCTTGATCTTATCGACGTTTAGCGTAGCAGTCCTATGGTCTGAGAAAAAAAACATTAGCTCGAACTTGGTTTATTACATTTTAACTGTCCTCTTTAACTACCTCTTACTCTTCAATCGTTTCGGATGTTCAAATGAAAAGTCCCCGGTCTCAATCATTTTCAAGGTCTGTTCTATCGTCGGACGATCACCCCAATACGTACCCTGATAGGAGAACCGTACCATTCCATCTTTATCAATAATCACTGTGGTTGGGCGATTTATATATTCTGCATGAACTGAGAAGGCGCAGGGATCAGCTCCATACATGGCAGCAATGGCTCCTGCTCGATCAAGCAGATGGGGCCAAAATATTTTCTTCGTATATGCCTCTTTAAGCGACTCTTTTGCAAACCAATAATTGGGTTCAAGCTCCTTCCCTACCATCACCCGTCCCCGGTACCTGTCGTGAGTTTCGAGCGTAAAGACCTGTACCTCAGCATTTTTAAACTCTTCCTGCATCTCCATAAGATCATGAAATTCGCCATGACAAACCGGACACCAGTCGGCAAAAACCCAGATTAACACCACCCACTTATTATCTCGAAATTCACTTAAGGTCCACACTTTCCCATCCGTATCTTCCAAATCAAAATCAGGCGCCAATGCATTTAATGTTACAGTTTCGAACGTTGATTCATCCAAAGTCAAAAAGGCTTCCAATTGCTTGTCTGTCGTACCCATTTGCTTTTCAATTTGATAAATTGCCAATTCACATTGGTGCTGTACATCTTCTGACGGATCTTCTTTGAATTTTTCCTTTAGCAAATCCAGGGAAAGCGTTGAGCCAATTTGACCGAGTGCAATTACGGCCTGAGAGCGTACCATTGCAATCTCATCTGTACGTATAACTTGTTCCAGATTGCCAATTGATTCCTTGGCCTTTAGTATCCCAAGCGCCATAGCGCTCACCTGACGAACGTCTGCTGACTGTTCTAACAGGCCCTTGGATATTTTGCTTTCGTTACCAATTCCTGCCCTAACCAAATCACGTACAGCCAATAATCGTACACGCCAATCCACGTCATCCAAATCAGCAATACCTGCAACCTGAAGATGACGATCCTTGGTTATGGAATTTTTTTTGTTCAGCGGGTGAAATTCATGTATACGCACTCGTTCAAATACCGCTTCTACATCAATGCTGTAATCAACTGATTTTTGCTGCTTTTCCCCACATCTTATTGAAGTTATTAGTATAGCAAATAGAAGCAGAAGAAGAATTTTTTTCATGATTTGTTAATTTTGGTTATAGGCGCTTTTACATTTTGTCTTCATATCATTTCAATTCAGATAATGGGGCATGCTATATTGTTCAATTTGAAAGTAGATTATACATGGAATTGATCCCTGATCTAAAATAACATGTCTCCCCGTGAAGAGAAATCCTAGCGCTAATTTTCGTCACTTTTTCAAAGATAGTAAATTGTTTATATTTTTCTGCTAATTCACTACAGCAAATATTCTGAAAATTTAATAAAATTCATGAATCCGTATCCGCATGACCAAATATCTTGCATTAAACACCTCTGTCTGTCCATTTACAGAATTTAGTATCACTACGCCACCAAGCAATGGGCTGAACTTCCCAAATGCTCAGCAACGTAAACTTAGATTTTGAGTTTCGCACTAAAATTTAATCTGGATTATAAGCGGAAATAAAATCTCGTGTGTTAATCGGATACGTCATTTTATTTATAAATAAAAACCTATGACCGCCAAATTAGGGTGTTTGCTGAATATCAACATGTTATGCTCTGTTTTTTTAATAAAATCCACAAAAAAGGTTGACATTTGCTCAGAAAACGCAACATTTCAATTGATAT
>SDBV01009413.1_pt1 | contig 12997 bp, 7 predicted proteins | sample 2277081 | NCBI WGS metagenome assembly SDBV01 (sample SAMN10402039, study PRJNA504765) | marine sediment metagenome | isolation source: marine sediment core GS10_PC15, 223 cmbsf | place: Arctic Ocean: Southern Knipovich Ridge | collected 2010
TGATTGAATCGCCGAAGAACGCGATCACCTCGCCTTTAGTCAGCGGCGAGTCCTTAGCGGTCAAGGCGTCTATGCCCGCGGGCTCTGTGGCGGATGCCGTCGCGAGCATCGTGAAGCCGGCAACAAGGGCGATCGATGATAGGACAAAGCGAGTCATAGCGGCTCTCCTGGAATTCGGGTTGGGCGATGTCAGCGAAGCACCTATCATAACGAGTTGTCGCGGGCGAGGGGAATCACTCAAACGGATGGCCAAAGGTCATTTCCGACGAGGCGCTCGCACGTTCACTTTCCGCCAGGTTCTTCTGAGGCGAGTCGGTCACATCGACCAACGCGTCGAAGCGGCGCAAGCGGGCCAAGTCAGAAATCGTTGGGATTACGGCGTGTCCGAGCAACCTCTGACCGACCGTTTCTTGCGACAGCGTCGATTGCCTGTCATCTTCCACCCGATTGAGGGGGAGCGGCGATCGCCGTTGCGCGTTCCAAAATGGGTCCTTTTCTCGGATTCGCGAAAAGACTGTGACAATCAATCCGTCGAGCCCACTTGGGGCAGTGTTTTGCCTTGGCGAAACTGGCCGGTCTGGTTGGCAGTGTCACTTCGACGTGTTCTTCCCCTCCGCTTCTTGGATCAGTTCCTCCAGAGCGGCGTCGACAGACTTCTCGCCAGGTTTGCCGACCCACTTGCGTCGGATCGTGCCATTGTGATCGATGATGTAGAACGATGGCGTGGCGGGGAGGTTCCACTGACGGTTAATGGCACCCTCGTCATCAAACGACCGCCAGGTGATTTGCTCCTTCGTCGTCACTTTCTTGAGTTCACCGGGATCATGGATCCAGGAATTGACGCCGATGAGGGCGAATGGCTTTTCTTTCAGTTTCGTTACGAGCGACCGCTCGTGAGACCAGGTGGTCCTTCAGGTCAGTCAGAACTCACTCCAGAAATAGAGCAGCACGACCTTGCCGCGATAGTCGCTCAGTTTGAATTGCCTGCCGTCCTGGTCCTTGCCTTCGATGTCTGGGGCCACCCTTCCGACGCTCAGATTGCGGATGGCGTAGAGTTCCGACTTCGCCGTTTCCCCGACGGTGCCGGAGCGAAACTTCACATCGCCGTATTCATCGGCCGCTCGCTCGAACAGTGTTTCGATTCGCCTGGCGAGTTGGGCTTGTCCGAGTCGTTGAAGTTCCGGGAAGTAGTCCTTGCCGAACACAATGTCGTAGCACTCCGTAAGCTCCGGCCGGTCTTCGGCCAGTTGAAGCACTCGCAACCGGTCGTTCAGAAACTGAGCCAACGCAAGACAGGTCACAGCCTGGACGCTCCGATGCGGGTTCTTCTCAAGCACGGTGCTCAAACACTTTTCATATTCCATCCGGTAGCCATACCGCATCCGGTCAATCACGGGGCCGAGCTTCTCACTGAGAACATGGTCTCGCAGCACGAGAGCAACGGTCTTGCCGGCCGAACCGTCCGTGCTCCCGGCCGGGAAGTCCGAGCGGTTGGTCTCCCAGGCAATCTGTGCCGCAGAGTCTGTGGAGCCGACGGCCTGAACCGCCTGTTTCAGAGCGGTCAAAGCGATTGGATCCTCGGGGTGTTTTGCCGCAAGCTCCACAAACTTCGACGGAAACCTGGCGAGACGCTCCACGGCCGCCTTGCGCTCCAGGTCGGTCGTCGCCTTCCGCAGACCGCCGCTCACGGGACTGTATTCCTTGAGAATCGCCGAGAACTGCTGTGCCGGCGTGCCCGGGTCAGTTTGGCTAACGCGTGCAACAATTGGCATACTCAGCGCAAGAACCGAGATTGCTCCAACAATGGGGTCCATAGAAGTGTTTTCCGTTTTAGGTTCTTCAGGACATTTCGTGGCTCCTGCGGCGTCGCCCGAGTCTGCTACCCAGCAAGTACGAGAGTCCCACGTGTTCGAATTCGCGACGCACAACTTGTATTTATACAGCTTACACGACTGTTCGACCCATTATACCATCCAGACAGCGCTGGCAACATCTGAAGAGTCACATTCGTGCCGAGACTACCAGTTGACATTCACATCAGTCTGAAGAATCGCGGTGGGCGGACGCACCGCAGCAAACTCGTCCGGCAGCCGGTAGGACGACGGTACTGGGTCCGCCGCAATGGCAAGTTTTCGACCAAAGTGCCAGAAGCGACTGCCAGCCAGATCGCCGAACAAATCCGGCGTTGGCTGGTCGCGAACACCTAACCCACACGACCAGTTCCAGCAAACCTTGGTTTCGCGACGCAAAGGCCGCAACCCCTTCTGAGCACGTAAGTTGTGTCCTGGATGTCCGAAATTGCCGTCTCGGAAAACAAAACGCCGGAAAGCCGTGGCGCAAGAGGCTTACGAGAACGGCTTCCGACCCAATCTTGCAGGACCGCGCAACGCCGATTGCCCCCCGATCGAGCGGCCAGGCTGACGCTTCTGCAGCGATGTTGAACACTGACCGCACAAGCCACCGGCAGTTTCCAACACACCCGCGCACCCCCCCGGCGGGGTTCTTTCGGCGGTGCACATCGATATCGTATATTTGGGCAATCGCCCGCCGAATCCCTACTTGCCGGGTGCTGTTTGCTGGGTTTCGCCTCATGGAGATTGGTGTCATGCGCAAGACTTGCCGCTTGATTGCACTGATGTTTGTGCCGCTTATCGTCACTGCGACTCTGGCTGACGACGACGGGCGGGGAGCGTACGTCCGTTCTCACTACGCGAAGTTTGAATACCGCGTGGCGATGCGTGACGGGAGACGACTGTTCACGGCCGTCTACGTTCCCAATGACCGCTCGAAGACCTACCCGATCCTGCTTTACCGTACGCCGTACGCCGTGGGTCCCTACGGCACCGACCGCTACGCACGCCGGCTGGGACCGACCGAGGCGTTCGAGAGGGAAGGATTCATCTTCGTCTTCCAGGACGTGCGCGGGCGGTTCATGTCCGAAGGTGAATTCGTCAACATGCGACCGCACGTCCCGAACAAGACCGCAAAGCAAACCGATGAGAGCAGCGACACCTACGATACCATCTCTTGGCTGTTGGAAAACGTTGCGGGTCACAATGGAAAGGTCGGGCAATGGGGAATCTCCTATCCCGGCTTCTACACGTCCGCCGGAGCGATCGACTCTCACCCGGCACTGAAGGCGGTCTCGCCTCAGGCGCCCATCGCCGACTGGTTCTGGGACGACATGCATCACAACGGTGCCTTCATCTTGCCGCTGAGCTTCAACTTCTTCTCCAGTTTCGGCGTTGCCCGCGAGGACCTGACTGCCAAGTGGCCCAAACGGTTCGAGCATGGTACCCCGGACGGTTATCAGTTCTTTCTGGACTTGGGGCCGCTTAGCAGCGTGAACCGGCGCCACTTTCATGGCGACGTCGCCTTCTGGAACCAGATCGTGGCCCACCCCAACTATGACCAGTTCTGGCAGTCGCGAAACATCCTGCCGCATCTGAAGAAGATCAGCGCCGCGGTGCTGGTCGTCGGCGGCTGGTTCGATACCGAGGACCTCTACGGGCCGCTGAAAACCTACGCGTCGATCGAGCGCAGCAACCCCGGAATCTTCAACGCGCTGGTGATGGGTCCCTGGTCCCATGGCCAATGGCGCGCCGACAGCGGCGAGCGTCTGGGGTCGGCCCGGTGGGGCTTTGCCACGTCCGAACACTTTCGTCAGAATATCCAACTTCCTTTTTTCCTGCATCATCTCAAGGGCGGCCCCAAGCCGGATATTGCCGAGGCCACCGTCTTCGAGACCGGGGCCAATCGATGGCGCCGGTTCGACAACTGGCCGCCGTCGACACGTGACCAGAAGGCCCTCTACCTCGGTGAACACGGGCAGCTTTCATTGGATCCCCCGGATACCTCGGGGGACGTGTACGACGAATACGTCAGCGATCCGGCCAGGCCCGTTCCCTACACCATGGAGATCACCGCGGACTGGGCCAAGAGCTACATGACCGAAGACCAGCGCTTCGCCGCCTGGCGCCCCGACGTGCTGGTCTACCAGACCGAACCGCTCACCGACGACCTGACCCTGGCGGGACCGTTGGTCGCCCAGCTGTGGGTATCGAGCAGCGGATCGGCTTCGGACTGGATTGTAAAGCTGATCGACGTTTACCCTGGAAAGCTGCCGGCCATCTCCAATCAGGACAGGGAAAAAGAGGAAGCGGAAGCCTACCCCGGGGGGCGCCAGATGCTGGTCCGCGCCGAGGTCATGCGCGGTCGTTTTCGCGAGAGCTTCGAGACACCCAAGCCGCTCGTGCCGGGCAAAGTCACCTCGGTCGCCTTTAACCTGCAAGACGTATTGCACACCTTCAAACGGGGACACCGCGTGATGATCCAGATCCAGAGCACCTGGTTCCCGCTGGTTGACCGCAACCCACAGACGTGGGTTGAAAACATCTTTGAGGCCGTGGACAAGGACTTCGTCAAGGCGACCAACCGGGTCTACCGTTCAAGGAAACACCCCAGCCGTGTTCGCATCGGCGTGCTGCCATAAACGGCGTCCAGCCCGCCCGAGGGGGAACCAGACGCGAGCGACTGGAAGCCTCGGGTATCGTCACATCCAAGCGGCACAGTCCGACTAGAGAGTTGCACTGCAAAAGCTCAGCATGACACGTCTTGCGAAATGCGTTATAATGGACGACTGAACTAGGAGATTGCGCCTGGAAGTAGCAGGTGTCCCCCGACGCGGTAGCCTCTGCTTTGCCACGTCGATCCCTAAGGAAATCAACGGATGAGACTCATGTTGCCGACCGGTGCTCTGTGGAGTGCTGTTTTTCTGCTAAGCGGTACGGTCACTGCGCAATCGCTCTCGCACGACCTGGCGGCCGAAGACCCGGCAGAGCTCGCCAAAGCGGCGCGAGAAAACGGAAACGCCGTCCGTGGCGCCATCCTGTTCAATCAGAGAGCCATCGCCTGCGCCAAGTGCCATGCGCCCGGAAAGGATCTGCTGGGGCCCGATCTGACCACGATCGACCAAGACACTACCGACGTGCAACTGGTCGAATCTCTCTTGCTGCCCTCGAAGGTGATCAAGGAGGGATTCGAGTCGATCGTTGCCGTCACGAACGCCGGCAAGATGATTACCGGACGCGTCGTGAAGCAAACTCCGCAGCAACTGGTGCTCGACGACCCTTCCGAGGAGGGTCGACGGATCACGCTCCTGCGGGCCGACTTGGATGAAGTCGAACCGAGTACGAAATCGATCATGCCGGACGGACTGGCCGACCAGTTGACCGACCGGCAGCAGTTCCTCGACATCCTGAAATACGTGATGGAAATTCGTGCGGGCGGCCCCGCTGAAGCACAGCAGCACAGGCCCATGGATAGGGCCGAGACGAACGTCGCCTTGAGCGACGACCTGCAGGGGATGGTTTTGCTTGGCCAGTTGAATTGCCTCGCCTGCCACGCCGGTGGGTCCAAGAACGAAATGATCCGCACCGGCCAAGGGCCCGACCTGTCGGACGCCGGCGCACGGATCGACCCTGATTACCTCGAGCGATACATTGCCGACCCATCGAACGTCAAGCCGGGCACCACGATGCCCGACGTGATGGCGGCGCTCGATGCCGATGCGCGGCCAGCCGCGGCTCGATCGATCGCCCACTACCTGGTCTCGCTGGCGTCGCAGAAGTTTCGACCTCAAGCGCCGGATCGAGCTGCCGCGTTGCGCGGCCGGGAACTGTTTCACTCGGTCGGGTGCGTGGCTTGCCACTCGCCGCGTGGCGACGACGGCAGCGAACTGCTCCCGGGCGAGTCCGTGCCGCTGGGTCGATTGGAGGAAAAGTACAACGTCGACGGGTTGCTCGCCTTCTTGAAGGACCCGCATTCGGTGCGTCCTTCGGGCCGGATGCCGAACATGCAGTTGACGCACTGGGAAGCCCGCGATATCACACACTACCTGCTGAAGGACGTGAAGGTCGCTGCGCCGCTGCGGGATACGGTTCCACTCGATCCGGCTCTGGCAACCAAAGGCAAACAGCAGTTTAACGAACTCGGGTGTGTTCAATGTCATACGATGGCCGAGGAGCCGAATGAGCGAAGTTACTTGTCACTCGGACGTTTGCGCAAGGACCACGGTTGTCTTTCAGGCAAACCGGGGAATTGGCCCCGCTATCAACTCAGCGAGTCGCAGCACAAGGCAATCTCCGCGGCCCTGGCGAGCCCCGTTCTCTGCTCTACGGCGGCGGAACTGACCGACCAGCAGCGAATCTCCTTGGACCTGACGACGTTGAACTGCGTGGCCTGTCACCGGCGCGGCGACCTGGGCGGTGTGCCCGGGGAGCGAACCGAGTACTTCACGACCGAAGACCATAACCTCGGGGAGCAAGGCCGCATCCCGCCGCGTCTGACCGGTGTCGGAGCCAAGCTGCAACCGAAATGGATGCGCGACGTGCTGGTCAACGGGCGAACGATTCGACCGTACATGAAGACCCGCATGCCGCAGTATGGTGAGGCGAACGTGGCGCACCTCGTGGACCTGTTCGAGCGGACCGACCGGCTTGCCCCGGTCGAGTTTCCGCCGGTGACCGACCAAAAGGAGATGAGGCAGATCGGGGTGGAGATTGTCGGAAGTACGGGTATGAACTGCGTGGCGTGCCACGTGTTCAAGCAAAAGCCGTCTGAAACGATGGCTGCCGTCGACCTCGTGGAGATGGCCGAGCGGTTGAAGAAGGACTGGTTCTACCACTACATGGTCGATCCGCAGCGATTCAGCTCGAACACGGTGATGCCGTCGTTCTGGCCGGGCGGGCGATCCATCCGAAAGGACGTTCTCGACGGGGACACGACCGGGCAGGTCGAGGCGCTCTGGCAGTATTTGTTAGACGGTCGACAGGCCCGAACGCCGCGGGGGCTCGTGCGCGAGCCGTTGGAATTGGTCGCGGGCAAAGAGGCCCTCATGCTCCGCCGCGCTTACAGCGGCATCGGCAAACGCGGGATCGGCGTCGGCTATCCCAGTCGAGTCAATCTGGCGTTCGACGCTGAGCAGATGCGACTGGCGATGATCTGGAAAGGGGAGTTTGCCGAGGCGGGCGGGGTCTGGCGTGGACAGGGCTCCGGTACGGTGCGCCCGCTGGGGACCGATTTGATCCGATTCCCGGCCGGCCCGGAACTGGATGACGCCACGAACCCGTGGTCTGCCGACAGAGGCCAACCTGCCGGCGAGGGCCGACCTGCCGGCGAAGTTCAACCCGCCGGCGAAGGCCGGCCGCCGCACCATCAGTTCAAAGGATATTACCTCGACGCCAAACGGCGGCCAACGTTCATGTATCGATTCGAAAACATCGACGTCGAGGATTATCCGGTCGACGTGAAAGATCAGGAATCGGACACGGCGCTGATCCGGCGAACGCTCACGTTCACCTCCGATGCCCCGCGACAAAACACCGTCTTCCGCGCGGCCGCCGATCAGAACATCGTCTCCGAGGCCGGCGGCGCGTTCCTGATCGGCAGCACGCTTAGGATTCGGGTTGACGAGGATCACCGGGGACAGATCGTCGCCACACCATCGGGCAAACAGCTTCGCATACCGATCGACGTTACCCGGGGCAAGTCAGCACTCGTTCTCGAATACACCTGGTAGGACACCGCCATGAAGCTTCGTATCGCAATCTTGACGATTCTCATCGCAGCAAGCCTGGCGGCGAGCCGCCTCGACGCCGCTCCGTTGGGCGAATACTGGGGCACCGCCGAGCAGGAGGCGAAGTATTACAAGATCGTCGAAGTGCCGATCCCCAAAGACCTGGTCCTCGAGGCGGGCAGCTTCGACGTGCTGCCGGACGGCCGGCTCGCCATCGGCACCCGGCGGGGCGACATCTACCTGGTCTCCGGAGCGTTTGACGAGAATCCGCGACCCCGCTACGAGCGTTTTGCCGCCGGGCTGGATGAGGTGTTTGGTCTGGCCTACAAAGATGGTTCGTTCACCGTCACGCAGCAGACCGAGGTCACGCGCATCACCGACACCGATCGCGACGGCCGCGCAGACCGCTTCGAGACACTCAGCGATCGCTGGGGTTTCAGGAACTATCACGAGTTCTGCTTCGGGTCGAAGTTCGACGAGGAAGGAAACATTTGGGTCACGCTGTGCCTGTCCAAGTCGTACCATTCGCACGCTGCGTTTCGCGGCTGGTGTCTGAAGATCACCCCCGACGGCCGGACGATCCCGATCTGCAGCGGAATTCGCAGCCCGGGCGGGGTCGGGACCAACGCCGACGGCGTGATGTTTTACGCCGAGAGCCAGGGACCGTGGAACGGGTCGTGTTCGCTCAAAGTTCTCCAACCCGGCGGGTTCATGGGACACCCGGCCAGCTACAACTGGTACGCACTCGCCAAGAACATGGGCCCCGCACCGGTCGAACCGAATTCACGCTCGCGACTGTATATCGAACGCCAACGCGTTAAAGAACTCGTCCCCTACGCCGTGGTGTTCCCGTACATCAAGATGGGCCGATCGATCTCGGGATTCATGGTCGACCGCACGGGCGGAAAGTTCGGCCCGTTCGAGAACCAGATCTTTATCGGTGATTTCAGCCTCAGCATTATGATGCGCGTCACGACCGAGAAAATCAACGGCGTCTGGCAGGGCGCGTGTTACCCGTTCCGCGAAGGACTCGCCACCGGACTGCTGGCCTGTCAGTTCACCCCCCGCGGCGACCTGATTACCGGGGGGACCAACCGCGGCTGGCCGGTCCGGGGGCCTCGGGCGTTTGCGCTGCAGCGTCTGGACTGGACGGGCAAGGTTCCGTTTGAGATCCAGGAGATCAACGCTCGCGGGGACGGCTTTCTGCTCACGTTCACCAAGCCGGTGGATCGAGCGGTTGGATCGAAGCCGGAGTCTTACCAAATGACCACGTACACGCACGTTTATCAGGCCGGCTATGGAAGCCCTGAAGTCGATCATACCACACCGCAGGTCGTCGAGGCGATTGTTTCCGAGGATGGCCGGCAGGTTCGGCTCGAGATCCAAGGGCTGGTCGAAGGCCACGTTCACGACTTCGATCTGCCGGCGATCCGTTCGGCCGACGGCGAGAAGCTGGTACACGTCAACGCGTATTACACGTTGAACGAAATCCCGAAGAATTGAGAGACTGTAGCAACAACACAGAGAACATGTAGGGTGGGTGCTTGCACCCACGCGCAACACGTCCTAACAGCGAGGAATACGCGTGGGTGCAAGCACCCACCCTACGTGTGTCTGTAATCATGCTATAGACACAGAATTGATGCCATATTGGACATTCGACGGGATTTGCTGATATACTTGCCAACACAGCGACCGGTGTCCGATTTGTCGTCGGACGCGACCCGGCGTCGCTGGGGGGGTGCTTTCCGTCTTTGGGCGCCCCCGCCGCAGCCACCCGTTTCCCTACCTTCGGAGCATCCGTCATGAAAAAACACACTTGGTTCCTCGCCGGCATCGTACTGTTTGCGGGATCGCTGGCCACCGCCGCCACGGCCCGGGCCGCCGAGGATCAGAAGACCGTGAAAGTCTTCATCCTCGCCGGGCAATCCAACATGGAGGGCAAGGCAAAAAACACGTTGCTCGACCACCAGGCCGAGGCGCCCAAGACCAAAGACCTGTTCGCCCACCTGCGCAAGGATGGCCAGTGGATCGTCCGCGATGACGCGTTTATCAAATACCTAGACCGCAGCGGCGGGTTGACCATCGGTTACGGTTCGCCCGACCGCACTGGCGTGGAACTCGAGTTCGGCACAGTGATGGGCGATCACTTCGACGAGCCGGTTGTGCTGATCAAAGCCGCGTGGGGCGGGCACTCGCTGTTCAAGCTCTTCCGCTCCCCCTCGGCGGGCCTGCCCAGCGAGGAAAAGCTGCAGGAAGAACTCCAGCAGAGGCAGCAGCGCGTCAAAGCGAACAACGAGAAGAACAAGCGTAACGACCCCTTGCCGACGATGGACGACGTCACGGCCGTCTACGGCTCGTCCTATCGCAACATGATCAGCGAAGTCAAAGAGACCTTCGACAATTACGAGACCATGTTCCCCGCGCTTAAGGGCAAGAAGCTGGAGGTGGCCGGGTTCGTGTGGTTCCAGGGCTGGAACGATATGTACGGCGGCGCCCAGGATGAGTACGCGTCGAACATGACGCACTTCATCAAGGATGTGCGCAAGGACCTCGACGCTCCGAAAATGCCGTTCGTGATCGGCCTGATGGGGCAGAACGGATCGAAGCCGGCCAAGGGCGCGATGTTGACGATTCAGCAGGCCCAGCTCGCCATGCAGAACGTGCCGGAGTTCAAGGGCAACGTCAAGGCGGTGCGCACCGACGTGCTGATCGACAAGGCGGCCGAGAAATTGTATCCCAAGTGGAGAGAGAATTTTGAAGAGTGGGAGCGGACCGGCTCCGACTTCGGGTACCACTACATGGGCAGCGCCATCTGGTTCAACCGCATCGGCCACGCCATGGGCGAGGCGATGTTGGAGTTGATCGGCCCCGGCCAGTAGACAAGGCGTTTGATCCGCCGCAAGGCGGCCGAGTGCAACGAGTGGGAGTTACTTCCGTATAGTAGCCATCTCGCTCCGCGAGATGTAGCCCGAAACAGTCTGGGTTTTCAATGGCCACATCTCGCGGAGCGAGATGGCTACTGTACGCGCCGAACTCGGGAAGTAATTCCCACACAAGTCCCAAGGAGAAAACCGATGCTTCGTACGACTGTCTGCACAGGGGCCTTTCTTGTTTTGCTGACGGGAACACTTTCGCTCGTCGGCGCCGGCGAGCCGGCCTTTGACTCCCGGCCGAACATCATCCTGATCATCACCGACGACCAGGGCTACGGTGACTTGAGCTGTCACGGCAACCCCATACTTAAGACGCCCCACATCGACCGGCTGCACGCCGAGAGCGTGCGGCTGACGCGATTCCAGGTCAGTCCCACCTGCGCGCCGACCCGCTCGGCGCTGATGTCCGGGCGGCACGAGTTCTACGTCGGGGTCACGCACACCATCCACGAGCGCGAACGGCTGGCCCTGGGCGTGCCGACGCTGCCGGAGATGCTGCGCAGCGCCGGATACACGACGGGCATTTTCGGCAAGTGGCACCTGGGCGATCAGGATCCCCATCGGCCCAACCGGCGCGGCTTCGACGAGGTGTTCATCCACGGCGCCGGAGGGATCGGCCAGAGCTACAGCGGAAGTTGCGGCGACGCGCCGGGCAACAGGTACTTCGATCCGTGGGTCTTGCACAACGACGTGTTCGAGAAGACCAGCGGCTTCTGCACCGATATCTTCTTCAAGCGAGCCCTCTCCTGGATCGAGTTGCAGAAGGGCAAGAAGCGGTTCTTCGCCTACATCACCACCAACGCCCCCCACGGGCCGCTGATCGCCCCGGACGAATACAAGAAGCCGTTCCTGGAAAAGGGCATGTCCGACGGACAAGCCGCCTACTACGGCATGATCGTCAACATCGACGACAACGTAGGCCGCCTGCTCGATAAGCTCAGCGAGTGGGAGATCGAGCGGGACACGCTGGTGGTCTTCATCACCGACAACGGCTCGGCCGCCGGCTGGTCGTACAACGCCGGCATGAAAGGCAAGAAGGGCAGTGTGGACGAAGGCGGCACGCGCGTGCCTTGTTTCTTCCGCTGGCCGGGAGTGCTGAAGCCGGGCACCGACGTCGATCGCATCGCCGCCCATCTGGACATGCTGCCCACGCTGGCGGAAATCGTGGGGGCCGAGCCCCGCGAGAAGGAAAAACTGCACGGCCGCAGCCTGGTGCCGCTGTTGAAGGATCCGAAAGCCGACTGGGAGGATCGCTATCTGTTCAGTCATCGCGGCCGCTGGGCCAAGGGCCAGGCCGCCGCCGCGCAATACGGCCCTTTCTCCGTTCGCTCGCAGCAATGGAGGCTGGTGGGGCGCGGCACCCTGCACGACATGGTCGCCGACCCCGGACAGAGAAGCAACGTCATCGACCAACACGCGGAAGTAGCCGCCAAGATGCTCGCGGCCTACGACCGCTGGTGGGAGGGCGCCTTGCCGCTGATGGTCAACGAGGATGCTCCCGAAGAAGGCCCCAACACCTTCCACGCGATGTTCTACAAGCAGTTCGGCAAGACGCCCCCGCCGCCCAGGAAAAGAGGTGCCAAGAAACCAAAGTAGCGATCTCGCTCCGCGAGATCAGGCTCCATTTCGCTCCGCAGAAATGACTGCATTTGCTTCATCTCGCCTCAGCGAGATGGCTACAATACGGAGACCCCCAGCCATGACGCGTAAAAGACTTCAACTCGGCCTTCTGTGGACGCCGGCAGGCATGTTGCTGGCGTGCCTCGCGTGGAGCGCCTGCACCGCCGACGTGACCGCACAACGTGCTTCCCAGCCCCGGACGCTCGCTGCGCAACTCGTGGAAGACGCCGGCTGCCGGGGCGGTCTCGTCGTCCACCTCGGCTGCGGCGACGGAACGTTGACCGCGGCTTTGCGCTGCGGGGAGAGCTACCTGGTACACGGGCTGGACACCAATCCCGAAAACGTCGACCGGGCACGCGATACGATCCGTGCTCTGGGGATCTGCGGCCCCGTGTCGGTCGATACGTTCGACGGCAAGTCGCTGCCCTATGCGGACAACCTCGTCAATCTCCTGGTGGCCGAAGAGCTGGCCGCAGTTTCCGGCGATGAAGTGATGCGTGTGCTGGCCCCCGGCGGCACGGCGTGCATCAAGGCGGACGGACGGTGGACGCGGAAGGTCAAGCCATGGCCGGCGGAGATCGACCAGTGGACGCACCACCTGCACGACGCCGGCGGCAACCCGGTGGCCAAGGATTCGGTGGTAGGCCCGCCGCGACGCCTCCAATGGACGGCCGGACCGCTCTGGGCCCGAAGCCACGGCTGGACGCCCAGCGTAAGCGCCATGGTCTCTGCCGGAGGAAGGCTGTTTTATATCTGCGACGAGACGCTCACCGGCCTGGATGCTACCGTCGAGAGCAAGTGGGTGCTGACGGCGCGGGACGCCTTCAGCGGCGTGTTGCTCTGGAAACGGCCCGTGCCGCGTTGG
>SDBV01009414.1_pt1 | contig 12997 bp, 7 predicted proteins | sample 2277081 | NCBI WGS metagenome assembly SDBV01 (sample SAMN10402039, study PRJNA504765) | marine sediment metagenome | isolation source: marine sediment core GS10_PC15, 223 cmbsf | place: Arctic Ocean: Southern Knipovich Ridge | collected 2010
CCTTAAACAATCTTCCTCCTGTTTAAAACGTTGATTAAACTTTATTGAGTTTACTCCTCTAAATATATGCCTGTCAGCCATAATTTAAAAATAAGAAATTGCTACCTAAACGCCTATACCTATAAAATAATTCAGGGATAATTTACTAAACCAATGAGTACGTAGAGTAAAACAAAAATTGTACGGTGAGAATTCCTTTAATTCGAATAATTCTTATTTTTTTGAATCTATACTTATAATGGATAGTCAAGTTAAGCTTTAAATGGACGTGGCGCCTTGTAGATATATGAGAAGAGCTCCCCAAAATAAGGGGCTCTTGCATATAATTAGCTCATCAACTTATTGTTAAAAATATAATTTTCTGGTTTTTACATAAAACACAAACTCCTAAATAATTAGGGGCATACTGCATTGTTTTATGTAAAAACATAAAATATGAATCAATTTTTAAAGAATATAAAGTCAATTTGTGTAAAATATCAAATAATCATCATTATTTCTTTAAAGCAATATTTATGTGATTAACAGTTTTCTTGAATTAAGATCCATTTTTGTAATTATTCATAATATAGGGGTGTTTAAGGGTATATAAACTGTGAATATTTGAAATATTTCATTTTTTATGCTCTTTTTTCATCTTTTTAGTGTCTAAAAGTATAAAATGTTCTACTTTTGAGGCATATTTTAAATCTTAACAAATTAAATACAAATTATATGGCAATCCTACGTTTTAATGCTGTACAGGAAGCAGGTAAAAGACAGCCGGTTTTTCCAGAGTTACCCTCAAATAAGGTATCCGACTATTATGGATCAACATGCTTTGATCAAAAAAAAATGCAGGAAACATTAGCGCCAGATGTTTTTAAGCAGGTAAAGTATTGCATAGACAAAGGCAAGAAAATTGATAGTGATATAGCCAGTGCCGTTGCGGCCGCCGTAAAGTCATGGGCTATGGACAATGGCATTACACATTACACCCACTGGTTTCAGCCACTAACTGGATCTACTGCTGAAAAGCACGATTCATTTTTTGATAGTATGAGTGGAATTGAGAAATTTAAAGGCAGCGCATTAATCCAGCAAGAACCTGACGCTTCCTCATTCCCTTCAGGAGGTATCCGTCAAACTTTTGAAGCTAGAGGATATACCGCTTGGGATCCAAGTTCGCCAATGTTCAAATGGGGAACAACGCTGTGTATTCCCACCATATTTGTTTCATATACGGGTGAATCGCTCGATGTAAAAGCGCCCTTATTAAAATCCGTGGAAGCTGCTGATAAAGCTGCCACAAAAGTTGCTAAGTATTTTGATAGAAATGTATCATCAGTTACAACAGTCTTAGGTTGCGAACAGGAATATTTTGTGATCGACAAAGCGCTTTTCAATGCCAGACCTGATTTGCTTATGTCAGGAAGAACTGTTTTTGGGCACCCTCCGGCAAGAGGTCAGCAGTTGGATGATCACTATTTCGGCTCCATTCCAAGAAGAGTTTATGCCTTTATGCAGGAATTCGAACTTGAATGTTATAAACTAGGTATTCCTGTTACCACACGACATAACGAAGTGGCTCCAAGCCAGTTTGAAGTAGCTCCGCTTTTTGAGGAAGTTAACGTTGCTACGGATCACAATATGTTGATGATGGACGTAATGAGAAGGGTAGCTGATAGGCATGAATTAGCTGTAATATTCCATGAAAAACCATTCGCTCAGATTAACGGAACAGGAAAGCACAATAACTGGTCACTGATCACAAATACCGGCGTCAACTTATTTCAGCCAAGTAGCAGTGCGAGAGAAAATTTACAGTTCCTGACCTTCTTTGTAAATGCCATTGCAGCAGTTCACAAGTATGCTGACATTCTGAGAGCTTCCATCGCTTCAGCAGGAAATGACTTTAGATTAGGAGCAAATGAAGCTCCTCCTGCAATTATTTCAGTTTTCATTGGCTCGCAGTTGAGTTCTGTTCTTGATGAACTTGAAAATAGTGGAAATATCAAAATCGAGAAAGGTGACAACATCTACATGAAGCTTGGAATCGATAAAATTCCAGAAATCATTCTTGATAATACTGACAGAAACAGAACTTCTCCTTTTGCCTTTACGGGAAATAAATTTGAGTTCCGGGCTGTTGGAGGAAATGAAAATCCTGGTTTGCCTATGACAGTATTGAATACGATTATGGCCAAGCAGCTTAATGATTTCAAAGAAGCAGTGGATACTTTGATTACCGGCGGCAAAGAAAAAAGACTTGCCATTATTGAAGTATTAAGAAAAGAAATTGCTGTTTCTAAAAATGTTCTTTTCGAAGGAGATGGTTATTCTGACGAGTGGGTAAAAGAGGCTGAAAAAAGAGGTTTGCCTAACGTAAAAGACACTCCTGAAGCTCTTGACGCTTTCGTTACCAAAAAAAGTAAAGAAGTTTTTGGGTATAACAATGTGTTGAGTGAAAGAGAACTTGAGGCCAGAAATGAAATCCTTTGGGAGAACTATGTCATGAAGGTACAGATTGATTCTCGTGTTATTGGAGATTTAGCTCTTAACCATATCATTCCGACATCTGTGAAATATCAAATGAAACTGATCGATGCCGCGAAAGGGCTTAAGGAAATTGGCTTGGATAACTCTTCCACGCTAAACGTGATCAGTAAAATTACTGAGCATATCGATGCCGTTAAAAAGGGCGCATTAGAAATGATTGAGGAGCGTAAGCGAATCAACAAAATTGATGAAGCCCGTGAAAAAGCTGTTGAATATTGTCATAATATAAAGCACAAATACTTTGAGCAAATCCGATATAGCGTCGACAAATTGGAACTGTTTGTTGATGATGAAGATTGGCCATTAGTGAAGTATCGTGAAATGCTTTTTGTTCATTAAATTTTAAAAGTTGACAACTTAAAAAGAGCGGTGCGTCGATGGATGCATCGCTTTTTTTATGGATTTACATTTAAAGCATTCTACTCTCATTTTTATGCTTTATATATGATTATTGGCCTCTTTTTTCAAGAACAGCTTCTTTAAATAGTTTTCGCTCTTCTTTGCTCAAGTTAAATAGTGCATTTTTATTTTTAGATTTCAAATAAGAAACTCCATAGCCAAACATTTTTAATGGGATTATGCTATCCTCATATTCAACTGGCAAGTTGCTTAGTGTTTTCTCAATACTCTCCAGTCTTTCTTTTTCATAATTCTCTATGTTGATCAATATGTCAAATAAGGCATTAGATAAAGCTTTCCACAATTGGTCGGCTTTTTTCTTTTTAATCATCAATCTTATCAGAAAATCTATATATGAACTGACAAATACATCTGATCCATATCTAAACAGGTTATAAAAAACATCTTCAGTTAATGAAATTAAAAGCAGCTCTTTATCTGCTTTTTCAATTAATCGACTTATTAGCTCGTTGCTTTTATTAACATCGTTAATTCTTATGTGTGCCCCAAGTAAACTAAAATTCAGATTGAGACAGTCAGGTTTAATTTCGAGTCCTTTATCAAAGATCATAAAAGCCTTGTCAATTTGATTTGTTCTTAAATAAACTAAACCTAAATTATTATATATCGAATCCTTTTTAGGATTAAGATCAATTGACTTTTTGTAATTTTTAATTGCATCCTGACCTTGGTTTAGGTATAAATAAGAATTCCCCATATTATTATATATGGAATCATCATTGGGATTTAATTCAGCTGACAATTTGTAATTTTTTATTGCCTCTGCATGTTTGTTTTGTCTTGAAAGCATAATTCCCAATGCACCATAAGTTAAATAATTTTTTGGATTAATCTTTGCAGCCTTTTTGAATATTTTTATAGCCTCTTCGTATTGTTTCAATCCTGAAACTGCAATTCCCATATTATAGTAAGCTAACTCATTGTTAGGTTTTAGCTCTATTACCTTTTGGTAATTGTTTATTGCATTTTGGTATTGTATCAACCTTGAAAATGCATTTCCTAAATTATAATAAGCCGAATCATTTTCTGAGTTTATTTTAATGGCCTTTTGATAGTTAATTACAGCTTCTTCATATTTTTTCAAATCAAAAAATGCATTTCCGATATGATAATATATGGAATCATCATCAGGGCAAAACTTTAGTGCCTTTCGGTAACTTTTTATTGCTTCTTCGTATTGATTAATCTCGGCTAATGCTAATCCCAAATTATAATAAGCTGAATCATCGTTAGCATTAACTTCGATTGTTTTTTGGTAGTTTTTTATTGCCTCATCATATTGATTTAGATTAGCCAATGAATTTCCTAAATTGAAGAAGATCCTATGATTTCTAGGATTAAGGGCCAACGCCTTATAATAACTATTTATGGCCTCTTCGTGTTTACTAAGTTCAGCATAAGCAACTCCGATATTATAATAAGCCGTATCATCATCAAAATCAATCTCTACTGATTTTTTGAAATTTATAATTGCTATTTCATATTGTTTCAAATTAGCAAATGCAGCTCCTAATTTATAGTAAGCCGAATGATTATCGGGATTGATTTCAACCGTCTTTTGGTAACATTTTATCGCTTCTCTATGTTGTTTCAGGTCTGAAAATGCATTGCCCATATTATAATAAGCTGAATAATTATCTGGGTTAAGTTCAGTAGCCTTTTGGTAGCTTTTTATTGCCTCCTTGTATTTGTTGTTAACCAAAAAGGTATTGCCTTTTTTGAGATATTCATTTGATAAGTCTGTTTTCTCTTGTAAGTCCGGTTCTTTTGCCTGGATTACATATAGTAGCTCCGTATAATTATCAATTTTATCAAAAGCCTTATGTCTCAAAGAAATTTTATTTCTTTCAGGTTCAGATAAAGCCATACTATACATTAATGCCTCATTTTCGTATTTGTGTTTAACTTCTTCACACTGAAACCTTGCGCCGTACCTAAATTCCAAATACTTTTTTCTTATCATTTGGCTGTCGTAATAGGCGCTTAAAAAATCAACAAATAGGCTGGATATACCATCGGGGTTTTCACTAATCTCAAAACATATTCGCATTAAAGGCTCCTTAAGCTCATAAAAAACATCCTTCCCGGATTTGTTCTTGTCAATCATGCCTTTTTCAAAAAGCAATGATACTTGCTTGCTAAATACATTCGGCTCTATGAAACATGCTCTTGCTATTTCTTTTCCAGATATTGCATTGCGATTCAAACTAAGATGTTTTATTATTTTTTGCTGTTGAGCTGGAAGTACGTTTATAAACTGCTCGTAGTAAGGTTTAAGGTCGTTCATTACCTTTGTAAAAATGCCAGATAGTTCAGATTTGAATTCTGCCTTTAGAAATGAATAAAAAGTAACCAATAACCGGTGGTTGCCTTCTGTGAGTTCATAAATTGCTCTTAATTTGCCTTCAAATACTGGTTTTATTATTTCACCTTCCAACTCCATATTTCCCTCTGTTGCTGCAATTGTTTTTAGGAATTGGATTGTTTCTTCAAAATCTAATTTTCTAAGTTGTAAAACATTGAAAAAGTTATAAAAAGAGTTTTTGCTATCCTGAAGGTTGGCAATGAGGTTTTGGCTTGTAGCTATTATACTAATATTATTGTATTGATGAATAAAATCACGAAGACTTCCCTGGCCCAGAGGGCCAAGATAGTTCAGAATTTTATCAAAATTTTCAAGAAGGAGTATGATGATGCGTCTATCCGCAAATTTTAAAAGAATGTTTTTAACAAAAATCTCCCTCTTTTTTCCGTCTATAATCAGTGAGGCTGCTGAGATTTTTGCTTCAAGACTTTCGCTTCCAGCTTCGCTGTATCTTATAAATGCACGTAAAATACTAATCATTAAGTCTGTATAATTAGCAATTCCCACCTCATCTTCTGTCATATAGGCAATTACTGCCTTATTAGATAAGTCTTTGTTATTTTTCAATCGATGGTACAGCACTTTGATAATATGTGTTTTACCGCTTCCTCGTGGAGCAATTATAAGTGATTGCCAGGTGGACGAGTTGAGAGTTTTGCTTGTGCAGTTTTTCTCAATTTCATCTACTATATCTTTCCTTACGGTTAGCGTTTTTTCCAGAATTTCTGGTTGAACACTTTTTGTTCCAAATGTTAAAAGTGAGTTGATCATGTTTATTATTTTAAAATGCTTTATTCCTTTTCCACCACGATTTTAACAAGGAGTATTTAAAATCATAAACTCTTTCTTCATTTTTGATGGTTCGAATAAGATAACCATCATTTCTAAGCCTTTCAATTTCTTCATTGATTTCAATGCGATCACTCTCAAGAATGTTAGTCAATAAATTACTCGCAATTTCGGATTCTGTTACGGCTCTTGAACTTATACTTATAAAGTTTAAAATATAGACTGATACTTTGTGGTTTGGGTAAAAGTCCTTGATTCTGTCATAAAAATGACTGATACTTTCTTTGCCTTTGGTATTGTCTAATAAACTTTCAAATGCACTGTCAATTGTTTTTTGATTGACTTCTTTAGTTTTTGATATTTTATCAAAGATGATATCAATGAAGTATGGTATATTGTTTGCTTTGGTGGAAATATGATTAATTAGTTTTTTAGTAAGATTTAAGCTACAACCTAATTCGAGACACTTCCCGAAATATTTAGCGTTTTCATCAGTGAATGGTTGAAGCTCGTGCTTGTACATATGGTTTAACGGATCGCCGATATTATGCCCGTCCTTTTTAATTTTGTCCAATACTAGATCGATGCCAATTGAACCGCAATAAACAAACCTGATGTTTTTGAATTCTTTCTCGTAGGTGATATTTCTAAAAAAACCAATTACTTCTGATGCTACTTCTTTATGTAGGTTGTCAAGGAATATTGAAAATTCATCAAGCATTATGACAATCATTTTGTCAGAATGCTTTTCTATAAGTTTTTGAAAAAGATAGTATAATTGTTTTTGCCATGAGGTCTCTAATTTTTTAAGCTTAAATCCCTGAATCTCATCAACGACATCAGTTGCCATATTATAAATGTTTTCAAGTATTTTAAATGCTCCTTCATCTATCAGGCTCAATTCTTTAACCCTGTCAAGCAAAGTTACGGCTATATTTTCTGGAGAGGAAATACCCTCGACGGGTTTGTAGATTGTTATAAAACCTTCTTTGTTTTCGGCTTCCATTTTTCTTAGTATTGAACTTTTACCAAAACGCCTTTCAGCAAAAAGAGTGATTCCTTGTTTTTTAAGAATGCTCCAAAATAAATCAATTTCTTCATCGCGACCGATAATATTGTTAAGCGAAACTGCCCCGCCTGTGCTGGGTGTGATTGGGATAATGTTTTTCATTCTTTTGATCATTTAATCAAACATAAGCATTAATTAACGTACGACAAAATTAACGCACGTTAATTTTGTCGTTTATTAAAAAAATTGATATTTCCCTACATAAATACTGCAGACTAAATTTTATCAATCGGCAAAATACCTGAGCGAAGAGCCAAGATTCAACCATAAAAGGTGTACTAAAAATTCGCCCTTAGCGAAATCACAAAATTCCTTCCCGGGGCGCTGATTCCTGAAGAATACGTTCTGTAATGGTGATCCAGGATATTCTCCAATGCACTATTAACGCTTAAATAGTTATTGATTTGGTAGTGTAGCCTGAAATTCAAAGTGTACCAGGCAGGGCTTCCATCGCTGCTGTACAAATGAGGTTTATTTCTCTCGGAAGGTGGTAAATCCTCAAATTTCCTTTCCCCATTAAATTTTATAAACAATTCGCCCCGAAATTTTTTAAGTGTATAATATAAAGATGTCATGCCAAATACCGGTGTGGTATGACGCAGTGGTTCGTTTGCAATGAGGTCTTCCCCCTGGATATAATTTATATTCATTGAGGCAGACCAGCTTGCAGATAGCTCCATTTTTATCGCAGCATTAAAACCATAAATATGTGCCCGTCCGGTATTCACGATTGCCTGCACCTTGCTAAGTTCTCCATCATATATAATGGAATCTCTTTCATCAATCATAAAATCTCCGCGCACCATGGCCTGATGCAAAATTGAATAAAATAATGTGCCGCTAATTTCAAATTTATCATTGATATATCTTGAAGCTGAGATTTCAGAATTATATGAATATTCAGGCTTGAGCTCTGGGTTTGGAACCACCACATTTCCTGGCTCCGAATCAAATACCTTGGATATGTCATCTACGTTTGGCGCCCGAAACCCAGAAGAGAGCATTCCTGAGACATTCCATTTAGCATTTGGCTTTAGTACCAATCCCACATTTCCATTGATAGCGCTATTACTGTTTTCTATCTTGTTGTAACTAAATCTATTTTCATCGAATGTGGCCTTAAGACCCTGGTAACTATAGCGTATCCCACTCGTCAAAAATAGTTTTTCCTTAATCGTTCGCTTTAAGCTGATGTAAGTCCCAATGTTGTGAACGTCGCTTCCTCCTTCCGGATATCGTGTGCTGAGGGGTGAAATAATATTGGTTTCAATATCATTGGCAAAAGCAGAGGAGCCCACTTGATTATAAGTATACTCCAATCCATAAAACAATTGGTTTTGCTTATTGAGAATCTTTTCAAAATCAGTATTTAGTGACAAAACACTTACTTTTTCAGTTCGGTTTCTCAACAAGTTTTGACTGTACTTTCGGTCATGCCTGCGTTCTTCAAACCGTTGAAAAGCAATGGTGGTTTTTGCCTCATCAAAGAACTTGTTTGCTTTAAAATAATTAAGTCTTAAGGCATGCATCATCCATTTTTGAGGACCATAATACCACTCCGCATATTTAAGTAAATCGCCATTATATTCAATCAATCTGTCATATCTTGGGATATCAGTTGTGGTGGAGAAGTTAAAAGTATACCCTAGTTCTATATGATCATTGATCCTGAATTGAAGCTTATGTAAGGTACTGATTTGCTTATAGTTTGAAAATTTTTGAAGGTTCTCGTTAGCGTTATTCACTATGGAGTCCAGCCCAACCATCCGGGTAATGTATTCAGGGCGCTTGCCAAAATCAGGGTATTTGTCTGGGCGAATCGAACCTGTTTTCAGATCACCGAAATCACTATAAGTAATGCTGCCCAGGTAGTTAATATTTTTTTTGCTTATGCCAATCAAGGCATGTGTGGTTTTTTCATTATTAGCCGTGCTATAACGTGCCAGGGCATGACCAGTAATCAATGCATTGTCACCAGAGGAGAATTTAGGATTGATCGTGTGAAAATCCATCACTCCTCCAAGGGCGTCACTTCCATAAATCACGGCACCCGGCCCAAAAATTACTTCACTGCTTTCCAGGGTGTTGGGATCAATGCCAATTACATTTTGCAAATTCCCCCCTCTGAAAATGGCATTATTTATTCTGACCCCATCAACTACGATAAGTACCGAATTAGCCCCAAATCCCCGGATCATAGGACTGCCGCCACCAAGCTGACTTTTCTGGACAAATACCTGCCCGGATGCCTCCAGCATATCAGCCGAGGTTTGGGGATTTGTAAATGACATCTCTTTCGCGGAGAGAGACAAAATCTCAAATGGAATCTCTGATTTATTTTGCTCCCACTTATTTGCAGAAATAATTACCTCATCAATTTTTATTATACGCTCAGATAAAAATACCCTACTTTCTCCGTCGAGAATATTTTGTTTGGTGATCGATACCGAATGATAGGATGGGTGCTGAAAAACAAGGGTAGATGTTGGCGGAAATACAGATATATCGAAAAAACCATCTTCGTTGGTATTGGTAAAATATTTCTGATCACTGCTGTATACAGCTACATCTTCAATGGATTCACTTGAAGATTTGTTTATTACAAGAATATTTTGTGCAAAAATGTGATTTGAAAAGAGAAAAAATATTCCAACTAAATAATACCTGCTCACTGATTTTTCTTATTTTGACGCAAAAATAAACGAATACCAAAAATATTCATTCATTCTGACACGAAATATGCCGATCATTAATAAATCAACATATAAAGCCCCTTTTTGGTTATACAGCAATCATCTGGAAACTATTGTCCCAAGCCTCATCAGGAAACCCAAACCCATTGTCTATGAGCGGGAAAGAATCACAACCAGGGATCATGATTTTCTTGATCTCGACTACGTAAACAATTCTAAAGATAGAATCGTAATTTTATCTCACGGATTAGAAGGACATACTAATAAGCCTTATATGCTGGGGATGGCACATAAATTTTTAAAAAATAATTGGGATGTGCTATCGTGGAATTGCAGGAGTTGTAGCCGGGAAAATAACCTTACGCCAAAATTATATCATCATGGAGCCACGGAAGATTTGGAGGATGTTATAGCGCATACCTTGGCGAAAGGGCATAAAAAAATTGTGTTGATAGGATTCAGCTTGGGAGGCAGCTTGCTGGTGAAATATTTGGGGGAAAACGGAAGCCAGGTTCCTCCCGAAGTTCTTGGTGGAGTAGCATTTTCCATCCCTTGTCAGTTAGGATCTTGTGCAAAAAAGCTTTCTGATCCGGACAACAAATTATACCTGGACAAATTCTTAATGAAGCTGAAGGCAAAAATCAAGATTAAGGCAGCGCAATTTCCGGAGATTTTCGATCTGTCAGGGATCGATTACATTAATGATTTTTATTATTTTGATACCCGTTTTTCTGCGCCTTTATATGGTTTCAAAAGCGTAGAAGATTTTTACAGCTATGCAAGCGCAGGAAATTACATTAAAGGCATAAAGCTCCCGACATTACTTGTCAATTCACTCAATGATCCTATGTTTCCCGAGGATTGTTATCCGTATAAAGAGGCTGAAAACCATGATCATTTTTACCTGGAAACTCCTAAGCGCGGAGGTCATATGGGATTTTGGCGCCCCGGACAAAAAGAAAGCTGGGCGGAAAAAAGAGCCTTGCAGTTTGTGAAAGAAGTCATTGGTCAGGGATAATTTATAATTTTATTGCTCCTATGATGTATGTTGCATTTCATAATTCATCACTAATTTTTTAATAATTCCATTTACATTTCTTGATATTAGAGTGAATTATCTATATTCGTCAGGAATATCTTTTTATCCAATTTCATTGACGCAGTAATTTTTTATTTATGGAAGAATATTTTAAGCAAATGATCCGAAATGTGCCTGACTTTCCTAAGAAAGGAATTATGTTCAGGGACATCACTACCCTGATTAAGGACAAAGACAGTTTTCAGAAAAGCGCCGATGCACTGTATGAATTGTCCAAGGATTTGCAAATTGATAAGGTGGTGGGGATTGACTCAAGAGGTTTTATTTTTGGTGGAATTCTGGCCAATAAACTTGGAACCGGGTTTGTATTGGTTCGAAAGCCCGGGAAGCTTCCTGCTGAAACTTTAAATCAGTCTTATTCGCTGGAATATGGTGAAGATATGCTTGAAATCCATAAGGATTCGATCACTCCCGGTGACCGCATATTGCTTCATGATGATTTGCTTGCTACAGGAGGCACCGCCAGGGCCGCCTGCGATTTAATTGAGAAAGCAGGAGGCGTCATTGTTCAGATTTCTTTTATAATAGAATTGGCCTTTTTAGGGGGTAAAGATATGTTCAGGGATTATAAGGTAAATACCTTAGTGTCCTACGACAGCGAATAAGGGATTCTTAATATTTAACTCCATTTTTATGACTCTAAAAATACGATTTCAGCTTTCTTCCATGATGCTTCTGCAGTATTTTGTATGGGGATGTTGGTATGTGACGATGGGCCATTATTTGATGAAAACATTGCATTTTGATGGAGAGCAAGTTGGTCATGCCTATGGAACATTTGCCATAGCGGCAATGATTTCCCCCTTTTTTGTCGGGATGATTGCGGATAAATATTTTGCCATTGAGCGACTTTTGGGAACACTCCATCTGATTGGAGCGGTTTTGCTTTTTGCCATTTCGGAAGTTACCACATTCGGAAACTTTTATATTTTACTATTGGCATACTCATTTTGCTATACTCCGACAATGGCGCTTTCAAATACCTTGTCATTCAGCCAGTTGAAGGATCCCGGCAAGGAATTCCCAGGCCTTAGGGTGCTGGGTACCATTGGATGGATCATTGCGGGTTTGATTATAGGTTTTTTAGGGATAGAAGATAAAGCAATTTTTTTCAAGATAGCAGCAGTGGTCTCTGCTGCACTGGGCTTGTATAGTTTTACCATGCCTCATGTGCCACCCAAAAAGGATCAAGAAAAGAAAACTGCTACACAGATATTAGGCTTTGATGCACTTAAGCTTTTCAAAGAGAAAGATTTTGTCATTATGATCATATCATCTGTTTTGATATGCATACCGTTAATGTTTTATTATTCTTTTACAAACGCATTTTTGAATGAAAGTGGGATGACCAACGCAGCAGGAAAAATGACCATGGGACAGATGTCAGAAATTATTTTTATGCTGGTGATGCCGTTCTTCTTTAAGCGATTTGGAGTGAAAAAGATGATCTTGATAGGCATGGCAGCGTGGATCATCAGGTATTTGCTTTTTGCTTACGGCAATAATGAAACCATGGTATGGATGTTTTATTTGGGAATTATCCTACATGGAATTTGTTATGATTTCTTCTTTGTAACAGGTCAGATATTTGTGGATAAAAGGGCTCCTGAAAATCTCAGGAACTCTGCTCAGGGCCTGATTACGTTCGCTACCTATGGATTGGGATTTTATATCGGCACGCTGGCGTCTGGAATTATTGTTGATATGTACTTGATGGCAGACAATTCGCATAACTGGGAGATGATCTGGCTTGTACCGGCGGGATTTTCAGTCCTGGTTTTTATATTCTTTACAATTTTCTTCAAAGACAAACTGAAGGCATAAAAAAACCTGCTTTACGAAAGCAGGTTCTCATGATAACTTGTGATGTTTATTTGGTTCTACCACGAATTTAATGAAATATCATAAATAATGTCAGAAGTCGGAAGACCGGAGACCGAAGTTAAAACGAGTAAAAAGCCCAAAGTAGGAACAAGAAACCTTAGTAGTTGCTTATTCAAGAAGCCTCTTCTTCCGACTCCTGA
>SDBV01009415.1_pt1 | contig 12995 bp, 13 predicted proteins | sample 2277081 | NCBI WGS metagenome assembly SDBV01 (sample SAMN10402039, study PRJNA504765) | marine sediment metagenome | isolation source: marine sediment core GS10_PC15, 223 cmbsf | place: Arctic Ocean: Southern Knipovich Ridge | collected 2010
GCGGACCGTGTTTCCAAGGCGCCGGTCCGTGTCACCTGAGATCACAGATTATGTTTCGGAACGAGCTGGAAGTGTAACCCAAGCTCCCGGTCTAAAGTGTTACCCAAGAAACCGGTTGCACACTATGCAATGAACCGGGCAGACCCCTTGGGGGTCATGAACCTCTTTGCAATGAACCGGGCAGACCCCTTGGGGGTCGATTGACCTCTATGCAATGAACCGGGGTGACCTCTTGGGGGTCGATTGACCTCTATGCAATGAGCCGGGTTGACCCCTTGGGGGTCGATTGACCTCTTTGCAATGAACCGGGTTGACCCCTTGGGGGTCGATTTGTCCAATGTATTCAATGTTTTTATCGATTGCCCGGCCCAATTACATTGAAACTGTAACTTATAGGCCCTTTACAGAGTTAATGCCTGCCCCCAACATCTTCCCCTTCCCCTCGCAGGGGAAGCCTGCCCGCCATAGCCTTGGCGAAGGAGGGGCCGGGATGGGGTCAAGCCCCCCTCAGCCTCCGCCCATGAGTTTTATCAACTCGAAGCGATCGCCTTCCCGGATGGTTTCGTTCGAAAGTCGATCCCTCGCAAGGATCGCTCCGTTCTTCTCGACGATGATGATCGACGCGACTACCCCCAGCTCGGACAGGAGGCCCGACACGGTCGAGGCGGAGGTTTGCCTTTCCTCTCCGTTGACTTTGATCCCCGTCATCCGGTCCCTCCCGGGCCGAAGCCCCGATCCCAATCTTTCCACACCGGGTCGTACCCGCGATCTCGCAGCGCCCGCGCCACCTGCGCCGGGGATCGCATGTCGACCACCTCGAACTGATCGCCCATGGGCAAGCCACCGGAATAACCTCCCGGCCGTGTGCTCGATCCCGCCGACATCTGGGTAACCCCCAGCGGAATCAAGGCATCCCGCAGATCCGGAGACTCCCGGGTGGACAGGACAAGACCCATTTCCCCGATGAACAGCCGCATGGCGACGAGGATGTGCGTCAGTGTCCTGTCATCGATGGGGTTGTTAATGACAAAGTCGTCCGGCACCTGCTTGAGCCTCGGCACTCCCAGTTGAATCCGGCTGCGCCACCATCTTTTCGAGAGCTCGAAGGCGTGGAGACCGAGCATGAGAGCCTCCCGCCTCCAGGGAGCCAACCCCCAGAGGGCTCCCAGTGTGAGCGTGTTGATCCCGGCGGCGCCGGCTCGATCCAGGGTGTGCAGCCGGTGTTCGAAATCCTCCTTGGGTCCGCCGTCGTGCAGATGCTTGTAAATTCCGTGGTCGTAGGTCTCCTGGTACAGGGTGACACCGTCCAGACCGGCTAAAGCGAGTCTAAGGTAGTCGTCTTCGGCAAGCGCCGCGACTTCGATGGAGACGTGGGACATGAATGTCTTGAGGCGGGTTATGGCTTTTGCAAGATAGTCCACGTCCACGTCCCTCGGAACATCGCCGGAGACGAGAAGGACGTGTCGCATTCCCTTGGCCGCGATCACGCGACATTCTTCAACGATCTCTTCCAGTGACTGGGAGGCCCGATGGATCTTCGCATCTCGCCTGAACCCGCAATACGGGCAACGTCCCGTGCAGTGGTTCGAAAGATAGAGCGGCATGTAGAGCTGGATGGTCCTTCCGAAGTTCCGCAAGGACGCCGCGCGCGCGGCGCCGGCCATCTCCTCCAGGCAGGAATCGGCTCCCGGAGACAGGAGGAGCGCCAGATCCGCGCCGCTCTTTCGTCTCGCGGCCATTGCGCCCCTGACCGGTCCGGGATGCTCGTTCGCAAGCAGCTCTTTCAACTTGTCCGTAAGGACCGGCATTTACTCCAAAAATCCTGTCAACGGCGACGATGCGCGCGCTTGCGTGCTGGTGGCTCCGGGGCCCGCCAATCTGGCAACCCTGCCCGCCTCCGTGCCAAGCCGGAACGCCCGGGCCATGGCTACCGGATCGTCGGCGATCGCCAGAGCGGTGTTCACCAGAACAGCGTCGGCGCCGAGTTCCATGGCCTCCGACGCATGGCTGGGCAGACCGAGCCCTGCGTCCACGACCACGGGAACCGAGGCCTGGTCCACGATAATCTCCACGGCGTCCCGGGTTCGCACCCCGAGCCCGGTGCCGATGAGGCTACCCAGGGGCATCAACGCGGCGGCGCCCGCGTCCTCGAGCCTCCTGGCCAGTATGGGATCGGCGGGCATGTACGGGAGAACCGTAAAGCCTTCTTTTACGAGGATCTCCGCCGCCTTCAGTGTCTCCACCGGATCCGGCAGGAGGGTCCGATGATCCGGGGTGACCTCGAGTTTGATCCATGGCTCCAGTCCCCCCGCTCTCGCGATGCGGGCAAGCCTGACCGCCTCCGTTGCATCCCGGGCGCCCGAGGTGTTCGGCAACAACAGGTATTTCTTGGGATCGATCACCGAGAGCATGTCGTCATCGGGTTTTGAAAGGTCCACTCTGCGAAGAGCGACCGTCACTATCTCGGCCCCGGATTCCTCAATGGCGTCTCGCATGACACCGGGGCTCGCGAACTTGCCCGTGCCGACCATTAAACGTGAACGGAAACTACGACCCCCTATTATCAATCGATCATTAACGGCTATTTCGCGCATTCTTGGCTCCGGCTTCAAACCCTACCTTAAGGCCGTCGTTTCGGGATAGGCATACTCCCAAGAATGAAGCAGATCAAGCGCCGCCTTCCACGACACTGAGACGCCGCGCGAGCTCGTACATGGCAATGTGGCCACTCTCCTCGGCTATGAATATCGCACAACCGGGATCGACCTGGAGCAAATCGGGTACGGGCGGATCCCCGCCCAGGGAATGGATCACATGTCCGTTGTCGGGCCTTACCACGTATACGGTGTCTGCGGGAACGAAAAGCACGCCGCTTCTCAAGGTGATCCGCAGGTTGATGGGAACGTCGTCGGAACAAGCCGGGCCGAGCACCGTGTGCCAGATCTCCTCGCCTGTACGAGCGTGAAACGAACGCATGACTCCGCCCGCCGCGTTGACGATGAAACAATCGTCGAGGGCCATGAGCGCACACGACTCCGCCCAGCCATCGCAGGATATCCGCCAGAGATTCTCACCGGTGTTGATGTCTACCGCCGCCAGATCGTTCTTGCCGCCGGAGCGAACGGGTACCAGCGCGGCCGAGTCGGCGGTGATCGGGGCCGTAAGGGCTCCGCCGTTCAGAGAATGTTCCCACCTGACCTCTCCGCTGTACGCGTTGAGACCGAAGAGCTTGCCCTCCTGCTTGCCGTACCGGCCTCCGGGCACAATGATGATATCGCCCTCGGCTGCGGGGGGCAGGTTGAACTTGGTTCTCTCCGGGAACCTCCAGACGAGGGATCCGTCCTCCAGATCCACTGCGCTGAGATGCGAGTCGTTGCTGGCCACGTAGAGGAGACGCCCGTACCGCCTGAACGCGAACCTGCCTCCCCTCGGCGAGGTGAACTTCCAGCGGGGCTCCCCCGTTCTGAGGTCCAGCGCGACCAGCTTCTTCTCTTCCTCGGCAACGATGACGATACCCGGCACCGGGCCGTGGTCGACGACGAGGATGACCGGAGAGCCGCCGGATCTGGCCGCCAGGTGGGTCGTCCACCGGGCTACTCCGGTTGCCAGATCCAGCATCTCCACATGCCCGGAAGGGAAGACCCTGACCAGACCGTCCCGGCCGGCCATCCGCATCATCGATTCGCTCCGTTCCGTCTCCCTCCGCCAGACCACAGCGCCGGTCTCGACCTCCACGCCCAACATGAAGCGGCGCGCCGAGATCAAACCCATTGTCCCGCAGAGCATCGTGCCGCCCAGGTCCAGCCCTTCGGCCTCTATCCGCCAGCGCTCCGTGAACGCCAGGCGGCTTGCCTCGCCGATCCTGTCCGTTTTCGTGTCCTCCGTACGGCGGTTCGCCGCCACCGTTCGATACTGATCCACATCTCGGTTGATGACGGCTCCGCGCCGTTGCTCCTTCGCCCACACAGCGAGGGTGCGGATCTCCCGGGAAAACGACTCCAACCTTATGTTCCTGCGCTGCTTGGGGGATTGGTCGACGGTGAGTCGCCTCACCTCCCGCGCCGCCCCGAGCACCGCGTCCGCATACTCCCAGGGCGTGAGATCGTTGATGACCAGAATGGAATCATCGTCATCGGGGTTGAGCAGAGTGATCGCTAGAGAATCGTCCACACCGAGGCGAACACCGACCACGAGGCCTTCCGAGATCAGGCGCACCGTCGTCGGACGCCCTTCCTCCCATGCGGCCAGGAGCTTTCGGACAGAGGCGAGGAGCTTCTCGGTCTGCAAGAACAGGAAACCTTTTCCCAGGATCCTTCGTCGCCCGCGCGCATGAACCACGTATTGCCCTTCGAACAGAAGCGCGTTGAGATCGTTCCCGATGGGGCGACCCGGCGCCAGCAGATCCGTGGAGGTGGAGAGAAACTTGAATCCGAAAGAGAACCCTCTATCGTTGCGAGCCTGTTTCCATCGGGTGCTCTCCATGCCGACGCGGATCATCTCCGCCGAACTCTTTTTCCTTGCCCTCGTCGCCTCTTTGGGCAGCGTTGCAAGCCTCTGAGCGGTTTCTTTTATCCATGATACGAGCGGATCGTCGGCGGCGGAGGGATCCGAATCCATGGCCTGGGCCGTAAGATCCGAGGCCGAAGCGAGCACACCTTCCAGAAACAGGGGGAAAGGAATCATCTGATCTTTGACAAAGACTTCCGGCTGGGCCCCGCCTCTGTAAAAGGTGATGTAGATCTGCTCGGAGATCCGCTGGAGAACGAGCTCGTGCGGGCTCTCGTAGAAACTGACACGCGCGGTCCCGTCACCCGTGGAGAGCCTCTCCACAGCCGTGAGGAAGTCCCTCATGAGGAAGAACACCGAGTCTTCGTCCGGACGGCTCACCAGACTCGTTCCGTCCACCACCATGTCCAGTACGCCGCGAGCCTGGGCGGCGTCGAATTTTTCAGGCTTACCGAATGAATCACCGGCGGAACCGGCGTACGCGGTCGCCCGCCATCCGTCACCGATCACGATCTTGAACGAGTTGCTGCCCTTCATACGCAGATATCTCCGATGCCGGAAGGGTGGTACGAGAACATCAACCAACCTCCGGCTGATCTTTTCGGGCGCATGGGCCCCTTATCCGTGGCAATTCTAGCCCTTGCCGGGTAACCACCGCAATTTATCTGCTGTAGAAATATCCCCCCAAGATCCGCCGATATCAGTCTTCCAGATCTTCCTCGCCAAAAACAATTGCCCGGAAGCTCTTTATCTCCGTGGCCGAATCTTTCCAGCAGTCGAGCGGTAATCCGGCCTTCCTGCAGGTATGCGCCAGGAATTCCTCCCGATCCCATTTCCACTCGATGGGAACCTGTGGCAGCAGCAACCCGGACCTTCCGCCCCGGGACATGATAAGGCCATGGACACCTACAACCACGTCCTGCGGCACGATGGGCTCCGGAGCGGTCAGCACGGAGATCTCGTATGTCAAGTCCGCGAGCTCCTCGGGAGATACCGGGGAGAAGCGCGTGTCGTGGATCGCCGCGGATCGGGCCACGTCGTTGACACAATCCACAAGCGGAATCCGCGCGATCACATGGCCGATGCAACCCCGCAGCTTGCCGTTCTTCTTGAGGGTTACGAAAGCAGCGCCTTTGTCATCGAGCAGATTCGATTTCGTTTCGGGATTCGGCACCGGCTTCCCACGGGCGGCCGCCTCCACCGATCGCTTCGCCAACTCAATCAGCTCTCTCCGCTCGGCCGCGCCGTATGGCCCGAAATCCACCTCTCCGGATCGTTCGTCTCTCATACCCTTCTCCAAACTGAACGCCAGCGCGCCGTAGCCCACGACGCTTGACTTGTCACCGGCCGTGTCGCCGCTGTTCCTGTATCCGAGGCGTTTCACCTCGCGCTTCCCTTCGTCGTAACAACCGAACATGCTCACGAAGGTGAGCACCGGCCCGAAGCCGCACATACCCTCCCGGGGTCGCGAAGCGCTGTCGATCCAGTCCTTGATGTTCCACGCCTCCAACAGGCTCAGGTTCTTCTCGTCGTACCCACGCGCTTCCTCGTAGGGGAAGTGATGCGACAGGTCGGAGCTGACAACGAACAGGACGTCTTTTCTCTTTCCCAAAGTATCGTGCAGCGCCTTGCCGGCACGATCGAGAAAATCGTTGTCCGAGACCGCCACAATCAGAGGCACGATTTTCGCTCCGGGCAACGCCGCCTGAATGAAGGGGAGCTGTACTTCCAGGGAATGCTCGCCGCGAAACATGCCCTCGTTCGCCTCGAACAGATCCCCGTGATCGACGAGGATCTTGCGAACCATCGCACGGGATATCTCGAGGGAACCGAGCGGCGTGTCATACGCGGGTCTGTCGAGGACGGCCACCTTTTCCGAACGCTTGCGGTGATTGAACGCCATCACCACCACTGTCCCGTAGCCCCTGCCCTTCACCGCCGCGAATGCCTCTCCCGCGATCGGTCCGGAGTACTGATATCCGGCATGGGGGCTGAGGATCCCCACGATATCCCTGCCCGCAACGGCGTTCCGTGTGCCCGCCTTATCGAGGAACCCCTTGACCTGCCGTCGCAGCTCGACCGGATCCGCCGTATAGAAACCACCCGCGACCTGCGCATCGAAAGCATCGTCAATACGCGTCGATTCAGGCTTCGCCTCCTTCTTCGTCGAGGCGGCGGGTGCCTCCACGCCCTTGTCGTACGCACCCTTCGAAGGGCCCGACGGTGTCGGCCTCTTTTCATTGCACGCGGCGAACGCCAATGCACAGAGAACCACCATTGATAAAACAGCAAGGCTTATCCTCAAAGGTCACCTCCTTGTCAAAGCCGGTCTCCATCATCTTCCCCTTCCCCTCGCAGGGGAAGGCCGGGATGGGGTCAAAGCCGGTCTCCATCATCTTCCCCTTCCCCTCGCAGGGGAAGGCCGGGATGGGGTCAAAGCCGGCCTCCATCATCTTCCCCTTCCCCTCGCAGGGGAAGGCCGGGATGGGGTTACCAAGTATATTACCTCATTACCGACTACAGGATAGAGATCTTCTTCACCTTCCCTCCCGCTGCGCGAACCACCCCTTCGATCTCCTCGAGGGCGTCGTCGAATTTTGCGAACCATGCCGGGTTAAGATAGAGCTTCTTCCCCCCTCCGACTGGTTGGATATTGACGCCCGTGATCCCCACCGGACGAACCTCCTTCGTTACGAGCGCTCCGGGAGTCGCCACCGAGCGACGCCACGGCCCCACCGCAAGAAGTATCCTTTTCTCTTTCACATGAAGCTTCATACCCGCCACGAACAGGTTGACCATCACGAAGAACAGGCAAACTCCGCACCCGCCGAACACGAGGCCCCACAAGGGCTCCGTCTCGATGTACCGAAAAAACGCCACCGAGCCCGCCAGAAAAAGGATAGCGAAAAGAAAGAGGACGTTGAGAACGTGAAGTGGCCAACGGACCAGAGCGGATGGCCGAAACACGCTCACTTCGTCACTCCCTACCCGAACGAGTTGAATTCCACACGGTGATCGGATGTGACTGACAGGATGTGGTTGTCTTCGAGATCCTGAAACAGGCTCGAGGCGACCATTGAGGGACCGGACGTGATCAGAACGGCCCGCAGCTCTCGGTGATCAACGCTCGAAGGCTCGGTCTTGGGAACCCTGGAGGTCCTGCAAAACTCGCAGTCGGTTACTCCCTCGATAAGGGAATAGCTCACCGGGATACCACGACCGAGCACCACGACGCTGTACCCGTCAGAGATCACCACCGACGAATCGGACAACGGATGACCGGCCTTCCTCGCGAAGGCGTCCACCATGGACATGGCCGGGACGAGAGCCTCGCGAATGGCCGCGGTTCCCGGGTTGACTCGATTGACCTTTCCCGCGTCGAACATGAACGACAAGAAGAGATGAAACAGAAGCTCGGAGTCGGTGTCTCCCTGCACGCGCCGGAGTATGAACGGGGGCATGGCCTCCAGTATCCGTTCGCGGTAGTCATCGAAACCCTCCAGTGTCCCGTTGTGAGCAAAAAGCCAGTTATGGAAACGGAAAGGGTGGGTGTTTTCCCGGCGCACCGAACCGATGGTCGCCGCTCTGTTATGAAGGATGAATGCCTCTGCCTCGATATCGCCGATCCTCTCCATAACGTGAAAAGACTCGCCCAGATCCCTCGGCTCCACCCTGGAGAGCAGCTCGCCCCGGTTGTAGTAACCAAGCCCCCATCCGCCGGATCCGACCGCGGGAAGCTCCATGACAGATTCGAAGGGCAGCAGGATACAACCGAGATTGGACCTAGAGTTTGTGGAAACAACGACAAATTGCGACATGCCTAACCTTCTATCAGTCGAGATCCTCGTTCATTTTTTCAAGATCGTCACAGTCGCCGCTCTCACCGGCTGCGTCCTTGCCCACCACCCGGCGTATCATGTTATCTGTCTTCTTCCTGGTGACGACATCCGCGATTCGCTTGACAGCGTAAAAGACAATGACCGCCCCCACTCCGATGATGATCACCCACTTCCAGACATCAAGCTCGATTGGGCTGCTCGTCGCCGGAGCCGCCGGGGGATCCGCTTTTGCGAGGACCGACATGATCATGGATGCAATATTCACCGTTGGCCTCCTGAAATCTCAATCAACTGTATACTCCCAAGCCGCCGGCAGTAGCAAGGCAACGAATTTCAGCCATCTTATTATACTGAACAACATGGGCCGGGTGATAGTTCCGAATCAACTACTTGGTTGACATTATCACTGGTCGAAAAGTAATACTTCCATCCTGGTGAGCTTGAGCTAAGGTTTATGAAACGTTTCGTGCAACATGAGGTCAGGTGAGAACTTGCTGGCTAATTCGTTCATCCCGAAAAAGGTATTCTTCACCCGAGGAGTCGGCATCCATCGCCAGAAGCTTCAGTCGTACGAAATGGCCTTGCGAAAGGCCGGCGTGGCGCACCTGAACCTGGTTCAGGTTTCGAGCATACTGCCTCCCAGAGCCGTTATCGTTTCGAGATCACAAGGGCTGGAGGCTTTGAGCCCGGGGCAGATCACCTTCGTTGTGCAGGCCCGGGCGGATTCCAACGAACCCAACAGGCTCTGCGCGGCCTCCGTGGGGCTGGCTCGCCCGTCGGATCCGGACCAGTACGGATACCTGAGCGAGCACCACTCCTTCGGCGAAACGAAGGAACGGGTCAGCGACTACGCGGAGGATCTGGCCGCCTCCATGCTGGCAACAACTCTCGGCATTCAATTTGATCCCGATCAGGATTACGATGAAAGAAAAGAGATCTTCCGCATGAGCGGGCGGATCGTCAATACGAGAAGCATCACACAAACCGCGAAGGGCAACAAAAACGGGCTGTGGACCACCGTCGTAGCCATGGCAGTGCTCCTCCCGTAGGGGATTCATGACTCTTATCATCGATTTCGGATATGCGAACGCCGGCACTTCGTGGAATGACGCCTACCTGGCGCTCCTCTTCGCCTCCCGCGGCGACCCTGCGGAGATCGGCCGCGTGTCCGGCCCGATGGCAATCGCGGATGCGTCACGATTTGTGGAGCTCTTCGAGATGCAGGTGGGCCTCTCTCCGCTCGGCATCGGCACGTACGCCGAGGCTGTAGGAGGAGACGACCCTGTCACGGCGGCGGTTACGAGGGCCAAGGAAGCAGGCGCACGGGGAATGTTCCCGATCATCATCGGCGAGGACCGTCGGGTCACCGAGAAGCACTGTACGGATCGCCCTCTTGTCGCGCTGTGGGGAAAGGTCGGTCGCATCGAAATCGACGAAACGGCTCTGCTCGGCCGAAACGTATCGGTACTGGCAGGTGTCCGGTCCGCCACGGCAAATGCGTTCAAGGGGATACCCGGTACTGTCACTATCCTTACGGCGGCCGCGCTCGCCAGCCAGAAAGACCTCATCACCCAGGCGATTCAAGGCATCACCGATCCGGTACATTTGAGCATCGATCTGGACGTGCTCTCCCCGGCTACGGCGCAGACCACTCGTTCCCTGGAGCCCGGGGGACTGGGCTGGTACGACCTCATGGATATCATCGAAATGATCTTCGACGGTCCCGGCGTGGCCGCCGCGGATCTTGTAGGAACCGGAACAGTGCAACCGAGGTCCCCATCGGCCCTGCTCGGATCACAGGTTCTCTTACGGGTTGCGGGCCTGCTGGCTTTGGGGCTCAGCGAGTGATGTCCGGCCAGCCCACCAACATGGGCCTCGTGGCTCTTCCCTTCGAGGTGAGCACCACCCTGGGCAAGGGTTCCATCCACGGGCCCGACGCGGTCCTCAACGAGCTGGATCGCCTGGACTCGTTCAATTTCGATCTCGCCCGCGATCCCTTGCGAGGGATCCCGCGATCGACAATCCGCCCACACGGACCGGAACTCGTGGACGCCAGAATACAACAGGCAGTCGCCGGGCGTGTGGTGGGTGAAATCCTGGACGGAGACGGATTCCCCATCTGCATAGGCGGCGAGCACACTGTCTCCCTGGGGCCTGTTCGCGCGGCGCATTCCAGAAGCGATGTGGGCGTGGTGCAGATGGATGCACATGCGGATCTCAGGGACACATACGACGGCAACCCCCTCAACCACGGCTGCGTCATGAAACGTATCATCGATATGGGGTGTCGCACCCTGGGCGTGGGCATTCGATCCATGAGCGAAGAGGAGGCCGTGTACATCAGGGACAACTCCCTGCCCATCGTCACGGCGCGAGAAGTCATGGCAGGCACGGGTTGGTACGGCAAACTGGCCGACTTTCCCGAGCACATTTACCTGACCATCGACCTGGACTACTTCGATCCGGCGGACGTCCCTTCCGTCGGCACTCCGGAACCGGGAGGACCCGGCTGGTACCAGTCGGTGGCATTCTTGCAACATCTATTCGCCACAAAACATGTGGTAGCCGCCGACATTGTCGAGTTGATGCCCGGCAGGTACGACGATTCCTCGGTGCGCCTCGCGGCCAGACTGGTCGGTCTTCTCGTCGGGCTGCGCTTTCCCGGCACAGTATGATCTAGAATGCGAGCAATGATTCTCGCCGCGGGTTTCGGCACGAGGCTGCGGCCACTGACCGAGACCATCCCGAAACCGATGATCCCCGTTGTGGGTGTTCCCAACATAGTTCGCGTTATCGAGCACCTCAAGGCCCATGGGATACGAGATCTGGTGATCAACCTGCACCACCTGCCGAAACCAATACAGGATCACCTGGGCGACGGTTCGGACCTCCAGGTAAATATTCGGTACACCCTTGAAAAAAAGATCCTGGGCACCGGCGGGGGGATCAAGAACGCCGCACACCTGCTCGGAAACGAAACCGTGATCGTGGTGAACGGAGATGTGCTTTTCACGCCGGACATCGACGCCGCGCTGGCCTCCCATCGGAGCAACGGCGCCCTCGCCACCCTCGTGGTGCGTCGTGATCCCGACGCGGAAAAGTACGGACCGGTGGGGCTCGACGATCGCGACATGATCAGACGACTGGTCTGGGCGGGATCGGCCGCACGTGGACCTCGAACCCACATGTTCACCGGCGTACACCTTATCGAACCGGAGCTGTTCCGCCTCCTTCCGGACGATGGATGCATAGTTCGTGAGACCTACATCCCTCTCGTAAAAAAAGGCGCATCCCTTTACGGCGCGGTCGACGATCAGTTTTTTTGTGATCTTGGAACACCGAAGAGCTTCATCGAGGCCAACACCGCTCTGGTTTGCGGACGATCTTCGATTCGGGGCTACTCCCCTCCCCCGGATGCCTTCCACGTGGATCCGGAAGCCGTCATCGAGCCGGGGTGCCGTCTGGTAAACGGCGCGGTGATCGGAAAGGGAGCGCATGTCGAAGCCAGTGTTACCGTGGACGCCTCGGTGGTCATGCCTCACGCAAGGGTCTCACGCGACGTTTGCGATTGCATCGTTTGTGAGGACGGGACTCTGATCCATCCATCATTGACGCTGTAGTTTTTGGTCCCGGAGCCGGTTGGACGGCTCCCGACACCCGGTCGGAGATCTCAAGTACCACGGTTCGGTTTAGAGCCATGATCGGGCCGGTTTTCATCCCCGGTCGCAAATACCCATTGATAACGCGCACATACAGACACGATCAACCTCGCAAGGGGAATATGGGCGCCTCGCGATATATGGCAAAAAAACTGTAAAAAGGGGTTATCCGGCATGCGAACTTGACGCTGAGGATTGCGAGGTATGCAATCTGCTGGACCAGCTCACTGTCGCCCCCACTACGACAAATGTCCACGACAACCTTAACGACACCTGCACGCCGGTTCCGGGTAGCTGCCCCGGTTATGACGCTGGGGTTGACAGTGGACCGTAGTGGTCCTGCGAATAATGACCTGCGAATAATGACTCCCACTCCTTAGAAAGTTGTTGCGGAGCAGGCCGAGGCCAGGGTCGTGTCCAAGGGCACGACGAGCAGCGAGCGCAGCTCCCGGGCGGCGGCCAAGGCGGTCATCGGCAAGGTGCGGCTCGGCGCGTCGATAGTGCTCAGCAAGTCCAGGAAGAAAGACCCGCCCGCGCCCTCCACCGGAACGCCCTAGGGACAAACCAAACCAACTCGCTCATCCGCCATAGGCCCTGCGACGGCGGACAAACCAAATCATATATACGCGGCCTGCTGCGCCCGTGATTGCGACCGAGTCAGCGAACATATGTCAACTGGAGGGTCTTGACCCCGATTCTCCCTTGACCCCGATTCTCCCCCCCGATTCTCCTGCCCGCCGTAGCCTCGCGCGAAGGTGGGAAGCTCGCGCTGGCGAGCGTAGAAGGGCCGTCGAAAAACGGATCGGCGCCTAATACTGCTTCGCCGCCCGGTCAATCAGTGAACTTCTGAAGTCCGTCCCCGAGGTGTCCCCAACAAGAGTCCCAGTCTTTAGATCCCCCTGGTCGCAAATTGGTGCAGATGGCCGCTGGCTCGATAAAATAGACTTTTCTTGGACGCGAATCTCTGGGTTTCGAAGAGAGGGTTGCCGGA
>SDBV01009416.1_pt1 | contig 12994 bp, 8 predicted proteins | sample 2277081 | NCBI WGS metagenome assembly SDBV01 (sample SAMN10402039, study PRJNA504765) | marine sediment metagenome | isolation source: marine sediment core GS10_PC15, 223 cmbsf | place: Arctic Ocean: Southern Knipovich Ridge | collected 2010
TGATGCCCGTCGGCGATCAAGAAGATCTGTTCGCTCAGCGCCGCGCTCAGCTCGTGCAAATCATCCGGATCGCTCAGCCGCCATATCTCCTGCCGCTCGCCGGCCGGGAATTCGGCCCGCTCCCGAGGTTCCCCTGCGCTCAGCTCCGCGAGCTTGCTGCGGATCGTCCCTTCCGGATCGGAACAGATGAAGAAGATGGGTGAAAGCTGGGCGTGACAGGCCTGCATGAGCGCGAGCCGATCGGCTTTGGGCCCCTTCATCGTGCGCTCGTGCGGGAGCACGATACCGGCTTCGAAAGGGACGAGCCTCAGCAACAGCCAGATCCCCGTTCTGGCCCGTTCCGCACCGTCCAGCTCGAAGTGGTGGCGGTGTACATACATCGAGGGATCGGCTTCTCGCACCATCGTGCCCTCCTGAATCCAACCTTCCAGAACGTTCGCCGCGCGGGCATACTTCTCATCGCCGCCCCCTTCCGGCAACGTGACTCGCACGATGTTACTCTCGCTGCGCTTCTTGAGTTCTTCAGCGGCCTCCGCTGTAATCACATCGTACGGCGGCGCGAGCACGTCGCTCAACGACCCGACCGCTGAGGTGTCGTAGCGTAACGCCCTGAAGGCCGCGACTCTTTTCTCTTCCGACATCTCGCTCGCCGCTCCCGCGGTTTAATTCGAAGTGCTCGCTCCCGCCCCCGCCCCTGCGATCGATTGTTTGAGCGCGTTGAACACCAGCGGATATGTGGCGATCGCCTGACCCCGGTACTGCGGCCTGAAGCCGAATAGCACCACCCGCCCCCGACCATACCGCACCACGGCAATAGCGCCACGTCCCTCGATATGCCCGGCACCACTGATCCAGCCGCTCAGCAGAAGCTCGTCCGTGCCATAACGCCCCACGATCTCCACCCGGCCCCCGGCGTCGTCGCTCGGCTCGAACGCCAGAGCGCTCTCCGCCCACGCCACATTCCGCGCCGGCATCCCCTGCGCCAGCCAGTGACTCGTCTTCAGGTTCAGTCTCAGAATAGAGCCGGGGACGTAGAACTCGCTGCGGCCCAGCCCTTCCAACGTATTGATCACCGGGAGAGCGAACTCGTCGATCGGCAGAGTCGAGGCTCGATTGAACGCGATCAGTGTGCCTCCGCTCTCGACGAACTGGCGCAACGACTCGACTCCCTTCGCCCCGATCCCACCCACATATTCCGGCGGCATCGTCCCCTCTGCGTTGCCCTCGATGATGGTCTGCGTCGTTTGATCGGGTAGAATGATCGCATCGAAGCGAGAGCCCAGACGTCCGCCTTGCAACTCGTCATCATGCAGCCGCTGATACTCTATCCCGTATTCGTCGAAGATCCAGCGCGTCCACCCCCCGTCCATCGAGGGCACCCATGATTCGTACAACCCAACGCGCGGCACCCGCCGCCGGTTCGTCAGGCCAGGAACCGTTTTCGTGTAGTCCGGGGCCTCGATGGGAACGGAAAGCTCCACATCGATCCGCTCTGCGCTCTCCACCACCTCCACGTCCATCAGCAGCGTCAGGGTGTGTGCCGTCACATCGTACGGGGGGCGCAACGGCCCACCCTCGTATTCACGAAGTTCCGGATAATGTTGCGCTTCCAGTAACGTCTTTGCGAACGCCGAATACGGCTGATCCATCTGAACCACATACGTTCCCGGCATGAAGCGACGACCGTCGACCTCGAACTCCTGCTGTGCCACCTGCACCTCAACGCCGCCCGTCACCAGAATGCGCAATAGCTCCGGCAGCCCGTCATGATTCTGACCTGCTGCGGGGATCACCAGCGAGCGCGGCCAACCCTCACGGCCGCTTATCGCGCGCAGCCCGATCCGATAGAAGCTGCGCAGCCAACCCTCACGGTTCAGCGCGGCATGCTTGACCAGCGCCAGCGCGCCCGAACTCATATAGTCGATGATATTTCCTAGCGTCCATTCACCACCCGGCCACACCTCGGGCATGTTCCACGAAGCGCGTTGGGGGTCGGCCCCCCGCCGCGCCTGCAGCTCATCGAACAGGATCACCACCGGAGTAGCGAGTCTCGCGCTCGCCGTCTCCGAGAGTATCCGCACGCCCCCGTGGTAGTGCTGGTACGCCCGCGCCGGCGTCCAGGCGTCGTAGATCGCGTTGACCACGATACCCGTCTTGCCTTCCGCGTACATCTCCCAGGCCACCGCTGTCCCCAACGCGTTGATCCCCGCCACCAGCAGCGGATCAACGTTGGGCTCCACCGGATCGGTCCACGGCGGAAGGAAAAAACGTGGCCCGCGCTGGCCCATCTGGTGAATATCGTGGACGATCTGTGGGTGCCAGACGTTATGGATCCGAGTTACCGTGATCTGCGTCTCCCGCTGCGTCAGGGCGTACCAGTCACGGTTGTTGTCGTGCCCCACGTAGTGATGGTACAGAAACGGCGGGCCCTCACCCTCCCACGGCTCGCCCAGAGTCCCCTCGTACCAGTCGGTCACCATCTGCGCCCCGTCCGGGTTCAGCGACGGTACCAACAGGATGATCGCCTCATCCAGGATCCGCAGCATCGCAGCGTCTGTGCGCGCTGCCAGACTGTACGCGATCCGTATCGGAGCTTGGAACGCTCCCACCTCTGTCGAGTGGATCGCCGCCGTGATCAGGATCACTACTCGACCCTCGGCAAACAGATCCTCTGCCTCCAGCTCCGTGTCCACCAGCCGCGGATCCGCCAGTCGCCGCTGGATCTCCTGGTAGCGATCCAGGCGGGCCAGATTGTCAGGACTCGATATTGTCAGCATCACGAAGGGGCGCCCCAGTGTCGTCACCCCCAGCGTATCCAGCAACACTCGATCGCTGCTCTGCGCCAGCGCCTCCATGTAGAGCGTGATCTCGTCCCAGTCCGCCAATCGCCGATCCGTCCCCACCTCGAACCCCAGCACCGAACCGGGGCTCGCAACCGCCGCATCGATCTCGGATTGGGCGAACGCCCATCCCGGAAACGCGAGAGCCAGCACAGCGAACGCGAATCTGATCCTCATCTTTTGCCCTTCCACCTTGTGCTGGAGTTGGCCCCTTGGCGACTACCGGTCTCTAGATGCGGGTTGTCGTCATCCTCCGCAAGATACACCCGCCCCCGCCCCCGCCCCCGCCCGCCCCTGGTACGCTTCTGAGGAGGCGCCACATGTGTTATATGTTACACGTTTCGCGCCGTTGAATTCGCCCCCAACTGTCCTGATCCGCCGGATGATCCGCGCCCCCTCTACATGATGGCCACCTGAGCCGCGAATGATCCCCCCACCTTATCTTGCCCGGGAGCTTCAGAGGCAGTCAGCGCGTTTAACCGGTAGGACGAACCGCTAGGAGGACTTGGAACCATGAAGAGCGCGCGCAAGCACAGGAAGGCTTCCGAGCTGGATAACCTCTATCGGATGGACCTGGATCGTCACCTGTACGTGTGGACGTTCCCGGGCACTCAGCCCAGCCAGGCTCGTGCGAAGAGCCAGCCCGAGGGAAGCGGCCTGCTCGAGTGGGTTCAGTCCGGTTGGGCGCGCTGGAAAGCTGCCGCCGAAGCTGCATACCTCCTCTAATCCTCTGGGATCCTCCAATCCCCCGAGTATCTAAGTTCCGCCAGTAGACGATGTTGCCGCGGGTCGCTCGAGTGAGCGGCCCGCGGCCCCTCTCGGGTGGTAGGCTAGGTAATGATCTCCGGCGTGACACCGCGCTCTATGAGCCGCTCCCGCAGGTCGCCCAGCCCACGATACAGGAGGTTTCTCGTCTTGGCGTCCGTCCAACCCATCAGGCCCGCTATCTCCTGGCGGTGGTAGCCAAACAAGTGCATGCGGACCACGGGTCGCCGGGAGGCAGGGATGCCATCGACCGCTTCGTCGATAGCCCGGAGCAGCTCGACATCGCCCAGTTCGCGATCTGGATCGCGCGCCGCAATATCCTCTTCCCGTTGTGGCAGCTCCTCCACGAGATCCTCCCGACGCGCGCGGCTGCGGCGGAGTCTATCGATAGCGGCGGAGACCGCCGTCCGATATACGTACGACGCGGGCGCTTGAGCGATCTTCTCAGCCGTCGCCAGACTCCGCCAGAGACGAATCCTGACGTCCTGACGGAGCTCGTCCAGATCCGCTCCCCTCAGCCGGTACTGCCACGCCACCCTTCGGATCATGCGGCCGAACCGCGAGACCGCTCGCTCCAGGGCCAGCGAGACCGTGTCCGCTCCTGTCTCCTGCCAGTCGGAATGATTCTCTGCGATAGTGATCATGCTGGGTTCCTCCTGCCTCTGCGTTCGGGCCTCGCGATGGCGCGGCCCCTGATTGCCGTGAGCGGGAGGTTAGCCCCGTCTTTTCAGGGCGATGTCATTTCCGAGTCAGACCGTTATCAGGCCATCAGGCGGGCAAATCTCCCCGGCTGATCGAGCGGTGCCCGTCTGTCGGGCACCGCTGCGGAATGAGGCAGCGATGTGGGAGACGAGTGGGTGACCTCGTCTCTCGGTTAGCGGCGGGAGGGTTCTCGGGCCCCGGCCTCTGGAATGTCGCCGAATGGCGGTCCCGGGTTCGAATCGGCCGGGACGACGAACGATCGGGACAGGATGGGCAAGCTGCCGGGAAGGGTGGCGAGGACGCGCCAGGTATAGCGCTTGCCAGTTTCGAGCCCGACCGAGTCCGGGAGGGTCAGGTTCGTATCCCGCGTCAGCTGCGTGTATATCTGGGCTCTCGAGGCGTCCAGCAGCTCCACCCGATATCCAGGAGCGCTCGGCAACGGTCTCCAAGCGATGAAGCGGTAAGGAGACGTCCTTTCTGGACCTCGCGGCGTCAGTCGCTGGCCCCACTGCAGCCAGAGGAAGCTGGACCCTACAAAAAGAACTAGCGCGGCAGCTGCCCCGATGCCGACGAACTTGCGCTGACCGCGGCCCCGAACGACCGCGGCGTTCAGCTCGCTGAAGTCGTCGTGGCAGAGTCGGCAATCCATCACATGATCCAGCGTGCCCAGCCGCTCCGCATCCGAGCCGCGCCGCTCTACGAGTTGCAGCAGCTCTTCCGCCGTCACGCAGCCGTAGCGATCGGGGATCGCCCGGCGAGCCAGCGATTCCCGGTAGACATGGATGATGTCGACTACAGGGCGGCTCCCGGGGTGATCCCTCGCGCCGTTAGCTGCTCCCGCAGATCTCCCAGACCCCGGTACAGTAGGTTCCTCGTCTTTGCTTCCGTCCATCCCAATAGCTCCGCGATTTCGGTGCGATGGTAGCCCAGGAGATGCATTCGGACTACTGGCCGGCGGGATTCGTGCAGGGTCTTCAGAACGTCCTCGATCAGGTGTGCCAGCTCCGCATCTACCAGTTCCCGGTCCGGTGTGCGGCACTTGGATTCCTTTCCTCTACCAGCCAGCGTCTCCACCGGTTGTTCCCGGCGCGCGCGCCGGCGGCGGATCAGATCGAGCGCGGCGGACACCGCCGTCCTGTAGACGTAGGACGCGGGCGCACCATTGATCTTCTCACGCGTGGAGAGACTCCGCCACAGCCTTATCCTCACATCCTGGACCACCTCGTCCTGGTCCGAATCGTCAAGGCTGTGCTGCATGGCGACGTCCCGGATCATCCCTAGGAACTGAGCGATCGTGCTCTCCAAAGCGCTCGAGATCGATTCGCCCCCGGTGGCGCTGCGGCGGGTCGGCCTCCGAAGTGCAGCATACATGGCGGGTACCTCCTGATGGCTGCGGGTTGGGCTCGAGTCGTCTGAGCCAGTCTAGGCCCGCTCCCTCAGCGCGCGGTCAGTTGTGTCTCAACTGACAATCAGTCGCCGCCCCGGGTATCATTCGGCCATCAGGCACACCACGCTACGATGAGGAAGGAATGTGGGACGAGGTTGGTGGGATGAGCGCGCGGTGGGGCCTTCAGGCTACCGGGCTGTAGCGCGTCGCCGTCCGGCCTGGGCTGCTTCAAGCTGGGCAGCGGCTCCCGCCTCGGATCTGGACAGCCAGCTCTCGGTCGAGCCATAGTAGCGCGCCGCGGCGACGTGCTCCCCGAGCGCTTCCAGAGAGGAGGCCAGCGCCAGATGCGCTCTCGCCCTGAAAACCAGGTCGCCCAGCGAACGATCTTCCAGGGTCCTCAGCGCAGTCACCGCTGCCTCGTGCTGACCCCGCTCGGCCTCGAGGATGCCAAGCCGGTAACGGTAGTAGGGGAGCGTCTCCCACCAGGCCAGCGGCCCCGCCGGCGGGAATCTGCGGGCGGCGCGGCGTAGCTGCTGAAGCGTCGTTTCCATGTCGCCCCGACTCAGCGCGATCTCGCCGCGCAGGCCCGCCGCCAGGGCGTGGGCGCGCACTCCGTCGGCCGTGCTGTCGGGTAGCGCTTCGAGGAGCGTGGCGGCGTTTCTCGCGTCCGCCATGCTTCCGTTCCTGACCGCCACCGCCCCGCTCAGCCATGTGTCGCGCACCCAGAGGTTGCGCTCCTTCGTAGCCGGGCCGCGTCGTGGCGGCGCCGGGTACGCGCTCGGGAGGCGATGGCCCAACCCATACACAGCCATCAGTGCAGCGCGGGCAGCCGCCTCGCCGGGACCGAAGCCGAAGCGAACCGCCTCGTCCAGCCAACGCTGGCCCGCCGCCGGCCGGCCAGCGGCGAACTCGAGCAGCGCCATGAGCTCGGAGCCGATGGCGTGATGAGCCATCGATTGATCCTCGGCGATCAGACGCTGAACAACGCCGAGGGCCTTTTCCGGATCAGCATCGACGGGAAGGGCGACGGCGACGACGATGAGCGCCACATCGATAGAACTGAGAGCGCCAAGTTGATCGACGCCGTCCGCCCGTTCGTCTGCATCGCCGAAAGCGATGGCAGTGGCAACCGCGGCCATGTCGGCCCACGTCCCTGCTGGAGCCGCCCGACCGTACGCAGCGGCCCAGCGACGCCCGGCGGAAGCGTCGCCCATCCACATGGCGGTCCACCATAGATGGTCGATGGCGGGAGTGAAGTCGCTGTCGGCTTCAACTACCGCCTCGAGTCGGACCGCCGTGCTTCTCAGCGGGGTGCCGACTCGCGGACCGAGGTGGAAGTAGGCATCGGCAACCTGATGGCGAACGAAAAGATCATCGGGGTGATCTTCGGCCAGCTTCTCGAAAGCGCGGATCGTGCCGGTGGCTTCTCCCATCGTGAACCGATGGCGCGCATCATCGAACTCGGCGCCTCGAGCCGAGCTGCCCGCACCGGCTTCCAGCTTGCGCGCCCGCTCGAAGAGATCCCCGGCGGCCGCCCAGGACTCCGCCTCCTGACCTGCCAGCAGCCTGACTTCCGCCAGGGCTCGGAGCGCCGGGACGAAGAGACTGTCCTCGGCGATGGCCTGTTCCAAGGCGATTGTGGCCTCGATCCACCGACCTCGACGGTAATCCTCCTCCCCCCTCAGGTAATGCTTCAATGCCTTGAGAGACCCGGCCCCACCGGCAGCCGGTGGGGCCGCAACGTGCATAGCCGCCCACATCTCCCCAACAAGCTCGAACGTCAACTGATCGGTGAGATCCAGCAGGTCATCCCGGGGTCCACGGATATCGGCGCGGGCAACCACCACACCCAAACGCACACTCTTCAGGTCCGCCACCAGGCGAACATCGGAACCGATCCAGTGGACCGAACCTTCGAGAACCGCCGTCGCACCCAGCCCGCGGGCGAATTCCAGTAACTCTTCCGGGGCTACCATCCCAGCACGGGCAATCCGACTCGCGTTCCAGGCGCCCACAACACTCCGATGGTCTAACGTTCGGATAGATCCGAGACCGTCGAAGTTTGCCGCCAATAGCTCCGCTATCGCGGTCCCCGAACCATTCGCATCTGCCAGGTTGCCTTCGCTGCGGAACGGTACCACCGCGATCTTCCCCAGATCCGCCGCCGTTACCACCCCCCCCCTCCCCCTTCCTCCGTCGCTTGCCAGCTCCACTCCCCTAACCTGCGGCCACAGCCAGATGAGCCCCAGGATCATCAAAACAACCACCACCACCGCCGCCGCCGCCGCCAGTCCACGCCGGCTCCTTCGATCACCTCCACTATCGCGTCGCTCCTCCGCCGGCGCCTCTCCCTCTTCACTCTCCGCTGGAGCCGGCGCGGGCAGCTCCCTAGCTTCGGGAGGCTCCGAACGAATCCGCTCCACTAGCTCCAGCGTCGAATCGAGCGGTTTCACCTCCAGCTCTTTCGCCAGCAGCTCGCGATACTCCTCGAACTGCCTCAGCGCCGTCAGCCGCTCGCCACACAGATAAAGGCACTCGATTCTCAGGTGCTGCACTTCGTCATCCAGCGAGTCGACGCCCAACAGGCGGCGGCAGTAGCGCAGCGCGGTCTCATAATCACCGGCAAGCTTGGCTTCCTCCGCCAACTGCAGCGCCGCTTTTCTGAAACTCCGCGCCACCTGCGTTCGCTGCCGGTCTGCCCAGTGATCGAAATCCGAGACCTCCACAGAGAGATCGATCAGAAAGGGACCCTCGTACAGCTCCACGGCGCCGCGCTGGTCGCCGGCCTCCAGTCGCCGCTCGAACTCCTCCACATCCAGCCACACCTCGCGTCCAAAATCCAGCGCATCCTCTATGCTCTCCAGGTCGAGCTCAGGGCTCGCTTTGCGAAGCGTATACAAGAGTTGATTGAGGGCGTGGCGGGCTCGCTTCTCGTCCCGATCCGGCCACAGCATCCCCAGGATCTTGTCACGCCGGTCAGGACCCGGTTCGCGGGCCATGTAGACGATCAATGCTAGCGACTTGGGCCACGCCGCTTCGCCTGTCAGCTCGACGCCGTCGACCGTTATCGACGTGCGCCCTAGAGTCCGAATCTCGATCATCTGTAACGCGCCCTAAATTGTAGACTGAATTACTAGCGCCTGGCGTGGAATCGCCTGCTCTGCCTGCCACAAAATACCGCTGGCGGCCCTCTCAGTCACCTGCTGGCAACAACATGATTGCCAGGATGACTGGCATGAGAGCCACCTGATGGAGTTACTGACCGTTACATGATAGCTCGCGGATAAGTTTCAGGCTGTTAACCACCCACACTAAGAAACTGGGTGTCAGCAAGGATCCCTTGGCTTGGAAGAACTTTTCGGGTCACTCAGCAACCCAACCCTCGACCCGAAGCCGAGGACCGAGAGGATCTTCGGAACTTCTATCGGAGGCTCGTTCGCGAGTTGGCGCTCCCAGTAGTCTTGACTTGAAGACTACCACTGCTGTCCTACCTGCCCGCTCACGGGAGATGCTTCAGCTCTAACGGACGGGTCTCCGAACCTACCCTGACGCCGCTGGGGCGCCGGCCTTCAAGAGGCCGAGCTCCGGCGGCGCTCGCCTTTTGAGCGACACATCACTTCATGGGATCGTCGGCGCGATCAGTATCGCGTTGAGGAAGAGGCGGCTGAGCGAAGGCCAGATTAGACGGAATGTAGGATCATCAGCGAAAAGGATCACTTTACCTTCGCCCACGCGCTCTTGGACCATCCAGGCGGTCCCATGCAGTAGTTTCTCCGTGTTGTCCGGCCAGACGAATCCGCTGATTACCAGATTCCCACCCGTGAACACAACCGGATTCGAGCCTTCCTTGGACGGCTGGTAGAAATCGGCGCCCCTGACCAGCACGGGCAAATCGCTGTCTTCGTAGCCGAAGGTCAGGGGGTTGGTGAGGTCCAGTGTGGCCCGCATGATCGTGCCCGGCACATCGAGCGGCGCACCTTCCCCGCCAGTGGCGCTGACCAGCGGCGGCATCAGCGCACCGTCATCCGGCGGGAGATCCGATTCGGCAGGTGCGGCTGATTCTTCATCCTCGTCGTCCTCCTCGTCCTCCGCCCCCACCTCGCGGGCGCTGGTGAGCTCGAGATCGGCGTCGGCGAGATAGGATGCAGCTCCGCCTATCCCGATCAACACGCCGCCCTGGCGGACCCACGCAGTCAGTACGCCGGCGGAGTCGCCGAACTGGCGACCGTACCCGAACCCATCCGGCATGACGATCACATCGAAGTTGGAAAGCCTTGTGGACCGGACGCTCGCAGCTCGCAGGGCGGTGAACGGGAGTGCGAACTCGCGCTCGAGGGTATACCAGACATGACCGTACCCCGTCGCGCTCACCCCCTCGCCGGCGAGCACGGCGACACGAGGGAAGCGGAGCGTCATGACAGACTCCGACCCGACACCGGCATCGCCCTCATCTGCATATGCGGAGTTGACAGCATCGACGGGTACACCAAAGCGCGCCGCGAGCGCTTCGATGCGTTCGTGCAGCGAGGCAGGGTTACGTTCGACCCGAACGATGAGGGTTCCCCTGGGATAAGAGGCGTTCCCGGCGTGAAGCGGCCGGGTAGCAACCGCCACTTTGATCCCTTCGTTCATCAACGCGATGGCCAGACGTGCGGCGGCATTCCGGTCGTAACGAAAGATGTATGCCGTTCGTGCAGTACCACCACGCACGCCGCCATCGATTCCAGCTGTGAGCGGTTCCGGCAAGTCGGTCAGATCGCGGGGCGGTGTGAAGAACGGCGGCCGCCAAGTGCGGGCGCTCTCGTCGAACTCGACGGTGATCGGTTCAGCGGCGATGCGCGGCGCCTCCTCCAGCCATTGGGCCTTGACGCCAAAGGAAAGCGGAAGAGCCCAGCCGGTGATATCGTAGAACTCGTCGCGTTCGGTTGGCTCGTCATCGCCGCGGCGTGCATTGAGCGCTCGCTTCTGCAGCTGTTCACGAACAAACTCGGGATCGATCTCGGCCTGAGGTGCAAGCAACGCATCGACCAGGCGCGCTTGCGGCTGAACGAGGTCGATCACATAAGTGCCGGAGTCGAACTCTGCGCGCGCGGTGGAGCCCGTCACATAGTCGTGAGCCGCACGCACGTTGAACGCCCGGGTCGCACGTCGCACCTCCACACCATGTCGGAGTAACGTTTCGACCAGACGGGCCGCGCGTTCGGGATCCGAGCCAGGCTCGATCAAGAAGCGCTTCCATTCTCTGCTCGCCGCAAACTCGTTCATCCCGGAACGGAAGAACTCGTGGAAATCCTGCAAGCGGCTCTCTCGGTTGTCCGCGGTGGCCTTCAGTGTGGCGATCGACGCGGTGAAGTGCTTCGCGATACCCGACCGAAAAGTAAGAATCGTGTCGTCGTCGCGGCGCCAGCGGTAGCCCTTGTAGCCGCCGCCGTCCGTTTCGTAGGTCATTCCAGTGGCGCCGTTCAACGAAGGCCAGCTATCCCAGTAACCCGGGTAGTGCAAGTCGAAGATGTCGCGCACGTAGTAATTCCAACCGTAAGCATCAAAGGCCGCTCCATTGGCCCGGCCGTAAAGCTCGGTCCATTTGATGACTTGCTTTTTCGGCAAGCTTGCGTTGATCGGCAACATGGGCGGCGGAAAGAAGAATTGAGCAGTCTGACCATGGTGATCGACGAAGACCTGTGGGCTCCAGCGATGGTATAGCGCCACCAGAGCGCGCGTCTCACTCTGGGTGATACCGAGGGCGTCGCGGTTGAGGTCGATCTGGTAGTGGTTGTTGTTCGTCCGCATCCCCCACGGTGCCTCATGCTCGAGCGCACCGTGAGCCGAGTCGCCGCGCGCGAACGCGTTGTACCAGGCGACGAAGCGTTCGTGGCTCTCCGGGTTATGGGCCGGCGTGATGACGGTGACGACGTTCTCGAGGCTGGCAAGCGTCGTACTGTCGCCCCCCGCGTCGAGCTGGTAGATGACCTGCATCGCCGCCTCGAACGCGGCCGACTCATCGCCATCGTTGGCATAGTTCATCCAGCCGATCGCCGGCGTCGTCGCGGCGATGCCCGCCGCGGCGGCAGCGTCCGTGGACCGAGGATCACGCAAACGCAACACGTTGCTCCGGATCTTCTCGAGGCCAGCGATGTTCTTTGGCGCACTGATCACCAACACCCTGAGCGGCCGGCCTTCGGTGGAGCGGCCGTACTCGAAGGCGCGGATTCTGTCCGTCGCGGCCTCCGCGATCGCATCGATGACCCGGAGCATGTTACCATAGTCCGTATGAAACTCGCCCGGCTCGTATCCGAGGATCGACGACGGCCGCGGCACGTCAGCCCGATAGGGGCCGCCGGAGTAGAAATCAAAGTCCTGGGCGATCGCAGCGATCGGCATCGCGCAAATGAGGAAGACCAGCGTCGTGATGTGCATCGTCACCGACCACCCGCCTCCCATTTGCTGATCACATCGCCGATGATCGAGACCATCTCCTCCTTGACGCGATTGAAGTAGAGCTCAGCCTTCTCGCTATCGAACTCCGGGTAACCCTCACCGGGTGCGTACAGACCAATCGTTGATGGGAAGGGATAGGCCCGCCAGGCCGCACTGAAGGCCGTCGCTTGTTCGGGCCGGTAGCGCTCTGGATGAACGGCATCTGGAGCTACTGCCATCATCGCGGCGTTCTCGTTGATGCCGGCGTGTCCTCCAGACTCACCGAAGACTTCTTCGGTGATGTGTGGCGTTGCGCTCCACCAATTGATCACCATGATGCGAACGCCGGTGGTTCGGAAGATATCGAGGGCTGCATCATTCAGAGGAGCGAAGTTTGGTCCGTGGCCATTGAGAACGATGATGTTGCTGAAGCCCGCCTTCGCCAGTCCCGTGTATACCTGCCGCGCCAGCTCCCTCAATAGGTCCTCGGTCACTCCGAACGTGCCAGCGTATTCGTCGAGGGATGTGTTCACTCCATAGGAGATCGTCGGAGCGATCAAAGCATCGAGCTCCGCCGCCAAATGCTCGGCCAGCGCCTCCGGCACCAGATTGTCCGCGCCGTTAGGGCCAACACCGTGGGCCTCGAGAGTACCCACGGCGAGTAGAACCGTTTGCACCCGCTCGGGCACCATCTCCTCGACCTCCATCCAGTTCAGGTCGTTCAGCTGCCGGCTGTGCTGCGCAGCGACGTTCGTCGCCGTGAGCAACGATAGACCGAGTACCGATATCAAGCCTCGCATCCTTAGTCTCCTGAAGGGTCGGCGGTGTGGAAACAGCAATATGGAGTACCGTTTGCGTGATCCTTGGTGATAATCGTCTTACT
>SDBV01009417.1_pt1 | contig 12992 bp, 8 predicted proteins | sample 2277081 | NCBI WGS metagenome assembly SDBV01 (sample SAMN10402039, study PRJNA504765) | marine sediment metagenome | isolation source: marine sediment core GS10_PC15, 223 cmbsf | place: Arctic Ocean: Southern Knipovich Ridge | collected 2010
TTGCAGTACTGTTAAAATCTCTTTCCTATCATATATAGCAAAATGGGCCGGATAGAGGTCGACGCGAGTTTTAACGTGTTCAAACGATGTGGTGTCGACGGTGAAATCAGTATATCTGTCGATGAGATACTCGATCGTTTCCACTATATTGGGACCGACATCAGACCGAAATGTGACAAAAATATCCGCTTCCCATCCCATGTCCTCGTACTTCGATAGGGCTTCGTTTAGTATTATAATTACGGCCGTTATACCTCCCCATGTCTCGGTAGTGACCGTATAGTAATTCGGCGGTACATCCTGTAGGAAGCGTTGACCTTCACGCTGTGCCCATGCTGTGACTTTTAATACCGTACCGGGTACGATACTGACTACAAACTTTTGGGGCTCATCTTCTGCTAAGGCTACTTGGCTACCGGCTTTAAGGTATACGTATCCTGCATTATCTCCAATAACTTTCCCCGTCCTATGTCCTGAGTCCCAGATAAGAATTCCACCTCCCGCTCCGTATCCCACAGATCCTACCCCTGTACGTGACCAAGTAGTGGCCTTAAATCCCTCTACCCATGTTTCTGGGTAAGGCATAATCTTTGTCTCTGAATCAGAACCATTACAACACTGATACTCCATCCTAAGACCGCCTCTTATATCACTGAAAATTGGTAGATCCGGGCACGGTGAAGGATCGTCATCGCTGTCAGTCCCATCGGGGCCTATGCCGCTAGGCCAAGCAGGTGCGCCGACATCACCACTAAGCAACTGCCACCCAGTGCCAGGTGTTACTATCTCGAAGTTAGGCCACTCAGGGTGATTTTCTTTATAGTGATCGCCAATTTTGTGTAGTACAAATTGATTCGTACTCCCTACAAAATGTCCAAGTAGTGTGGTATTATCAATTTTGAGATTGATCGCCCCATCAGGAAACATGCCGCGGTTAAATACTCGGAAACTATTTCTCTCTGTCTTTTTCTGACAGGTATATGTCGAAAACGCACCATTTGATTGATTAAGCTGTGCTGCCGCATGGCTCTTATTGTTAATAGCGTCAGGCCCTCCCCAACCGTCGATATACGTAACAATATCTAACAACGCGTTGGACCTTTCGAAGAGTGCAAAATCAGCAATCCCTACCCCGTCCCCTAGAATACCATGTCGCGTTTCTGTCAATCTTAGTGCTCGGACGTGTTTAACGGTGCCAAAACACATAGGCCAAGGTTCGCCTATTAGAGAAGGCGGAAGGTCGGGGAACTGCCCCTCTTCAGGCGAGAATCCAATTTCTACTGATTCCAGTTGCGAAATAATAGTAAAGGTAACGGTTCTATCGCCCTCGTTCCATATTACAGGTGAATTAACTTTGCCCTTGAACAGTAGGAACTTATCATCAAGGGGCAAATCTTCAAACCATTGGTACACCCATACATCTCGGAAGTGTATATCGTTCTCGTCCATTATATCACGAATAGTCCCGTCAGTATCATCAAGTTTTACTGTGATTTCTTGAGAATCGGTGTTACCCGTTATATTGATTACGTTATCAAGATCAGCTACTTCCAATATCTTGCCCGCAATAGCAGTTAAATCCCGATCAGCATAGCTGAATTTATTGCCGCTATCCCTAACCCATTCGACTTCGATTATATTTATCGGTTCGTTACCGATATTATTAGCAATTTTCAACAGTGCGTCGGCAGACAAATTTCTCATTGTTTTATCCCTTCAAACTCTAATTGGATGGTTGCGTCTGATGACAATACAGACGTAAATTCAAAAGGATTAGACATAAAATTACCAACCCACGTTTGGTCCAAATGGTCAACTAGCGTAATAGATGACGCAAAATATGACTGTATGAAGGCTCGTAGCTCCAAGCCCTTCTGTCTAGTAAGTCTGAAATTAAGAGTAAGTCTACGTCTACTACCTTTAGTCTTAACATATACATATCTGTTTCCACCGATAGTACGTTTAACAGATACCTCGTCTAAAACACCTTCACTGTCCCCGAATTCAGGGTTAGGTAGAAAAGTCGTTGTTTGGAATGATGTTAATTTAATCATTATACATTATTGTGGAAATTAGTGGGACAAATTCCAGTAGGCAGAGTAGACCCGCCCAAGGCGTGACTGTCTAAGAGTGTAGACGTAAATTGACCCTGCTGCATATACAGTTTTTTATTGACTACATCAATCCAGGGGGTATTTAATCCGTTCCATGTAATATCCGTTATAACTGATGAGACGCCTCCGATATATTGGCTATCGACCAATGTCGACGTGAACGGGCCCGATTGCAGGTATAACTTGTCAGCAGTATTACCCGACCATGGGTAATTTGTGCCGTCCCACGATATGCCAGTAATATGCGTGTCTATTGCGGCTATAGAAAGACTGTCTTTTACTGCAGAAGCGAATTGGCCCGATTGTAAGAACATTTTATTAGCGCTAGATCCACACCAGGGGGTGTCTGTGCCATCCCATGCTATACCAGCAACATTACCTTCACTTCCGCCGATGTAAAAACTAGTGTTTAGAGTTGATGAAAATTGACCCGACTGTAAGTACAGTTTCTTTGCGGTAACGCCTACCCAAGGCGTGTTTGTGCCATCCCAGCCAATAGCATTAGGATTGGTATCAATACCTGAGACTGATCGACTTTGCCGCACAGTAGAAGTAAATTGCCCTGACTGTAAGTATAGTTTTGCGCCGCCCGTTCCGTCACTCCAAAGCGTGTCTATAGTGGTCGCAGCAATCGTGTCGGTAACTGCGGCCGTATCTACTATACTCGATAATAGTAGTTTCCCTCCTTCGAACTCTACGGTTGCAGTGACTTTACAATCACCGTCCCGGATTATAGGACTTTGTGGTGATGTTAAAATCCCTCCCCAAGTCGTACTTTCCCAATCAGTCAATTCCACGTACTGGCCTAAGGATAGATTCAAGAAAGTTAAGAACTCTTGGCCCTTGGCTTCGGTTAGTCCCTGGAATTCTAGAATTAACTTTTGTGTTCGTGGCCAATTAGGATCAGTGAACACGACTAAAGTACCGCCACGTGTCTCCCTATTTACTCGTTGGAATTGAGAGATATCCTTATCACCAACATTAGGATTCCTTAGCGTAATGGAAGTCGAAGCTGCTGGGCATGTTAGTGTTATTTCAGTTAATGGTATGAGCGTCGGTGCAGTTACCAAAGGTGCCTGCGGTGCATTCACATCAGATGTTATGCCTACGAATGGAGTGTATGTACAGAGGACACTCTTGTCATTCTCATTCTTTGTATAGTGTGTAGTATTACTTAGGCTCAAACTTGAGGTCACTGTGATATTCGCAATACGAATTTCACCAATACTATCTGTGATTATAATATCATCAAATATGCCGCGACCGACTTCCTGGCCGATAGTCTGTCCGAAGACAATAGTTGACTCTCTGCCATTGGCTCCTGATACGGATTGTCCAAAAGTGATAACCGACGTCACAGTATCAGATGTGCCCGAAGCTTTCAGGAATACGTAAACTATATCCTGGTCTACCGCGAGTTTATTATCCTGCGGCCTGATCCCGATAAATTGGTACGTAATTACGTCATTTAGGCCATCATGTATTATCGTGTACAGACCAGTATCAGGGTCATAGACTGTAGCGTCTATTGTGAAATTCTGTATAATCTCTTCCGACAAAGGTACGCCGGCCGCAATTATATGCTCAGCGAAAAATATACCGTGCGTATGTGATCTATTACGTACGGCATTACCCACTATCGAGTCAGTAACAGCTAGGATACTAGTAATGAACCCATCGTTGTATTCGCGCAGATACTCTATGTACTGCATAGTGACTCGTAGATCACTGCTAACAGAACCTAGAACTTCAGTAATCTGTGTTGTTACGCGTACGTCTGCCATTAGACGATTTTTACTCCAAAGAGGGCAGCATCAACTGCGCCACTGAGCCACAAAGCGCTTGTATCTGGGTCCAATCCAATGGCCCTACCGAATATCTTGTAGGTAGTATCAGACACTGTTACCGAGGTGCCATTACTAACTGTCGACCCTGACGATACCGGCATGTACATGTCTATAGACGCTGCTGATGACACCTTAGCCTGGGTGTTTATTTGCACGCCGTAAATAGTCTGGAAAGCCGAGCCGATGTCGTCATAGTTATACAAGTCTACGTCAGCGCTCGTAGTAGAGTAGACATACGTAGTGTCTTCGTCGCTAGGATTCTCGTCGACCAGCGCATAGTGATCTGATCCTGTACTCAACGACCAATCAGCGGATATAGAATCGCTCGTTGGCAATAAAATCTCCACTTTCATTTCACCTAGGAAGTCATCGTTCTCACCGCCTGTAGCGTCAAGGATATAAATATCATCGTACCAAGGCTGCCCCTCTGTGTTCCATATTTTAACTGAATCAGCATAAGCATTAGCAGTATACTGGGTATCAGCACTTGACCCAGGCGTCCCCACTGAACTCCCATTTACTTTGGCTTCATACGTCCCCACAGCATTGTCAATTTTAACTTTGAACTCGATATAGTACCAAGTCGATGTTACAAACAGGGTCGGTATCGTGTCTAACACAGTCCCGTTACGGTCGATCGATAGGCCATCATTAAATAGTCTCAGATGCATTTGAACAGTCCCACTGGAACCGCCGTCCAGCAGTGTTATCATAGGTCTCGAAGTTCCAGAGAAAGACGCGGGGGTATGGAATGCGAAACCCACGACCCACGTTTGTTGATCATCAAAAGTCTTAACTATAAACTGCGATTGCGTTATTCCGATTTGCAAAGATGATCCACCACCACGACCAGCTCGGAGGACAGAGGATGACATACTTGTGGCGTCGTACTTCTTACCCACTTCTGTTATAAGCGAAGCCCCCGTTAAAGCACCAAAGCCCTCAAAACCTTCTATCCAACGTAAGGCCATAGTATTCTCCCTGAAAGCCTAGGGCGTTATCCTGCCCTAGGCTTTAATTCTGAAATTAAGCGTTCACGGTATACGTAATTTTCAATTGATCGCCATTGACAACTGCTAGAGGTGCAGCTAAATCACCTGTTGACCAAAGCTTATTGCCGGCCGTAACATCACTCTGGGCTTCGATTTCCGTAGTGGTGCCCGAGACAACAAAGATACCGTCTACCGTTCCTGACCCCGTAAAGTCGAACGTAACGGGAGAAGCATTGGTAATGCTAACTGTCCCCGCACCCGTTGCAACACCAGCAATCCACTCCCCACGTTTAGCCGATGCACTGACTGTATAGCTAGTGAATTCAGTCCAACCGGCGTGAGTTACGTACGTATCACCTGACGCAAGAGTCGAGCCGGTGTTAATGAGACCGATGTACATTTTCTCAGTGGAACCGTTAGGTACATCAACGTCGGAGTATTGAAAGTAGAGATCAAAGATCTTCTTCTTACCCTCGTCCGTAATCCCGTTGGCAAATTCTTCCCGGTGAATACATTCACCGTCACGCCAAAGTTCAGCGTGGAACTTACCGTTGGGATCGAACCCTTGGGCTTGTTCGCGATTTCTACTCGTATTGGCACTAATTTCCGAATTAATTTTTATTCTATCCATTTTTTCTCCTAGTTGAGTGACGTACCACTTCTACGCATTTCACGCTTGAATGCTCTCATTGTCTCTCTAGCTGTCTGTGCCGGTAACGATGCGCCTTGTACAGAGATATTAACATCACCAATATTCGTGATGGCTCCTCCGGATTGTTTGAATTGCGGATTTACCCCAGCGTTCATACCTATTAGTTGCGATTGGAATTGCCTAGTCGCCTTAGAATTCATTACCATTTCGCCGACACTTAACATCGCAAGTCTACGGTCTGAGCCTCTAGGTGTAAAACCACCACTAGCCCGGTATATTAAGCCGCCTAGTGCCGCTTTTTGAGCGCCGCCTCCACCGCCCGATTGCGCCGCCCGTACCGCTGCTGCTGTCTTAATCGCTTGCGTTTCAATACCTTTTAGCCCCGAGATCGTTTTCCCAAACGCCGAAGTAGCAACGCCTGCCCCCTGTTGTGCCGCAGTTCCTATACCCTTAGTGGCTTCACCAGCGTCTTTCGCCGATTGTTTAGTTTGGTCTAGCAAAGGATCTATTCTTTGAAGTACGCCTTCTATTTTGTCCAAACCTTCCGCTTGCACTTCTAATGGTTTCACATCCAAAGTGGCTCTAGACGCCTCTTTCAGCGCCTTTACAGTTTTATTTACATCCGCCGCAGCCTCTTTTGCGCCTATATTTTCAAAGGCTAATTTGGCTCCTTGCAGCGAAGTTATTGCCGGTTGGAATTTCTGCGAATCAAACGTGCCTGTAATAGCTTCATTCGCTCTACCTGTTGCGCTCGTTACTTGGTCCGTTATTCTTTTGAATTTTTCTTGGAAAGCTATTGCTGCTTTTTGAGAGGCAAAAGTTTGACCCGCGACATCAAACTGGCTGGGTACACCTGTGACACCAAAAGGACTGGCGACGAGGCGTGTCCGAGTTATTTTAGAAGCAGCCTCAAGGTTTTTATTAACTTCTTTTGATATATCTTTAGACGTCTCTAACGCCGAATTATATTCATCTTGAGCTGATTCTAAGTCTACAGTTCCTCTGATACTTTTTTCAAGTATGCTCTCTGTGGCGACTACCCCCTTTGATAGATCCTCTAGTCCCTTTAACGACGAAATATCTTGTTCTAGTAATTCAGCCGTTAAAGTTAGAGCTATAGGATTATTTTTAGCAATATCTTTAATTTCTTCGAAAACTGACTGTATGCGCTGCCTGAATGCGAACTCTAATTGTATTTCTTTACCAGTAAATGTGTCTTCGACACCGGCCAATGCGTTCTTTAACGCGTCCGCTATATTGGTTGCACCGGGAGCCTCCAATGCGCTGAAAATATCAATTTTACTGCCGGCTTCCGTTAGTTCTTTCTGAAGTGTGTCTAGAAGGGGTTTTATAGATTCGAGTGCCTCTGCCTTCGATGCGAACAATGCGTCGCCCTTAGTATCAAATAGCTTAAACTCTTTTAGCTTTGCGATAATGGCTTCGATGCGAGTTTGTCGTGCTTTTTCAGCCGGTAGTTGAGCCGCCAATGCTGCACCGCGAGCTTTTTCCGTTTTTACTAGAGTTTCGGCCGCTTGAATCTCTCGATTTTGAATACCCAATAATGTAGCACTGGCCGATCTGAACGCGACTTTATTGTCTGCTGCACGGGCCGCCTGTTTAGCACTTGTAGCGGCCGCTTTCGCGTCGTTTGTAAGCGCTTTAGCGTTTTCTATATTGCCCGCTTTAGCCTCGGCGTTGGATTGCTCTTCAAGTTTTAATGCTTGGCGCTTAAGGGCAGTTGATTTTTTAAGATCAGACAGCCCCTTAATACTGCCTTCAAAGGCAATTTGAGATTGTTCCTTTTGAAGTTCAAAAATAGTCTTTTGCGCATTAGCGATATTATCGGCAGACTGATTCATACTAGATTCGATACTTTTTATGAAACTACCGAATGCTGATTTTCTATTATCTAATTGGCCATTAAGGTGATCACTTATAAAAGTTTCCGTAGCCATTGCTACTTGTTTTACTCGCTGTAATCCCGCAAGCCTCTCAGTTATAAGTCTCTGTATCCCTGATAAAGTTTTATTTATCGACCGTATTCTAATTTCAGCGAGATCGCCCTCTGTTTTTTTCGCTTCTTCAATACCGGCTTTTTCAGTGTCACGTCGTTTCTCAATACCCTCAATCGCAGATTCTGTGAATTTGTCCCACGCTAAAGACGCCGCAAAAGTAGCTGCTGCTATAGCAGCTAATCCTAACACCGTTGCACTAATCACGGGATTTAATGCTAAGAGCGCTATGGTTCCTTTAATAATTCCGCCCGTCGTCAAAACCGCCAATGCAAGTCCGGCAGCTTTGGCTATGGACACTAAGCCGCCCATCGATTGTATAACAGTATTTATAGCAGACAGTGATCCTCTACCAAAATCAAATACTATAGCATTCCTCAGTCTTTGGATTTCGACTGTAACCTGCTTTGCACTAGTGGCAAAGATTTTCATCTTTGCTTCTAATATCGTTTCCGCACTTACTTCTTGAATGAGTTTAAGATTTTTTGCATAAGTTTTGGCGGCGTCTCCAGTTAGACCTAATGCGCCTCGGATAGCTCGCACTCTACCGAATAACTCGCCCATTTCTGTAGCAGTACCGCCTGCACGTTTTCGAAGTAATTCAAGAAATCCTTGTAGCCCAAATGCTTGAATGCCAGCTTCAGCGGATACCAACCCCATAGATTTGAATTCGTCTTTCATAGCTTCTGTCGGTCTAATCAATTTTAACATAATGTTATTGATTAGTGTAAATGCTTCATTATACTTCAAACCGGAAATGGTTAGCGTAGCAACTGAAGCATTTACCTCATCGAAAGAGACGCCCAGTTCAGCCGCTAATACTAAGACACGGCCGTAAGTATTGGCGAATTCTTCACCGCGAATACGTCCTTGTTCGATAGTCTTAAACAACTTCGCACTGATAGTAGCGGCCTGGGATGTTGCGAATCCGTAGGCGTTGATCGCCGAGGACAATAGATTTACGGCGGAGTCTGTTTTCGTTACGGCAGCAGTACCAAAGTCGGCAGCAGCCGACAAGAAAGTAAAGGCATCAGCGCCTTGAGCAACCTGATTAGATAAAGTTTGGTAAGTACCTTCGGCTACTATGCCCGCTGCAACACCAAATTCATCACTTACCGCTCTTACACTCTTAGATACACCTTCAAAATCCTTTGATAATTCAGTACTGATAGTTTGTATTTCAGCGAACTGGATCTCTAACGAAATCGCTTCACCAATACTATCTTTTAACGCAGACGTGACTTTGGATATCGCTTGATGGATGACCTGGATAGCGAAGATTCTGATAACACTTTGCCAACTTAAAATCATCTGTCCACTGGATTTTTTAGTGGCGCTACCTGCCTTTTCTACTGCTCCTCTAACTGAGGCTAGTAGTTGCCTCTCTTTAACTAAAGCGTTTTGTACTCGTTTACTCGTCGACACTTGCTGATTTTGTGCCCCAGTATAACTCTTAGTGCCCGCACTCAATGATTTTAGTTTACCATCAACTCCCGTGGCCGACTTATTAAATTTAGAAGTAGCGCCAGCCGCTGATGCCATAGCAGAAGTATAACTATTCAACGCTGTAGTCATCGTATTGAGTGTGGCTATAGCACTCCCTGCTTCAAACCCTAGTACTGTTTTCAGTTCTTCCGCCATGATTATACCTTTGTTATTATGGGTTTGAGCAAGGGCATCGGTAGCATAACGCCTTGTGCCGCAGCCTTAAATGCTTCGGCCCCCGCTTCAAATGACTTCCATGGTGCCGATGGGCTGCCGCCCCTGGCCGCTTTTCGATGTTCCTGTAAATTATAGTGCTCTACGTTTGTAGTTATAGTGATTTGTGCCAATGTAGGCGATGATTCTGAAATCGCTGTGCCCAAGGATCGTCCAGCTGAGATTCTACTCGGTACTTTAAGTGGGGAAATAATCAGTGAACCGTCAACCAATTCATTCAATTCTAGTAAGGAACCCCTTGCCATACCCGACCAGACAGGCACTCGACCTCCAGTGCCAGTCAGCCAGGCATTTGCGGCGAGTTTTAATTCCTCCCACAAATGATCCTGGAGCTTTGACTTGTAGCTCTGAAGATCGAGTTTTGCGCCGATGAAAGTTCCCGTGAACTTCATTTTATACCTGCCATGAGCTTAATTTCATTTAATTCTTCCAATTCTCGAATTTGACTATATGCGATCATTCTAGCTTGAATGTCAACATTATACTTTTCCCAGGTTTCCGGCGATACTTTGAAGCGTTCGCACGCTCGGAATATCGCGTACTCTGACGTTCTCCCATTAGGGAGAATTATTCGTCGTCCGGTTCCTGGGCTTCTCGTAAAAAACGTTCTCTTGCTTCCTCAATCTTACCGTCATTCAATGCATTGACATTTATACAATCTCCAATAATGCGATTAACTTCAACGCTACTGAATCCAGAATCTTTGAGTTCCTCTCGGAAATTACCCCACGTAGTGTGGTCACTAAGATCAACAGTCTCCCACTCCAGGTCTTCTGTAGCTTGGAGAGACATCAAGATGATGTAAGTCAACCGCTTCTCAGAGTGACGCTCAACCTCCTTTAGATAGCCCTTACTCTGTGGATTTGCCACCTTCTTACCACCGGGAAGCATTTTCACGGGTGCCTCTGGAGGCGGACAGATCTTTTCAAAGGCGTCCATATCTAGGACCGCTCGTGCTTTGAGTATAATATCTTCGCCCACTCCACGGGGGATCGGGATAATACACTCATTAGCACCAGATACCTTCTTACCTTTAATCTTCATTAGGATCCTCGGGTTTCAGTTGCTTCGACCTTGTTACACTTACCTGTGCACGCGACTTGGGCATCACTGATATTATGCTCCAGATTCTCATACCGGAACTCTTGCAACTCAACGAGTTCAGTATTCTCCCCACCACACCCAGGATCGTAATTCACCTCGATGTTGATACAATACGGCTCGCACGCATCACTTGACGTAGAAAGCCACGCGGACGCTTCACCCGTTTTCTTCAGAGCTTCCTTGACCGTGGGGATGGCACTGCTACCAACCGCGGCAAGAAATTCCCAAACAAAATCAAAGTTGACATCGACCGGCTCTTCATCAGCATCCCGGACAGTATCCAATGCGCCACGATCACGCACATACTCCCGAGGCTTATTCTCGGTGTAGGTAAGATTACCTTCACCGATTTTAATAACAAGTCGTCGTCCGCCAAAAGTGACACTCCCGCTAACGGTAGTCGCTATTACTAGTATGGGGCTCACCGTGATGGACGTAGTTTCCGTGCCCGATGACCCAGAAGTAATAACCTGAACACTCACGTCAGTTATTACCCCACCGGTAAGGTTAGTACCAGTACCAGTCATAGCCGTCTGAGACCCGGCCGCGTCGTAGGTGACAACCCAGTTAGTTCCAGGACCCGGACCTCCTGTGACAGCCACGGCCAGGGATACCGGAGCCGCTTCCAGAGCAGCTTCAATCACAGAGGCGGCCGCACTATACACGATCGGGGCAGTAGTATTACCACCTTGGGTAAGTGTAAACGTGCCCCCGCTCACACTATCGTTAATAACGATAGTATTAACTTCAACTACAGCATCGACACCGGGAGTATCAGTCGCAACAACATACGAACCTCCTCCGGTCAAACTACTCGAATTGACGGTAATTTCAGGCTGCGCACCCGCAAGAGTGCCACTAAAAGTCAGCGTTACAGGAGTAGCCGGCAAAGCACCACCGCCTACCGTACATTCACCCTGAGGGATATTATCCAGAGACTCCATATTCAATTCAATATCAGCAATAGCAGCATTCCATGCGATGGCGGCCGTAGTCTCACCATTAAACGTAACAGTGTATGTACCACCGGAAACCGTCCCACTCACCGTAATAGATTGAACTTCATTAACATTATTAACGCCCGCGACAGTCTCAGCTACTGCAACAGTTGTAGCGTCGCCACCAGTAAGAGACGAGCCATTGCCACTGATCATGCCGACATTCGACGATGACAGAGTACCGGCAAACGTCGCACGCCAGACAGGAGTCACTTGGGTAACCAGGACATTGCCCAAACCGATCGTACTCAACGCTTGCAAAGCAGCCTGAACGACAGAGGCAGATGCATTGTACGCAAGCGCACTCGTCGTCTGAGCACCGAAGGTTAGAGTAAACGTACCACCACTTACATCATCGTCAATTTCAATATCTTGGACTTCATTCGCTCCTGAGCCCAATGTTCGGGCAGTTACCGTGTACTCCTGCGGATCCGATCCGAACTTGACGCTGACTCCGGTCGTTACGGCTGGATCCGGAACTGCTGTAGCCATGCCGGTCAACGCAATAACACTCTCGCCCACAGGCTCAATTGCCGATGTAAGAGGAGTATTAGTTGTATTGTCGAATCCGTCTCTGATATAAAAATCAGCATTCTTCAGATCGATCGGAGCGTAACAAACATACTGTGACTTAGATTTAAGAAACACGGGCCTCTCCTATTAAAGGGACAAGAATTTCAGAATTACTACCGCGGCCAGACCGGATACTACAAAAAATACCCAAACTGGAACATTATACTTTTTTGACCATTCAGTAAATTTCGACATGTTTTTTCCTTTAATTGCAGTCGAGGTACATTCTATAGACACCTTCTACTGTGCCTTGCATTAGTCTAACATCTGTTTTAACTTGGCCGTAATTATTCGACCTGACGCCTTGTGTCAAGTGTAGGGTTCCTAAAAGCGAATCATCGTCGAACAAGCAAGTACCGTAGCGATAAATACAAATATCACCCATGGCCTTTACCAATATGCCCACTATACGTTGAGGTTCGTGAAAATCCTCATTATCCTGATTGAAAGACCAGAGTATATTGATACTGATGTCCAATCGGAAATAATTTTTACTCACTTCTTTGAGGTCCGGACCATCGATCCGGAGTTCGATATACTTTTTATCAGATTTTGTAAATCTGTGAGTCCCTTCGAGGAACATCGGAATATTGTTTGCTACGGCGACCTCATTAAAGTACTTTGATATTGACGCGTACACCCATCTTGGCCAATGCGTACGTATACCGCAATTGGCCAAAGTGAAAGACGATACAATCAGTTGTGTTAGTGCGAGTGTATTAGTGAGTGTTTCTGTAACAGTATCAGCAACACTTTGAGTCAGTGTTAATGTACTTGTGATAGTTTTACTGAGAATCGTCGCAGGAACAATACTTTGAGTCAGTGTTAATGTACTGGTTACCAGTCGGCTATAGACCATCGGTGTGCCTAGCCGTTGGGTAATGGAATTTGTATCAATGTCTCTAGGCGTTGTATCAATACTGCCGACAGACTCACTATCTTTAAGCGTCGAAGTGAATTGCCCTGACTGTAGATACAACT
>SDBV01009418.1_pt1 | contig 12992 bp, 9 predicted proteins | sample 2277081 | NCBI WGS metagenome assembly SDBV01 (sample SAMN10402039, study PRJNA504765) | marine sediment metagenome | isolation source: marine sediment core GS10_PC15, 223 cmbsf | place: Arctic Ocean: Southern Knipovich Ridge | collected 2010
GCCGACGGTGCTCACCTCGGCGTTCCACTCCACCGCGCCGAGATCCACGTAGCACTTGACCGAGGGGCTGCCGGTGGCCCTGATGCCAAAAACCGCGACCTCGACGAACTCGGCCGCGGTGACCTCCGTGGCGTTCCAGGTGAAGCTGAGGACCTGGCAGTCGGTGCCCTGGGTGCACGAGTTCGCAGCCGTGACGGCGACCGCGGTATCCGCTCGCACCAGCCCGCCGCTCACCCAGAGTTCGATTCTCGCCATGGGTGTGCCCGAACCGCAACTTGCGTCCTTGCGGACCGACACCCGGAACTCCTGGAGGTCGGCGCCGCTGGTTAGAGACTGTGTCGGTGTTCCGAAGCCGAAGTGTCCCTCGTTGCTTGCATTGCTTCCGGATGCCCCCGCCCAGTCCGTCCCAGCAGTATCCGGGTCTTCATCCAGTATCGCGACCGCGCATCCAGGCCAGTCGCAGCCATCGGCAGTGATGGAGTCGAGGGGCATGCGCTCCGGCGCGGCGAACGCGCTCGGAGAAGCCAGGATAAACAGCGCAAAGCACGCCAACGCCGCGAACGCCCGCTCCACGCGCACACCAGACCACCCCACGCTGGTGGATCGCGTATGCAAGAGCGTTTCAAATGCCATGACGAAGCTGCTGGCTCCTAGTAGTAGGGCGGCGAGAACAGCTCCACCCGCTGGTTGCGGGTGTTGGCCACTGCCGTCTCTCCGTATTGGTTGATGTCGATGTCCAGGGGCAGGTCGAGCTCTTGGTAAGCCGATCCCTTCGCCCCGTAGAAGCCGACGTAGCCACCGTCGGCGGCGCTCAGGATCTGGATGATGCCCATGCGGCTATCCAGGACGTGGAGGCGGCCCGCAGAATCGATGGCGAGGCTCTGGATGCGGGCGAACTTCCCCTCCCAGTTGTAGTTCATGAATCCCTGGCTGGCCTCACCGCCGAACGAGCGGAGCCAGTTTCCCTGTAGATCGAAAACCTTGACGAGGGATCTCGACTGATCGGCGACAAAGAGTTCCTGGCCGGAAATCACCAGCGCCGAGGGGAACCCCAGCTGGCCGGCGCCGATCGTGCGCAGGCTCGCGCCAGTCGCCGGATCGAAGACCTCGACCCGACTCTGTTTGCTGTCCACCACGTACAGCTGGCCGTTCTGATCGAAATCCAGATCGTTGGGCATCCGGAGCGTCCCGGCGCCGATCGTCGCGGTCTGTAAGCCGTCGGGGCCGTACACCGCCACCTCGTCAGATTTATCGTTCCCCACGTAGATGTCGCCCTGCGGGTGCACGGCGACACCCAACGGTTTACCCGGGACTTTGAACTCGCCGATCAGCGTGGCTGCGGAGTCGTAGATGAAGACCGAGCCGACCCTGGGATCCGTGACGTAGAGTTGCTGCGCGTCCGGACTCCACGCCAACCGCGTCGGATGACGGTTGACGTTGCGAATCGCGAGAGGATCTCCCTGGTCGCAGCGGAAGTACTCGTTGATGAAGTCGAGTAACTGCTGGAGGTGCCTTTCGTCCCTGCGGGGGATCTGCAGCCACTGGCACCAGTCGACGGTCTGCCAGTCCTGCCCGAGCTCGACCTGGCTAAAGATAACGAGATCGGCGAGGTCAACGAAGCCGTCGCCGTTCTGATCGCTCAGTCTCGCGCCACTGGCGAGCCCGGGAAACGCAACCCAGAAGAGCGCGACGCTGACTGCAGCGAAAAAGCTCGCTGAGCGGAGCAGCTGGGCGCGCCTCGGCGGTCGATTCGCGCTGGCTGGCTTCATGCTCGCGCTCCCCGCGGGTGCCGCCCGTGGCCCCGCTGCAAGGCCGGGGGCTATCCCGTTCTTTCCCGATAGGAGCGACTGCAAAAAACATTCCAATGAACGAATCCCAACCGGGAAGGGCTTAGGGCTTCAATTGCACGGTACTGATGGCTCCATGGTGCGATTTGACTCACCCGTTGACGCAATTCGCGTCTCCCGCTTCCGCGATGCGGAAAAACAGCCGACCCCAAACCGAGCTCGCGCACTCTGGGTGGTGCTTCTGGTCCACCCCCATCCGGGCATCCAAGCAAACTCTGACAGCGCCTGGTGCAATACTCGGCTGTTCAAGGGTGTAGCCTTCCGTTCATACGTGTAGCTTTTTGTCCCAATATGTAGCGTTTTGCTACATATTCTAGTTCGCCGCACCCAGTAGATCCCGCGGTCGGCGCGCGTAGGAGCACTGGGGTAACGTCGAAACTTCCTCGGACGCTGTGCGCAGCGCCCACTCGGAGGTGGGCCCTGGCGCGGGGCCGGCTGGGATCGACCTCTGCACCACGGGAGTGTCCTATGCGAAAAACCAGCGCCGTGGCATACCTCGCGGTACTCCTGACAGCCGCCGCTTGCACCGAGAGCGAGCCCGCAGAGCGGATCGGCGAAGGACCCGCGAAGCAGGTCGGCCAAGAGTCCGCGAAGCGGATCGTCGGAAGTTGGGTGATCGACAAGACGGCCCAGAGGGCAGAGATCGCGCGGGTCTCGCCGAGCGAACTGGAGAACTTCGACGAAGCCTTTCGAATGAGCTTCTCCTCGATCCGCGAAACCTTCCACCGCGACGGCCGCTACGAGGTCACGAGCCCATTAGGCGGTCCGTTCGACGATCGCTGGGAACTCGTCTCAGAGGGCGCGACGAGCGTCACGGTCCGATCCTCGGGCCACTCGTGGGTTGCGCGCCGGGCGACCATGGGCGCAAAAACCCACGAGCGCTCCGACTCCGTGCTCACGTACATGTTCAGCGACCCGGACCACATGGTCGTGACCACCCGAATACCGCTATTCGGCGAAGAAAAGCAGGTCTCCTACTTCTTCGTCCGGGACGAGTAAGAGCGCCCGAGCACGTCGGCCTCGGCGCTCGGGAGCGGCGCCAGAGGGAGCCGCGTTGGGAGAGAGCAAACTCCGCCCCTGCCGAGCGAAGGGGCCGACCTCATCAGTGCCCTGGCGATCGTGAACCCGTCCCCAGGTAATACCCGATGTCGCAAATGGAGAGCCTAGTCACGGCGTCCGCCTCGCCTGGGGCCGCAATTCATCAACGAACCGTCGTACTCGCATGGACTGTGCTCCCCTCCCCCCAATCCATCGACATGGCAGCTGAGGTAACACCTACCGCTGTTGGGGCCCCGGTCCTCGAACTTCAACATTCCGGCGTTCGGGCCCTCGGACACCGGCTCAACGATGCTGATGTCGAAGTTGATGAGGTGGGAGTTGTTTTTCGAATTGCCCTGGGTGCCGCTGATTCCGTGGGGATCGTGGCAAACCGAGCAGGTCGCATTCTGTTCTACGACGTGCGTCTTGTGTATTCCGGTCGGAGAATCGGAGAGTATGACGTTTCGATCGTGGCACTTGTAGCACAGTGCGTAGGACTGCTGACTCTCGACCGTACCATCCGCGATGCTGTACGGCTGCTCGAGCAAGAACGGCCATTGGGAACCGTGCGGTCCACGGACTCCAAAGTCCGTCGACCCCGAACTTCCGGCGTGGCAGTCGCTGCAATAGATGAGCGACGTCTCCCGCAGTGGATAGATCAAGCTGGGGACGTTGGTGTTCTTCCCTTGCTCTTCGATGGGGTGGTATGAGGGGTTTCGGAGGTCCACCTTGAGGCGGATGTTCGGCTGCAGAATCTGCCTCTCGATGTAGGGCGGCGGAACGTCCGGCCCGTCGGCGTGGCAGCGGAAGCAGATTTCGTACTCGTAACGAGCGGTCTCGACTGGCGTCCCCGAAGCACTGACCCCTGAAACGCCGGTCAGCGACGCCGGTATGTTGGGAGCAGAAGCCCTCCCCCGGAATGCCGCGTGGGGATTGTGGCAATCCTGACACTCCACGTGCCGCGGCATCGCGAAGGGGACCTCATCCGCGACGTGAACGCCGGACAACTGGTCAATGGGATGACGAAAACCCTTGCGAAATTCGGCTGCAATGTCGGTTTCGGCGATGCTTCCGTTGTGGCACGAGAGGCAATTATCCTCCTCCCTCGCAAAGACCAGAAGCGACTCCGGAATGGCTGCGGCGTGGGAGGTGTGGCAGCTCGCACAGCCATTGGTCGAGACCGAAGTCTCGGCCGAATACGGCCACGGATTTGTTCCCGACCCATCCCACCCGGCCGGTGAGCTGGCGTGAGCCGATTGCAACCAACCTTTCTTCTCGTGACACGCGACGCAGATCTCTGAATACGCAGTATCCAGCGCAAGAAATTTCGGGTAACTGGTGCCGTGTGGGTCATGGCAGCTCATGCACTGCATCTCGCCGTTCTCGTCGAGGAGAATTTCCCTGGGCAGCAACGCAGGATTCACCAGTTCGCGATCTTGGATGGCCAAATCGGAGTTGTAGACGAAGGAAATCGTATGATCGTCGGAGAGGTCCGAGCTGAGATTCGCCCGCGGCGAAAGCTCGAAGGGCCCGATGCGCCGGCCGCCACCGCCGATGGGATTCCGCACGGAAGCCTTCGCGATGGTGCCGTCGTGACAGCTCAGACAGACCTTCGACGTGCCCGTGGGTTGCCCGACGGTCGCCTCCAGGGTGGGGCTCCAATAGGGGGTGTACAGAGTCGCCGACTGCGATCGATTCCACGCCGGCGCCACGGACTCCACGGTGTGAGGCGTGTGGCAAAAGAAACAGATCTGAACCATGCCGCCGGACGCCCCCTCTGCTGCACCGCCCACCGACAAATCGTGTTTCGAGCCACGCACCTTCGCATCAGCCGAATGCGGCGTCAGCAAGACCAAGACGGCGAAGAATGTGACGAGGGAGTGCATCTTCATGGCGCGTCTGCCACCAGTTGGAACACCTGAATACGCCGATTGTACACATCGGCAACCCAGATGGTGTTCGTGGAATCGATGAAGAGGCCACCGGGGAGCAAGAGCTCGCCGGGACCAGATCCCGGGCCAGCGAAGGGAAGAAGCAGCACGCCGTCCGGGTCGAAGATCTGGATGTTCTCGAAGGCCGCATCTACGACGTAGATACGCCCGGCCGTGTCGGTGGCAATCCCCTTGGGTCGGGCGAAGTGGCCCGCAGCGTCTCCCGGGAGCCCGAAGGACGCGATCAGCGAACCATCGGGACGAAACCGCTGGATTCGAAAGTTCAGCGAGTCGGAGACGCTGATCGATCCATCAGGCGCCACCGCGATGAAAGTCGGAGCGTTGAATTCTGCGGGGCCCACCCCCCGGCGCCCAAAGCGGTTTACCACGCGGCCGGAAAGGTCGAACACGAGCACCTGACAGGCAATCGTATCGACGACGTAGAGGTGCTTCTGCGTGGGGTCGAGCGCCACGCCAACCGGACGGATCAGCTCACCCTCCCCCAGCACAGCGACGAGATCTCCGCTCGCATCGAAAACGAAGATCTTGCTCAACACCGAATCAGCAACGTAAATTTGCCCGGAATCGTCAATCGCAACTCCGATGGGTGATCGCAGGACTGACGGGCTCCCCTCGCCAATCCGGCTGTACGTTCTTCGCTCGAGATCGAAGAGATGCACGACCGACAGGCTGGGATCGGCCACTGCCAGAATTCCCGCCGTGTTCTTCGCAACGGCGATCGGCCTCAGCAACGCCTCCTGCTCCAATCCGAAGACCGCGTTCTTGATCCGCTCGAACAGGCCGGGCTCGCGACCCAGGTCGGCCGAGGTGCGCAGGACACCCAGGTACTCGATCCGGGCAGGCTCCGGGGGTTCCGGCCATGCCAGCGCCACTTCCGGGTGATTCCAGCGGGGATCTGGCGGCGGACCGGTCGCACATGCAAGCGCCGCGGCAATGATCAGGGGGATGCCGGACCTCCACGCTACGGGGCCAATCAGGCCTCCAATTCGTCCGCATCGGGTACTAGGCATCGCGCCCCTAGAATACACGACGCACCCGCAGATTGAGGTTGTACACGCTGCGATCTTCGGTCGGACGGAGAATCTGGGCAAACCCCGTCTCCAACCTCATCTCGACCTTGCCATACCACCACGAGTGTCTCAGCCTGAGGTCCAGCGTATCGATGTCATTCGCTTGGCTCGACTGCCCGCTCCAGCGCCCCCGCCGCCAGCTCCCTTCGACCTCCAGAAATCCCCACTTGAAGAACTGCTTGCTGGCGGCTGCCGACACGCTGAATTGGTTCACGGTTTGGGCCGAATTGCCTTGATTCACGAAGGCGTAGTCGGCACCCAGCCGGCCGCTCCACGACTTTGTGCCGTACGTGAAAAAAGAGGCCGATCCAGAGTAGCCCCAGGAAGGCGTGATGCTCGCGTCGTTCTGTTCGTACCGCGCCTTCGCCGCGAACCACTGTCCATTGAACTCCATTCCGGTCGCGTACCGATCGAAGCTGTTGAAGCGAAGATCGCCCTTGTCTCCCGAGAGTACGTGATAATCGAGGCTGTCGTAATTAGCGAACACCCTCCAGTGATCGAGGAACGCCAGGGAGGTACGAACTCCGACGCCAGTCGTAAGCGTGTCGTTGTCTCCGGGCAGCTCGAAATCGTAGGTCACGAAGACCTGATCGCCATTCAAGATGCCGCCGCTTACAGAACGCCGCAGCTCGGTCTCGAAGCCGCCTCCGGTCTGCTCGACGGTGTAGTCCAGCAGGTTGCGGCACGGGGTAGTCGGACAGTTTGGGCTGGTGACCCGGATGGTGGATACGATGATGTCCGGCTGGACGCCTGGTTGCCCCAGCACCAGGCGCACACTGTCGAGCAAAATGTACGCCTCGGGAATCTCGACGCTCGCCGTCTCCTCATCCAGGCGGTTGTAGGCAACCGAGGCGTGGGGAGACACGCTAATGCCGAGGCTCCCCCAATCGCCGAGCCGCTTGAGGTAGTTCTCGCTGATTCTGCCACCGAACTCCTCCCGTTTGCGGAAGGAGGCGTCCTCAAAGCGAGCGAAGATCTCGAAATCCGATCCCAGGCTCTCGTACAGCTTGTGCGTGAGCAAATAACTCGCGTCCAGGTTGCTCACATTCTGGGCGTCTGAATCGCTCCAACGGCCAGCCAAGGCGTAATGCGCCTGGAGGTTGTCGGAAAGGTTCCAGTCAAAGGCCGCATTTCCGGCGGCATTGCGCAGAAACCCACCGTTGCGTTCCTCAAAGAGACGCAAATCGATGTATAGCGCCTTGTCGCTTCCGTCGCCCAGTTGGGACTCATTGCTCGCAAACAGATTCTGCCTGCGAAGTTTTTGGCCTCGAACATCCTCGTAGGCCAGGTCGTACTCCAGCTTGCCGTCGGAGCGTTTCCCGAGCGCGTAGTGACCGTTGAAGCTCATCGTGTCCCGCGAGTCGTCGAGCTGGCTGCCCGAGCCGCCCGACCTGACGGCATGCTGGTACGAGAGATCGAAGGGCATCCAGCCCCATTTCTGATAGAACGTCGCGCCGTACTCCTCGCTGGTGACTTTGTAGGTTGCCGAGAACGGTCGTGCGAACTCCGACTCGAGCCTCGTGCCATAGATCGAGAGGCTGTTCCGGTGTTCCTGCAGGAAGTTAAATCGAAAGTTGCCACCCCAAAAGAACCGGTCGCCACTCTGCCCGGCCAGACCCTCGATTGCTTCGAGCTTGAGCCCTGTGTGGAACGTCCAGAATCGCGGGTGATAGATGTACCCGTAGGTGTTCAGGTGCATGAGCTGCGATAGTTCCATCCTGTCGAATTCTGAACCACTCGAACTCGAGCGCGATCGGTCTTGGCGGTCAGCCAAGAAACTCGCTTCGATGCTTCCGCTGATGTCCTCGAGCTGGAACAGACGAATAGCCTGCGCGGCGGCCGTTCCGACACCGCCCAGAAATAGAAACAGCACCGCGATGACCCCGATCGCGCAGCGCTTGCCGCCGGGAGGTGCAGCTCCGGTCTTGTCACGCGGGATCGTCATTTTCCTTCAACATGTACTTGCGCTCGGAGGCATGCGGATCGTGACAGCTCTGACAGAGGCGGTCCTCAGCGCTGCCGTGCTCGGGGATGGCCGCCATGTCGTACTGCACGTGGCATCCCTCACAGAGATCCGCCTTGTCGCTGAGGAGGAGAAACTCGTACTGCGACCGGTGCGGATCGTGACAGCCCTGGCAGAAGCCCGCCGCGAACGGGCCGTGGACCACCGCACCGGTGAAATCCTCACGGTCGTGGCAGGTCCAGCAGAGCTCCGGCCTCTCCATCTTGAGCTGGTTCGAGTATCCGGTCGAGTGGCATTGGTCGCATTCCTTTTCCGCGACGGGCCCGTGCACCGAGGCTTTGCGATTGACGACCGCCGCCCGCGCGATCTGTGGAGCTTCGCCCTCTGCGAACTCCTCGGGCACCGGCACGGGCTCCACGGGGTGCAGAGGCGGCACGCCGTCGAAGAAGAGGGTCAGGGCCCGATGCCTCTGCTCTGGCGTTGTGCACCCGATGCCCTGCACGGCCAGCCCCAGGGCCAACGCGGCGATCGCCGTCCATATGCGCCGGTTCGGACGAATCCCGTGCTCCTCGATCTCGCGGTTCGCGTGCCGATTGCGAATCCCGCGGCATGTTGATTGACCATGCACGGGCCCGCTCGTAGAAACGGCAGGCGTCTTCACCAACGCTGCCCGCGGAGAGCGCTGGCCCGCACGGGCGGCGCATCTCCGAGCCCCTCCCTCACTGCTTCTCCGTGTAATCCTCGGCGTCGCGGTCGTAGACCTTGATCGAGTGGCACCCCGGATGACACGAGCCGCCCGTCTCGTTCTTCTCGAAGTGGATCGGCATCGACCACTTGCCAAATTGGACCCGTTCTCGGATATGCAGGGGGTCCTGACTCGCGTGAAGCTCGTGGCAAGCCCGACAGGTCCGCCCCCGTCGGGCTTTGTTGACGTGGAGATAGTGAAGATTCCGGTTCCCATCGCGAAAGTTCGTGAGGGTCCGCGTCCTCTTGACGGTCACGGCCAGATTCTCATGACAGGAATAACAGAGCGCGTACTGATCGAGATCGAAATTGGCGTAGAACTTCGGCGGAAAAGCAGCTTTGAGCAGGCGATTGTTTTCGCTTCCGTGGGGCTGGTGGCATCCCGCGCAGCCGTCCTTGCGAATTGCCCCGTGCCACTCCTTGTTCTGCAGCAACTTGCTCTGCATGTCTATCAACATAGAGTCTCCGGACTCGACCGGCTTGTTGTGGCAGCTCAGGCAGAGATCTTGCTGAGGCATGAGAAGATTCGACGCAACATTCGATGCATGGGGAGAATGGCAGTTGAGGCAACCGGTCTCGTCGAGAACCGGAGTGTGGTCCACCGCAGCGGCCTTCGCTTCGTCCACGATGTCGTCGTGGCACTCGTTGCAGAGATCCTTTCCCTTCGCCTGCAGCATGAACGGGTTGGGGCCGCTGTGAGGGTTGTGACACTCGGGGCAGCCGTCTTCCACCGGGCTGTGAACGTACTCGGACTGCTCGATGAGTTCGGCGACCTCATCGTGACAGTCCCCGCAGAGTTCTGCGCTCTCTGCGAGTAGCAACGAGTTCTCGGATGACCCGTGAGGATCGTGGCAGATGGTGCACTCGCCCTGCTCGGCCGGCCCGTGCGTGTACGCCCCTTTGATCATGTCTTCGTCATGGCAGCCGAAGCAGAGGGGCGTCAGGTCGCCTCCCTTCTCGACATCGAGTAACAGCGCCTTGACATTTCCGCCATGCGGGCCGTGACAGTCGGTGCAATCTTCCGCCGGGTCGTGGACCGTTTTTGCCGACTTGATCTTGGCGGCGACGTCTTCGTGACAACCGACGCAGAGGTCCGGCGGGTCTTCGACGGAGAACTCGTGCAGGTCTTCCTCGGATTCGTGGCACTTCTGACATTCTCCGATTTCGGTGAAATTCGACCAGTGGCTGTACGGATGATCTCCGACGTCGGTGTGGCATTCGCCACCCGAACACGAGGCGGAAGGGTCGATCGTCCCGGGCGGTTCGGCCGCGTTCGCCCGGATCTGTGGCATACCGCCCAGCAGAAATAGGGCTAGCGGAACGACAAGGCGCGAAGAACACGACCTTCTCTTGCTCACTGCAGCACCCCTTTCGAGAGAATCCGGATCGTCGAATCAAGAACCAAGCCGATCCCACATTCGGATTCCGTCGCGCAAAACGACCCCAGAAGTTGGTTCACATATTGCAGGTCGGATAGCAGGGAAGCAAATGACATGCCACAGAGGCCAACGAGGGGAGCTCCGTTCGCTTCTGGCAGCTTTTGCTGCTGGAGCAATGCGTGATTTCCCACATGGCTGCGCACAATCGCGCAGCCAGCGCCGAGACAACCGCGATGGAATTCATCAAAAAAAATACGCGTTTCCGGGCTGAGGGCGAACATTTGACACTCCGCTGGGTCGCGGTGTTGTCCTTTGTCGCCACCGGTGCGTTGCTGCTGGGGTGGGATCTGATCGAGCACACCTACCAGCCGGACACGAGCGGAACCTACGAGCACCTGTTGCACAAGGCCCGGGGCATCAGCACCGGCGTGCTGGTATCGGTAGGCATCGCGGCGCTGTTGCTCCGGAGTCGCAAGTCTCACGATCAGAACGTGGCAACGCTCCAGCACGAGCTAATCCGCAATGAACGGCTCGCAGCGGTGGGAGAGCTGGCGGGCGGGCTCGCCCACGAGATCCGCAACCCGTTGACCGGAATTGGGGGAGCGTTGACGATGCTGGCTCGGGAGGTGCCCGCGAACCACGACACGCAGGAGGTGATGTCCGAAATCCAGCAGCAGATTCGCCGGATGGAGCGCCTCGTCCAGGAACTGCTCGCCTACGCCCAGCCGGCAGCGCTACAGCCCAAGTGGATCGACCTCCACTCGATCCTGAAACGGGCGATTGCGTCGGCCAGTGAGCGTCGGACCGGCCCTGAGGTCGACCTGGTTGTGGAGCTGGATCCGAAGAGTCCGGAGGTCTACGCCGATGCTCAGGATCTCGAGCACGCGTTCGAGAACCTGGTACTGAATGCGTTCCAAGCCATCTCTCACGAAGGGACGATCGAGGTGCGAACGCGGTACTCCGGTAAGAACGTTCTGATCTCCATCCGCGACGACGGCTCGGGCATGGATGCCGAGGTTCGCGACAAGATCTTCGAGCCGTTCTTCACCACCAAGGCGCGCGGGACCGGGCTCGGTCTGCCACTCGTGCGCCGGGCGATCGAAAACTACGGCGGCAAGATCCAAGTGAACAGCGCACCCGGCAAGGGGACGACCTTTGTTTTCAGCATCCCCGCGAAGGCAGGCTCCGCAGCGAGCACCCCGAGGTGGACGAACTTTCTGGGCTAGAGCATGCCGAGCTTTCTCATCTTGTAGCGCAGCGAATCGCGCGAAATGTCGAGCAGCTCGGCCGCACGGCTCTGGTTTCCCTCCGTCTTCTCGAGCGCCTGACGCACCATCTGCGCCTCCATCTCTCGCAACCCGTAGCCACCTTCCGGCAGCTCGAACTCCGCAACGCCAACGCCGTCGGCCGCCCCCCTGTCGTCGACGTTCTCCAATGGTGCGCGAATCGCCTGGGGAAGGTCCTCCACATCGAGAAATTCCTTGTTCTCCAGAATCATCGCCCGCTCGACCACGTTGCGAAGTTCGCGCACGTTTCCCGGCCAACCGTACTGCTCGCAGCAATCGAGTGCATCGGAAGTGATGCCGCGGGTCTTCTTGCGAAATTCGGCGTTGAAGCGCTCGATGAAGTGCGTGATCAAAAGGGGGATGTCCTCGAGCCTCTCGCGGAGCGGCGGGATCTCCACCGGGATGACCATCAGGCGGTAGTAGAGATCCTGCCGGAAGTCCCCCTCCCGCACCGCCCGATCGAGGTCGCGGTTCGTCGCGGCCACGATCCGCACGTCGACGTGGAGGTCCTTGGTTCCCCCCACCCTTCGGAAGGTCTTTTCCTCCAGGAACCGCAGCAGCTTCGCCTGTAGCCCGACCCCCATGTCACCGATCTCATCGAGGAATACGGTTCCGCCGTCCGCCACCTCGAACAGTCCGCGCTTCCTCTCGCGCGCACCCGTGAAGGCCCCCTTCTCGTATCCCATCAGCTCGCTCTCGAGCAGCTGCTCTGGGAGGGCCGAGCAGGTGATGTTCACGAACGGCTTCGTCGCGCGATCGCTCGAATAATGGACCGCCTTGGCTGCCAGATCCTTGCCCGAGCCGCTTTCGCCCAGAACGAGCACGGTCGTGGCCGCGCTCGCCGCGACCTTGTTGATGAGCCCACACACCTCCCGCATCTTCTCGCTCTTGCCCACAAAATTCTCGGTTCCAAACTCGTGCTGCTGCTGCTGCCGCAGCAGCGCGAGTTCCCGCTGGAGCCGCGTGGTCTGCAATGCCTTGCGCACCACGAGCAGCACTTCGTCGTGGTTGAAGGGCTTCATGAGGTAGTCGTATGCCCCCCGCTTCATCGCGTCCACGGCCCCTTCCACCGAACTGAAGGCGGTCATCAGGATGACCGGGATCTCGGCGTGGTGCTCTCTCATATGCGAGAGCACTTCAAGGCCACTCTTTTGCGGCATTCGAATGTCCAGCAGCATCAGGTCGGCGCCTTCTTCATCGAGCACCTCGAGGGCCCGCTGGCCGTCCTCGGCCTCGAGGACTTCGAAACCAAAACTGACTAGGTTCTTGCGCAGGGACCAGCGGATGAGCTTCTCGTCGTCGACGACCAGGATGCGTTCAGTCATTGGCTATGCGTGGCGAGGTGCCGGCGCGCTCCATCAGGGGGGGGGCAAGCAGGGAATTCGACTACCGGGAGTTTACAACACCCGATCTCGCAACGAATCGAAAGAACGCACCACGCGAGCGGGGTCGAGGCTGTTGGTCCGATTCTTGCTGTGCTTCTGACACGAGAATCCCGGATCCCACGGGGCGGCACCCGCGGGAGGGCCCATAGCGAGACTCCATCTGGAAAGGACCGCCATGATCACCTCGAAATCGCTCCTCGTCCGCTGGCTCCAGTTCTTGGGGAAAGTCCAGTTCACGACGGTTCTGCTGCTGGGCGGCGCGCTCATCATGACGGTCGGAACCATCATCGAATCCCGCGGGAGCCGGGAGATCGCCTGGTCCGCGGTG
>SDBV01009419.1_pt1 | contig 12991 bp, 14 predicted proteins | sample 2277081 | NCBI WGS metagenome assembly SDBV01 (sample SAMN10402039, study PRJNA504765) | marine sediment metagenome | isolation source: marine sediment core GS10_PC15, 223 cmbsf | place: Arctic Ocean: Southern Knipovich Ridge | collected 2010
GACCATCAAAATGCAACCTAATGCGGAGTGGTCAATCCCTGCAACACCCAATCCTGTCAACCGGGTACTTTATTTCTACCGGGGAAGTACTGTAAATATCGGAGAAAACAATGTCGATAATTATCATTCGATAGAACTTAATGCCAAAGTTGATACAACGTTGAAAAATAGTGGCGGTGAAGCGTACTTTTTATATCTTCAGGGTCGGCCCATCAATGAACATGTGGTACAACATGGTCCGTTTGTTATGAACTCACAGGAAGAAATCCAGGAAACGTTTCGTGATTACCAACAGACACAATTCGGAGGTTGGCCCTGGCCACGGCACGACCAGGTACATCCCAGGGAAAGCAAGCGTTTTGCAAAGTATGCCAACGGAGAAGAGGAAATAAAAACATAACAAGTACTGGCACCACTCAACTGCAGATATGTTTTAAAGGCTATTTTCTGAGTACATAATAAACAAGGAACCAACTCCGGCAAATACTGTTCCCATTACCCGAAAATTGTTATTACAAACCACATCTGAATGAACGTATTGATGCGTACATTTTTTTCTGATAATGCTGGGTTTTATTAGTATAAATGACTAATTTCATATCAACTTCTGGGGCTTTTAAGTCCCAAAGTGCAAGGTGGCTGTTCTGGACTTTATCAGTAGATAAAGAACCCAGCCCCAACCCAAAGGTGAGCATTGCTCGCCTTTTGGATTTTATGCTATCCAGGGCAATTCTTTGAGCTGGGAATTTGATTATCTGAAAGAAGGGGGAAATCCTGAGACAAATAGTGGTAACACTTCAGGCAAAAGCTTTACATTTTCAAATTATTAATCTAAATTTCAGTAAACCAATTTCAAATATTATGAAAAAATTGGGACGAAACGATCCTTGCCATTGCGGAAGCGGGAAAAAGTACAAAAATTGCCATCTGATATCTGAAGATAATAAGAGTGGAAAAAACAAAGCGTTTATATTGATGGCCCTGGTAATCATATTTGCTTTAATAGGTGTAGCGTTTGCATATATGAATTCGCAAAATTATAATGGAGGCCCGGGACCAGCGCCCGAGGGTAAAGTATGGTCAGCCGAACACGGGCATTGGCATGATGTACCTTAGGCAATCCCTCTCCCCGTCAATTGTACCTTATTGAAATAATTTAAAAATCGCTTCTTATGCGTTATTTATATTTTATTTTCTACCCCAAAACTCCCCTGATCATAAACAATGCGGCGAATGCGATAATGGCATAAAGTTCTGGAAATACTGCCAGGATCATGGTCTGTCCAAAAACATTGTTTCCGGATGACATACTATCAATGCCATTGGCGCAAACTTTACCCTGGTACATTCCAGATACCAATCCCACAATTCCCAGACCCAGTCCTCCTCCCAGGATACCTGCTCCCTGTAATAAGGTCATGTCAGGGCTTATCAAATCCTGTAATATAAAAAATCCAGCAAAACCATAAAGCCCCTAGGTACCTGACAATGTGCTCAGGATCATATAGGAGCCGAATGCCTCAGGACGTTTTTTATCTTACCCAGGATCCCGGCTTTTTCAAACGTACTCTTGAAATATAAGTAATCATCATAAAGCAATCCCATTCCACCAAGAATTATCCTGTCGGCCCCAGCCCTCATTGCTACCTGAGAAAGAATATAGTTATATGGTTGGCCCGGATCAGTGAAAAAAGGTATTTTTTGACCTGTAACCAGGGTGTTATTCAGATCAATCCCTGCGATTCCCGTAGCAAGCAGTTGTGATGGTTTTTTTCTGCGTACCGGGTTCACTGTTGCTCCCCCAATAGCACGGGGTTCTCCCTCAATATCCGGACCTCCGTCAATAGGCTCGCCGTAGCTATTGAAATATCTACCGCACAACAACTCACTTACTTTTAAAGTTGGAGGGTGCCCCGAAAAGATAACTTCCGCAGTAGTTGATATACCTGATGTCCCGGGAAATACCTGCAATGTAACGGTATCCCCGACAATTCGTATAACCTGGGCAGGGCGACCGTCAACCCAGGCAAGATCCTCATAACCAATACCTTCAGCTGCGAGTGAACAAGTCGCCTTGGTTATGTTTGACAACTTTGTGTATATTCTTTGAAATGCCTTCGTTTTTTTCATTGGTACTAAATTATATTTCAGCAACTTCTGCTTTTTGTGCTGCTATTAATTCATTAAGTTCAACTTCATATTGCTGAAATTCTGATGATTTGAATTCATTATAGTTCATTTGTTTCAGGAAGTTTATTGCCTTTTTAAAGAAATCCCGCACTTGTTGGAATTCATTAAACTCAAATTCCATTTCACATAATGTCAGAATTTTATTCAACATGTATTGCTTGCGTTCAAGCGAGGTGTTCATATCTATTTCATCGAACGAATCTTGTTGTAAGAACGCAAAATCGAAGGTTTCCCTTTTCCAATACCGTACATGGTATTCCGGTGGAACAGCATCGTCTCCGAGAATTCTTATGTGGTCGCGTGCCTTAATTCCTTTTCGGATAATATCCATGGCTTTACTGACTTTCTTTGTCCACCCCATTTCGATATTTTCATCTGTAAAAGCCCTGAATTCATCATATTCAAGGTATTTTGAGTAAGATTGTATAGGATCAATGACAGGGTATCGTTTCGCATCAGCTCTTTTTTGTGAAAGTGCATAAAAACAACTGGCAACCTTACGTGTTGATTCAGTTACCGGTTCTTTGAAATTACCTCCGGCAGGTGAGATGGTACCGATAAAAGTAACCGACCCTGTTTTTCCATTGTTGAGTTCAACCATACCCGCACGGCTGTAGAAATTGGCAATGGTTGCAGTCAATTCGACCGGATAGGCATCCGGACCAGCTAATTCTTCCAGGCGATTCGAAATTTCCCTTAAGGACTGCGCCCACCTCGATGTGGAATCAGCAAGTACCGGTACTTTGTAGCCCATGTTTCGATAATATTCGGCAATGGTCATCCCTACATACACCGATGCTTCCCGGGTAGCCACCGGCATGTTGGAAGTGTTACATACGATCGTAGTCCTTTCCTGAAGTTTTCTTCCGGTCCGCTGATCTATCAGGTTTAATTTATCACCGTCCAACGGATTTGTTTCTTCACCTGTTACCAGAAAGGTGCCTTCCATTTTATCAAGATCGTTTTGCAGGCCGTCATAGTTCTTGGATAGAATGCCTGGTCCAAGCTCAATCTCAAACATTTTGCCACTGAACTCCACATCAAGGCCAACCTTGATACCACTGGTCGATTCAAAAACCTGCGCATACGCGGTTGTTTTTTGAATCCGGATAACCTCAGCCTTTAATTTTTCTCTCCCGCTTAACACCACACATATTTCATTTTGGGCAACGGGCCCATCAACTTTGATCGTGATCAAATTGGAAACAATACTTACAATCTTGCCCCTGGTCATAATTGTTCTATTTCAGATATTCCTGAAGCTTGAATTGCTTCGTTACATAATTTTTCAAAACGTATTTTACCCTTTTCATTAGCCAACCCGGCCCATCGGCTGTAATGCACCAATTTTAAGATCCAGCCAAAAAGTTGTGTATTTGTAAAATTTGTCGTCAGTTCATAATTGTCGATAAATTCCCACCGGATCTCATCCATACTTTTTTGGATGATCAATGGCTCACCACTATCCAGTGAGTTCCACAGCTTGTCAATAAAAGGATAAGTTTTGGATACTGATGAGTCCGATTTATCTAACTTTAATTGTTTGATTAATAGTTCATTAACCAGATCAGTTGCAACAGGTTCCTCAATTAGGTTATAGTTATGTGCCGCAGCCATTTGCCGGAGTAATTTATCAAATTGAAAATATTCCTTAATAAATGAGTTGTTCAGAACGTCTATTTCATTATAGAATTCAACCCATAAATATTCTGCGACCAACCCCGGACTCAAATTAATAAATTGTTCTTTATACTTTGCTAAATACTCAGTCATATAACGGGGAAGCTCATATCCCGTTTTCATTGAATGGAGCAATTCTTCATTCCTGATTAAATTCATATTCATTAATGAATCATGTCATTAATTAAGCTCTGGTTCTTCGATAAATTAGCAGTTGGATATGTAATGCACTTAAGAGAAAAATTTCAATAATGGAAACCACAAATCTTGAAAGTCTTACTCAAAAAATTTACAGTGAAGCAATAGAAAAAGTGGAGGAAGATGCAAAGGAAATTATTAAAAATGCTAAAAACAAAAGTAAAAAAATCCTCAAAGATGAAAGAGAAGAAGCAGAACAGAACATTTTATATAATGCAACAAAAGAGGCTTTGCTAATCAAAACCACTACTGAAAGTGAATTGCACCTCAAAGGGAAACAACTGATATCAGATTTGAAAAGAGAAATCTCGCGATTGATATCAAATAAAATCCTGGATAAAAATATTAAAGAGGCTTTTCTTGACACAGGTTTTTTAAAAAATTAATATTAGAAATAGTTCATCATTGGGGTAAGGAGGATGCATTAGAACTTCAGATACCTGAAAGCACCAGGCACAAGATAGATGAGGGATTTAATAAGGAAATTGCAGCTTGTGTTAAAGATCTTTCTATCACCTTTAACAATAGTATGAAGGGTGGATTTCGAATTGCAAAAACTGATGATTCTTATCAAATTTCATTTACAGATGAGGATTTTGTTACATTTTTCCAGTCTTATCTTAACGAAAGGACAAACGAGCTTTTATTCGATGGTAACGAATGAAATATTACTACCTTATAGCGTCTTTGCCGGAATTGTCACTGACTGATCCATTGCCTGTCGTGGATGTAGATAAAACGCTTCAAATTATTCAGAGGAACCTCGATGAAAATGATTTAAGGCTAAGTAATTACCTTATATACCCCAATGACAATCAAAACCTTACCAACATTATTTTTGAAAAAAATCATAACTGCTCATTACCTGAATTCAGAACTCCGTCTATTTTCAGCAATGTGCTTTTTACCAACAGATAATAGATGTATTTGAGATTTTAATTACATTCCGGGATAACCCACTGCATTTAATTGAATAACATAATCCGTAATTTGAAAAGAAAAGTAAGGTGATTTTTGTATATTTTCAGAGTTAGAATTGATAACATTAGCACAAGCAAATGAACAATAGTAAAATAGGAATAGGAATTGTCGGGTCACGGTTTATTTCAACAATTCATGCGGAAGCGTTGAAGTCGGTACATGATGCAGAAATTGTGGCGGTGATGTCGCCCACGGAGAAACATGCAAGTGAATTCGCTCAGCAGTATGGAATTCCTCAATATTTTACCGACCTGGAACAGTTCCTTGCCGTTGATGAAGTGGATATGGTTGTAATTGGAGCTCCAAACAATGTGCATTGTGAAATTACACTGGCTGCTGCCAGGGCAGGAAAACACATTGTGGTCGAAAAACCATTTTGTATGAACCTTGAAGAAGCAGATCGAATGATCGAGGCATGCAAACAGTCAAATGTAAAGCTGATGTATGCTGAAGAGTTATGTTTTACTCCAAAATATGTCCGCCTCAAAGAACTGGTTGATGAAGGCGCATTGGGTCGTACCGTTCTTTTGAAGCAGTCAGAGAAACACGATGGACCACATGCCGAACATTTCTGGGACGTAGAACGATCGGGTGGGGGCGTAACGATGGATATGGGCTGCCATGCGATTGAATTTTTTCGGTGGATGAACGGCAGGACACCTGTAAAATCCGTGTATGCCCAGATGAGCACAAGTGTGCATAGAGATAAGACCATTGGTGATGATAACTCAATTATCATCCTTGAATTTGAAAATGGAGTAACCGCACTGGCAGAAGAAAGCTGGACAAAGTTGGGAGGAATGGACGACCGGGCAGAAGTACACGGTTCGGAAGGAGTGGCTTACGCAGATGTACTGCAAGGTAATTCCATTAAAACATACAGCACAAAAGGAGTAGGTTATGCTGTAGAAAAAGCCGGTAGCACAGTTGGATGGAGTTTTACTATGTATGAGGAGATCTGGAACTATGGGTTTCCCCAGGAACTGGCTCATTTCGTAGATTGTGTAAAAAATGATAAACAACCGTTGGTTACCGGCGAAGATGGAAGAGCTGTGTTGGAAGTAGTATTTGCCGCCTATGAATCTGCCGGAACAGGGCGTAAAGTTTTATTACCTTTCAAAACCAAGGCAGATAAGCCCTACAAACTTTGGAAAAGGGATTGAAGAGCCAGCCATAAATAAATATTTATCGGTATCTATTTTACCGGATCCCACATAACTAATAATGTGGCACCATCTTCGGATGTAAATTTTCCGTGTTCTTCATTGGGTGGTATCCGCTGGTATGATCCCGGACCGAATGGAATATTATTAATAGAGTAGGTCCCGCTAATGACAAAATGTTGTTCGGCATTAAGATGTGTATGGGCCTCCATGTGAAAATGCCTGGGAAGCTTTAGTAATATTGCTTTGCAACCATTTTCATCCCTCAGCACCTTTCTTTCCGTACCTTCACAATAACCTTCAGCCTTTTCCCAGCCCTCCTTATCGAGTAATTTTGTTGAAAAAATCATAGTCATATTTGTTAGTTAATTTATTATTTCTGTTCATTTTGAAAATAATAAATGTACTAGTAAAATACAAGTAGAACTTAGTTTATTTCAATGTGATTAATACACTTGAAAAACCTGGCTCACAAACAAATCATAAATAATGTTTGTAAATAGCACCTAAATATCACATGCTATTCCCGACGTATTATAACCAAAGGATTTAAGCTTGATATTTTTACGACCTGGTAAGTAATGGTTAAAAAAGCAATCAAAAGAATTGTGATGGTGGCCACTAGAAAATATATGCCTGAAATAGTAATGTGATAGGCAAAATTTGTTAGCCAGCCACCGATTATAAAATATGAAATTCCTAATCCGACAATAGATGATAGCAACACCCGTAGCATAAATCCTCCTGATAGCTTTGAAAAAATAGATAAAACACTTGCACCCATTACTTTACGGATGCCTACCTCTTTTAATTTTCTCTGAACATGAAATTCCACAATACCATAAAGACCAATACAGGATATAATGATTGATATGATACTGAATAAGTAAATCAGATTGCTGAAGTGCTCGTCCTTTTCATATAGTCGATTGAGATTACTTTCCATGAAGGCATAATCAAACGGCTGATCAGGTGAAATATCACCCCACTTTACTTTTAATCTATCCAGGAATGCAGCTTCTTCAGGTGCAGAATATTTGATGAATACGTTATCAACCAATGCGCGCGGGATGAATAAGGCCAAAGGTTCCATTTCAGAATGAAGCGAGGCAAAGTGGAAATCCCTGCAAACTCCAATTATCTTGCCGTTAATGATCAAGCCAATAGCTGCTTCTTTTCCAATAGCTTCTTCGGGGGTCCATCCAAGGATATTGAGTGCGGTTTCGTTTATAATAATACCCTCTAGGGAATCAGGTTGATATTCCCTGATTAAACTCCTGCCAGCAATCATTTCGATACCCATAGTTTCGGTCCATCCCGGCCTAATCCCATATATGTTTATTGGGAATATTTCACTATCATCCCTATCCTTAACATCAAACGGTACACTCCCTTGATCACCGTCAAGGATCTCCCCAGATATCCCCGTAATTTCGACACCTGGTACTTCTTTCAATTTCTGATCTATTGTGTTGTATTGTGTAGCTAAAACCGATCTTTCTACTTTCAGGATCATTACTTTGCTGGCATCATATCCCAGGTCTTTATTTTGGATATAATTGAATTGTGAGTAAACAATCATGCTCACAAGTATTAATCCGGCTGCTACTATAAATTGAATTGAAATCAGGGAATTTCTCAGGGTCATCGAAGATTTTCCTGAAAGCAGGTTCCCCTTAATTATATGTTGAATGGTAAATTTTGAGTTGATGATGGCTGGATAAATTCCTGCGATGAGCCCTAAGAGAAGAGCAAGTGAAGCAACAATTAAAACCACTTCGGGAAAAATACTCAAAACATAGTTGGGCGATAAAGAAAATAACCGGGATATTTCATTTACGCCAATGTAAATAATTAACATTGCCAGCCCAAAACAGGTCATTGACAACAGGATAAATTCAATGCCTAATTGATATACAATTCGTTTGTTTTCGGCACCAAGAATTTTTTTAATTCCTAACTCTTTTGATCGAATAGTACCCATTACTACTGACAGATTGATAAAGTTAAAAGCTGCAATAAATAAGATAGCTATGCCAATTGCTATTAATATCAGAACATAATTGTAATTACCCTGTGGAAAGTCCCCGTTATGTATGGAACCAAAATATATATCATTGAGGGGTTGCAAGCGATACTTAAAATTGCCAGCTCTTTGCTCATCAAAATGAGACCTTGCAAATTCAGGAAGTTTTTCCTCCAATTGTGCGGGATCGGAACCGGGACTTAAAAGGATGAAATTATAAAAAGAGATCCAACCCCAACTTTCCAACGTTACCGGATATCCTTCAGGTACTTTGAATGCTTCAAACGGAAGGAGGAAATCGAATGTTATTGAATTTGATTTGGGGATTGGTTTTAATACTCCGCTTACTTTAAATATTGCACCGCCATCGATAACCAAATCCTTATTTAAAGGAGACTCTTTCCCAAAATACTTTTCTGACATTTCTCTGGTAAGAATGATTGAATTCGGTAATTCCAATGCAGTGTTTACATCACCCTGCTCCAGCGGAAATGAGAAAATGTCAAGAAATTCAGGATCCACATAAAATAAATTATTCTCAAAAAAAGCAGTATTGTTATATTCAACAATTCTATTCTTGGAATGGCGTACCCTGGTACCGGATTCAACCTCGGGATAAATCTCCGTCATCGCTTTTGCTATCTGCGGGCCTACGGTTGGTAAGTGTCTGGCGCCTTCCATACCTGAAACTGTTTCATCATAGTTTACACGATATATCCGGTCCTTGTTTAAATGAAACGTATCATATGAGGTTTCATATTGTACAGAAACGTATACAGTTACGACACTTGCAAATGCAATGACCAGCCCAAAAAGATTTGGAAGATATTGTGCCTTATATCGGAGTATGTTACGGTATAAGAGGAGTACTATATTTTTAATCATGATTTATGGTTTTAATATTAATCGTGATTTGACGGTATAAGGTTTCATTACTCACAAAAATGATTGGTATGTTATAGGAAATTCAGCAAGACCGATTTGCACCGGATAGATTGAGCACCTGATAAAATGCCGGAAAGAATTGAAACTTGTAGGCAGATTTGATTTCTATTATGAAGAAATTAAGGTAAATGGAATCGTCAACTACTTAACCTGTATTTTGAACCTTCATATGTCCAGGGGTTACTGATCGAATGACTCTAATTTCTTAATGATATCACCAATGTTTACCTGATTGGCTTGATCTTCACGAAGGGATTCCAATGATTCCGATAATGAATTTATCTGTTTTAGCGCAGCAGATTGATTGTATTCGTACTCCTTTAAAGCTTTAATGGTTGGTTTAAGTGATATTTTTTCTTCCTCAGGTTTTTCATCAAATGCTTTCAGATCTTCAATAATTGCTGTAAAAAGGTCAAGTTCAGACACATCTTTATGCATTGATTTGCCGCTTGATTTCAGGAAACTAAGTTGTATATACTTATTGATCAATGCAATCTTTGATTTAATAGGAATGTAAGCCATAATTGCTGATTTTTAGTTTTGTTATGTGCCGAATATTTTGCCAATAGGCCATAAGTATTCTTAAAGCAAAGTTATTAAAGTTTTCGTGGAGTCCCGAATAATAAAAGACTATCTGAAACCAGATTTTCAAATATTAATTTGGATTTTTATCCTGGTTCCGGGGTATGTATTCTGAAGGTGAACAACCGAACAATTCCTGGAAGCAGGAGCTGAAATAGGTTGGATAAAGACCATGGCACAAATGCTGTTGAAACTGTATTACAGGCATTAGCGTCCTGCTTATTAGTAGGTGTAGTTTATAACACATCTGCAATGGGTATTGAGATCAATTCACTGAACTTCTCATTGGAGGGGGAAATTGATTTACACGCATTTTTAGGATTGTCTGAGGAACTGCGTGCAGGTTACAGTTAAATTACTGTAACAGTGGACGCTGATATCAGCGCTTCAGAAGAACAATTAATGGAGCTATTTGATTACGTACAAAAAACTTCGCCAGTGTTGGATATTATCCGGAACCCTGTACCGGTTAATTTCAAACTTGCTTAGTATCAACTAATTATTATTTAAAAAAAGGCCGGTGATTTGTATTCCGGTCTTTTTTATGTTTAATTAATCGGGATAGTTAATAATTGTAAGTTTTAATTATTTTCGTATATGGGTCAACGATCATTCATCCAAAAAATCATTATTGGAAACGGCAAGATCGATTCATCCAGTGAATTCAAGTATGCTATATTAAGGGGACAATTGGGCCTGTTATTGGTAATTGTGCCACTTCTGTACATCTTTATCGACATGTTTAATGGGATATATTCAATAATTCCATGGTATGTAGTTGGTATTTGTGTTGGCATTTTTGTTATTTATCAGAACAGGATAAAAAATTACATTTTATCAACATCGACATTTTTAATTACCTCCAATTTGTTGATTTATTTTATTACCGGGTCAAATTCACCAGATCGTGGTACATATTTTTACTTTATCACCTGTGCCATTATGGGCTTGGTTCTTTTTTATAATATACAAAAGCGAATGGGTTGGTTGTTTGTTCTTCTCAGTTTTGGCCTCGCCATGATGACCTATTTTATTGATTGGCATGTTATCGAAGCGCAACAAACATCTGATCAATTATTAAAAATAAATTTTACGGTAAACCTGTTTGTAGCTTTGGTCACCACTGTATTTGTGGTGCATTTTGTCATCAGCAGGTATAGCGAATCTGAAAAATATTTACTTGATAATCAGGAGGAACTTAAAAATCTTACGGAGGAACTACAAAAGAGTAAAAATAGGTTTTATATGGCCACTGAAAGTTCAAAAACAGGAATATATGAGTGGGACATAAGTAAGGACCAGGTCTATGTTAGTTCTCGCTGGAAACAGTTATTAGGTTTTGAGAATGATGCCAATTTGAATATTAACCTGGATTTCTTCTTAAACCTCATCCATCCGGAAGATGTCAATCGTATCTCGGATATTATTCAGGGAGCATTGGAATCGGGCTCAAATTACGAGTATGAATTGCGTATGAGGTATAAAAATGGGAATTACCGTTGGTTCATTGATAGCGGTTTGATAGACATGAAAGAGGGAGTATCACAGATTGCTATCGGTTCAATTATGGACATTCATGAGCGAAAAATTGCTGAAACGGCATTATTGGATAAAAACAAAGAGTTACAAAAAGCCAATGAGGAACTGGACAGGTTCGTTTACAGCGCTTCACATGATATGCGCGCTCCACTAAGTACATTGCTGGGACTGCTTGACGTAGCGCGTCTAAATAAAAACCCTGAAGAATACCCTGAATACTTTGACATGATGGTTGACCGGATCCATGCAATGGAGGGGTTTATCAAAGAAGTAACAGACTATTCGAGGAATTCCAGAATAGAGGTTGCATCGAACCAGGTTCGATTAAATGGACTGGTCAAAAAAATTATTGAAACCTTCGATATTCTGGCAAATAAGGCTGGTATAATTTTTAATATAGATGTCGATGAAGATCTCCGGATTTCAACAGACGCAGCAAGATTAACCGTAGTATTAAATAATTTGATTTCCAATGCGATAAAATATCATGCGCCGTGGAAAGAAGAACGATATGTAAATATTCTTGCTTCAAGTAAAAATTCCAGTTGTTTTATCAAAATAACTGATAACGGTATAGGAATTGCCCCCGAATACCATGATAAAATTTTTGATATGTTTTTCAGGGCTTCTGAAAAATCAGATGGATCAGGACTGGGGTTATACATTGTAAAAGAGACACTTCAGAAGATCAACGGATCAATTACGCATCGATCGAATTTGGAGGAAGGATCAAGCTTTGAAATTACAATTCCTGTTCTTTAGTTATTTATTTTACCGGTGGGTCGTAGATTACTATTTCCACTAATGATCAGGTGGGTGATTAAGTTCTGATTTATGCGATATAGAAACACTCCTCACTACTTTACATTAGGCACTTTCATAAGCATTTACTAACATTGAATTAACAAGTGTTTTAGTTTTAATAACATTTATGATAAGGAAATTATTTCTTCCGGTAATCTTCGTTCTGCTTGCATTTGCATTTTGGATAAGTCCGAATTTCAAAGAAATTGCAGCAGGTGTAGCAATTCTCTTATTTGGAATGATTGCCCTTGAAAATGCGTTTAAATCTTTTGCTGAAGGGTCGTTAAAAAGAATGCTAAGGACTGCTACCAACAAGTTTTACAAGAGTTTTTCGCTGGGCATGATCTCTACTGCTATCCTTCAATCAAGCTCATTAATTTCAGTAATAACAATCTCATTTATCAGTACTGGATTGTTAAACTTAACACAAGGAGTGGGGGTGATTTTTGGCGACAATATTGGAACTACAACAACTGCCTGGCTCGTGGCAACTTTAGGATTAAAAGTTAAAATTTCTGCATTTGCACTGCCAATGATTGTATTTGGTATAATACTGTTTTTTCAAAAACAAAAGTCTTTAAAAGGGATCGGAAACGTTTTAACCGGACTCGGATTCCTGTTCCTTGGGATCCATTATATGAAAGAGGGATTCGATTCTTTTAAATAGGCTTTCAACCTGGCAGATTATGCAATGGAAGGATTCCCCGGATTACTCGTATTCACAGGTATTGGTATTTTGGCAACTGTAGTACTCCAGTCCAGTAGTGCAACAATGGCCATCATATTAACAGCTATGGCCGCAGGACAGGTATCTTATTTTAAATTCATTGGCGCTGGCTATTGGCGCCAACGTTGGCACAACAATCACCGTAATTATTGGAGC
>SDBV01009420.1_pt1 | contig 12990 bp, 16 predicted proteins | sample 2277081 | NCBI WGS metagenome assembly SDBV01 (sample SAMN10402039, study PRJNA504765) | marine sediment metagenome | isolation source: marine sediment core GS10_PC15, 223 cmbsf | place: Arctic Ocean: Southern Knipovich Ridge | collected 2010
AGGATTTTTGGCTGTCCACCAACCAAAGCAAGAAAATTGACATTAAAAGAATCCTGAAGCCTGGTATATTTATACAATGCATTGATTACAAACTTAGCATTTGCTCCTTTTTTTAATTCAATAACAATTCTTATTTTTCCTTTTGAAGATTCATCTCTTAAATCAGAAATATCTTTAAGTTTTTTATTTTGGATTAAACCAGCAATTTGTGTAACTAAGCTAGATTTGTTAAGCATATAAGGGATTTCAGTAATAACAACTGCTTCTTTATTTTTTAGGGTTTCAATAGTTGCTTTCCCTCTTAAAATCAATCTTCCTCTCCCAGTCTTATACAATTCAATCATATCACCGAAAACCATACCCCCTGTAGGAAAATCAGGACCAGTAATAATCTCACAAAGTTTCTCAATAGTAATTTCTGGCTTTTTAATGTGAGTAATAATAGCATTACAAACTTCTGTTAAATTATGTGGAGGGATATTAGTAGCCATGCCTACTGCAATTCCTGTTGCACCATTCAGCATCAAAGTAGGAAGCTTTCCTGGAAGCAACTCAGGCTCTTTTAAAGAATTATCAAAATTAGGAACAAATTTTACTGTTTCTTTATCAATGTCTTGAAGAAGTTCAGAAGAAATTGGCATGAGTTTAGCTTCTGTATTATGGCTAATAAACCCATTAGAGATAAAAGAATGACATTTGCTGTCTACTCTTAGTGAATAAACTTTCTTTAGACCAGAATTTTCAACTGAAACAATTTTATCAAATAAATATTGGTAAGTTAAAAAATATTCAAATAAAGAATGATAATCAACTCCTATCTTTTTTACTAATAATTCACATACTCTGCTATAGTTTTTAGACATATTGCCATATCTATCAAAATTATTCTTCATTATGAATTCAGAGTGGGACAAGTTCCTAACAAAATCAGAAATAAAAGGGACATAATCTTTAGAAGAATACTCTTTTTTATACATAAGAAGAATCATCTCAAGTTTTTTATTTTTTCGTTGTGATAAAAAACCAAACTCCTTATAAAACCTTAAAAAGTTTCTTTTTCCTCTAATTTGAAGCAAATAAAGTCCTCTGCCCACATCAAATCTCTTAAAGCAATCTATCCCAAATCTTAACAATAAAATCTGCAACATCTCTATTAATTTTTCACTAGTAGAACAAGCTCTTATTTCCATCATCTTTTTAGTAAAGCTCAAACTTCCATCGCCTTCAAAAAAAGAGATTATGAACTCTTTAATTACTTCTTTAGGAGATTGTAAAATAATATTTGGAATTGTTTTGTCTTTTGACTTAACAGCTCCTAATCCTAAGTTTCTTAGAAATTCTATGGTATATCTACAATGACATTCTAACCTCCAATACTCCTTCTTCCCATATGAAGAGGGTTGCCGTTTAAACTGATGTAAAGTACTATCTAGAAATACCTTCTTCCAATTATCTTTAAATTTATTTATCCAATTAATATCTGAATTACAAAACTCAATTTTATTTTCACTAATAAATCCCTCTGAAACCAAAGAACCTAGAATAAAAGCTAATTCTTTATTCAGATGTTTTGGAAGAATTCTAACCCTTGTTTTCTTGCTTCGGGCTAACGGAACATATTTTTTAAGAGAAACCGCATCATCTCTCCAAAATTTATCTTCTAATCTGTCAAGAACAGTATAATCTCCCTCCCTAATTTGGTCTAGAGTTTTCCACATAAAAACTGGTTTTCCAAACTCATCAGAAGTAAGTGTTAAAACAGGATGGTTATAACTTCCGTTTAAGGTATAACCTTTATCTGTAGTAATCTTTAGTGTATCATGAATTCCTGAATCAAACCATTTAATAGCATTGTTTATTTTTTTATCTTTTGAAAGAACTTTTAAATTTATTTTCTCTTTATCAGATATTTCATCTATTCTTATTAAACCTTTATTAGTTAAAACAAGGGAATCCCCAGAAACACAATACCTATAGGCTGCAGCAGGGTCACCATCAATTGAACCAAAATTACCTTGCCCAAAAACCAACGGATATCTTAAAGAAAAATCCTGGGCCATCCTTACTAATGCATCATAAATCGCAGTATCTCCATGCGGATGGAATTTACCAATAACATCTCCTACAATTCTCGCACATTTCTTTGTTTGAGTATTTGGTTTCAATCCCATTAAATTCATAGAATGCAAAATCCTTCTCTGCACTGGTTTTAAACCATCCTCAACACTTGGAATCGCCCGAGAGACAATGACAGACATAGCATAATCCAAATAAGCCTTTTTCATCTCTCCTGAGACTTCTGTATCAACTATTCTTTTCTCGGTTTCGTTTGTTTCTTTATTTTCTGGTGTCATTTTTTATCTCCAATATATTCAAATCTTTTTACCATATGTCCATTTACTTCTTTAGTTCCTAAAAAATCATTAATTTCTCTTATCCATAATTGATTATCTCCAAACTTTACTGATTTGTATCGAGCCTTATACACCACATATTCTTTATTAATATCATCACAATCTCTAGCAACTCCAATTACTTCGTACTCTTTTCCTTTAAAGTGTTTATAATATCCTAATTCAAGTTTCATGCAACCTCCTCATCTTTCTCATCTAAATATTTCATAAACTCACCTTCACTTAATTCTTCTTCCTTAAACTCTTTTCCTTTATGTGCACATTTTTTACATTCCCATATTCCAATTTTTCCAATAACAACTCCAACATCGTCGCTGTCACATTTTGGACACTTTCTGATTTTGAATATCTTAGTTTTTTGTTTTTTTGATTTAGGCATTTTAAATATCTAAATTAGCCTCCTTTGCATTTTCTGAAATAAACATTTTTCTTGCCTGGACATCACTCCCCATAAGCATTGAAAAAGTTCTGTCAGCTTCAACAGCATCTTCGATAAATATCTTCTTTATTTTTCGTGTTTTTGGATTCATGGTTGTATCCCAAAGTTGAACAGAACTCATCTCCCCTAAACCCTTAAATCTTGTAACATTAGTCGCCCCAAGTTTTTCAGTAATTTTTTTAAGCTCTTTATCTGAATAAACATAATAATCTTTTCTTTTTCTAATTCTGTACAAAGGAGGCATAGCAACATAGATATGTCCATTCTCAATTAACTGCGGCATAAATCTAAAAAAGAATGTTAAAAGTAGAGTTTTAATATGTTCTCCATCAACATCTGCATCTGTCATAATTATTATTTTATTATATCTTAATTTTTCTATATTAAACTGTTCTCCAACTCCGGTTCCAATCGCAGTTATCATATTTATTATCTCTTCGCTTGAAAGAGCCTTAGCAGGATTTGACTTCTCAACATTCAAAATCTTCCCCTTCAAAGGAAGTATTGCTTGATTTTCTTTATTTCTAGCCATTTTTGCCGAGCCTCCAGCACTCTCTCCTTCAACCAAATAAAGTTCAGTATTTACAGATTTTTTATTTGAGCAATCAGCAAGTTTTCCCGGCAAACCCCCTAATGAAAATGCATTTTTTCTCCTCACTAAATCTTTAGCTTTTTTAGCAGCTAATCTTGCCTTGGCAGCATCTACAACTTTTGAAATAATCTTTTTTGCGATTAAAGGATTTTCTTCAAAAAATTCTGACAAAGCAGAAGTTGCAACTGAGTCAACAAAACCTTTTACTTCGCTATTCCCTAATTTAGTTTTTGTCTGTCCTTCAAATTGAGGATCAGGAATTTTAATGCTAATAATTGCTGTTAATCCTTCACGAACATCTTCTCCTGAAAGATTCCCATTCTTCAATACTCCTTTTTTCCTTGCATAATCATTAATGACCCTTGTCAGAGCGGTCTTAAAACCAAAAACATGCGTCCCTCCTTCAACAGTATTTATAGTATTTACAAAACCAAAAATATTTTCTTGATATCCATTATTATACTGAATAGAAACCTCTATAATTGTATGATCCATATCTCTCTTAAAATAAATTGGCTTATGTATAATATCCTTAGACTTATTAATCCATTTCACAAATTCTATCAAACCACCTACAGCAAAAAATTCTATTTTTTTGCTTTTTAGTTCATCATTTAATTTTATTTTCAGACCAGAATTTAAGAAAGCTAGCTCTCTAAATCTTGTTTCTAAGATTTTATAATCAAAGTCAACTACAGAAAAAATCTCTGGGTCAGGCCAAAATGTAACTTTTGTTCCAGTATCATTACACTTTCCAATAATTTTTAATTTTGTTTTAACTTTCCCTCTTGAATATTCTTGTTGATAAATTTTCCCTTTTCTTTTTATTTCTATAATCAATTTCTTTGATAAAGCATTAACAACAGAAATCCCTACCCCATGCAATCCCCCAGAAATCGCATAAGATTTTTTGTCAAACTTCCCTCCAGCATGCAATTTTGTTAAAGCCAATTGAACAGCAGGAACCTTATAAACAGGATGCACATCTACTGGAATTCCTCTGCCATCATCTTCAATTGTAACAGAACCATCTTTGTTAAGAGAAACATTTATTTCTTCACAATAACCAGCAAGAGCTTCATCAACAGAGTTATCAACACCTTCATAAATCATGTGATGCAAACCATCCTTACTAGTAGAGCCAATATACATACTTGGACGCTTTCGTATTCCTTCAAGGCCTTCTAAAACCTTAATAGATTCTGCAGTGTAATCTTTTTTCAAAGCCATTTTTCAATACAATATTTCAAATTTTAAAGTAAAAATCTTGACCAGATTTCTATAATTATACCCAAAAAAAGGTACAATTCTTTATAAATCTTTCGGCTAAAAAAAGAGGTTTATCGTCGGTAAAATCCAAAAAATAAATCAAACCATATATTTAAAAAATAATAAGATCTTGACAAAGTATCATGAAAAAAATAATTATATTTCTGTCAATTATAATATTATTAGTTTTTGCTGGAATTATATTTTTTTATTTGTCAAATAAAGATATAACAGGAGAAACTGTTAAAGAAATCTATACATTTACAAAAGCTATATGCAATGAAACAAATTACTGCCAGGATTATGAGATTGTATGTGATAATGAAGGCCTTGTGGATATGAAGCCTATTACAGGAGCAACAATTCAGCATCCTTCAAATTGGGAGGATCCTCGGGATAATAAAACAAAAAATAAATTATGCAAATAGAAATTATTTTACCTTCTTTTCTTTCTTAATCCATCTAACTTTTCTTCTCTTCATCAACATATTCTTCCTACACTTTGAAGAACACAAATAATTAATAGTTCCATCTTTCATAACTAAAGTTAATCCTCTTGGAAAATCATATTGTTTCTTACAATAAACACATTTAGGCATTTTAAGTATACGACCCCTTTGTCACATTGGATTTAATTCTTCTGGCTTCAATTTCAGTTTCTCTAAGCATTAAAAAATCTCCTATTCTAATAGGTCCTTTAACATTTCTTCTCATTGATCTTCCTCTATCTTTTCCTTCTTGAACCAAACATTTAACTTGAGTAATCTCTCCCCTAAAACCTGTTCTCCCAATAAGTTCTTCCACAACTGCAGGAACAATTTCTCCTAAAATTCTATCACTTCCTTTAGAAGCTTCTGCTCTTCCTTGTTTAATTTTTTGCTGTTTTGCCATTTTAACCAAATTTTTTCTTTGCAAGACATCTCAATTTTTTTTCAGTACAATATTCCCCCCCATCAATACAAGGACCAGCATGTGACTGCTTATTCTCTTCATAAAAAATATTTTTATCTTTTGGATAAATACATCCCAAAAAAGCTTCCTTACAGATATTTCGCCATTCTTCACTTAATTCACTCAATTTATCTTTCATTTCAACCCCTCAATTTCTTTCTCAGCTTCTCCTAGCTCAATTATTACAACTGAAGATGCAGATACTGGAAGACCTGCTGCAATCCCTAATTTTTGTTTGTTATCAACTTCATAACAAGGAATTCCTTTTTCTTTACACAAAAGAGGTATATGTTGAACAATTTCCTTGGGTTCTACATCAGAACAATATGCAACAAACTTTGCAGTCCCTCTCTCAATTGCTTTAGTAACTTCGTTTGTCCCTTTTTCAATTTTTCCTGTTCTTCTTGCTTTCTCAATTATTTCATATATATCTACCATTTTATTTGAACTCGTAAGAGTTTAATATATCGAGGATTAGACATCCTCGTATCATTGGATAATTTAAAATAAAGAAATTAGTTTATAAACTTTTTCTAAGATATCATAATACTAATTACTCAAAAGACTTTAATCTTTCCAAATGTGCCATAGTTTGAGGTTCATGTTCAACATCCCATATAATCTTTTTTGCATAAACATTTGTTACTCTTCTATACCATGGATGAGCAGATTTCTTTAAAGAATCCTTATACTTAACAGTATAAAATTTTTTATGCATATCAAATAATTTTAGTTGAAGTTCATAAGGTGAAAAATTTTTAGGTTCTACTATTACATGAATTCCATCATATAAATAATAATCTTTTGTTAAGATCCTTCCTTGTCTACTCATCTCTTTAGTGAAATCAGTTTCTGGAAAAGGAACAGGTGCAAAAAATTGAACACTATCTAGACTTTGTTTTGCCCATTCTAACTCATCATCTAGAGATTTTTTTGTATCCCCCTCACCTCCAATCATCATCATTCCATGAACCCACAATCCAGCATTTCTAAATGAATCTACAGCAATCTTATTCCTTTCAACAGTTGCCGGCTTATTATATGATTTAAGTGTTTCTTCATTAATTGATTCTACACCCAAATAAATACTAAAAAAACCATCTCTGTTTAATAATTCTATAAAGTCTGTGTCAATTTCATTTGTCTGTAGAGAAGTAAATGCTGAATTAACACTTAATTGACAAGAATAACTCGTTTTATTGTTTCCATTTCTTATCATTTCTTTTAAAAGTTCTTTTGTAGCACTTTTATTTGCAGCAAAATTATCATCACTAAAAAAAACATCATGTGAACGTGTTCTAATTAAATTCAACTCTTCTAATATTTTTTTATTTGATTTTCTTCTATATTTATTACCATGAAGCTGAGTTACAGAGCAAAAATCACACATATGGGGGCATCCTCTAGAAGTATTTACAATTCCACTTGTTTTTTTAGGATACATAGAATAATCAGGAAAAGGCAAAGCAGACAATTCTTCCTTGCTTAAACGTTCCCTACACTCATTATTTACAACTTCGCCATTTACCTTATAACTAATTCCTTTAACATTTTCTAAAGATTCTTTTTTCTCTAATTTCCCTAATAATTCAACAAGAGTTTTATCTCCTTCATATCTTACTACGATATCTGCCCATTCTAAAGTTTCCTCAGGAGTAAATGTGACATGGAATCCACCAGCAATAACTTTCCCATTTGGGTTCACTTCTTTGTAAACCTCTGCCAATTCTCTTGTTTGAGGAATAGTCCTTGTTATAGATGAAAGAAGTAGGTAGTCTGATGTTACAATTCTTCCTAAATTTGTTCTTGTTAATTTTCCATTTTTATTCAATCTAGAATCAATACTTTCAACATCTTCATATCCTTCTCGCGAAAGAATAGCATGAAGCTGAGGATTTGCTCTTGCAGGAAATGGAAATCTCGTATAAACATCTTTTACCAAGGGAGCATTTAATTTTCCAAAAGAAGTTGCAGGCAATTCAACAAGAGTTATCCTTGGTTCTCCCATAATTTAAACAAAAAGAAAAAGTATATAAATTCTTTTAAGATTTATTTCTTCCATACAACACCAACATCGTCAGTTCTTTGTCGTGGCTTTATATCAATTTTTTCTATCTCTTTTCCTTTAAACCTTATTCCTTTCTTAAACATAATCTCTCCTAAAAAAGCAATCATTGCTCCATTATCAACTAACAAAGAATTTTCAGGACAAAAAAATTTTGCATCTCTTTCTTTGCACATTATCCTGCACATCTCTTGCAATCGTGAATTACACGCAACACCTCCTCCTAAAAGCAATTCATTCTTGCCTATATGAGCTAAAGCCCTTTCAGCAGTTTCAACTAACATAGCGAAAACAGTCTCTTGCATTGAATAAGCCAAATCTGGCAAAGAATATTTTTTTGATTCAAGTTTTTGTTTTAAATTAGTAAGAATTCCAGAAAGAGCAATATCCATTCCCTTAACTTTGTAAGGCAATTCAATATAATTTTTGCCCCTAGTAAAAATCTTCGTAGAAGATTTTTTGGGGCACATCTGTGATGCACTTTTTTCTGCAATCTTTTGTATCACTGGTCCTCCAGGAAAACCTATCCCAGCATATCTTGCAAAAGTATCAATAAAATTTCCAACACCAACATCCAGAGTTTCTCCAAATATTCTATATTTACCAGATGCATATGCAATTATCTGGGTATTAGCCCCAGAAACATAAAGCATCACAGGATTTTTAGCCCCTGTAACTTTACCAATTTCCAAATGGGCAATACAATGATTAACAGGAACTACTGGTCTTTTTAATTTACCCGCAAGTTTTTTAGCAAACTTCATTCCTTCTAATAAACAAGGAGCAAGACCTGGTCCTTGAGAAAAAGCAATAGCATCCACATCTCTAATTTTTACTTTTGCTTCATCAAGAGCATCCAGTAAAACTTTTTCTTTAACTTTAGCGTGATGTTTTGCAGACTCCATAGGAATAATCCCTCCTTGTTCAGTTGTATAAGTTTTCTTAACATTAGCTAAAATCTTTCCATGTCTAATTATCCCAATACCAAAAGTGTGAGCTGTAGATTCTATTCCTAAAATGAGTGTCATAAAAAAATTAAGAATTAAAGTGTTTTAAATTTATTTAATTCATTATACTGCTCAACAGTGCCGACATCATACCATTTTCCATTACAAACATACCCTAAAACATCCTGCTTTTCCAGCAAATATTTCACAAAATAAGCCGGACCTTCTTTATTCAAATCACTCCTCATATATTCCTTAAATTTTTTTAAATCATCTTTTGTAAAAATATAAATTCCAATACTTGCTAAAGTTGTTTTGGGTTTTTCTGGTTTTTCTTCAATAGAGATAACTTTTCGATTGTTTCTGGTCAATGTTACAACCCCAAATCTTTTGGCATTTTCCTTATTTCCAACATCATAAATACAAATGCAAGTCTTTTTATTTTTTTCAAAAAATTCAATAAACTTATCAAGTTCAAAATTAAAAAAATTATCTCCAAGAACAATAAGAACATCCTCTTCTATCCTATTAGACCCTATAACTAAGGATAAATCTCCAAGCCCACCAATACGCTTTTCATTCGTTAAAACATTATTATTAATTATTTTTATCTTGTTTTTTAATGGATGCTTTAATTTTTCTAACCACCAGACAAATTGTAAATAAAATTTTTCATTGCTTATAATAAATATCTCATCAATACTCTTTATTTTCTCAAGTCGTTCAAGAATATATTCAATTATCAACCTATCTCCAATTTTCAGCAATGCTTTTGGTTTATTAATAGTTAAAGGATAAAGACGAGTTCCAAATCCTGCACATAAAATAATACATTTCATGTAAAAATATACAAAATATGACTATATAAAATTAATTTTAAAACAAAAACAATTCACATTAAACAATTTAGCAATTCCTAGTTCATACAAAAAATAAAAATAAAAAATAAATAAAAGATTTTTATCTTCTTTTTTTCTTAACAACTTTTTTCTTTACTACTTTTCTTTTTACTGGTTTTTTCTTAGCAACTTTTTTCTTTTTCTTTTTTCCACCACGAGCCATTCTTGCTTCGCATACATTACCCTGACCGTCTACGTAATAAAGATACCCTTTTTTTCTTTTAATAACGTTTTTCTTAATAACTTTTCCCATAATTTTTTACCTCCTTTTTTAATATTATATAAAAATAAACAACAAACTACTATTTAAACTTTTTGGGAAACCCGTCGGTAATAAAAGAATTTTATAAAATCCCAAAAACCTCTAATTTTTATGATACTTATTAGAATTGGTGGCAGAGAAATTCCACAATTTTTTTATATTTTTTATTAATGGGAATTTCTATCAGCTTATAAAAAGATTTTCTCGGAAATATAATTAATCTCCAAGGAATAATTTTTTTTATTTCTATAATTCTATCTTTATCGTCGAGCCAAATAGCTACAAAAGGAAAAAAAACAAATAAAGAATGAATCCTCATTTTAGTTCGTCCCTTAAAATCAAATAAAAGTGCCTGAGCTTTTTCTCTCTCATTAAACATCAATCCTAAAAACTTTTCAAACCTATTACAAATCTTTAAATCAATCTCAAATTTCTTTCCATGATAATTTAGTTTAATTTTCTTTTTCATTTTTTCTTTAATTTATATTGCTTATAATATTTATTAACATTTTTATCCGTAACAAAATTATGATGCTTAAAACCACCGCCGAAACATTTTGGGATATGCATTAATTCATGTATTATGATTTTTATTTTTTCCTCCTCATCAAGCGTGTCAAATCTTTCTGATAGAAATTCAAGAACATAAAATGCTGGCCTGCCAATAGCTTTCTGCATTAATTTCCCAAGAGCATGGCAACGAGCAATTGTCCAACGAGAAGAAGTTCCATAACTTTTAAAACATTTTATATTTTCAATATCAACATGAGGAAATAAAACTTTAGAAATCTCCTCTGCTTTTAATTGAATATCTGAAGCAAATATATATCTCATACTAAACTAAATAATTAAGCATATAAAACTTTTATGCAACTCTAAATTATCTCTTAGAACTTTTCTTTTTTTTCTTTTGTATCTTTTTGGTTAATTTCTTACGCTTCTTTTTAGAATCCTTTGATACTCTGTAATATTGTGATTTTACAGTTTTTCCCTTTAAAATCTGTATCTTTTTTTCAACACTAGTTTTATCTTCTTCCAATTTTTTCATAATTTTTCTTTCTTTCTGTTTAATGTCAAGGATTTCCTTTTTCTCAGAATTTTTTATTCTTTTTTTGAGTATTAATTTCTTTATCAATAAATATATGATACCCAGAATTAGTAATGCAATGATGATGACTAAAATTTGTGATAAAGTTTCGTCACCCAAATATAGTAAGATTTTATCTATTAATTCCATTTTATTTATAATACATTAATTATTAAGCCTTTATCTTTTTTTCCTTTAATAAATAAATTAAAATAATTATTAAGAGAATAACAATTATGAATAAAATAAGATTAGACACTTTTACTTTTTCAGTTACTGTAAATACATCTGTGCTTGTTGCACTAATCTCTTCATAAGATACTCTTGAATAAAAGATGTAATTCCCAGGAGAAAGATTTTCAGGAACTTTTAATTTTCGTACAATTTCAAGTTCTTTCTCAATAAAAAGACTTTCTTCTTTGAATGTGAGGACATTTCCTTCAAAATCTTTGATAGCATAATAAAATAAAACATCAATATGCTCTAAATCACCCATATTAATCATTTTAATATCTGTTATTACATTATGTTCTGGACTTACTCTTTTATTTCTAACATTAGTTAATACATCAAACAAAGGTTTTCTTTCTTTTACTTCAATAATAACATTAATTATCTTTGTTATTCCATTTCCTTTAACAATTATTCTTCCTGTATAAGCATCTGGAATCTCCTCTTCCTTTGCAAAAATATCTATATTAATTATTTTAGTTTCTCCCAATCCTAATGAAAAAGATTCTTCGCTTACAACCATAAATTCTTCAAGATCTCCCAAATCTAAACTTATATTCAAAATAGTGCCCCCAATATTTATCACCCTAATAACCTCTCTTTTACTTTCACCTGTTTTTATTAAAACTTTAATTAAATCTTTATCCACCTCAAAATTAGGGGTGATTGCTGCTGCTCCTCCACCTCCAGGAGCTACTTCTTCAGCCACACAACTTCCAGCACTGCAAGTATATCCAGAAGCACATGTTCCACAATCTAATGTCCCTCCACAACCATCATCCCAATTACCACAATTATAACCTAAACTTATGCAGGTGTCAGGCGTACAGGAAAAAAATCCAAGAGATTGTTGATATGAAATAGAACTTGAATTTCCTGTTACTATCCCTAAAACAGCACCTATATTATAATTGTCAGAACTAACATTATCCCCCCCACCTGAAATAACAGCATCCATACTATAATTAGAACTATTTGTTTGTAAAGCACCCATAGAAGACAAAAATAATATGATTAAAATAAAAAAACATGTTATTATTTTTGTTTTCATTTTTTTCCATTTCATCCTAATTTGTAGACTTTTATTTTATCCTAACTTCCACACTTTTATTTTATAATACCAATTATCAGTACTAAATAAAACAAGAGCACCATCACTGTTCCTAACACGAGCTACACCATCTGCTCCTGTTTGTACTACTAAATTATTATTATCAACCTGAAAAATACTTACTCCTCCCCTTAAAAGACCGAGACTTGCTGAATTGTAAAGCATTGAGTCTGTCTCAAAACTATTAGCATCAGTCCCATCTGTTGAAATTAAAACCTTAACTAAAACATCACTTAATGGAGCATCAAGATTATGTATAACATTTCCCCCAACAGAAGTTCCTAAGTGTTGGTTAGTCCAATCATTATTACTAACCCATCCAGTATCATAACTTCTTATATTAACATCAACTTCGTGGGAAGAATTTATAGTTGAAATTATCCCACCACTCTCCTGAAATAATGCTGTTGTCGTCGTGGTATCTTCTGTTGTTTTCATACAATATATTAAAGCATAACTTGCAGGACGAGTTTCTGCTCCTGCTCTTGGAAATCCATTAACACCATCAGCGATAAGACCTCTTGTATAACCTTGCCAATTGTCAGCTGGTCTTTGTCCTGACGCACCCTCATGTGCAGTTCCGGCCCCCACTGTATTCCCAAGTAGATTATGCCAATGCCCCTGCACACTATCATTTTGATATGTTCCATAAGTCGCTGAATAATAATTTTCATTAGCCATTTTATAACTTCCAGAAGTTCCTGCTCCTCTAACAAAAATTCC
>SDBV01009421.1_pt1 | contig 12989 bp, 12 predicted proteins | sample 2277081 | NCBI WGS metagenome assembly SDBV01 (sample SAMN10402039, study PRJNA504765) | marine sediment metagenome | isolation source: marine sediment core GS10_PC15, 223 cmbsf | place: Arctic Ocean: Southern Knipovich Ridge | collected 2010
CCTTGTAAATAATTTGTTTTTTTTATAAAACCTGCATTGGAGATCAACTTCCGCTTTTCGATTTTTTAGATTGTAAGCCCAGCTAAATTTTAATCTCTTATCAATATTATTTTCATAAAAGATATTCTTAAAATTTTGAAGCTGACATTTATTCCCTTCGAATGTAAAGATTTGGGGATATTTGACACTCTCATCACTTATATTCAATATTATAAGAGATTTAGAAACTCTAGGTTTAATTGTTGTTATTTTATGTACTTTTAAAATAATAATAAAATTCTCTTACCTGGTTGTGTACTATCTTGAAAAGAATACAAGATCTCTATATTCGAAAAATTTACGAATGAAATTTATGAATGAAATCAACCCAGATATTTTCTAAAGGAAGTATTTTGAAAGCTCTAAAAGTTACCGTAACACAAAACCCTTTCTACGCGAAAGAAGAGTTGAGCCTCGCATATTATAAGAAATTTTTAACTTTATACAGTAAAAAGTTGCACTTAATAAATGTCCTTTGGTGAAATGGTTGAAAAACTCGTTTCCAGCAGTGAACGAGAGAGCGTTTGACTTTGTTGATAAGCTAAAAATAAGAGAGTCGGGATTTAGATGGGATAGTAGTGGACCTTAAACCAAATCCTCTTCTAAATTTTTAAATAATTTATAGTATTGAAAGTTTTGATATATATAGAAGTTTCATGTCAATTAATAGCATTACAATGATATTTTCATCTTAAATATAAATTTATTATCGATTCTATGCTCTATATTTAATATGAAAGTATTAGTTTCAGGGGGATTACCTAAAATCGAATTATTTCTTTGTATTTGTCCAATCTCCCTTCCTAAACCACGTATTTCTTCAATCTCAGATCCTAAATTCCTAAAAGATATTATAAATGGCAATTTTTCCTTTATTTTCTTTAAATCCTTAAGGATATTTATGAAATATTTCGAATAATCATGTTCACTCCTTAATTTGTGGTTGATGATTAAATTAACCTGATTTTTAAAGACATTGATATATATCAAATTAATTTTTACTTTTATTTTTGAATTTTTGTTTCTACTCCAAACGTGAATTGTATCACAAACAATTAATAAATATGGAATTACTGTCTGAATATTTCTACTGGATAATTTTAATTTTACTTCCTTTCCGATTAGTCTCAGTCTTTTAAGTTCTTGAACTTTCATTTGTTTAAAATTATGTAAAGCTATACTAATAACTGCATATTTGTTTGGATCCCACATTTTAAATATCTTTGTTTCTCTCGTTGAGTCTTCATGATAATCTTTTTCTACTTTACTTAATAATTTGATATAATTAATAGAACTTATAATTCCATGATCTAGGGGGTATTTACTGGTATCTATTGTCGTATTTTCATCAATATCTTTCAAATTTTTAATAACTAAGAATAAATTTTGAAATTCTGTAAAATCTAATTTTGTTACCTCTGGTAAATTTTGATAGATTTGATGAATATATTTTAGATTTTCTATTACATGATTATTCTCTAGATCATAGTGGATTGGGGATACATCGAATCTTGGTACATTGAAATCTGAAAAATAACTTAGTTTTTCATTTAATTCTTCAAAATGTTTATGAATAAGTTCTAGGATATAACCATAATCATGAAAAAGTGATGAAATGATCCAAGAAAAAATTAAATTTCTAAAACAGTAAAATTCTTGGTCATCGATACAGTTTTCTTGTTTTTCTAAAATATAATCCCAATGAGTTAAAATATTGAATCCTAACAAAAATATTTGAATAACATGATCATAATGAATGCTGTGTTCTGGAAGAACTTGATTTAATAGATCTTCATAATCAATAAATTTTTCAAGATATTCGGGATATATTTGTTTCTCATAAGCAGAGAAAAGATCCTTTAATTCAGAGAAGAAACTTGACACTCTATCTTTTAGGGAGTTTCTCCTCAAATATCCATCAATTGAATGTAATATATTTTCATCAAAAATGGGAAGTTTTTGACCTGTTTTGATTCTTCTCTCTATAAGATTTTTAGTAATTTGGAAAATTATTTGAATTTTTAACCACCATAAGGATACGATTGATTAATTAAACCCAAACCAATATGCATTGATTTAAGGATTATTTTATAGATATCTTTAAAAATTTATATATTTATATCTAATGATGGATTCAATAGTTTTACCATTAAGATCATAGGGATCTTCACTATATATTTTTTGTAATAGTTATAAATTCTCCGTTGTGACCCGATGACTCACAAAGGTATTTTTATTTTGAAACTGTCTCAAAAGTTAAAGTATCTCTTTTTTAACTACATTCGCCATTAAAAAATGGTAATTTATATCTTTCAGAATTTTATTTATTGTCTATTTAAAGTTTACAGATTTATGTTTAGAGGTAGTGCATAGACACTACCAAAAGACATTGATCAGAAAATATGAGTTGCTATTCTTAAAATCCAAAGACTCAACTTTTAAGAAACAATTATGTCGAGATATTAGGAGTATTGTATAAAAAGATTTGCATACAATATAGATTATGAAAAGAAGAAGACTTCTGATTTATGTAATTTTCCCGCATTTTAAGTTTTTATTTATTTTTATTAAAGTTTATTTTGTTAAGATCTTTGGAAATTCAATATAGTCTATATTAATATAAATATTTGATTTTTTCAAAGAATATACATCAGGTAATAAATTGATTTTATGAACGTTTTAACTAAGAGGCAGATTTTACTGCTCAAATTTATCAATGATTATGAAGGATTCAATGGAAAAATTAACTTTCAGAAATTTATTTTTGCCCTGCAAACCTTCAAAATAATAGATTTCAATTATCATTTCACAACAGGGTTTTATGGTCCCTATTGTGAAACTTTAGAAGAAGATATTAATACCTTAACTGGGTTTGGTTTAATTGTTGAGGAACCACTTGGTAATATGGTTAGGATAAAAGTTAATGATGAACTAATTAATAAAAGTTTTTTCACAAATTTTAGGATTGTTCAAAAATACATTCAAACCAATAAGAAACTAGAGTATAAGATTATAAATTTATTCGAATATGAACTCAAGACTTCCCGAGCTATTGAATTAGCAAATTCATTCATTTTTTTGATGTTATCGAAAAAGAAAAATGATAAAGTATCTATTTTTAAATCTATAGATAGATGGAAACCTAATGTTTTTGATGACAGAATCAAGGAGGAAGTATGGAACATACTTGTTCACAATGGTGTTATTAGTGAAAAGGGTGAGTTAAAAGCACCAAAAAATAATACCTTGATAGTGGGAGAAGATATGGGATCACATATCAAAATTGAAAATTCAATGACGAATGTTTTAAAGACAAATGCAGATCATATTGATTATGATGAAATGTTAAATATCATTTATGATGATAGATTCTGGGAGAAATTTATTAAATATACTATTTCCAAGACAGAGTGTAAATTTTGGGATTTCAAGCAGACAATTGAGATGTGGCATACTCCAAAATCGTTAAAACAAAAGAATCAAATTGAATTTTGTGAGAAAATTGCCGCTTTTGCTAATAAAAAAGGAGGCATTATCATTATAGGAATCTCAGATAAAATTCCGAGAGAGGTTATAGGAATATCTGAAGTAGAGGACAAACTTCAATCCTTAAGTACAACTATTAATAAATGGATTGATTACGATGAAGATTTTTATGAGATAAAGGAGATAATTTTAAAAGATTATAATAATTTTAAGAGAAGATGCATGGGCATTGTAATTGCTCAAACAAAACAACCTGTACATGTGAAGAATTTAAATGGGCTTTTTTCGTATCCTATTAGATTAGAAACAGGTCTCTGTAGGGATCAATACCCAAAATTGAAGAAAAATAAAACGCGTGTTTCTACCACGAACTTTAATTTTTTAAGCATCTTTAAGAAAGGTTTTAAATAAATCCGAAAAACTCACTCCTCTGAAATTATATAAAAAAAAAAGAATTTCTTAGAACCTTTTTTATTTATAAAGAGATGTTGCAATGAATATTAAAATAACGAAAAAGGAGATTCAAGTTCTGATTGCCAAATATAAATATTAGAGTTTGATTCTCTTTTAGATTTATAATTATTTGATTGATAATTAATTGCTTCGATCCACTATTTTTAACTGTAAAAGGAAATATTAAAGCTCTATTAAAATTCTTTCCCGATATAATTTTTGAGAAACCAAATTTATCTGGAATCATTATAATGGGTTTTCCAGGTTTTAAATAGTTAAAATAAAAAACTATAATTGAAATCGCTAAGGATGTAATTGAGAATATTAAAGCTATAATGTCTATCTTCTATAAGTCTCACTTCTATGAGTTATGAAATTTTTTATGGGTTTGTCAATATACAAGTAATTAATTATAAGCGTGAAGATTTTGATAATTTCATTAATTATATCCACATCATCAAGTAAATTCATTAATATATTTAATAACTCCTTTTAAATTCCTAGTCAATAAATCTAGTATTTTTCACTAACATAGACCTTGATTTGACCTTTTGCTATTTGTTACCAACATTGATCGGTTTCCTATTCCCCCCTATTATGCGTTATCAGAGGATTATTAAGTGTTATCAGGGATAAAGTCTAAAATCTATCAATTCTAGCCTATTTTTACAACAATACCAGCGATTTCTTGTTTTTTTAACCTTTAGAATGTCTTTAAAGTTTTGAATTATATCATCCCTTATCCATTTATCGCTATTACCAATTTTAATTTGTTCTCGAAACTTAGATATGGCGTCCTTAATCGGTGTGGGTTCATAATCAAGTTTTTCTAATTTTCTTTGCAAGATTACCTTTTTTTCTCCTTTCTTGCGTTGTTCTTCTTGTTCATTTTGTCTTTTAATCTCATACTTTCTCTTTTTTTCTTCCCAGCATTTCTGACAATAATTAATAAAATTGTAAGAACTCCTTCCTTTTCTATCCATTTCATATTGAGAGTGCGTTATGATCGTCTTGTATTCATTACAAATTTCACATACATCTCTTCGGTTCATTTCGGTGCATTCACGACAATTACAAGGGCGTCCCCAATCACAATTTGGCATTTATATCACATCCTATAATATTAGTTATCATCATTTAGAGATTTATTATTGTGGTGCACCATCTCACTGAAAGACTTGTATAGCTTGAATCTTCCCCAAGAGCCACCAGGAATATCTTCCAATGCGATACCCATAATATTTAAACTAAAATCAGTATCTTGATTTTCTATAATAATTGGGAGTTCCATATATTTTTCAAATGCTTCAATTATTTTAATTACCGACAACCTAAGTCGATTTAGATTCTTTTCATTGATCCTTCGTTTCTTTCTGTGGATAATTAAATTTCGCTCATTATGAAATTGAATTATATCAGCAATAAATTGATTATCTTCAATTATATTTATCAAATTTAATATATTTGTTAGATCTTTTACCAAAAAATCATTTATTGAATGATTTTTCTTTATCCTTCTGATTCTATTTTCTGAATTTTTCTCGTTATAATACTTGATGAAATCAATAATACAACTTTCAAGTGCCATATCAAGATAGAGAATTCCAATTCGAATATCTCCGTGTAGGAAGAAATAATTGGATAAACCCTTCAAGATTTTTGTGAATGAAGGAAAACGATTGTTGTTTAAGAAATTAAAGAATTGACTTTCCTTTTCCGAGCTAGGAAAGACATTAGGGTAAAAGGGAGGATCATAAAATCTCATTGGGAATCCTATCTTATGAGTTATATCTTCATTATTAAGTTTTATACGAACCTCAACTTTATCATATGAAAACGAAGAGGAGCCTAAAAGGTAAGCATCATTGCAAAATTTCTTTGTAGAGAAATAACCAATATATATCTCAAGAAATTTATTTATGGCTTTTAAAAAATCATCTTTAATCGGTTCAGCAAACTTTTCAATGATTTCCTTCTCTGTCTTGTCAATACCTTCTTTGATTGATAACATAATATAATATGTCCTTCTGACTACTGTCTTTAATTTCTGGAAAAAGACATTATTTTTATTCGATCCAAAATAATTTTCCAATTCCTCATCGGATACAATTGTATTATTTTTAATATCTTCAGAAATCATAATATAAGGAATTTCATTCTCATTAAATTCCTTAAAATGATCAAAACCTATTTTCCACCTGAAATTATCTAGAAAGAGAATACATTCCGTAAAATCATCATTTAAATCGGTTTTCAATCCATTATCTGCTAATCTCTCCTTTAATATATTCTTGTGAGAAAATTTATAATTACCCTTTCGCAAATTAACCCAGTAAGGTAATTCCATTGAGACCTCAACTATCAGCTCAGTTCCATTTTCATTATTATCAGACAAACCCGTTACACCTTTTTATTCTTTTCGATTCTACATTAATTAGATTCATTCTTTCATCCAATCTATCAAAATGTCCTTAGTACTCTTGTCTAACTCTACAGAATCACATGCTTCAAACCTATTAAGCTTCCAGATTAAACTTTCAGTATATTTTTCGGTGTATTTTATTTTTTTTATTATATAAATTAAGAACTTCCAATATTCACCAATGTGGTGTTGTCTATATCCATCATCAATATATTCACCATGTAAATAGTCAGCAAGATCGCCGTCATAATCGTTATGTCCCACTTTAGAATATAATTCGTCTAAACCCTCTAAAAAGTTCCAGCTCTTAGAACTCTTTATCGACGATTTATTTAAATCACGGTGTAAAGCGTTTTTAAAGGGATCACCCATAGGAGAACTTAGGTCATACACATTTTCAATTCGATCTTCAATCATTAGGAATCCTTTTTTACGAAATAATTGAGATACTTTTAAAGATTCAAGATACTCATAATTCGAAAAATCTATGCTATCTAAAAGCTCAAAAAACAAGTTTTTATAACCCTCATGACTGCCACTAGAGCGCGGACGGTATTGAATCGAGATTATCTTGTTCTCCCAGTCAATTTTTAGCTCGAATATTCCTAAGAGGGTGTGATTTAAAGTCCCTCCTAAAAATCTAGTAATAGAGACGACAGAAAAGAATTCAGAATAATACAATGCCTGTTCAGAAGCCACTTGGTTAAAAGGATCTAGATTATACTTGTAATTGAAGAACCAGAAAATTGACCTTTCAAATGCGTATAATGACTCTAGGTAGTGCCCTATTACTAATTCTGGATGGTCTTTAAAAGAAACTTTAATTACCTTACCGAAGCTTTTGAAGTATTTGTTTAATTCATTCTTAGCAGTATTCCAATTGTTTGATTGTGTTTTAGATTCTTCTAGTCCAATTAACCAAGGTTCTTCGAGTTTTCCAGCTAAACTTTGAGAAGTATGAAGTTCCTTACAAAACTCAAAGATTGACCATTTCAAAAATACATCTTTCCTTAAACTATTTCCGACCATTAATCTAATGCAGTTATAATACTCAATAATATCATTTAATGTTATCATTATACTCCCTGAGAGTGAATTTTCTTATCTTTTTATAAAAATTTAATAATTTTAGAAATTTAACTTTTGTGGTGTTGAATTGGAACGCCCGAACTCTTCAAGATCGGTAAGTGTCCTAGTTTTCTTCATCTAATGAATTTTAAACAAAATCCTTGATCTTTAAATTCGTATCCATTAAGACATTAACGTATAGTTTCTTTTTAAGACTTTAAGGGAAATCAAGTTAGTTTTAAATATTTAAAAGATTGTATATGGCTCACAGATTGGATTGAAACAAAATCAAGAGGAGAAGAATACATTATAAATTTTGATGAAATAAAATCACAATTACGAGATAAATGATTATATTGAATTTAGATAAAAAATATAATTTTTAAATTTTTAACTCGTTTTTTTAAAACAATTTTTTTACAATTTTCTATCAAATTTAATTTCTTGAATTTTTGAATAATGAAATACAAAATAAAAAAAAGGCGAAATTTGAGAAACTAACAATTATAATGAGTTTTATAGCACTTAATTTAGCAATTTTAGCAATTTTAAGCGAAATTTATAACATCATCTACAGGATTTTTAAATTTAGGTATTTATTGCTAAAGAAATTCTATGAGGAACAATCATATTTATTTATTGATTTAAATTTTATTAATTCAATTTTAAAATTCTCCCCACCTTCTTTTTAGGAGGATCACTACAAGGAGAGATGAGAAATTGATAGTGATTTCGAAGCAATATTTTTCTAAAAAGTAACTCTTCTCAAAAAAGGTTAATATTAATAAATTTATTATATAAATAGAAAATCTGTTTTATTTAAATACCATGTTGGATCTTTTATGCCAATAGATTTTAGTCAGCTTACAGGAGAGGAGTTTGAATTTTTTTGTAGAGATTTATTAGAATCTTTAGGTGTTCAAATCTTAGAAGGTCCCGCAAGAGGTCCAGATGGTAAAAAAGATATAATTATTCAATACAAAATAAAAGATGTTATTGGGAGAGAGAAACAATATAAATTGTTAGTCCAATGTAAAAATAATGCGAAATCTCAAAAATCAGTGTATGAATCTGATTTGGGAGATATTCGATCATCTTGTAAAATTCACGATACAAAAGGTTATTTACTCATCACATCAACAATTCCAAGCGTTTCTGCTCAAAACATTTTAAAAGCTATTGATGAAGAAGGACATTACTTCACGCATTATTGGGATAAATATATTTTAGAGAAGTTTATCTCAAAAAGTAAAGAGGGGTTGAGAATTCTAGATAGATATGGTCTGATTCAAAGGGAATACAAAATATATGATTTTACAGCTTTAGTTCCAACTGAATTTGAAATTTTAAATAAAATCAATAAAGAAATTGGATTTAAAATTGAAGTTGTTAAAGATTATGAGAATCAGTTGAATTATCCTAATTCATGTTATATCTACCATGGTCATATTATTAATTTGAATATTGAAAATCTTAAAAACCCTAATTTAGATGAAATATTAGAAGAACTATACAAATTTCAAGAACTTGAATACCTAATTTTAAGAGATTTGAATCTTGCTTTTTTTCCTAAAGCCGTTTTAAAATTAGAAAATATATATTTATTCTTTGTCGGTGATAATAATATTACTTCTATTCCTAAAGAAATATCAAAATTGAAAAAATTAACGAGATTAGATATATCTTATAATCCATTAAAAGAATTCAATGCTGATATAGAATTTCTTAACCAATTAGAACATCTTCTAATAGATAAGGATCAATTATTAATTTTAGATGAGAAATTCAAGCAATTCAAAGAAAAAAATTATATTATCGGTGATTTCGGTGTATCTGGTTTTAATGATGAAGAAGAGAGAAATTTTTTTGAAAAATATGGTTTATAGAAAGGGATAATATCAAGGTTGAACCTTTGGTCTGAAACCATATGAATATCAAATTTAAGATTAATTGCTAAATAATCTAAAATATCAGCCTACTAAATTTTCTTTTATATATAAGTGTATAATTTCTAATTTATTAAATTTGATGCTTATACGAATTTTTCTAGAATTCATTCATGAAATTCTTCTAATTTACTAATTTTTTTTGAGAAGTCTAAATCATAAAAATAAATAAATCTAGAAAACATAATAAAAAAAATTTAAAAAGGATCTGAGGAAAACTAAAAATTAAACTCTTTTACCACAACATTTTTTGTATTTAATTCCGCTCCCACAAGGACAAAATTCATTTCGACCAACCTTTTTAGGCTTTTTTAACGGAATTGAAATATTAAATTCTTCTTCCGGGAGTTCTAAACCCTGCTCCAGCAATTCTTTAAAGTGTTTTTCATCAAATTCTCCAATAAATTCACCTTTACTTATATCTGGTATTGTAGGTTCCCCTCCAAGGAGAATAGGTATAGCGTAATCTCCTGGATAAATCTGAATTTGTAGATTGTTTGATTGTTTACTGATGTTAAAATAATATCCTGCAATTTGTTGCAGCTGATATTCTTCTATAAAGATTCCACATTTGCTGATTTTAATATCTTGTTGATTTAAATAATTCAAAACTAAATGTTTTACTTCTTTCAAATTATAAAGATCTAGTAATAAATTATCCTCCTCACACGGAATAAAATCTATAACTTCTTTAGATATAAGAATATCATGCGCATTGTTTTTATAGCTTGAAGTGAAGTAGGCTATAATATCAAGTAATCCACCTGCTGTTATTTTGTAATCTGAATTTTCAAATAATTCTTGAAGGTTGTTGCTTAAACTATCTGTAGTTATCATCTTTTAATCTGATTTTTGTCGTAATATCCGAAAAATTATTTATTAATTATTAAAATTAAAGGAAACTTACCTATTTAAATATTTCTATCAGATAATTGGTATTGTTTAGTACAACTTTACGAGTCGTAAAGTAAACTTAATTATTTATATAAAGGTTTATCAAAAATTTCAATTGTATGAAGTTCATGCACCTAAATGTCTATACCTGCAGTAATCATCATAAACCTCCTTTTAGGTCTTATTCAAATCTCTAATTAAAATAAGGGTAACATAAAATAATAAATGCTGCAAAGATTTGAATTTAGGATCTTGAAAATATATAACAAAGTTTACTAAATATCTCTAATTCAGTAATATTCGAATTATACAGCTTACCTCTCAATTGCGACAGGTCTTTTTTCCTCTTGATTAACGGTCTATTATGGAGGATCCTTTCCCTTACGATACTTTATTATATCAAACTCAATAAATTGTATACTCTGGATTCTAGATCTCATTTTTTTAGAAAAATTCATGAGGGGGTTATAAATTTTCAGAAAAAGAACAGTTAGATTGTTATTTTCTTGTGGTATAGCAAAAAAGTAGTAATCAATCTCATCATTATAAGTGAATATTTCAGTAGCATCTCCAAATACCAACTCTATTTTATCATTCCCTTTTAAAATTCCCATGTTTTCAAGAACCCTACGTAAAATTCCAGATGATTTAACAAGACCGGCAAAACCTCCAATTTTAAATTTATCAAATATTTTAGTTTTTACTTGGCCATTAATGGTACTTTGTGTAATACCTAACTTACCACAAATTGCGCTTATAGGTATTATATGATCATATATACAAAGGATAAATCCCCTAATATTAACAGATTTGGAAAAGGGAGAACATTTTTTAAAATCTATCTTTGGATCTTTGAATTTTTTAAAAAATTACAATCCCTTACTGAACTTTGAATGGAACCAAATAGATAGGATCTGGATGAATCAAAAATTGTTTACGAAGAGATTTGAGCCCATTTACCCCGATTTAGTTAAAGTATTAGACAAAAAGGATTAATAATAATGGTATTTATGCTAGGAAAGGAAATCACTACATTATAATTTGATATAAGCTAAACATACACTTCAATTTTCTTTTCTGACTCTTAGGTTTTCCATACTCTTCTTACTTAAATAATGGAATTTCTTTTAATTTATTGAGAAACAAATTTTTTTAATCATGTCAGAGTTCCAGATAAACTTCTAATCTATAATTTAAATTTTCTCTTAATTTTCAAAGTAATTAATATAAAAGAGATTCCAAGTATTATCCATAAATCATAACCGGGAATAGCATCAACTGCTAATGTATCTCCTTTTGTTGATACATTGACAGCGTGTTCGCTGTTAGAATACTGAAAACTTATTTTTACCATGTTATCACTCACAGTATAATTGAAGGTGATTTGGTTGTCGTCTAATTTTACATTTAGGTTGTCTAGATCGGAAATTAAACTCTGAGGAAAGGTTACATTGCACAAGGAAGTCGTACCTGTTGGTCTCTCCACGTTAAATGTTAACTCTCCACTTGATCTATCAAAAGACGCAGAAAGGTTTGTTGAATTAGAGGTGATTAGTACAAAATTATCTTCCCACTGAATCGTCATCCGTATAAAATCTTCCGGTAAACATAATGCTGATGATTGACCTCCAAAATTAGCAATAAATTCCAAACCATCCCCAATTCCATCTCCGTCGGAATCCCAATTATTAGGATCTAAATTAAGCCGGATCTCGACTCCATCTCCCAAGTTATCATTATCCGAATTGGCATCATTAGGATCCGTGCTGTAAACACCCTCTTCTACATTCGTTAACCCGTCATCATCAAAATCCATTGAAAAGTTATCATCACTATCAGAAACACCGTCATCGTCTGAATCCCAATCAGTTGGGTCAGTCCCATAGACTTTTACCTCATCGCCATCTAATAGACCATCTCAATCGGTATCAGAATCGTAGATATCTGATCCTATCTGCATTTCTTCCAAATTATTTAGGTTATCATGGTCAGGGTCTTCAGATGCATCAGAGGGATCTAAATAATCTAAACCGTTGATTCTTTCAAAAACATCAGGCATCCCATCTTGATCAGTATTAATGCCAGGATCAATAATTAATACACCATCATTGCCGTATCCAGAAATTAAAAGCCCATCCCTGAAAAAAACACTGTAAGGGGCATCATTGTAAGCATAAGATCCAAAAACCGTAATCGAACTTGGATTAGAAACATTAAAAAAACTGATTTGTTTATCACTCTTTTAAGAATTCAAGGAATTCCAGCTCGGAAAGTTTCTGGTTCTTTACTTTAAAATAACCCTTCCCATCGACCTGAGATTGGTAATCAATATAAGTTTGATTTAAATTATAATGGTACGTCCCAGACAACTTCCTCTAATAATGAGATACTTGGACATGCTTGGGTTGAATACTACATATCTGGTTTAGGTTGGATTGCAAGTGACCCTACTTGGGGAGACGGATATTTTAATAATATCGATTTTCTGCGTTTTTACCTAAATAACGGAGCTTGGTTCTTCTTACCTGGGGCTACTCCCCCTAATGAATACGTTTCTAAATTCCCAATTAATCCAAGTCCAATAACTAATGATCATTCAGCTTATAATTATCAATATACAATTGATATAAAGGTTCTCAAATCCGATCTACCTCTTGAAAGTACATTTCCTCTTATGAATG
>SDBV01009422.1_pt1 | contig 12988 bp, 16 predicted proteins | sample 2277081 | NCBI WGS metagenome assembly SDBV01 (sample SAMN10402039, study PRJNA504765) | marine sediment metagenome | isolation source: marine sediment core GS10_PC15, 223 cmbsf | place: Arctic Ocean: Southern Knipovich Ridge | collected 2010
GGGCTACCGCCTCCCGACTCGCTACCACCCGGGCAGACGTTGCTGTCGAGGGCCGATGAAGTCGTTGGCACGCGGCCTAGTAGGTACCAGAGCTTCCTTGGGTACGACCATGCTATACCCGACGTCATTGTACCTCTCCCTGTGGGGCGTACGCTAACTACTAGAGCCGATGAGTTCGTACCAGATCGTCCGAGGCTTTACCAATACCATATTACGTACGATACCGAAATCCCGGATGCAGCCGATGCCCTACCTGAGGGGCAGCCTATCCTCACTCGGGCGGATAAGCCTCTCCCACGTATCTACCTACTGCATCACGTCCTTCCTCTTGCACCTATTGACCTCCCAGAAGGTCAACAACTCGTATCACAGGTAGACGAGCGGGTTCCCGAACGACCTCGGCGCTACCAGAGCCTCGTCGACTACAACCACCAAATTCCCGATGCTGGTATTGCAGAACTGCCCGAAGGTAGGGTTGCAATTGCTCGTGCTGACGAGACGACTACAGAGCGTTCTAGTAGGTACCAGCCGTTCCTCAGGTACGATCAAGCAATCCCAGATGTATTCCCGTTGCCAGAAGGCGCGGTCGTATTTACACGTGCCGACGAGGTTGTTGAGGAAAGAACCCGAAGATACCGGACACTCGTCGACTACGATCGTCAGGTCCCCAACGTATTTGATCTACCTGAAGGACGGCGACTCACTACTAGGGTTGACGAGCGGGTTGATAGGAGACCACAGAGTCATCAGCAGCTAGCCCTCTGGGACAAGCAGATACCCGACGCCATAGAGGAGCTACCTTCAGGAAGGACAGTACTCACAAGGGTAGATGAGCAGGTTGGCGAACGCGTACGAAGCTACCAGGCGTTCTTACTTCACGACCGTGCCGTCCCGGATGTATTCGAACTGCCTGAAGGTAAGGCTGCACTTACCCGCGCTGACGAGGTCGTGGTTGATCGTCCCGCTGAGATACAAAGCCTCCTATGGTATGATCACGCAGTTCCCGATGCCGTGCTTCTCGATCTTCCGGAAGGACGCCAGGTCGTCACTCGTGCAGACGAAAGGGTCTCGGAACGGCCACAGAGGTATCAATCGGCCCTTACCTGGGATAAGCAGGTACCTGATGTATTCGCCCTCCCAGAGGGTCGGCAAGTATCCTCTAGGGCTGATGAGGTTGTTCAGGAGCGCTCCAGCAGGTACCAGAGCTTCCTCGAGCGTAACCGAATCATACCTGAACTCCAGCCTAGGGGTAGGGTGGTCCTTGGGCGCTCTGATGAAATCGTCGTCGACCGGCCTAGACTGTATCAGTCGTTCCTCCAGAACGACCCAACCATCGCCGATGCCCTGCCAGAGGGGGCACGTCTCCTCATCAGAGCTGACGAAGTTGTCGAAGATCGCACGGGCAAGTACCAAAGCTTCTTCGGGCACGACCACGCGATCCCAACTGAGCTACCTCCAGGACAGCAAGCTTTCACGAGAGCAGACGAGCAGGTTGTAGAAAGGCCACGACAACTTCAGGCGTTCTTGTGGTACGATCATGGAGCCCTTCCACCCGAGTCGCTGCCTCCAGGAGTGACTATACTCACCCGTGCCGACGAGATCGTCACTAATCGTCCGAGATACCAATCCTTCCTTAATCGGTACCACGATATTCCGACCGGACTCCTCGTAGTATTGCAGGCTACCCTAGAGGCTCGGCCTGCAATGAGTGCAACGCTAAGTAGCAATCCTGCCTTGAGCGGCGACCCAGACATGAGGGAGCTAAAGCAGTGACCCAGGTAATCTTCGACCTGAACGACAACCTCCTCGAGCTTGTCGACCTAAAGGACGTAGTTGCAGATACCTTCGCCAACGCTGCAACTGTAACCGTTACTTTGGTCGACAAGGATGACGTCGAGGTGGTGGGTGAGACGTGGCCGCTCACGATGGCTTATGTAGCAGCCTCGAACGGCAAGTATAGAGCTGTATTAAAGGACACCCTAACGTTGACCGTCGATGCTCTATACACGGCTAAGATCGATGTCAACGACGGCGCGAACAAACAGGCACACTGGAAGTTCCTCCTCAGGGCTGAGACCCGCCGGGGCATCTAGTCTGCAGCCTTCGTCTCTCCTAACGAGCAGAGCCGCCACTGCTGCCCATCATACGCTGATAGCCATTCGACCTTAGCAATCGCCACGTCGTATATCCAGTCATGGGGCTCGATGTCCATCACGAAGTCCTTTTTCGTGGTCGACACCACGGTAACCATATGGCCTACACCATCTCTCTTGCATAGTACTGGCCATACAGCCCCCATTGGGAACCCTGCCTCCAGAAGCAACATTCGTTTCGTAAGGGCGAAGTCTTCGCAGTCGCCAGTTACGCCCCAATTGGTGTGCTGAATCTCCCAGTGGTCGTTACCTACCGGGTCGGACTTGTACCTAATGAGCATCCCGACCTCACGTTGGATAGCGCACATTAGCCTCCAGTGCACGTCGGTAAGGATAATCTGCTGGTCAGGAAAAGTTGTATCGTATTGAAATGGATGGCCTGTATACTCCTTTATGAACCGCTCCCACTGAGGGGGCGTATCCGTCTGGAACGATAGTACTAGGCGCTTCGTTTTGGTTTCCGCTTCGGTTTCGGTCATGATGTCATCCACAGTTGGAGTAATCGCACTGGGTACACTTAGAGCACCCTTCTTGGTGTACAAGTGCCGGCGAGTTACAGTTTGGGCACACAGCACTAGTTAACCCTATTTGCCCAAGGGCTGTTCCGGATCCTAGATACTTCCCGGCGGCTCCGATGATATCCGTAGCGGGGTCCGCTGCTGAACTAGAACTAGCACTAGGTTCGTGGTCGGGCTCTTGCAGCGGTCTCGTCGGGATGCCTTCTATCTCGAAGTGCTCCTCCAGAACCTTACCGATCCTTGCTACTAGCGACCCGTAGTATATACCATCGATCCAGGCTGAGTCGTGTGCGGAAATGATCTGTTGGAGCTCACGCGCAATGAACTCTACATCATTGGTTGTTCGCATGATTGCCGAGATCATGAGGGTCAATGCTGTCATCCACTCGGCATTCTGCGAGGACCTTGAGTTGATGAATACCTCAAATGGGAACCCACCTCCCTCTTCATAACGATTGACCGTCAGGTATAACGCAGAAGGCAGTGTCGGCCAGGTAATCTTGTAGGTGCGCCCCTCTAAGGTCTTAGGACGTCTTGGGATCCCAGGCTTGATCTCCCCTGCAGGGTGCTTCGAGGCTGAGCTTAAGCTTGTACCCTCACCGGCTTCCTCGAGTACTGCACCTCTAGTACTACTAGGCCGATACGTAGTACAACCTTTGCAACCTAGATCGTACGCGAGGTTATAAACTTCCATGAACTGGTCGAAGTCGAGTTCAGCAGGGCAGTTGATTGTCTTACTTACTGAGGCGTCGATCCATTCTTGTGCTGCAGCTTGGATCCGAAGGTGGTCGCTTACGGACAGCTTGTCTACTGAGACCATAAACTCGGGAAGTTCCTCAATAGCACTAGGTCCGTGGATAGACTGGTACAGGCTGTACCCGTAGTTCTCAACGTCGTATGCCTTACGCGTTCCATCGGCTTGTAGTACGTTTCGGATCCCTCTATACCGGAATACTGGCTCGAGACCAGATGAGATGTCTCCGTAGTACAAGCTAGTCGTCCCTGTAGGTGCTATCGTCAAGAGGGTCCCATTCCGGATGCCGTGCTTTTGGATTAGCCCCCGGACTTCGGATGGTAGCTTCTGTACGAAGGGCCTGCCGCCGAACTTTTCTGCGTCGTACAACGGAAAGGGACCGCGTTCCTTCGCAAGAAGCGCTGACGCTGTGTAGGCCTCGATAGCGATCGTTCGCGTCACGCGGCGTGTGAACGCTTCGGAGTCGGTACTCCCATACGTCATGCCTAGTTGCGCCATAGCGTCAGCTAGCCCTGAGATACCAAGTCCGATGCGCCTCTTCGATATCTCCTCTGCCTTCTGTTCGGGAAGTGGGTACTTCGTGATGTCGATAACATTGTCCATGAACCTGACGGCTATACGAACAACGGCCTTGAGTGTATCAAAGTCGAATTTTGGCCCTACGTTTCCGAGGAGGCGCATGCCTTCGATGTCAAATGGGTTTTGGACTAGGCGCGCGAGGTTGATAGCACCTAGTAGGCAGCACCCGTGTGGTGGTAGAGGCTGTTCACCACAGGGATTAGTACAACGGATCTCCTCGCAGTAGCCTAGGTTGTTTAGGTCGTTTATACGGTCGATGAAGATCACACCAGGCTCGGAGAACTCGTAGGTTGTTCTTACGATGAGGTTCCAAAGATCGCGGGCATCACATCGTTCGTAGATGTACTGAAGGATACCAGAGTCGTCCTTAAACTCGCCAATGGGGTCCTTGTTAGTAGGTGGCTCTTTGAAGTACAGGTCCCAGTCCTCGCCATGCCGAACAGCGTCCATAAACGCGTCGGAGACCAGGATGGATATATTGAACTGGGTCAAGATGCCTCTCCCAGTCTTGACGCGTAGAAACTTAGGAAGGTCTGGGTGGTGGTCTGCCAGCGTACCCATCATGGCGCCGCGTCTGTATCCAGCTGACATGATGGTCTCGCACGATGAGTTCCAGACACTCATGAACGATACCGGACCGGAGGAATAGACTCCCTCTCCTAAGCGTCCTAGTCTTGCAAACTCGGGCCTTAGAGGTGAGAAGTCGGTACCCATACCACCACCCATACGTAGGGTCAAAGCATTATGCGTCAGACCCTTGAAGATACCCTCCATCGAGTCGTCAAGGGTGCCATTGACGTAACAGTTCATCAATGTAACGTGCTTCTTGGTACCGGCGCCCGCTTGTATTCTTCCCGCGGGCATCCATAGACCCATTTCCATTGCCAATATTGCGGCACGTTTGTGATCTCCAGGGTCGTTTTTGTAGACACCGTCGCAGACTCGGGCAAAGCTATCGAACGGATGATCTTCGTCGCTCGACCTGTACTTCCCACTCCAGACGTCCTTTGTGATCTCCCGCTTGAATATGTCCAAATCGTAGTGGGCAGAATCGATCCTGAGTGCCTCGGCTAGTGTGGACGTAGTCATGTTAGTTCCCCGTGATGATAGATGACTGGAGCTGTAAAACTTGAGTCGCGAGTGGGTGTTGTGGTCCTGTAACTGCAAGTACCTCTTGAAGCATGTTAAGTGCCTGTTCGGTAGTCATTGTCCTATCGTGGCCATTATGTGCACGTCTTACCTTCCAGTATTGTGCCGTAGCCTCATCGAGGTCCATTATGCGGCCTCCTCTAGGGGGTCTGGTGATGGTGGTGGCTTTGGTGCGAGGGGGTCTGGTACTAGGCCTGGTCGGTCTGTATCTTTCATGAAGTCTTCGCCCCAGCGGCCGCCAATCTTACCTTCTACCTTGAACGGCACGCGAGTCAACCCCCACTCTGGCGCGATACTCTCCATCACGCCGATACACAGCTTCTTAGTGGCCTCTATAACGGTAGGATCTTCTGGGATCTCGACGAGAATGGAGTCATGGATTAGGTTAACGATCTCAACACCTATCGCTTGTAGAATAGGCCGCAACCTGATTGCGGCGGCCAGCGTGAAGTCACTTACGATGGACTGATGAGGAAAGTTCGCCGCCTCGTTCTGTAGCGTCTTTAGGTTGCTCTTTGCGACGATACGATGCCGCTTTTTACGCCCGAAGGTCGTTACTATTGTCCTGTTATGTCTTGGGCATTTACGACATGTCTTAATGAACGCGTACGCGATAGGGAAGCGTGCGAACCAGCCCCGAACCATTCGCCAGCCTTCTCGTACTGAGATGTTAAACTGCTCGGCAATACTCGGTCCCTCTCTTCCGTATACGATCCCGAAGTTGACCATCTTGGCTTTCATCTTCTCTTCGTGATCGAAGTCCTTACCGAACAGGTGTATTGCCAGCTCGTCGTGGATCGATCTATCCGTGGACAGGTATATGTCGAGGAGAGCGGGGTCGTTCGATAGACAAGCGAGGGAGCGAAGCTCAGCCTGGTTGTAGTCGAACTCCATGAGAACGTAGCCAGGCCTCGCGACGAACATCCCTCGCAGGAGACTTTCTCGTGGTATGTTCTGCAGGTTTGGCTCTGCCGATGATAGCCGGCCAGTACGGGTGCCATGGATCTTGAATGTCGCGTACACACGGCCGGTTATTGGGTCAACAACCTTATAGATGCCTACAACGTAAGTCGAGTACGCTTTAGAAGCCTTACGGAAACGCTGGATCGCTTTGACGATCCTGTTAGGAGGTAGCTTTTCGAGGATTTCCTTCGCCGTGGAACGGTTACCGCGTCGTTTAGGCTTCAGTCCCATGTCGTCGAAGAGGAGCTTTGCAACCTGATCCGGACTGTTCAGGTTGATCGGGCGCTTGATGACACGCTCAACGTACCAGTGGGCAGCATCCCTCTTGATGCGGTAGAACCTTTCAATCTTCTCGATATGCTCTAGGTCAACCTGAATCCCAGCCCTTTCGACGTGGTACAACAGCTCGGATGCGGGAATCAGTATTTTGGTATAGAGCTTCTCGAGAGCTGGGTCCTCTCGAACCCATGCTCGCATGATGTGGAAGTTCTGCAGCGTCAGGCTGACGTCAATCCCACAGTATTCGTATAGCACCTTCTTAGGTATCTTGTCGTATGAGTCACTCTTCTTCGGCACCCACTGCTTAACCATAAACTTGTAATCGGGTGCGCCGAGGAGGTCTTTACTAATCTGCTCTAGGTCGTGGATGCCACCAGATTCGTCCAGTGCATAGGACAACAACATCGTATCCTCGTCGACGCGTGCTGGCAGCCCATCCCGACGTAGGAAGCCCAGGTCGAACTTACCGTTCTGCCAGATGAATCGAGGACGTCTGGACTTGAATAAAGGTACTAGGTACTTTATGACATGAGGTTCAAATACAAAAACAGTTTCCGGCTTATAGGCAATACCTAAACATAATACTTTGTCGTGACGCTTGTTGAATCCCGACGTTTCAATGTCAGCCGCTAGGTACTCACGTGTTTTCAGGAACTTAGCAAGGCGCTTCGCACAACCTACGTTACTTACAACATACACTTTAGCTTTGACGAACCTCTTGATGTCACCACCTTGAGACAGGTGAAGTGCGTAACGTACGTCTGCTACGAACTGTCTATAGTTGCCCGTCCCTCGAAGGAGTGCAGCAGGATGTACTGCTGGTATGATCCCAACCGAGGCTAACGGTGAGGAGAACAGCTTACCCCGCTCTTGGGTGATCTTGAAGTTATGGTTACCTAGTAAGGAGCCAGCAGCGAAGTTGCCCATCGCTAGGATCACCTTACGTGGGTACTTCTTGATTTCCGCTAGGAGGCGTTCTTGACAGCATTCAGTAGCATGCCACATCTTCGCAGGGTCTTTGATACCTGCCGACTTCTTTGGTAAGCACTGGAGCGCGTTCGTGATGTATGCGACCTTATCTACATTCACGGACTCAGGGAACGCCGAGAAGAAGACCTCACCTGAAGGACCAACTAGTGGGAAGCCTTTCGAGCGCTCTTCCCTTCCCGGCGACTCGCCGATGCCCATGAGTGGTGCGCTGGGACTCCCACGAGTACCTACCTTAATACCACGAAACGGGCACTTCTCGCATCCTTTAGGACGCCTTCGTTTGTTGCCCCTCTTCTTGAGGGCAACAACAGGCGCTAGTGCTCGTTGCTTAGGCGTCGCCATCTTGTAGAAGCTCAAGGTGAAAGTTGGGGTCTTCCATTTCAAACCCTAGATCGCGTATTGGTTCAAAAATGTATTCCGGGAACGGATGTTCGTCTAGTTGAACCTGGATCATCATTCGTCTCATTGGAGGTTCTGCGTTCGGGAACTTAATCCAAAGCTTCATAACGGTAGCTTGTGTCGGTCGCCATGTTGGGAACTCACTGTTGGTGACTACTACCCTATCTCCTGGTTGAAACCTAGTCATCTTCTGCGACCTTCCAGATGTGGCACCTACGAGATCGGAACTTGCCGCGTTGTATACATGACATCCCCCGACAACAGTCACACGGTATTAGCTCGTATCGTATGTTATTGAAGTCGGAGAACAGCTTTGTTGCTGCTCCGTCCACTATCTGTACGGCATCAATTCTTACAGTCGGTATCAGTCCTAGACGACCAGCTAGGCGTCTGAGAGCCGCACGTAGCGGCTTAGACGTCGTCATCGTCCAGACCCTTAATGGGAGTAGGAGCGACTCTGACGCTTACGGTGTGCCCTTCTGAGTGTACAACCGTAGATAACCCAGAGTGGGTGTTAAAGTACGATTGGTGCCAAGGAGTACCGTCGATGGTAATATCGAGGCGCCTTAGTTCCGGCTTGGGTTGATCGATCTCTACTACGACGTTCATGGGACGATCCAGCCACGGATCTTGGCGAGGTTCTCGAGAACCTGAGGTGTAGCTTCTCGTGCGGTCTCCCAGTAGTTACCTCTCGGAGGGTGGCTACCCATGTGCATGTTGAAGGGGAGGCCGAACAGCCCTAGTCTGATCGGTACCGCCGAGTCGATGCCGTTAACACCTATGGCGCGCGCGACGGAGACATCATCCTGGATGTCATCGGAGAATCCAAGCAGATGCATAGTGAATATCGGGCGCAATATCATGAGACTATAGACTAGTCGGTGCCGTGATCCTAATTTACTGGTCGCATGTCTTGGTACACCCCATGCTCGGACACCTGGTAGTGTCATTAGCTGCTCCGCACTCTTGGTGAACTCGTCTATAGTGTTACCCTGCGGGACAACCATGAAGTCCGGAAGTTCTAGGTAGGACCAAGCGAGGGCCGCCTTAGAGCTCATCTCGTACGTGCGCTCCGGATCGGCGATAGCGTCAGGGAGGACGATGAGGTCGGTGTGGACGATACTGACAGCCTCCTCCATGATATTGTCGGCGACAGGCTCACCAAGCTCGATGACGGAGTTGTCCATGATAACGAAGGGCTTTTGGTCTTCGTCGAGGTCGCTGAAGACCTCCTTGTATAGCTCCTTTTGCTCTACGACGTCGTGGGCTAGCAGTAGGTGGTAGTCACCGAGGGCTCCCTTTGCTTTCAGGTCGAGGAGCATAAGTGGTGGCGCTACAGGCGCAAACTTGCTCATTTCTTGGCTCCGATACTAGTTAAGGCATCGACTGCAGTGGATAGTTTGCTCCCTACGAGTAGTGCGTCGAGAAGACCCCAGGTTTGGAACTCTGAGTATGGTATACCGATACTTTTTGCTGACAGGTGGTACATAAAGTTTTTTTGGAGTGAATCAAGGTCGCAGACGTCGGCCACGTTGGGCATAAAAATCTTATATTCCCTGCCATCAGCGGTCCGGATCGTCCCTAGATACTCCCTAGTACCGGGAAACGGATTATCCAGTTCGTCGGTCATCATACACTCCCGCTGATCATATGGAAGAACTCCTCACGGCATGCTGGTACGTTCCTAAAGAGTCCGTGTACAGAAGACGTCGTAGTAACGATGCCGGGGGTTGCGACGCCTCGGCACGCTACGCACGTGTGTTCAGCTCTGATGACGCAGATGATACCTAGCGGCTCGATGTTCTCCTCTAGTAGATCGACGACCCTGTCGGTGACCTTCTCTTGTAGGCTCGGGCGCTCAGTGCCTACAGCATCGACGAGCCTGGGTAGCTTACTTAGGCCGAGGATCTTCTTGTTAGGGATGTACCCGATTGCCGCATGTCCGAGGGCTGGCAATAGATGGTGCTCGCAGATCATCCTGAAGGGGATGCTAGACAGAGCGATGATGCCATTGTGACCTTCGGCGTCGAATACTCCCTTCCATATGCTATCAGGGAACGGCTGGACGAACTCCATGAGGTAATTGGCCACACGTCTTGGTGTCTCTAGGAGGCCGGGTTGTGTAGGGTCGAGACCCATGGCTTTGAGAAGGTTGTGCACATGCATTCGCATGTCGAGGCTATGCTCGCGGTCGGACGTTGATGTTATAGTGTTCTTTGTCATGTTAGACTCCCTTAGAGTTTCCCCAGGCAAGTACATGCAGCTGGGGTATGACTGTCACGTCACGGAGGTCATCGCACTTCAGCGCCTCCTCGTACAACCACCGTGTCCGGTTACAGATTTCAAGGCGGGTATAGTTGATGGGGTTGCCGATGGGTGTGCCGACAGATAGGTATGGTTTGAACATGGGGAAGCGACGAAACATCTCTCTTGCGAACTGTAGATCCTCGTCGTTGAAGACCACGATCTTCATAGCAATGTGGTCTACAGTCGGTACGGCTGCTACGTAGTAGAGGAGGACCTCCTCGTTCAGCTTGTCACGCATACCCGAGCTTGGCCCTTTAGGGGATATGGTGATTAGGTTGCAGTGTAGTAGCCAGTCCTTCCAGAGCGACCCTTGGGTTTCCACAGCGATAAAGAAGTCGGGCCCGAGCTGCTTGATGAGTTCCATGTGATCCCACATAACGGGATCGCCTCCGGTGAGTGTAACCCAACGTGAAGGCCCAAGCGACCTCGTCGCTGCGACGATTTCCTCAGGTACGAGCCATCTGGCATTGGCCTTGACTCTTGCGGGATCGACCGCATGCATGGAATCACACCACCTGCAGCGAAAAGGGCAACCGCCGAAACGTATGAAGTGAGACCTGACCCCTGCGATAGCGCCCTCACCCTGGATAGTAGGACCAAACAGCTCCATGACTGGGAACTTCTTAGGGTCACGATCACGATCTGGAACCCGCTCACGGCTTTGGCTTTGGTTGTGGCTGTGGTCTGGTACTGGGTCGGTCATGGCACAGGGGCCTCGATGACTTTCACGGTCTCACGTGCTGGAAGTTTCCGTTGTTGCAGTGTCTTGGGAGGCCGGAAGCTAGCAATGATCGATTTGGGTGTTTCCTGATATTCGGACACGCACACGTAAGCATCAGGAAAGTCACCCACTAACTCGGCCATGTATTTTGCCAGGGTGTCAGCGTCCTCGCGATTTTTTACGCGGCAGATTTCTATTGAGACTGCGTATCTTATCATCGGTCAGATATCCTCGTTAGTAAGCGGCTAGATACAGGCGTACGACCTGCACCAAGACTAGCAAAATTGCTATTGCAGCGATCCAGGTTGGTACCCATTTCACCCAATCTGGCATCTAAACTACCCCTCCGGTACCGCCTTCTTCGTCGGACGCTGTAACTAGTCGTGCCTTCTCTTCTGCTTCCTTTAGTAGGGAGTCTGGTATGGGAAACGATTTCTCGTATGATGCCCAGCAGTTGGGTGTCTCCCAGACCTTGACTCGCACGAGCTCTGCAAGTCCGTTAGACCTTTCGGACACCCTCGGCGCTAGTCGGCCGAACCAGTGCTTAGCGAGTACTTCAGCAGTTGGGATCTCAGGAATAAGATAGAGCTTACCTACACCAGAGAGCAGCAGGTGAGACGCCACAAGAAATCCCTTTCCTGCCTTAGCATTCTCTATACAGACGCTACGCTCACGGGGGTATTGAGGAGTGAACAGCGTCGGTACAAGCCGGTCCCCTGCCCAGAGGATGAGACCGTGATCGCAGTTGGCGTCGATCACACACATCATCTCTTCCTTTAGGAAGCCGAAGTCGAGCGTCATGTCCTTCTGTGTACCGGAGCCGTGGAGATGTTCGGACTCGCATACGGCCTGTATCCTGTAACGATGCCCGTGAAGGTTCTTACACTTCGACCCGTGCGTCGGGACACGATGCCCAGCATCGATCCCAATCTCCCGCGATATGGTATAGGTCATGATCTTATGTCTCTTTGGGGGGTGAGAAGAGAGACTCCGTTCTTTTCCTCAACGCGCTTTACTAGAGAGTGTGCAAGATTGAACCCGTACAGGTTGGCGAACCTTAATGCGATAGTAAAAAGATCCGCCGACATATCGGATATGACTTGTATCTGCCCTGCACTAATTACGGCCTCCTCCGAATGGTCGAGCGCCTCGAATACTGCAGCAATCTTGCCGAGAGACTTTGTTGCATGGAGTACTGCATGAGAGCCGAGGATGTGTGGTACATCAGAGCTCTGTACCCTATTCGAGTACGGTAAGGTCCAAGGTTGGTTGTCTTGGGCGTAGTCAATAGTAAGGTCGGTGGTTCGCATTATGCTGTCTCCTTCTTACGCCAGAGGACGCCGTGCTCATCAACGTTCCACTCGCGTTTGTGTAGGACGTCCAGCTTTCCCTTGACGGCGTCGTCGATCGAGGCTGCAGCGTAGAATGCGAACACTTCAAGGAGGATTGCTACGTCGGCTATCTCTTCGTCGATAGCCACAGGAATGACTACCGGGTTCGGACCGTGTCTCTCGATATGCTTTCCCACCTCATCGATACAAGCGATAGCGATGTCCATACCGGTGCTACCACAGGCGAGGCATAGCTCGGCAGCCTCGTGGAGGAGCCTGAGCGCGTGGAACTTTTGCTCTTGAACTTGGCAGTAGCCGCCGTTGTTGGTGTGCCAAGCTATGACTTCCGTTGCGAGTTGCTTGTTCATTGGACTGCCTTTCGGGTTGGGTTGTTTGCGATGAACTTCTTCATGACCTTAAGGTTCTTTTGCGCCAGACCTTTATAGCCCCTTCTAGCCCACCGGTTTCTTTGCCAGTTTGGCATAGGATTGACCAGAGCGTTGAACTTTCGCTTCTGTTCAAACCCCTTACGAGCGGCTTGTCGGGCTTCGTGGTTCTTCGCCGCGTTCTCTCTGTTTACACGCTCCCGACAAGCCATCTCGGCTAGCGTTCTAGCTATCAGTCGGGGTACGCCTAGTGCGACACTGGGTAAGATCCGGCCCTTGATGAAGATACCGAAGCCCGACTTCACGGCCTCTACCAAGCCCAGTCTACGTACATAGCTGGGCTTGGATCTGTTCGAGTTCTTGCGGGTCATCAGAAGGCTATCGGAGCGCTGGTGGTATACTCATATACGGTGGGGTCGAGGACTCCTGCGCTCGAGAAGCCGTCACGGCGCGCACGGC
>SDBV01009423.1_pt1 | contig 12988 bp, 9 predicted proteins | sample 2277081 | NCBI WGS metagenome assembly SDBV01 (sample SAMN10402039, study PRJNA504765) | marine sediment metagenome | isolation source: marine sediment core GS10_PC15, 223 cmbsf | place: Arctic Ocean: Southern Knipovich Ridge | collected 2010
CGGCCGCGGCCAAATCGCCGGCCGAGCCGAGCACCAGGTCCGAGCCGCTCAGCCGCCACCCCCACCCGAGCAGCACATCCGCCAACGCCCGCATCCCCACCCCGGCGATGCCGACCAGGTGGGCTCGCCGAGCCGCGAAAGCGTTTCCCCGGTCCGACCGCGCCGCCCAAGGGGCTAATTGTCGTCCGTTTGCCACCGTGCCCATGTCCTCGGCGTCAGAGAACTTCCTTGTTTGTCGCGGGGATAATACGCGGAACGGCCGATTGGGTCAATGGAAAGCCCGGAGTTCAGCCGACGACGACCGTCCGCATCGCTACTGCGTCAGTCCGCCGAAGCGGCGATCGCGGGTGGCGAAGCTGCGGATGGCGTCGTGCAATAGGGCTTCGTCGAACTCGGGCCAGCAGAGATCGGTGACCCAAATCTCGGCGTAGCTGATCTGCCAAAGCAGGAAGTTGCTCAGTCGCAACTCACCGGCGGTGCGGATCAGCAGGTCGGGCTCGGGCATGCCGGCCGTGTCGAGGTGGGTGTCGACGGTCTGTTCGCTGATTTCGGCGGGGTCCAACTTGCCGGCCTTGACCTCTTCGGCGATGCGGCGGACCGCGTCGGCCAACTCGGCCCGGCTGCCGTAGTTGATCGCCAGGCAAAGTCGCAACCCGGTGTTCTGACGGCTCATGGTCACCGTCTTGTCGATTTCCCTCAAGGCCTCTTCCGGGATGCCTTGGCGCCGACCGATCATGGCCACCTGGATGTCTTGTTGCATGATCGTGGTCCGCTCCTCGATCATGTACTGCTGCAACAAGTGCATCAAGAAGTCGAGTTCCGCAGGCGGCCGTTTCCAGTTCTCGCTGGAAAGGCAGTAGAGGGTAAGCTGCTGGATCCCCAGCCGGGCACACTCTTCGGTGGTGCGGCGGACACTGGCCACGCCCCGGCGATGCCCTTCGATCCGCGGCAGCCCCTGTTGCCGGGCCCAACGCCCGTTGCCGTCCATGATCACCGCAATGTGACGCGGCATCTTCTCCGGCAGCACGTCCGGCAAGTCGCTCGTCGAGGCGGGGGATGGATTAGACATGGTCAATCCGCTTTAGCGCCGTGCGAACATCGTCTGCTTGCGGTCGGGACCGACGCTGACGACCTCCACCGGGCGGTCGAGCAACTCGCTGATGCGGCCGAGGTAGTTGCGGGCGTTTTCCGGCAGGTCCTCGATGCGGCGGAGACTGCTGATTTCCTCCTGCCAGCCGGGTAAGGTTTCGTAGATCGGGACGACTTGCCGCAGATCGTCCACGTGGCTGGGGAAATCGGTCGTGCGACGTCCGGCCACTTCATACGCCGTGCAGATCTTCAGTTCGGGCAACTGGCTGGGTACGTCCAGCAGCATCACGGCCAACACGTCGACGCCGCTGAGTCGGGTCGCGTATCGTGCGGCCACCGCGTCGAACCAGCCGCAACGCCGCGGCCGGCGGGTGACCGTGCCGTACTCGTTGCCCCGCTCGCGGATGTGTTGTCCGATTTCGTTGTCCTGCTCGGTGGGTAGAGGTCCGCCGCCGACGCGCGTGGTGTAAGCCTTCAGAATGCCGATCACCTTGGTAATATAGCGCCCCGGCACTCCGGAACCGGCCGAAACACCCACGCCCGAACTGTTGCTGCTGGTGACGAACGGGAAGGTGCCGTGGTCGACGTCCAACAGGGCGCCCTGAGCCCCCTCGAACAACACGTTCTTATCCGCCTCGACTGCATCCAGCAGGTAGGCGGTCGTGTCGGCCACGTGCGGCTTCAACCGCCGGGCGTAGCCGTCGTATTGCTGGAAGATCTCGTCGGCGTCCAGAGGCACGCCTTCGCCGCCCAATCCGGCCAGGATGCGGTTCTTCGCCGGGACGATTTGTTCGATCCGCGTGCGAAAGTCGCCACGATACAGGTCGCCCAGCCGGATGGCGAACGAACGGCCGACCTTGTCGCGATAGCACGGGCCGATGCCTCGCAACGTGGTCCCGATCGCCTCGCCGCTGGTGCACTGCCGGTCGATCAGCCGATCTTCCTCGAAGTGCCAGGGCAGGATCACGTGGGCACGGTCACTGAGCATCAGGTTCTCGGCGACCTTGATCCCCCGGGCGGTCAGGGCGTCGATTTCCTCCAGCAAGCTGGCCGGGTTGAGCACCACGCCGCCGGCCACCACACACTGGACCTCCGGCCGGAAAATGCCGCTGGGGATCAGCGACAGCTTGTACGTCTCGCCGGCGGTGACCACCGTATGGCCCGCGTTGGCGCCGCCCTGGTAGCGGACCACGATGTCGTGCTGCTCGGTCAGCAAATCGACGACTTTGCCCTTGGCCTCGTCGCCCCACTGCAATCCAACGATACACGTGGCAGGCACTGCACCGGCCCTCGGCTACACTTTGCGATCAACCATTCCGGGACGCTCCCGAAAGCTCCAAACAAAGCAGTGTATCAGACGGAAGATGCCCTGGTCAAGAGTCTGCCAGCCGCCCGGTGAAAACGGCAACGTCCCCATTTTCAGCGGACTGCTGGCCGCCACTCCTGGCTGGCTGGCGACGCCGCCTCGCACGGGGGGGCACCGGCGCCAGTGCCGAACCTGCCCGCCGCCGCGCAGATTTCCGGCGACCTTCAGGCGGCGGCGGCTACGCGGTCTTCTTCCGCCGCAGCACCTGGAGCAACAGACCGGCCAGGATAGCCGCCCCCATCGCGATCATCGAAGGCTCGGGCACGATCACCAGAATCGTACCGAGTTGGAAATCGACGTTGCCAGTCCCGCTGGGGTTGATCCGGAACTCGATGCTGGTCACGTCCGTGAAAACGCCCGGGTCGCTGAAGGCGCTGAATGGTGCTGTGAAGGTGGAGGCGGTCGTATTGTCAGCAATAGCGCCGCTGAAGGTGGCTGTGGAGGTCGAGGAGTGCACCTCGATCTCGATGTCGGTAAACTGGGTGATGCCGCCCTCAATACGCAACAACTCCAGCCCAAACAAGCCGCCGAAGGTGGTCAAGTCCATTCCTCCCAACCCTTCGGAGTTGATCAAGGCGCCCGGCGGACCCTCGGGGTCGACGTCGAGGCCGTCATATTGGATCACGGCGGTGGTTCCCGGCGTCGAGCCGTTGAAAATGAAACTGCCTCCACCAATCTCACCGATGAACGTGCTGAGACCGGGCGTACCGATCACGTCCAGCAAGATGTCGCGCTCGCCACCCGGAATGTCGGGATCGGGGGTTTGGATGAGCGTCGGGTCGGGATCCAGAAAGTCGATCACCCGTACCTCCACGATCTCCGGTTCGCCAAAGTCGTCGATGATAAAATCGGCTCGGGCCGATCCTTCAGAAGCAAGTGTCAAACATACGGCAAGAAAGCACGTCAACGATTGTGCGGCGCGCATCGCGAATCTCCTTCCATTGAATGGAATCTTTGGACCATCCGTCTTCACGCTCGGTTACCGAACTCGGCGGATTGGCTGGCCCGACGGCCTGGAAGAGGGGACCTGTATGCCCTATCCAAATAACTCGCCGAGGGAGTGCGAGAAAAGCAAACTCGATACTTGGAGTCCGCGATTCGAGTCGAACCGCCCGAATCTTGAAACCGATTCGGCCGCCATCGCACGGCTACCGTTCGCTTAAACGGGATCCTGCCTCGACTAGTTGAAGAAAAGTTGTGTGACTCAGGTCATATTACTGATTATACTGGTCGCAAAGTTCCTGTCAACGATTTGGCGCGCACGAACCCGGAAAGTTTTCCGTTAAGATTTCTCTGGTGCTTCGGCCCCGCCCAACGACGTATTTCGACATCGCATCGAACCGATAATCGCACTCGTTTGAAAAACGATCCGTGGCGACAAAGACAAACTGATCCGCCCGGAAAACGTACCAAGCAGCATTCGTCCGGACTATTGATCAAGCCTCGTCTGGGGACGTGTGAAAAAGTGGGGCCAGGAATCTACATCCGACGATTAACGCCGCAGTGCGTTCCTGGCCCCGGGTTGTAGCGCAAAAACGCTACGGTACCTGCGCACATTTCTTACGCGACGGATTGCCCGAGATCGCAACCACGATTCAAAACCGCAACGTGCCAAACGAACAACACGATACAAGTCCCAAACGTTCCGAAGCCGGCCTAAGCGACCGTAGAACACGGTAGCCAATTAGAAAAAGGCCGCTCACTACATTTTTCATTTTACACTTTTCCGACAACCTTGGAAAGCGATCTTTGTCGCTCAACCCCCAAGCGGCCGGCATTCTCGGCCTGCTTTCCGCAGCTTAACACTTATGACGGCGAAGATAGTCCGCCATGGGGGAGACTGCCCCCAACGTGACGTTGGCGCAGAGGGGCGGCTGGTCGGGCGCGAATGCGAGTATTTCCAACCCAGAGCAAGAGACCTTGTGCAATGGTATAATGGAAGGCATCAGGAACGTTTTGGGATGGAAGAAGGCGATTTCGCGCCGCATCGTCGCGCCGGTTTTCGGGAAAACAGTGATTGTGATGCGACTGCTCTGCCTTCTGCTGACAAGTGTCGTTCTGGCAGCCGCCCAAGCAGCACCGCCGGCAAATCATCACCCCGATGAAATATCGGCCCCCCAACAGCGGATGGTCGGCGCCGTGCTGACCCGGCTGAATCGGGCCAACCGCCTGGCGTCCAACCCGGAGGAGCTTGTTGCACCGCCACAACAATATGCGGCTCTTTTGCGGCGCGTGACGCACGGCAGGGCCGTGTCGCAAGCGGAACTTCGGGAGTTGTTGCAGGAAACCGACCGGCGAGAAAAGGCCGCCATCGAACGACTCGCGCGGCGATTTCGCGTCGAAGTCTATCGAACGTTCCGGCAACAACGGGGTGTGTTCACGCGGCGTCGGGCGGCGTGGCATCGGGTCGAGACGCAATGGAAGGCCGCCGGCGCCCGGTTCGAAGAACAAGACCGCCTGCTCGAGTGGCTCGAGCTGGCCATCCAAAGCTCCTTGCCCGACACGATCGGACCCTTGCCCGAAGATCCCGCGTTCGATCCCGCCTTGCAGCCGGAAACCGAAACGCAGAGGCCCCCGGCAATCGTTCGTAACGAACCGTCGCAGAGCATCGAAGAGCCGATACCGGCGCCGGCGGCCCTAAAGACATCACAACCGGTGGTGTCACTCCCGGTTCCCGGTGCGAACCTGACCGTGCGGAATCGCGACGCCGCCGGGCCAGACAACCCGCCACAACCGGGCATCGAGGTGGTGGACGCGCCCCGGGTCGGGACGCTGCCGGTGAGATCGGTCGCACCTCGCAACGTCGCCGATCGGCGGTTGCCTTCGGCAGATCTGACCGGCGGCAGGCCGTTGCCGGCGCCTACCCGACCGCCGGCCATGGAGGATCCGTCCGCAGATCCGGTGCTGCCGGAACCGCCCGCCGCGGCCGATGCGGCCGATGCGTCAGACGAAGCCGCGCCACCGCCTTCGTACGAGGCCGTCGAGTTCGTGGCCTGGTTACCGCAGCCAGATGAAGTGGCGCCGGCAGCGTCACGTGTCGAAGTGAACCTCGACGAATTGACCGCACGCATTGCGGGCGCCAATCTGGCACTCCGCGCGTTGGAGGCGGAACTGGAGAAGTCGTGGACGTTCAACGGCCGGCGGCTGGGTCCTTTGGTCGACCGGCTGAGCACCCTGGCGGCGCGCCACAGTGATCTGGCGGTGTTTCGCCAACTGATCTCCGCTGGGCAACGGAGCCTGGTCGGCCGGCTCGAGTCGCCCCGAGCGGCGATTTCCCAGATGGCCGCCCGGGTCTACGAGGCCCGCACCCACGCCAACGCCCCCGATTTCCGCGCCACGCCAACCGAGCGCGAAGCCGAGTTGCGATACCTCGACGAAATCTCGCGGCAGTTGGCCAGGTTGGCGGCGGAATAATGTTGGACCGAGGTGATTCATTCTGTTTCGCCTTCCGCACTTTTCTATAATTCAATAGGATCAACCGGTCATTTGCGTCTGGAGCATTCCATGTCGGAAGCCGTCCCGCCCTGCGACAATTCGGAAGCGGCCGAAAAGGTCCGTTCGTTTCCGCAGACGCCCGGCGTGTACCTGATGAAGGACGCCGCGGGCCGCGTGATCTACGTGGGCAAGGCGAAGAACCTCCGCGCCCGGGCCGGAAGCTATTTCCTCAAGGCGGCCGCCGAAGATTCTCGCACCGCCAAACTGGTCCGGGAAATCCGCGACGTCGACTACCTGCCGGCCGACAGCGAAATCGACGCCCTGCTGGTCGAGGCCCGGCTGGTCAAGGACGTCCAGCCGAAGTACAACATAGACCTTCGCGACGACAAGACGTTTCCTTACCTGGAGATTCATACTCGGGAAGAGTTCCCCCGCGTCGGCTTCACCCGCCAGCCGAAATCAAAAGGGACGAAACTCTACGGGCCGTTCACCAATCCGCGAGGGCTTCGCGGGGCGATCCAGGTGTTGCAGAAGATCTTCAGGTTCCGCACCTGCTCGTTGGATATCTGCGAGGAGGACCCGCGGTGGCAATGGTTTCGGCCCTGTCTGCTGGCGTCGATTCATCAATGCTCCGCGCCGTGCAACCTGCGGATCTCCAAGGAGGAGTATCGCAAGGACATCCGGCGTTTGCAGCAGTTCCTCGACGGCAAAAAGAAGTCACTTTTGAAGCAGATGCGTCGGGAGATGGCGGCCGCGGCCAAGGAGCTTCGCTTCGAAGAGGCCACCCGACTCCGCGACGAAATCCATGACCTTCAATCCCTCGACCAGCGCGGGGAACTCGACAAGCACGTTCAGCCCGAGGTCTTCCCGATCGATCCGAAAAAGGGGCTGGCCGGCTTGAAGAAGGTGTTGCGACTGTCCGAGCAGCCCCGGACCATCGAAGGCATCGACGTGGCCCACACCGGCGGCAGCGAAACGGTGGGCTCGCTGGTCCAATTCATCGACGGGCTGCCGTTCAAGCCGGGCTACAAACGCTTCCGCATCCGCACGGTCCAGGGCGTCGACGACACGGCCAGCATTCACGAAGTGGTCGCCCGGCGGTTCGGCCGCTTGCACGAACCACCCGAGGTGTTCCCCGACGTCCTGCTGATCGACGGCGGCAAGGGCCAGTTGCGGGCCGCCTTGTCGGCCTTCTCGGCCATCGACGTCCGGCCCCCGATGGTCATTTCCCTGGCCAAGCGCAAGGAACTCGTCTTCGTGATGAACGTCGACGAGCCGCTGCGGCTCAGCCGCCGCTCCTACGCGTTGCGCCTGTTGCAGTACGTCCGCGACGAGGCCCACCGCTTCGCCCAGCACTACCATCACATCCTGCGGCGCCGGGCAACGCTGGGCGAATGATCCACGACGCACGCACAGAGCCTCTCGTATCCGACTCCGCTTCATGCCCCGGCCAGCGCTCGCGCCCGTTCGCCGTCCGATTCCATACGGCGTGCCCATTCGATCAACAGAACCATCCACAGGAAACTGGCGGCTGCCGTTAGCAGGGCAAGGCCGTTCATCTCGCGCTTCAGCAGCGTGTCATATAGCCCGTGCAATACCATCGGCACGCCGAGCACCTTGAGCCACGAGACCGCAGAATCCCACCACTCCCAATCACCGGCAAACAGGTCCTGATTGTTGTGGATGGTAATGGCCACTGCGGCGCTCCAGACCGCGTGCAGGGCCACGCAGGAAACGAAGCGGACCACGTAAATGCCGCCGGTGGAAATGCCGTTGTAATAATCGGAGGAGTAAATGATCCCCTCAGCCACGCCGAAACCGATGCCGCTTGCCAGCCCCCATACGCAGGCGCCCCGCCAACCCAGGTTTGACGTGCCGCGGTAGTGAAAGACGACGGGCATCGCCTTGGTGAACTCTTCGCAAAGACCGACGCCGCACGTGAAGCCCAGAAAGCCCAACCAGAAATTGGTGTTCGGATCAGACGCCGCCGAGTAAGAGAAACCGATGAACTTCACCGCGTAGAAGAAGACCAACACCACGACGTTCCTGCCGTATAAGACGATTCCTTGAGTAATCGCCGCGATCCACTGGAACAGGACCAGCGACAGCACGCCCACGGTCGCGGTGCCGAGCGCCACCCAGAGCAGATGCAGCGGCACCGCTCTGCCCTTCTGGAAGACGGCCAGAATCAGACCCAAAAAGCCTACGCCGGAGAGGACGGCATATCCCCAGTGCATCCAGGTGGCCACGCCCAAATGGGCACCTTCGATACGCCCGTCCGGCAGGAGTTCCAACAATTCCTGCCGTGTGAAATCTTCCTCCTCTTCGGCCAGCTTCTCGGCTCGGTCCTCGATCTGTGGAACCCTCTCCAAAGTCCGCAGAAAACGCTCGATATCGTCGCTCTCGCCTCCCAACAGCGACCACACCAAGGGAAGAAACGCCAAGGCAAAGAGCCAATAGGAATAGCTTGGCGGCGACCAGCCCGAGCCGGCCGGTGTGGGATGCGCAGCGACTGCGTCCGGTGACGCCGCAAGTGGGACGATCCTCGGGGTCTGCAGTGCGGGCTCCGGCGAGGGCGTCTCCTGCAGGTCATAGTCCAACCGTTCTTGCGGTGGGGCAGATCGCGCAGAAGCTTTCGATACCGCAGAAGACGCCGGTGGCCCCGGCCGGCCAGACGCTGCCGGCGGCGCCGATTGGCTGCCGCTCGGGCGGCGCGGGATAGCCAGGACCGTCCGGCAATTCGGGCAGCGGACCCGTTTGCCGGCCAGCTCGTCGGGGGCGTTGAGCGTTTTGCCACAGCCGGTGCATGCAAAGGAGATCTTCATTATCGGCCCCGCGTTGCTGCTGCCCCAGTCTTCTCGTGCGTGGGCAGACTTGCTGCCGGCAAGGGATAGCCCCCCCCACCATCAGGGCATCCTAGCAGCTATCAATTCCGGACGCAAGCGATCGACGTCGCTGCAAAGCCGAGCCGGCTCTTCCTACTTCTTAGTCCTGCTGTTGCAGCGTCCAAAACCACCCGTTCTGGGATCCGGAGAAAAAAATGGCGAATTCTCACCGAAGGGTACTTGTCATCGCGGCCAAAACGGCTAAACTCATATTTGTGGGATTCGTGCCCGTTCGATCGCAAGTAATTGAAATAATTGTGGGTAATTGCCCCATAAGCGCCAAGCCGAGAGAAATGGACCGCGACGGAAACAAGATTGGAAACCACTCTCAGTCCCCCGGGGCCAATCATGCCGGATACGGAAGAATTCCTCCTGGGCGAATTCCAGCGAACGCTGGACGAGCGGTACCGGCTGTCGGTCCCCCATGAGTTGGGCGACCTGCTGACCGCCGAATCGCCCGAGTGCATCCTGGCCAAGGAACGGCCCGGCTGTATCAGCCTCTGGAGCGCCCGGGTCTGGCAGACCAGGCTCAACGAGGGGGTCGAGTGGGTCAAGCAGAAGATGCGCAAAGGCAAGTTAGACGATCAGATCGGACAGGTCCAACTCCTGGGGCGACTGCTCTCGACGCGTCACACGTCGGTCCAACTGGCCGGACGCGGACGGCTGCTGATCCCGGAAGGCTTTCGCGAGTTCCTCGGCGTCGGGCAGGGCGACGAGGTGCTGGTGGTGGGGGCCGCAGTCTGCATCGAGATCTGGAGCCCAACGCGATGGATGCAATACCTTGAAACAAGGATGCCCAAGTTTCGCCGCTTGCTGGAGAAGCTTTCGGCATGAACGAACGTTGCCATGCCCGGTCCGGAGGAGTCCCCCGTAGATACCCCCGGCAGTGTCACCCGGGTGGAATGCAAGTCACCAGGGACGGGATTACGGGGCGCACGAAGCGCCCACCCCTTTTTCCCCGGGCCGGGCATGGACGTATTTTAATGATGAAGCAGGAATGATGAAGTAGGAATGAGCCGCGTATTCATCATTCATCATTCCTTCTTCTGCTGTACCGCCAGGTAGGACAGGCGCAGTTCGTGCAGCATGGTGTCTAGCTCCTTGGTCTCCTCCGGCGTACGGTTTCCTTCGGTCTTCTCGTAGAGCATTTGCAGCATGTCGACGGAGTGTTTGGCCTGCTCGAGATGGAGTTGCGGCTTATCGGCCTCCGGACCGGGCAGCAGCCCCAGCGCAAATAGTCCCTGCAAATAGAGGCTGCTGGCGAGGAACGTCAGGTTCGGCGGCGGCAGCGGATCGGCCTGCGGCGACGGCTCGCTTGCCGCTGACTCGGCGGCCGGCGGTGCTTTCCCGGCGGCTTCCTTCTCCGCTTCGACCGTGTTCTTCCAGTCTTCGTCGACGATGATTTTCTTGTCTTCGGGTTCTGGTTGGTCGGTCATGGCCGCACCTCGGAGTTGGGGATTGGGCACTTGAAATCGGAGGACCGAGCAAGGATACCAGCTTCGGGAAACCACACCGCGTGGCCGCGGCGGCTAAACTACCAACCAACACCTACTATCCACTATCCACTATCCACTATCCACTATCCACTACGTCTCCACTTCCTGCGTTCGATCGGCACGCGTCGCATGGCGTCCGACGGCGGCGCCGATGAAGCCGGCGAACAGCGGATGCGGGGCGGTCGGCTGCGACTTGAACTCCGGATGGAACTGCACGGCGACGAACCACGGATGCTCCGGGATCTCGACGATTTCGACCAGCAGTCCGTCCGGGCTGGTGCCCACCACGTGCATCCCATGGGCGGCGAACTGATTGCGGTAGGCGTTGTTGAACTCGTAGCGGTGCCGGTGCCGTTCGGCGATCTCTTGCTTGCCGTAGCAGTCGGCCGCGGTGCTGCCGGGCGTCAGCTTGGCGGGATGGGCTCCCAGCCGCATGGTGCCGCCTTTGTCGGTGATGGTTTTCTGTTCGTCCAGTAGGCAGATTACCGGATGGGGGTTGTCTTTGTCGAACTCGGTCGAATTAGCCCCGGCCAGTCCGGCCACACCCCGGGCGTACTCGACCACCGCACATTGCATCCCCAGGCAGATACCCAGGAAGGGGATGCCTCGCTGTCGGGCGAAGCGGACGGCCTCGACCTTGCCTTCGATCCCACGTTCGCCGAACCCGCCGGGCACCAGCAGCCCGTCGACGCCCGAGAGCAGCCGTTCGGGCCCTTCGCGTTCGACGTCCTGGCTGTGGATGCGTTGGATGCGGATCTGGGCCCGGTGGGCGATGCCGGCGTGGTCGAGCGATTCGTAGATCGATTTATAGGCGTCGCGATGTTCGGCGTATTTGCCCACCACGGCGATGGAGATTTCGTGTTCCGGGTTGCGTAGCCGGTGCAGCAGATCGCGCCAGTCGTCCAGGTCCAGGTCGCCGGCGGCCAGGCCCAGCTTGCGGACGATCAGCCGATCGAGCCCGTGTTCGACCAGGCTCATGGGCACTTCGTAGATCGAGAAGTCCTTGTCTTTCTCTTCGATCACCGCCTCGATCGGCACGTTGCAGAACAGGGCGATTTTGGCACATTCGTCGTGGCCCATCGAGTGCGAGGTACGGCAGATGAGGATATCGGGCTGGATACCGGTTTGCCGGAGCTGGCCGACCGAGTGCTGGGTCGGCTTGGTCTTCAGCTCGTCGGCCGCTTTCAGATAGGGGACCAGGGTGAGGTGGATATAGAGGCAGTTTTCCTTGCCCACGTCGAGCGAGAACTGCCGGATGGCCTCCAGAAACGGCTGGCTTTCGATATCGCCCACGGTGCCGCCGATCTCGGTGATCACCACGTCGATATCATCGCCGGCCAGTTTCGCCAGGGCGGCTTTGATCTCGTTGGTGATGTGCGGGATGACCTGCACGGTTTGGCCGAGGAACTCGCCGCGGCGCTCCTTGTTGATCACCGACAGATAGATCTGTCCGGTGGTATAGTTCGAGTCGCGACTCAACGGGCTGTTGGTAAACCGTTCGTAGTGTCCCAGGTCGAGGTCCGTTTCGCTGCCATCGTCCAGCACGTAGACTTCGCCGTGCTGATAGGGGCTCATGGTGCCCGGGTCGACGTTGATATACGGGTCGAGTTTCTGCAGCCTCACCGACAGTCCGCGTCTTTCCAGCAGCATGCCGATCGAGGCGGCGGTCAGACCTTTGCCCAGGGAGCTGACCACGCCGCCGGTCACAAAGATGTGTTTGCTCATCAGAATCACCGTCCTTGGGGTTTTGGTTTTGACTAGAGGGGTTTGCGTCATGCACCCACAAAATCGTATTCTAGGCCGCAGTGCCGATTGCGGAAAGTGCCCCGGTTGGGTTTGCCCCGGGGCGGCCGCTGTGGTAGGGCGTTTTGCCGGGCCGAAAAGTTCCCCGGTTTCTTCGCTCCGGCGGCAACAACGGATGATTTCTTCGGGGGGCGCGAACCGCCGAAGTCTCCGTCCGGCAAGGAGTTACACACGGAGGCAACATCCGCCGACCGGCCCGAAATCGGTTAGTTCGCCGCACCAAGCCTAACGGGTGGCCGCTTGCCGGTCGTTGCTGTTTTCCGTAAGGCATTGTCGCCACACAGGTTAGGTCGTGTCGTCCGGGGTCAAAACGACCGGCCGGCCCAGTCAGATTGGGGCGTTCTTCTGTCGTCACAAGTCGTTTCATGATATCAGGTTACGGCATTGTTCGCCGGTTTTCGCCGATTTCGTGTTTTCCAGCGGAACAATCCGGCAAGCCACGGCATTTTCCGACGATTCGACCCGTCCGGCAACGGAGCACGGTTCGTCCCTCTCGGCAGCGCATAATCTATACGAGTGTACACTTTTCACCGAGGACGATCCACGGCAAGAATTGGCCGCTGTCCCCTGTTCCATATCGCTCATAGTGTGTAGGTCAGGGCTTGCCCTGACGAAACCAAGCCTGCGGTTAGGGAAGCTACGGTGACCCCAAGCCCGACGCCCAAGCCCGTCTACGACAAAAAGGGTCCCTCCGGAATTCGCGCACTCGCTCCGCCAACAAAAGTACGGGTTCCTCTTCTCTGTTCACGTGTTTGTGGCAAGACGCGGTGTTTTCCGACACTTTGACCCACCCGGCCACAGAGAAGCGACGGTCTTAACTTGTGTCAATAGCTGATTCAAAACACATTTTTGAATTCCTTTCTGACGGTTGTCATCGAACGGTTGCTTGTCGGGCCTTGACCTCCGCTCGGGCT
>SDBV01009424.1_pt1 | contig 12987 bp, 11 predicted proteins | sample 2277081 | NCBI WGS metagenome assembly SDBV01 (sample SAMN10402039, study PRJNA504765) | marine sediment metagenome | isolation source: marine sediment core GS10_PC15, 223 cmbsf | place: Arctic Ocean: Southern Knipovich Ridge | collected 2010
TAAGTTACAAAGTAATTTTCAAATTAGCCAGAAGGATTTCAAAGAATTTCGGCCACAACAAAGATACTTCCTCCAATAAAGATAAGATCCTCACTTTCTGCATTTATTCGGGCAATTTGTATTCCCCTTTCGGGGGAAGGGCATATCTGCCCATAGAGTCCAAATTTCAGGGCTTCTTTTGCCAGCTTCTCACGGTCCATTGCCCTGGGAATGGAACTCTGCACAAAATAATAATCTGCCTCCATGGGCAATTCAGCAAGAAGTTTCCGGGGATCCTTGTCGTCCACCAATCCAAGTACGATATGGAGCTTTTTCCATGGCATCTGCCTGATCTGCCTGACTACTTCGTTCATTCCTTCCGGATTATGGGCGGTATCGCAAATTACCAGTGGATTCTGGCCGAGTATCTCCCAGCGCCCCCGCAATCCCGTTAATCCCACAATATCCGACAAACCTTTTCGCAACTGGAGTTCTGAAACTAAAACTCCCATTCCAGCCAAAATATCAATTACTTTGAGTACCGTGACTACATTCTTTTGCTGGTAAAGCCCCATAAGGTCAATCTCAAAAGAACCCATAGGCTGCCCTTTCTTGTAAACCTGCATAATTTGCCTGTTCTCAGCTGATCCGAGTGAATATTCTACATTGTATTCCTGGTCTGCATAATAAATACTCCCATTTAGTTCCTTCACTTTTTGATCAAAGACAATACTAATCTCATCCTGCTTTTGTCCAACCACAAGCGGTATACCCTCTTTAATAATACCGGCCTTTTCGACCGCAATCTGGTAAAGGGTATCTCCAAGGAACTGGCTATGGTCCATTCCAATGTTGGTTATGACGGATAATATTGGAACTAAAATATTGGTTGAATCAAGCCTTCCTCCCATACCTGTTTCAATAATTGCAATATCCACCTCTTTTCTCCTGAAATGGTCAAACGCCATTGCAACTGTCATCTCAAAAAATGAGGGTTTGATCTTCAGTATGATTTCCTTGTGATCATTTACAAATCCTGTAACATCCTTTTCCGGGATCATATTACCATTTACACGTATTCTTTCCCGGAAGTCTTTCATGTGGGGGGATGTGTAGAGCCCGGTTTTGAAGCCGGCAACCTGCAGAACAGCAGCAAGCATATGTGCGATGGAACCTTTCCCATTGGTGCCGGCAATATGTACGGTTTTAAAGGAGGTATGCGGGTGATCGAAGTAATCATCCAGGTCCAGGGTGGTTTTAAGATTGGATTTATAGGCCATCTTCCCTACCCTCTGGTACATGGGCAGGCTTGAAAACAGGAAGGATATTGCTTCTGTGTAGTTCATGGGCAATACGTACAACTACCACTTGTTCCAACGAATCCGGTCTTCCTTAAAGCGATCCGGGACAGATTTGCTTTCCGCCGGATAACCAACAGAAATCAATGAAAAGGGATGGATATGAGATGGGAAGTCAAAAATTTCCCGGATTTCTTTCTGTCTCTCTTTACGTGGATAAACTCCCAGCCATACGGCACCAAGGCCAAGCGCATGAGCAGCCAGTAATATATTCTGTGTGGAAGCAGCGCAATCGACAGACCAGTATCCCTTGCTGAGTTCAAGATCCTCATCCCCGCATACAAGGATAGCAAACTCTGCAGCTTTCAGCATTGAAGCATAGGGATGGATAGCCCGGATCCTGTCAAGCAGCTGACGTTCATCAATAATGATGAAATGCCAGGGCTGCTGATTCCTTGCAGATGGAGCATACATGCCGGCAATTAACAATTCTTTTATGGTGGACTTATCAACAGGTTTCCCGCTGTAGGCCCTTATGCTCCTTCGCTTTAGTATTGCGTCAATTACAGGATTCTTCAATTCATTCATTTTATCGTATTTAACAGTTTATGAACAGTTTACCAACAGGTAGTAAGGTTTATTATTACTAATTTTAAACGATTATACCTCAATACGCCTTGTATGCCCAAAAAAGCCAAAAAAACATTTGTTGTGGATACGAATGTGCTGCTGCATGATTACAAATGTATCTATAATTTCGAAGAGAATGATATCGTTATCCCCATAGTTGTGCTTGAGGAACTAGACCGTTTTAAAAGAGGAAACGATCTGATAAATTTCCACGCCAGAGAATTCACACGTGAACTTGACAAGCTTTCCGGTGATAATCTTTTCAACGGTGGTGTAGCACTTGGAGATGATCTTGGAAATCTGTCCATTGAAACAGGAAAGGCCTATTCCGAGGAAATGAAAAATTCCTTCCCTGAAAACACCCCTGATCACAGGATCCTCAATATTGCACAGCACCTTCAAAGGGAGAAGCAGACTAAAAATGTTGTTCTGATAACGAAGGACATAAATCTTAGGATGAAGGCTAAAGCGATTGGTGTTCTTTCGCAGGATTATAAAAATGACAAGATTGCCAACCTTGATGACCTCTACAAAGGTATCAGTACCGTAGAAGGCATAGGCAGCAAGATGATTTCCAGGATGTATGAGGAGTACGAAGGGGTACCTTCTGCAGATTTTAGTTTTGAGACCAAACCAAGTCCCCATCAGTATTATATTCTGAAAAATGGTAAATCCAGTGCACTGGCACACTTCGATCCCTTCAATGATGTAATGGATCGGGTTGAAAAGCAGAAGGCATATGGCATTGAACCCAGGAATGCAGAACAGGCTTTTGCCCTCGACGCCCTGATGCGCCCTGAGGTTCAGCTCGTCTCACTTACTGGTAAGGCTGGTACAGGCAAAACACTTCTGGCTCTCGCAGCAGCTTTGTACCAGCGAAAACTTTTTACGCAAATATTCCTGGCGAGGCCCATTGTTCCGCTTGCAAACCGCGACCTTGGATTTCTTCCCGGCGATGTAAAGGAAAAGATAGAACCTTACATGCAGCCTCTGATGGACAACCTATCGGTAATAAAGCATAAATTCAGCCAGCAGAGTCCGGAGTTCACGAAAATCGACGAGATGCTTAAGAACGAAAAACTGGTAATCACGCCGCTCGCCTATATTCGGGGACGAAGCCTTTCAAGGGTTTTCTTTATTGTGGATGAAGCCCAGAACCTCACACCACATGAAGTCAAAACGATTATTACCAGAGCAGGTGAGGGGACCAAAATGATTTTCACAGGTGATATCGAGCAGATCGATTCACCCTACCTTGATTCTACTTCAAACGGTCTTTCATATCTTTCTGATAAGATGAGGGGACAGGATATATTTGCCCACGTAAATCTAGTGAAAGGTGAGAGATCCTTCCTTGCCGAACTGGCAAGTAATTTACTTTAGAATTTAGTCCCCGGATACTGTCTTTATTAACTATTTAAGGCCGGACCGGTTATGAGTGTCGTGATTTATGTCCGAAATCTCATTTTTTGATTAAATTAGCTGTAGAGAAACCATTATAAGCAATGAAAACCCTTCATATTGTCCGTCACGGGAAATCCAGCTGGGATTTTGAGGATATTTCCGACATAGACCGCCCCCTTAGTCCCCGGGGAGTTAACAATGCCTACCTGATGGCAAAAAAATTATCAGAGCGTAAGGTTGAACCTGACCTGTTTATCACAAGTCCCGCAAACAGGGCCCTTTACACTTCAATAATATTTGCACGTGTACTGAAATTCCCATACGAACAAATCCGGATCTCGGATAGTATTTATATGGGACATACCGATGATCTGATAAAAATAATCAATGCACAGGATAACTCCATATCCACCCTGCTTGTCTTTGGACATAATCCTTCCTTCACCGCCCTGGCTAACCAGTTAATGGATGAATATCTTGACAATATACCTACAACCGGAATTGTAAGCCTGGGTTTTGAGATTGACAAGTGGGAAAAGCTGGGTAAGAAGTCCCCGGCAAAACACTTCTTCGATTATCCCAAGCGTTACAGCTGATAAAAGTCTCACAGGTTTTTTTATTACCTTTGTGACCCTGCCTACATCACAACAAACCTATGACGCTTAATAAAAAGATTATTAACCGGGAAATCAGCTGGCTGTCATTCAATGAACGAGTCCTGCAGGAAGCCATTGATCCCAATGTACCACTGGTCGAGCGATTCCGCTTCCTTGGCATATTCTCCAATAATCTCGATGAATTTTTCAAGGTACGGGTTGCTACCATAAAGAGGATGATTGATGTGGAGGATTCCACGGGACTGAAAAACAAGGAAAGACCAAAGAAAATTCTGAACTCAATCCAGCAAAAAGTTATCCATCTTCAGAAGAAATTTGAGCAGACCTACCAGGATCTGATTGCTGAACTTGCGGAACAGGATGTCCACATAATTCGTGAGGATAATCTGAATGAAGAGCAATCAATTTACGTAAGAAATTTCTTTCAGGATGAAGTGTTATCTGTAATCACTCCGGTCATGCTTCACAATGTGAAGGAATTTCCCCACCTTCGTGATAAGTCTATCTACCTGGCAATCAAGCTTACAAGTTCGGATAAAGAAATCGATCCTGAATATGCCATCATTGAGATCCCAAGTGAGGAGATTGGCAGATTTGTAGTACTCCCCTCCGCCGGGACAAAGCACTACATTATTTTGCTCGATAATGTAATCCGATTCTGCCTGGATGATATTTTCGGTATATTTCAATACGACCAGTTTGAGGCCTACACGATCAAAGTCACTAGAGACGCTGAGCTCGATATTGACAATGATCTGACTAAAAGTTTCCTGGAAATTATTGATGCATCAGTGACTGACCGTAAGAGTGGACAGCCGGTGCGATTCGTTTATGACAGTTCCATGCCTGTTGACCTGCTTGATTATTTGAAGGATAAAATGGGACTTGATGAGGAGGATAACCTGATACCCGGTGGCCGGTACCATAACTTCAAGGACTACATGAATTTCCCGAACCTTGGTGGACAAGATATGTTCTATTCCCCGACCCCACCATTGTCACATCCCCTTATACAGCCACATAAGAGCATCCTGGAAGTGATTCGGAATAAGGATGTACTTCTTCATTTCCCCTATCAGAAATTTGACCATTACATCAATCTTCTCCGGGAAGCCGCCATTGATCCGGATGTAAAGTCGGTAAGTATAACCCTTTACAGGGTGGCACGTAATTCCAGGGTGATCAATGCTCTGATATCCGCTGCAATGAATGGCAAAAAAGTAACAGTGATAATAGAACTTCAGGCTCGCTTTGATGAGAAATCAAACATATACTGGGCCCGCATGTTAGAGGAATCCGGGGCAAGGGTATTATTCGGATTGCCGGGACTGAAAGTCCATAGTAAACTCTGCCTGATTACCCGGCGGGAAGGTAAAAAAATTGCCAAATTTGCCACCGTGGGCACAGGAAATTTCCATGAGGGAACTGCAGCGGTCTATGGAGACCTGACTTTGATGTCACACGATCCTAGGATCACCACTGAGGTGGAAAAGGTGTTTAACTTTTTCGAGGCTACGTATAAAACATTTAAGTATAAACACTTGCTTGTTTCTCCCCTTTATATGAGAAACCGCTTCTATAATTTAATTGATACTGAAATTAAAAATGCAAAAGCTGGCAAAAAAGCATACATTCTGTTGAAGATTAACAGTTTGGTGGACAAAGACATAATTAAAAAACTATACCAGGCAAACGCAGCAGGTGTCAAAATTAAGGCTATTATCCGCGGCATGTGCTCACTTACCGCCGGGGTACCCGGACTAAGTGAAAATATCGAGGTTATAAGCATCGTTGATAAATTTCTCGAACACGGACGGATCTTTGTATTCTGCAATGGAGGGGATGAGAAATATTATATTTCCTCGGCGGACTGGATGCCAAGGAACCTTGATCATCGCATTGAGGTGGCCTGTCCAATCTACGATAAGGGAATCCAGCAGGAAATAAGGGACATTCTGGAGATACAGCTGCGGGATAATGTCAAGGCAAGGATCATTAACGAACCACAGGATAACCGGTACAGGATACCTTCCGGAACAAGAAAAGTACAATCTCAGGTGGAACTGTATAAATACTACCAAAAAAAATAATCTCAGAACAAATGGAATTGGAACAATTATGCAATAAGGTCAAGGATATTGCCAGGGATACCGGTGTATTCATCCTGGAAGAACAAAAGAATTTTTCTTCATCGGATTATGAAACCAAAGGAAGGCAGAATTTTGTGACCCATGTTGATACAGGTGCAGAGAGGATACTGGTGCGGGAACTTAAAAAGCTGTTGCCCGAGGCAGGGTTCATCACAGAGGAAGGTACTGTGGAACAATCCGTTGAGGATTATCAATGGATCATTGACCCAATCGATGGCACTACCAATTTTATTCATGGACTCCCCCCCTATGCCATATGTATTGCCCTGTCATTCAAAGGAGAAGTTATACTGGGGGTAGTTTATGAACTTGGACGTAAGGAGTTTTTCTATTCCTGGAAGGGAGGCAAAGCCTATATGAATGGAGAAGAGATCCGGGTCAGTAAGACAGACTCAGTAGGCTCCTCCCTTATTGCAACGGGATTCCCATACACCTATTTTGACAGGCTCGATCCTTTTATGCATTCCATAAGGTATTTCATGCAGAATTCCCACGGACTGCGCCGCCTTGGATCTGCAGCGACCGATCTTGTCTATGTTGCCTGCGGTAGAGTTGATGCCTTTTATGAATATGGATTGAACGCCTGGGACGTGGCCGCAGCCACATTCATCATACTCCAGGCCGGTGGCGTGGCATGTGATTTTTATGGCAATGAAGATTGGCTGTTTGGTGGAACCATCATAGCAACAAATGCCTCAGTACATGATGAATTTAAAGAAGTGATCCACAAAATCTTTATAAAGGAGGAAGAAATCTGATGGTCCGAAATCATCTATCAGCACTGGGTTTCTATTTCTTTTTACCACTACTCTATCTGATCTCCATCCTGCCTTTCAGGATGCTATATATACTGTCAGACATTTTATTTCCTTTTGTATACTACCTGGTCGGCTATCGTAAAAAGGTAGTGCTGGACAATCTGAGAAATTCTTTCCCTGAAAAAACAGAACAGGAAATTCATTCCATCTCCAAAAAATTCTATCGGCATTTTACGGATGTTATACTCGAGATCCTTAAGATGCAGACTGTTTCACCCCGTGTGCTTAGCAAGAGGATTAATTACAGCAATCCCGAATTACTCCGGAAATATTTTGACCAGAATAAGGGGGTAATCGCTCTGTCTGCTCATTTTAATAATTGGGAGTGGACTTCTGCCTGCAGTGAATGGGGACCTCATCATCCTGTCGTCATTTATAAACCTCTCCATAACCGCTATTTCGATAGATTTATGAAAAAGGGACGGGAAAAGCAGGGTGCCGAAATGATTCCCATGAGAGATACCCTTCGACGATTGATAAAGGATCAGAAAGAAGGAAACCTGGTGCTATACGGAATGATATATGACCAGTCACCCGTCTGGCAAGAGACTCAGCACTGGACTACCTTTCTTGGTCAGTACACTGCAGTGATGACCGGAGCTGAAAAACTGGCTCTGAAAACAGGACTTCCGGTCGTATATTTCTCAATGAGAAAGCTCAAGAGAGGCCGTTATATTATTGATCTTATTCCCATAAGCGAAGACCATACCGGAAAAAAGGAAAATGAGATTACTGAGGATTTCTATCGCTGTATGGAAGAAAAGATCCGGGCAAACCCTGAATTCTGGTTGTGGACCCACCGTCGCTGGAAACTTACTCCCAGAAAACTGGCTGAAATGGAGAACAGCTAAACCCAAGTTAGATATTTGTAGTATTTTTGCCACCTATAATTCACAGTGTGCCTGAAGTTGCAGTAGTAATATTGAACTGGAACGGAGTTGATTTCCTGAAAAGGTTCCTTCCACCGCTGATCCGTAATACCGATCCTGCCCTGGCTGATATATGGGTGGCCGACAATGGGTCTACTGACGACTCCCTTGATATACTGAAATCTGATTACCCGGAGGTAAAACTTGTACCCATGGAGCAAAACTATGGGTTCGCTGAAGGGTATAACAGGGCTCTCCAACAGATAGAGGCAAGTTTTTTTGTATTGCTGAACTCGGATATTGAGGTCACGGAAAACTGGCTTGAACCAATGTACAGGACCATTTCAGAAAATCCTGAGGTGGGTGCCTGCGGACCAAAGATCCGATCCTGGCACAAACGGGAGGCCTTTGAACATGCAGGTGCTGCAGGTGGATTCCTCGACAAATATGGCTACCCTTTCTGCAGGGGAAGGATATTTAATGTAATTGAGAATGATGAGGGACAGTTTGACGATAATCTGGATATTTTCTGGGCTTCCGGTGCTTGCCTTATGATACGGTCTGATTTGTACAAAAAGGCCGGGGGACTGGATCCCTTTTTCTTTGCCCATATGGAAGAAATTGACTTGTGCTGGAGGATTAAAAGCATGGGATACAGTGTAAAATTCTGCTATGAATCCATGGTCTTTCATATCGGGGGTGGGACCCTCCCTGAAAATGATCACAAAAAAACCTACCTTAATTTTAGGAACAATCTCATACTTCTTTTAAAGAATCTGCCGTCCGCCAGGCTTTTCCGCGTAATGATGCCCAGACTGGTACTTGATTATATTTCTCTGTTCCAGTTCCTTGCCAGGTTTGAATTCAGAAATTTTGCAGCAGTTATTAAGGCCCATTTTTTTCTAGCCACTCATATACGCTCCATTAAAAGACTCCGGGGAAAAAACCTGGAACTTTGCACTCCCTCTCTGCATCCGGAAATACTCAATAAAAGCATTGTTTACAATTTCTTCCTCAAAGGAAGGAAGTACTTCAGGGAACTGGATTTCTAAAACCCTTCATCAATCCTTGCAGGCGGTTGAAAGCGTTCTTGTCAGGCTCACGCTATTGTATCCTTGTCTGGTCTTCTGAAGGCAGCCTGTTAATAACCCTGATTTTTCGTTGAAAAGTTCCCCGGTCCACCTGACCGGTTGCATATTATTTCATTACCTTAGATTTTGACAGAATCATTTTTTTTCAAAAACTGAAAGCGCTTGACTCCGGATTGGAAAAACCGCTCTATTTTGATTGCCGACGATGACCTTTCGGCTCATATCCTCCTCGGCGGAATTCTAAAACCTACAGGGATAACGATATACCCAGCATACGATGGCTCGGAGGCCTTCGCTTCTTGCATTGAATATCCTGATATTCAGTTAATTATAATGGATATTCGAATGCCTGGAATGAATGGAATTGAAGCGACAAGACTGATACGGAAGTACCGGGCCGGATTGCCTATAATTGCGTATTCGGCATTGAATCAACCTGAGTATAAGCACTTGATGAAGAAGATGAATTGTGAAGAGTTTCTGCTTAAACCTGTCCACCCCGATGTTATTTTGGCTACTCTCTCAAAATACCTGGACCCTCAGCCGACCGTTCCCTCCTCACTCGATATTTTTCTATCCTGAGCCGGTCATAGTCCTCAGATTTATTACAATTTATCCTTCAACCGCTCGAGGCCTATTCCCCGGGAAGCTTTCAGTAATATGAGGCTGTCTCTCAGGGGATGCTGATCCAGCCAGTTGGCCAGTTCATCCACGACCACAAATCGTTTAATATCTCCGGTAACCTGCAATTCACTGAAAATTGGTCCCACAAGAAAAACCTCCTCACAATCCATCCCGGGGATATAACCGAGGATCTCAGTGTGAGAGTCGGTAGCTGTATCACCAAGTTCAAGCATATCACCAAGAATGAGGATTTTTCGCTTATGCTTTTGCTGCCTGAAATTCTCCAACGCAGCCATCATGCTGGTGGGATTCGCATTATATGCATCCATGATGAGAATGTTCGAATCCGTTTCCAGTCTTTCCGAGCGCATATTGTTGCCGGACCATCCCTGGAGGCCAGCCTGGATATTATGAGGGCGAATCCGGAAATGGAGTCCCACAGCCACGGCCGCAAGTATATTCTCAAGGTTATAGCTGCCCACCAGTCCCGTGCTGATCTCCATGTCATCGGCATCCCGGAAACTCAAGCGAACCGAGAGAAAGGGATCGGATGAAATGATTTCACCGGAGCATATGGCATCTTCGGATTCTCCATAATAGCCAATCCCTGTATCAATGCCAGAGATCATTTCCTGCAGCATGACATTACCTGCATCACTGAAAATCAGTCCCCCGTGCTCCCCAAGGTACCTGTACAGTTCTCCTTTAGCCTGTTTCACTCCCTCAATGCTGCCAAATCCCTCGAGATGGGCTTTTCCGACATTGGTGACCAATCCGTAATCAGGCCGGGCCAGCTCGCATAGAAAGGCAATTTCACCGACATGGTTTGCTCCCATTTCGACAATGCCCAGTTCGGTGGTTGAATCCATCCCCAGAAGAGTCAGGGGTACGCCAATATGGTTATTGAGATTTCCTGCTGTGGCTTTCACAATATACTGGGCAGAGAGTAATTCAGCCATTAGTTCCTTGGTAGTGGTCTTGCCGTTTGAACCCGTAATTGCAATAATCGGTATATCCAGCTGCCGGCGATGGTGAGCGGCCAGTTCCTGGAGTGTCTCAAGACAGTTATTAACAAGGATAAACTGCTCATTATCTGCAATCTCAGGATCGTCAATCACTGCATACCTGGATCCCTTCTTAAGTGCATCGGCTGCAAAACGGTTTCCGTTAAATCGCTCACCCCGCAGGCTAAAAAAGATGGTATTTTCCCTGACCTGGCGTGAATCAGTAACAATGTGTGGATACTTTTGATATACCTGATATAATTCTGAGATCTCCATTGGATGTAAAGATAAAAAAAAACCTCCCCGATACCGGGAAGGCTTTCTCTGTATTATAGTATCATATCTTACATTCCTGCTGGACTTCCAACCCTTGTCATGGCACAACGGAAGCCGAGGTCACTGGAGGCTGCCGCTTCGTCAAGGAATCTGCGGGAACCAGGGCTGAGCCAGTATGCGCGATCTTTCCAGGAACCGCCCTTATATACTCTGGCACGATTGTTTACAAGGGAGGTTATATCCTCAGCCTGAGCAGTCCTGTATTGTGAATACATGGCGGTAGCATCGCTGGTGGCTGAATCTCTCATCCTTTCCATATAATATATACTGGAGTTAAGATCCCCATCTTTAAAATCTGTGTAATCGGCCTGACGGTAATTTTGCGTATAATCCTTAACGTCTCTTGCATCCAGATCTCTTTTCTGGATTCTTCCATACCTGTCCTTCGGGAGTAAGGCTCCTGTCTCGTCCCTTGCGTTGGTTTGGAATACATTACCGCGGAAGGGTCTGAAATCACTAACATCCTGATGTGAAAGAGGTCTGTAAACATCTGCAACCCACTCATTAACATTACCTGCCATACAATAGAGGCCGTAATCATTTGGCCAGAATGAGAATACAGGTGCAGTTATGGCTGCATTATCATTAAGGTCTCCGGCCATACCCATATAGTCTCCACGGCCGCGGACAAAATTTGCTCTCATTTCACCTGTATGTGCATTGTTCTCATCCGGGTGCATCCTTACAGTATGCCCGTTCCATGGATAAATCCTTCTTTCCCAAAGCCTTTCTTCGAATGTGTTTCCAATTAATCCGAGTGCGGCAAATTCCCATTCAGCTTCTGTCGGAAGCCTGTATTTTGGGAATAAAAGACCGTCTTCCATCCTGACTCCCCTACCTTCACCACTTGGATCTGTTCCGGCATCACCGCCACCCTCTGAAGGATTTGTTGGACGCATGCTTGGAAGGTTCTCCCCAACAAGGCCGATATACTGGCCGGCCAGGTATGCATCGGTATTAAAATTCTCTGCACCCTGCTGTCCGGCCGGGTCCATAAGCAGTATACCTTCATCAATCAATACTCTTTCATTAACCCTGTCTGTACGCCAGAGTGCATAATCCCTTGCCTGTATATGACTGACTCCTACGACCGGATATTGACTGTAAGCCGGATGGCGGAGATAATACTCAACATAGGGCTCATTGTATCCCATAGGATCAAGCCAGACAAGTGTGTCAGGCAGCGCACTGGTATAAACATCACGCATATCGGAAAATACCCTCTGTAGCCAATAAAGGTATTCCAGGTAATCTACATTCCGTACCTCTGTTTCATCCATATAGAATGAAGTGAGAGTAACACGGCGGGGGACATTATTCCATTCGTATAACACATCCTGTTCTGTACGGCCCATTGTAAATGAACCACCTTCAATGAAGACGAGTCCCGGACCTGTTTCCTGATCGTATGCTTCCGCAACTTCAAATCCACCCCAATCGGGGTCATTGTAGTCCCACCCTGTAGTGGTTGAATGATCGCCCGTCTGTGAGAGATCTTTACTGCCGCAGGATGCAAAAAGCAATACAATTGTCAGCACGAAAGGAAGAAATTTAACCTTATTACTCATGGCAATTTTAGTTTTTAGCTATTACAGATATTCAAATATAGTCTAATTTTTCAATGAAAACACATGCTCCATCCCAAAAATAACTAAATTTTGGGAGACTTTATTGTCCTGAACCTTTGTCTTGGTCCCCCACTATATTCAAGTTTCAGTAAAAATGTCAATTCATGTGCCCCCATGTTCTGCATGGAACTCCATGGTTCATAAACATTAAAATCATGTGAATAGCCAAACCTGAAGTATTCATGTTCATAACCAATATGCAATACAAAAGCATTGACTGTGAAATCCATGGCATGCCTGAACCATACTCCGGCGTGAACATTGTTATATATAATGTCCAGTCCATAGTTAATTTGTCTGAAACCACCCTGGTGCAGATAAACAAGATTGGGATTTAGTTTCAGGGCTTCCCTGCCCAGTCTCCTTTCGTAAACCGAAAAGTACATTCCACCATGAACCGTGAGCTTCCTGGGCAAAGGCACCCTTGAGGCATTGGTCATTGACATATCCGGAGTTGTCAGATGATGCAGGGATACCCCCGCATAAGCAATGCGGGTAAATGCAACAAATCCAATTGCAAAATCCGGGTACCCCTTGCT